>Ga0315280_10002853_pt1 | contig 27413 bp, 17 predicted proteins | sample YL17G06_40_MG_FD_203697 | JGI IMG/M metagenome (GOLD analysis project Ga0315280, IMG submission 203697) | Sediment microbial communities from Yellowstone Lake, YNP, Wyoming, USA - YL17G06_40 | ecosystem: Environmental > Aquatic > Freshwater > Lake > Sediment | place: USA: Wyoming | collected... | reverse complement strand
CCCTCGTCACGAACCACACCCCGCCAAGGGTCCAGCGCCAGAACATCTCGAAGTCCACGTACCCCCGATCCAGCGCAACGATGGTGTCGGGCGCAAAAATGAGGTTCTGGGCCACTTTCACGTCGTGCACCGCCCCTTCCGTCACCATCGCCCAGCACGGCAGGTGCCCCACGTGGTCCAGCAGGCAGTGTATCTTCACCGCCCCCTTCGCCCTCCTGAACTTCGCCCAGTCGTACATCGACAAACACAGGTCCACCGTGGTCGAGTCCAGGCTCGCCAGCGGATTCTTGAACCTGAACTTCCGCCCCTTCTTCGATGCCTGCTCCTGGCATAGGACAAGAAGACTCCCGAACACGTCCCGGTATACCTCCCATGTCCTGTGCTCGTTGGCATATGCCAGCGTGGAATGCCCGGGAGCGTCGGTAAGGCCAAGATGCGACAGCTTCCCCGTGGTCGTGGCCAAGCCCCAGCAGATCTCCCGCAACGAGTGCGCCGCCCCCATCTGGCAGTACATCATCGCCACGAACTGCTCCCAGCACGTAAAGCCTTTGGCCGCGCGCTCCGCGTTGTGCCAGCGCACAATTCTTTCGAACTCGTGCCGGTTGACCAGGGATAGGACTTGGGCAAAACAGCTCGTCGGGGATATCATGGGGTAGTGCCTCCTGTTTGTGGGGTCGGCGTTTCAGCGCCGTCGCTTGGTGCTTGGATCTCATACCACCATGCTACCCCCGGGCGGGAGGTCAGGTATTTTCAGGATTTGTTTTGGACAAGAGTGATCGGCGTTAAGGAGATCGCCCGTCTTGCCAGGCAGGGCGAGGGTACCTCGCTGGAATTCAAGCGCACGACAGGTGAATTGAAGGAGGGCATGCATACGCTTTGCGCTTTCATGAACGGTTCCGGCGGCACGGTGCTCTTCGGCGTCCGGCCGGATGGCGCGGTCGAGGGGCAGGACGTCTCCGACCAGACGGTCCGCGATATCGCGCAAGCCGCAGATCGGTTCGAGCCTCCCGCCCACGTCTCTATTCACAAGGCCAAGGTCAAGACTGGTCGCGATGTCGTCCTTGTTTCGGTCGCGGGCGGCCAGGCTGATCGGCCATTCACGTATGAAGGCCGCGCCTACGAGCGTGTGGGCAGCACGACGCGCCGGATGCCGCAGGCCAGGTACGAGCGGTTGCTCGTTGAACGCGGGGCTGCCAAGCGCCGTTGGGAGAACCTTCCTGCCGACGGGCTGGCCCTGAAGGATCTGGACCGCAGGGAGATTCTGCGGACGCGCGATCTGGCCATTCAGCAAAACCGGATTTCGCCGGATACGAGCCGCGACATCGGGGAGATACTCGACCGGCTCGGATTACGGGTGAACGGCGTTCTCACGCAGGCCGCCCTGGTGCTTTATGGAAAGCGCTTCCTGCCGGATTACCCCCAATGCCTCATCAAGATGGGCCGGTTCCGGGGAACCGAGATCACCGGCGAGATCGTGGACAACCGGCAGGAGTATATGAACGCCTTCGCCATGGTGCGCGAAGGGATGGCGTTCCTCGAACGGACCATGCCGCTGGGTGCACGGTTCCCCACGGGGCAGATATTCCGCGAGGATCGCTTCCCGATCCCGCTGGACGCCCTCCGGGAGATTCTCCTCAACGCCGTCATGCACCGCGACTACTCCCATTACTCGGGCTATGTCGCCATTGTCGTCTTCGATGACCGGATCGAGATTCGGAGCTACGGGCGCCTTCCCACCGGCATCACGGTGAGACAGCTTTCGGGACAGCACGATTCGAAGCCGACGAACCCGCTCGTCGCCGGAGCGTTCCATCGTACCGGGGCGGTGGAGGTCTGGGGCCGCGGCACCAACCGCGTCATCGCGATATGCCGGAAGCACGGTGCGCGTTCGCCGGTCTTCGAGGAACGGTCGGGATTCTTGATCGTCACCTTCAAGGCGCAGATGGTAGCCGGGGACGCTGGAGAGGCAAAGTCGAAGGTAGAGTCAAGAGTAGAGTCGGGGGACCAAGTCGGGACCAAGTCGGGACCAAGTCGGGACCAAGTGGAAGTCCTGCGGCTTTGTCGGCAAGAACAGCCCTTGGTTGCGATGATGAATGTCGTCGGGCGACACAACCGCACAAAGTTCCGTGACGGTTTCGTAAAGCCTCTGATCGAAACGGGGTTGTTGGAGATGACCTTTCCCGGCAGGCCGAGGAGCCGTCTGCAGAAATACCGCCTGACGGCGGCCGGGATGAAAGCCCTTGAGGGCAAGTCCAAAGGGATGAAGGCATGAGAGGACCTTCCTGATGCCGAGGATATTCTACAACATCGAGGCCTTGGTCCTGCGGCTCAGCGAAGTTATCCTGAGAGCCGTACCATGACTCCCGAAGATGAAGCACGACAGCGGATAGACGCCCTCCTGGAGAAGGCGGGATGGATCGGGTTGAGCGGGGAAGCAGGCGAGGCGAAGGGAAAGTGAGCACCCCCGCAGATGATGGGACCAGTGGAGTCCAAGAGGCGTTCAACCAGCAACGGGTGATTCTCGCTCGAAGGCTGTTGGATCTATCTAGAGCGAATCCCTTGATTAACACGAGGCTTCGGGCTACCAACACGAGACTGCGGATTGTTAACCACTCGTTCGAGCAGGTCTACATCGCCGCAATCAGTGACGAGGAAGTTGGGTTTCGGTCCATTCCCAAGCCTCACGACCTCCCGGAAGATGAAGGGACTCCTGAGTTCCTGTCGGTGCTTGCGGCGCAGAAGCTGGAGGACCCAGAGTACCTCGCAGCCCAAGAGCGGCTTGGGCCGGAGGCGCCAGAGCGCGAACTCGAGCAGGTAGAACGCGAACTGCGCAACAAGGTGCGAGGCATGTGCGGGCTGCTTCCCCTCCCAACGCGGAACGTGCCCAGCATTGAGGAAGTTGCGAAGAAGCACGGCATCAATCCGAGCTACGATCTGGCGGCAGAACCGGTGTCCGACCGAGGCAGGGCCAGGTCGGTTGCCAATCTCCAAACGCTCAGGTATCCGGATGATCTGGACCGATGCTTGCGGACGATCTTCAACAACGCCCGGTTGAGGGAGAGTGAGACGGGCGTCAACTTCCTTTCGTTCGCGGTCGGTTACCTGGAGTGGTACGAGAGCGACGACTCGAACAAGGCGAACTTGTCCCCGGTTGTCCTGGTGCAGGTTCGCCTTACGCGGGTCAGGCGCGGGGAGAGGTACGAGTTCAAGATCAAGGCCGAGTCCGATCCGGTCATCAATCTTTGTCTGCGTGAGAAACTGGCTGCCGACTATGGGATAGCGATGCCCGACCTCGATCCTGATGAACCAATCGAGGTGTACTTGGGACGCCTGCAGGAACTCATAGCCGATAGGCGCAGTTGGCGACTACACCGGTTCGGTGTGCTGGGCTTCTACTCATTTGCCAAGCTCGTCATGCACAACGATCTGCTGGCCGATGCGTGGAACCCTGAGGCTGGCTGCAATCCCGTTATCGGAGAGCTATTCGGCGCAACGGCGACCCTGGACATTGGCACCGGCATCCCGTGTGACGTGGACTCCCCGGCGGTCCGGAGGGTGGTACCGACTCTCCCGCTTCCGGCGGACGCGTCGCAGGTGAGTGCGATCGTGGATGTCATGGGCGGATCGAACATGTGCATTCAGGGGCCGCCTGGGACAGGTAAGTCACAGACGATTGCGAACCTGATCGCGTTGGCCATCTACCATGGGAAGAAGATCCTCTTTGTCGCGGAGAAGAGGGCAGCCCTCGAGGTTGTGAAGTCGCGCCTGGACAGACTGGGGGTAGGCGAGTTCTGTCTCGAGCTGCACTCGGCGAAGACGAACAAATCCGAAATCGCGGCAGGGCTCGTGCGCCAAGTGCAGGCCAGGGGGACTCGTAGCAGGGGAGACCCAGAGAACTACGACCGCCTCTTCTCTGTCATCGACATGTTGAATAAGAGGACGGAGGTCGTAAACGCGCTTCAGCCTGACTCGGAGACGCTATACGGGTTGATCGGCCGGGTGTTCGCGCAGGCGGATGCGTTCCCACGGTTGCGGGATGTCAAGGTGAAGGTAGCCTTCCGGGATGTCGTGACGGGGGGCTCCGAGGCGACGGGGGATATTCGGCGGCTTGTGGATGGCATCCATCCTGCAGTCCAAGAGCTACTCGCTGACGGCTCAGTTGTCGATCATCCTTGGGTGAGGATTTGCAGCACGTGTGAGCGGGGCGACCTTGACGCCCTGCTCGGCGAGTTCAGCAAGGCAGCGCAGGAAAGCGGAGTTCTTCTGGCCGCGCTCGGTAAGTGCGCTCTGCCCGGAGATGCATGTGGACCGCTCACAGTGCGAGAGCTCAGGGCTTTGGTGCAATCTTCCGGGAATCGCAGCCTCCAAGTGCCCCGGACGAAGCTGATCGGCATGGTCGCCGATCCGTCTGCCTTCCTTCTGGCGGAGAAGGCATTGGTCAGCATGGCGGATTTCGCTCGCCACGAGGCCGCCCTGCGCGAGCTGGTGGGGGATTCTGCTACCCGACTCCATCGCGCAGGACCGGACATCTTGCGCGAATCGTTCAGGAAGCTGCGGACCCTGGCGCTCCTTCAGGAGGATCTCGCGGCACTTGAGGAGCGTTGTGCGGCAGTTGATCGGCTGCGTGCGGACCTGCTCAGTGCTCGCGAACTGGCTGAGTTGATCCTCACTCGCTTTGGGCAGGCAGATGCGCCGGTCGATGGCGAGTCATTGGATATCATGCGCGGGGGTTTGAGTCTGGCCAAGGCGTACGCCACGGGCGCCGTTGACGAGGAGATCGATCTCGAGAAGATGTCCCAACTGGGCGTCGTCCGATCAATCGATGACGCGAAGGTTCGATTCGAGCGCCTAAGGCGGGATCGAGACAGCCTGAAGGTTTCCTTCAACCTTACTCGAGTCCCTCCGGGAGGTAGCGTCCTCACGATCATGCAGGCTCTGGCGAGTCATAGGTGGACATGGTGGATGACGAAGGACGGCCGACTCGCGGTCAAGTCGATGAAGGGCTTCCGGATCGCCGGAGGATGGCCCGCCTCGAGGGCGACCATAGCCGCTCTTGCGGACCTGCATGCCTATCTGGAGGCCATCCAAGCGATTGAGACCAGCAAGGAACTGAAGGAATACGCGGGGAAGAGATGGGATGGCATCGATACGGACTGGGATCCCGCGCGCAAGGCGGCAGGCTGGGCCGCCAAGGTCCGTGAGGCAATTCCGCATTCTCCTGTTGGCGAGGCTCTGAGTAGGGCGTTGTTCGACGTGAAGGGCGAGAACAGGCGTTGGCTGGCAGGCCTCTCGGAGGGAGGCTCGGTATCTTCGATGGATGTCGCCTCAAAGCACCTTTCTTCCTCGTTCCATTCCGGAAAGGGTGCAATTCCCGAGGTGCTCAAGACCTTGGCGGAGAAGAGCACTTCCTTGCGCGAGTTGCATGACGGGCTGCAGGGGGCTGGACTCCCGCGCAACGTGCATTTCGGAGACCTGCCCTTGCTTGCGGATCGTGTCCGCGACATCGTTGATGCCCAAAATCACGTTACCAAGTGGATTGCTGCGTGCGTTGCGCGCGGGATTGAGGCGCACGAAGCAGACAACGGGGCTCACGTCCGGTCCGTTCTGGACTACGTGGGATGCATTACCAAGCTGGCCCTCCGTGAGGAGGTGAGGCGTCTACTGCTGGGAGAAGAAGGCCCCACCCTCTTGGCGGACTTCTTTGCGGAACTGGAGCGTGAACGCTCTGCGCTGCAATGCACGCTTGAAACAGTCGAACGTAATGATCAGGTTCTGCGCGGCTTCTCCGCCGCTTTGGAGAGGATGACGCTGCAGGAGATTTCCGGCATGTTCGAGAGCATCTCACGGTCATCTGGGCGGATGGAGGCCGCACGCCGCTATGTTGAGACGAGGCGGGAGCTGGCGGACGGCCTTGGGACGAACGTGCTCGCTGCGTTCGAGGAGGTGCCCGATCTTTGGCAACGCGCAGAAGAGGTATTGAGCTTCTTCCGGGCGAAGGCGAAGGTCGCGGCCGTGATCGAAGCGAACAAGCACCTTCTGAGGCACGGCACGCCTGACACATTGGTGAAGGATCTGGTGGGATTGGACATGCAATCTGCCGCAGCGTTTCGTGCTGCGGCGGCACAACGGGCTGTGGCACCTCCCATCCCCTCAGGAGTCAACTCCGTCAGGGTGGAGGAGAGGACGGAGCAGGTGCAGCTCATGCACCAGGCAAGCCTGACCAGGCGTCATTTCGAGATCAGGAAGCTGATGGACAAGGCTGGCCGGGCGATCCAGGCGATTCGCCCATGCTTCATGATGAGCCCGCTGAGCGTCGCGACCTACCTGCCGCCGTCGTTGCCCCGCTTTGACCTCGTGATCATGGACGAAGCTTCCCAGATCAAGACGGAGGACGCTGTGGGTTCCCTGCTGAGGGCGAAACAGGCGGTCATCGTCGGGGACCAGTGGCAGTTGCCGCCGACATCATTCTTCTGGGAGGGCGGAGGTAACGACGGCATTCCCGATGAAGATGCCTTTGACCAGGCCGAGGGTGCCGAGTCCATCCTCGAGTACTCGTGGGGTCGTCTGAGCAAGCGCCGACAGCTACTTTGGCACTATCGCTCCAAGCATCACAGCCTGATCTCCTTCTCGAACAGGAAGTTCTATGCGGGGCAGCTGCTTGTGCCTCCTTCTCCGCGCGAGCACCCCGGCGGCGGTGAGGGCGTCCACTTGGTACGCATGGAGGCGCCAAGATATGAGGCGCGGCGCAACATGCCGGAGGCGCACGAGGCCATCAAGCGGGCCATCGCTCATGCTGAGCAGTCTCCCAAAGTCAGCCTGGGCATCGTGGCCGTGAACAGCGCACAGAGCAACCTGATCGAGGAAATGCTGGACTCCGCGGAGCTTACGAGCACGGCGCTCCGTGCGTTCCGCGAGACCATGGAAGAGCGCGGCGAGCCTCTCTTCGTGAAGAATCTGGAGAACGTACAAGGCGACGAGCGGGACGTGATGATCGTCTCGACGGTCTACGGGCGGGATCCTTCAGGGAACTTCTACCAGCGTTTCGGCCCTATCAACAGTGGCAAGGGGCACAGGAGATTGAACGTGCTCTTCACGCGGGCGAGGACGACCCTGACCGTGATCACCTCGATGAAGCCATCCGAGATCGTCGCGGGACCGGATTCTCCCATCGGGGTTCACGTGCTCAAGGAGTACCTGGAATACGCGGAGAGCGGTCGTCTCCCCCCGCTCACCGAGGGGGAGACGGATTGCGGTCCGGACAGCGAGTTCGAATCCATGGTCATCCAGGCTTTGCACGCTCGCGGGTATGAGACGGTGCCCCAGTACGGTGTCGCGGGGTTCTTCATAGATATCGCTGTGAGGGATCCCCAGAATCCTGACCGGTTCCTGTGTGGCATCGAATGCGATGGCGCTGCATATCACAGTATCCGATCAGCCCGCGATCGGGACAAGCTGAGAGAGTCGATCCTGCGGAGAATGGGATGGGAGATCATCCGCATATGGTCGACGGACTGGTTCGAGAGCCCTCAAAAGGAGCGTGAGCGACTCCTGAAGGCTCTGGATGAGTGTCGAGCGAATGCTTCGGCCATGAATGCAAGGTAGAAGTGGTCGAAGGTCTGGACTTATCACCCGTCCAGACGCTGTGCTGACCAGGGAGGACACGTTCCAGGAGACCACCTCGCGAGGGCTTGATCTTGTGCCGATGCCCCACATGCGGTGGACCAACCGGATCGAGTACGCCCTGAGCGCGCGGCCCGCGTCAGCCGTTACCGACGCGACGAGCAGCCTGGAGATGAGTTTCTGATGGCCAAAACGGGCCGGGTCTTCATCCTGGGAGCGGGATTTTCCCACTCGCACGCCCAGTGGATCGGCGAACGGAGGGCGAGAGTTCCCCTGGTACGCAGCTTCTTCCGGGAGATGATCGGATTCATCTCGGGATTGAAGGCGGACCAGCCCGACGCTTTCCGGCAGTGGTTTCGCATCGTCTACCTGGCGGCCGTAGCGGGAGGCGACCGCTCCCGGCTTGCCGACCGCGCCTGGCTGAACCGATTGCCGGGCGACCGCAGGTTCCTCTCGCGGGTCAACGTGGAGGACCTCCTTCCCTTCGCCTCGTCCTCGTACGCCTTGTGGCGGGATCTGGACTTGGCCCCCGACCGTGTTCGCAGGCGATTGCTGGCGAATCTGCGGAGCTTTCCGGACTACTGGGTGAGGGCCATCGGTGTCTATCTGAACCTTTTCCGCGCGGGCCGCCGCTCGGCGATTTCCCGGTTCGCGCGCAACCTTCGCCCCGGGGATGTGATCCTGACCTTCAACTGGGACAACCTGCTGGAACAGGCCTGCATGCGGCTTGGTTTGGCCGTCCGCTATCACGGACCCGCGTTTGCGTCCGGCGTCGTCCTGCTCAAGTTGCACGGTTCGGTTGACTGGCTACGGCTGGAGAAGAGGAACCCGTTCCGTCGAACGATGCTGGAGCGCCTGCTTGGGAGAGTGTGGCGGATCACTGACTACCCCGGGTTCATGGACCGGCATGCGGTGAAGTACGTACCCCTGATCGTCCCGCCAGTGGCCGCCAAGACCTACACGCCTGAGCTGCGTGGGCTTTGGAGGGATGCGGTGAAGGCCTTGATTGGATCAAGCCGCGTGGTCGTGATCGGGTACTCACTGCCGCAATCTGACCACTTGGCCAGGGCGCTCATGAGCTGGGCGTCCCATCCGGAGTTCTCGCGAGGATGGGGCCGGAGCGTCGAGGTCGTTGATCCTTGCAAGCAGGCTTTCAAGCGGGTGAGGGAGGCCCTGAAGGGGCGGGGGCGTATCGTGTGGATCCCGCGCCGATTCGAGGAATCTAAGTATGCCCGGGTAGTACGGAATGGGCTCTTCTGAAACGGTGTGGAGAATTTCGTCCGTAAAAGGAAAGGATCTCTCCGGCATGTCGGGGCTATGCATACTATAGTCTGACGACATCCCTGGCGCATTCGTGCAGAATGATTCACATGCTTGGCAAAGAACTGCGGAAAGCTCGCGAGAAGTCGGGGATTACCCAGGAAGAGCTTGCGGATCGCGCCGGCCTGCACCGGACCTACATCAGCCTCTTGGAGCGCGACAAGAAATCCCCGACGCTGACCGTACTTTTCCGGGTCTGCAGATCGCTCGGGATCAGTGCGTCAAGACTGATCGCGCGGCTGGAGAAGAACGCCCGGTGAAAATCACCGAGAAGCAGGACTTGGCCAAGAGGGGTGCATTTGCGAAATCGACCGTGTGGAGGGACGCGTGCCGGCAAGTGGAAGCGGCCATTCGGGCCACGGACTGGCCTCACGGAAGCGGGAAGTTCACCATCCGGCCCGAGAGCGGAAAGGAGCGTGGCCGGGGCAGCGGTGTCGTCCCCATCAAAAAGCCGTGCATTTCCATGCTGAAGACGTTCGGCTGGAAGACAGAAGACCTGCCTCCCATCGAGGGTGATGTTCTTGGAACGGGGGATCTTGATGCACTGCTTGAAACCAAGGCCGGTTTCGTGGGCTTTGAATGGGAGACCGGGAACATATCGTCGAGCCATCGTGCCGTCAACAAGCTCCTACTGGCGATTCAGCGAGGGGGGCTGCGTGCGGGTATCTTGGTCGTGCCCAGCGATGAACTCAAGAAGTACCTGACGGACCGGATCGGGAACATCGGGGAGTTGCGCCCCTATTTCCCTCTCTGGAAGTCGATCCCGCTTAAGGAGGGCATACTCCGAATCTACGTCGTGGAGCACGACTCGACCGATCCAGCGGTTGCCCGGATTCCGAAGGGAACGGACGGGCGCGCCCGGGACTAGCGTCGCCTACCGTTGTTGCCTGATTTCTCCTCTACGTAGTCGCCATTCCGGTGGTGTTCCACCTCGCCGCGATCGAGCCGCTCGATGATAATGTCGGAGTTCTGGATCTCGATTCCGATCCATCGCCGGCCGTAGCGTTCGCAAACGTCGAACGTCGTACCGCTGCCGCCGAACGGGTCAAGAACGATGTCGCCTTCCAGCGTGCTCATGCGGACCACGCGGGTGAGGAGTTTGGTTGAGAGCTGATTTGTCTGCCTCTTCTTGCTCTTGAACTTCCAATGGCGCACGGGAGGGATGTCGTCCCAAATATCCGTCAGGTTTACGCCCTTGGGATTCATGGCGTCACGATGGCCGCCGTAGTCCTTCAGCTCTCGATTGCAGTGCCTGCATCTGGCAATGGGGACGCGAATGTTGATGAACGTCTTTGCCTTACCCTTCGAGAAATAGAGGAGACTGTAGTGCGCGGGATAGAGCCTGCCCTGAATCGGAAGGCCGAACTTGATGCTCACTGCGATCCAGTCCCGGAACGTCATTCCGGCGTCCATGAGATGTGTGGCAAGAAGGATGTTCCACTTGGGGAGGTTGTAAAGAAATAGCGAGCCGCCCGGTTTTAGAACCCGGACGCATTGTTCCAGCCAGCGCTTGCACCAGCCGACGTATTCGCTTTCGGGAAGGTTATCGTTCACCTTCCCGCCATATTTCTTTCCCAGGTTGAAGGGAGGATCGGCGAAGACGGTATCGATGGTGGCGTTCCTGATCTTCGGGAGGACATCGAGGCAGTCCCCTTCGAAAAGCATTCCCAGATTGGTACGGTAGGTTGGTGGCAGAGGTTCTCCGATAACCGAGTCGAGGTTGGCACTGTTCGTCCTGGCCGGAAACAACTCGAGGCCTGGAAGGGACCTGCCTGCGACCACCGTCGGGGAACCCTCCCTTACGAAGGAAGGCTTGCCCGCATGGTTCAGACGCGGGAGCCATGGCCTGGCACGCGTCCGGGTCTTTCGCGGTAGAACCGCTTGGCCTCTGCCGTTATTCCTCATGGTCTATCCATACCATTGTAGGGCCTCCGTTGGGAATGTGTTTTCGAGATTTTGCCATGGGGTGGGCGAAAACAATCAATGTGGGGCCCTGTTCGCTTGGAGATACGGCGGTGACAATCAGGCAGGTATTCCGGCGTCTCCAGGGGAATGCGTGACCGAAGCAGGATACCGTGAAGGCCGGGCAGTTGCCCGGAGGAGACCTTGGATTGTGGAGGGGTGCCAGCGGCCGCCCCGGGGAGCCTTGATGCGGCGGCGGTTCAGATGGGTAGCGATCCAGCGGAGGCTCTTCCCTGCACGGTGCCATTGCCGGATCTGCTGGATAACCTTGGCTTCGCTGGGCACCACCACAACTTGGCCGCGGGCATCCTTGCGCAAGCCGTACGGTAGCCAGCCGCCGGTGTAGCCGCCCTGGGCGGCTTTCTGGCGCTTGCCCTTGAGGAGACGCTCGTGGATGATGCGGCCTTCGAATTCGGCCAAGGAGGCCATGATGTTGCGGAAGAGTTCTCCGGTGGGGGTGGAGGTATCCACGCCCTCGCGCAGGAAGACGGTGGCGACGCCGTGGTCGTGGAGGGTCCGGTCCAGGTCGATCAGGTCCTTGACCGACCGGCCTGCCCGGTCGATGGAGGGGAAGATGGCGACGTCGAGGTGCCCGGCCTTGGCATCGGCAAGCAGGCGGTCCAGGGCGGGCCGGTCCTTCCGGTAACCTGAGACGCCCTCCTCGCGGTAGATCCCGGCGAGGCGCCAGCCCTTGTACTCGGCGAACCGGCGGATGTCCTGTTCCTGGGCGGCGAGGCTGTACCCGTTCCGTACCGCCCGTTCCTGGGAGACCCGGACATAGCCTGCAGCACACCGGGGGGCAGCGGGAGGTGGCTGTGTCCGGCCTGCCTGTGCCGTGTTCCGGTTCATCCGTCCTGACGGCACGGCAGACAGGTCCGTGTCCGGTCCAGTGTCGGGTTGTGTCCGGTTAATGTCCGGTTCCATGTCACCGGACATGAGGGCAGGCCTTGTGTGGAAACGCAAGCTGGTGTTGAAAAACTCCGATTGGAACGGGCCTCGCCATGTTTCGGGTGCAGCCGGGTGTCCGAGGGGGACGATTTTCTAACGAAACTTGGGGGAAGGGGTAGGGTAGGCCCAAAGCCTGGGCTCGACGCACGCGGCGTGCAATACAAAACCTTTGACACGTCGCGACTTCTGCGCGTTCCGCTGACCGCAGTGTCAAAAACACTATGGACGGCAATGTCCGGAAAGGATTGAGAAGAGAGGCTCCGTGTCCACGGCCCGACGCTACCTTTCGGTGGACATTGTGCGCACATGAAACGGACATTTGATCTGCACGTATGGGAGATCGCGGCCCGACCCGGTACCGGCGTGCCGACGGCGGCCGAGGAAACGGGCGGACATGGGGTAGCCTATCGGTTGCGGGCCTCCACGATCTCGTCCCACATCTCGGTGGTAAGGTCCTCCGCAAGGACCCACATCTCGTCCGCCAGGATCACGAGAGCGAGGCGGTGCTTGAGCGCCAGCTCCCGTTCCGTAACCGGGTCCAGGTACTGCGGCAGTACCAGTCCTGGCGCGACGAAGACGGACTCGTGCTTCATCTCGCGGCAGATTCGGCGGAGCTGGTTCAGGTCTTCGACGGTCTGCCCGTCATTGGGGTGGCAAAGGTACACGATCTTCATGGTTTCCTCCCGGGCGACAACCTTGTAGCCTATGCTGGATAAGGATTTGTGATCGATTCCGACCATAGGTTGTCGTATAGAACGCCCCCTCTGGGTTCACCCTCGGAACATGCTGAGCGGAGCGCCAAGAGGGTGGACCCCTCACCCGCCTTTCGGGCGACAACCTTACAGGGTCTCATTCTCGAAATCCTTGTCAGGCAACGATTCCGGCCCTGTTTGAGGTTGTCGGTCGCTTTTGATCGCCCCCTCGAAGAACTCGGGGTGCGCTCTGGCGAACCGGCGGACGAACTTGTTGAACTTGGGCTTCTTGACGTAGCCCAAGGGGGACGACTCGATCATGCTGAACCGCTTCAGCACGCGGACCATGCGCCCGATCGTGTCCGGCGTGCAGCCCAACTGCTCGGCCAAGTCCTCCCGGCGGACGGCGTTGCCGGTCCTCAGGGCGAAGATCATCCTGGGGAAGTAGGATTCGTTGCCGGGATCGAACCGCTCGTTCCCGTACTTCTCGAGGAACGCCCGCTCGATCTCGTCGTAGTCCAGGAGCTGGCTGCCCACCCGCTGGATGTCGGAGTAGTCGTCCAGACTGCAGTTGTCGTGCGAGTAGACGCGGGTCAGGAAATCAACCGCCGTGAGGACGTGCACGGGCTGGACGATCAGCCGGGAGAAGTCCTCGCTGGCGGACCCCGTCAAAGCCGCTATTGCCGCCGATATTCTCGCCAGCTTCTTGCGGAAGTCTGACAGGGTTACGAGCGGGATGTCGGCGGCATGGCCGTACCTTTCGCTCATTTCGAGGGCTTTCGCCAGGCATGCCTCCTCGGTTTTCGGCAGGAAGATGACCTGGTCAGGCTGGAGGTTCCATGCCCAGTAGATCAGCGACCGCAGCATCTCGGGGGTGATCGCGGCCCGGACGCCGGCGTCCACTCGGCGGTTGAGGAAGGACAGGTCGGCGAGATCGCCCGAGTTGGCGAACACGGCCAGGTCGGCCCTCCGGATGACCGTGGGGGGAAAGAGATCCTTGAGCGATTCGCACCCGAACGAGAAGCAGTCCATGATCCGGTCCTTCCTGGGATTGGCCACGAGTATTAGCCGCGTCTGGCTCTCGTACCCGCGGGACATGACCCGGTCTATCTGGAGGAACCCCTCCTCCATCGCCTTCGAGATCGCGCGCAGGTCCCAATCGGGCAGGTGCTGGGTCTCGTCCACGATCAGGATTTTGCCGGAGTTGGCCGGGTACCGGCCTACCTTGACCTGCCAGCCCTTCTGGGAGTGCTCGACGAGGGCGTAGGCCAGCCCGGTCCGGCTGCCGGTCAGCCCGGAGAGGGTGTCGCCGACGTTGGCGAAGTCGGCGATGCGCTGGTAGGTCTGGGTCTTGCCCGATCCGGAATCCCCGATGATGATCGAGACCAGCCAGCCCCGGATGTCCTCGCCGTTGAACCTGAGCCAGCGCGGGGAGCAGTAGGTGAGGAGAACGGCGAGCAGGATCTCGTCCCGCTCGTAGACGCGGGTGACGTTGCCCGTCAGGTCCTGGATCATGCCCGCCCAGCCCAGGTCCCGGAAGGCTTTGAGCGCCGGGACGGCCTTCTCGAGATCGAACGACTCGTAGTCGTCCTCGAGCCGGACCATCGCCTCGATCACCATGGTGACCTGCTGGGTCTTCGGGTGGCTCCTGACCCACCCGGTGGCCAGGTAGTCGCCCGGCCTCAAGTTCTGGTCCGACAGGTAATAGACACGCTTCTCGAGCAGTTCCTGCCTCGCGCCGTTGATGACCTGGACGATCTCGCCTTCCTTGTTCGTCAACTGGGTCAGCCGCCTCACCCGCTGGTGGCAGAAGAACTCCTTCACCGTGGTCTGCTCCGTGATCTCGATTGCGGGTTTCTGGTCGTACTTGCACGCGTACCCGCGGAGCATGTTCTTGACCTGGACGTCGGTGGACATGCACGACCCGATGAATTCCCGGGCGCCGTGCGGGAGCCGTATCGGGGTCGCGCCTCCCCCGCAGGCGAAGCACCCTTTTTCTATCCTGGGGCAGTATGCGATCTTGAACTCCTCCACGGCGTAGAAAGCTTCCGTGGTCTCGCCGCACACGGTCAGCGGGACCTTGACCTTCTTGTTGAGGAGGTCCTTGCGCTCCACCTCGATGAAGGAGTCGAGCTGGATGATTTCCTCGGGCTCCTCCGCGACGTCGTACCGGTGAGGCGGCGTGTCGTCAATGAGCTTCTGGATGTCGGCCCCCGAGAGCCCGCGCTTGTGGATGTAGTCGGTGACGTCCTTGTCGTCCTTGTCGCCGCGCAGGGGCAGGTGGACGTTCTTGATTGACGCCGTGCCGGCCGTCTTGAAGGCTGCAAGGAGGGCGCCGGCGGCCGCCTGTCCCTGCCCGTCGCAGTCGAAGACGAGGGCGACATCCTTGCCCTTGAACCATTTCAGCCACTCCGGCCGGAACGTGGCACAGCCGTGGGTACCGGTCACGGCCATGAAATTCTCCTGCCGGAGGATGAGCCGGTCACCCTCTCCCTCGCAGATGATGACTTGTCTGCCTTCGTACTTCACGAGTTCATCCAGCCCGTAGAGGCGGGGCGGGGAGCCGTACTTGTGGGGGCCATCGGTGTAGTTCATGATCTTGGGGTCCATGGCGGGGTTGTAGAGGCGGACATTGACGACGTTCCCGCGCTCATCCCTGACGGGTATCGTGTACCGCCGGCGGGCGGGATCCCAGCCAATCTGGTACCTCCGGAGCGTCGCCTCGGTGAGGCCGCGCTTTTCGCGCAGGACGGCCAGGAGCGGTTCGCTGGCCATGAGGTTTCCGGCCCACTGGGAGACCAGGTCCTCCCGAATGGGCGGGCGCTGCGGGCTATGCTGGAACGGCCTTGGCATCCCGTACCGGTCGCCCAGGTCCAGGAGCGTGTCTTTGAAACTCCGGCCCGAGGTATGCATGAGGTAGTCGAACGCGCTACCCTTGCCGCACCCGGCGAAACAGCACCAGCAGCCGGTGTCGCGGTTGTACGCGAAGGATGGTTCCCTGTCGTCGTGGAACGGGCACAGCGCCGTCACCCAGCCGCCGGTCGAAGGCCGTTGCTTCTTGAGGTCGGCGAACAGGGCCGAGAAGTCGCCGATCCGTTCCAGCACGGCCTGCTTGTATCGCTTCCAGGCTTCTGTTTCATCCATCAGCGATTGACCTCATAGTTCACCCCTCATATCGGTAGCGCCGCCGAAAGGGTGAAACGTTGCATGCACCCTGCCGGCGGCTACCGGCTCGCCCGCTCGTTCGGGGGTCCGGAGCCCCTTCATACGTGAAAAGGGGGGTATGGCCGGACTTAGGGGACATTCTGGAAGCCATGCGCACCCCACGATTCTGGCCACGTTTCTTCCGTTCTCCATGACCCTCCTACTGAGACTGGTACAGGTGGAGCCCCGAAATTGGACATGACCGGAAAGCCTTGCAGGACCTTAGCCGGTGCGCGTTCTACTCGTTTTCTGCCCTGACTTGGGTTCACGTACTCCTCCATAGGGTTAGCGCCGGGTTTGGGCCCCTGTGTTGCACGCCCAGCCCAAACGCCGATGTTGCAGGGGGGCCATTCCTCCCAATGGACAAAGGGGGGGTAAGCCGGCCCGAGTTTGACACTCGGGCTTCCAGCGAGCGTCAGCTATTCAGAAGGTGCTTTGGGATTGCCTCCTGAGCAGGCAAATGCAGTCGTGGGTTCGGAGGTGGCTGGAACTTGTCAGTTTGACGACAAGTCGAACCTGGCGCCAAGTTGCTTGAGCATTCCGAAGACGTTCCCGAAGGCCACGCCGAATTCCTGACAGACGTTTGGAATGGGGACTTTCTTCTTGGCATCAGGCGCCGCCACCTCTTGCGTGACGACGCGCCAGTCCTCAACCTTCGCGTATGCGACCAGCCAGCCGTCTGCTCCTCGCGCGAAGTCCGCTTTTGCCGCAGGCATGAACTGCTGCTGGGCCTGAACCCATGTCATGATCTTGCCGTACTGCTGAACCACGGCAGGCTGATCCGTCCGCAGCCATGCTCCCGGCGGCATCTCCCGGGCTGCCCAGCGGGCCAGATCATCCTTGCCGAGTTCCAACTCTCGCTTCACCCGGTCGATGCTCGCGAGGCGGCCGTTCCTGTGGTACCGGATCAACGCTTCCCAGAATCCAGGGACGACTTCGAATGGATAGTATTGCCGGTAAGCCTGGATGAATACGTCCGCGTCGATCAGGAACCTCGATTCGGGACTCACCGCCCGGATCCGAATCCTAACCGTCCGGAAAACTTCTCGAACGTCGCTCCGTGCAGGCCGGTCAGGTCATATGCGTCTCGATACAGAAGCCGTCCCTCGTGAGCTGCGCGAACCACGGCGTTTGCGAACCGCCGCCCGAGGCGTGCGTTCTGGTTATTGAAGAAATTCCCGCCGGAGGAAGGTTTCTTTGCTGCATGCCGCCGCTCATCCACTTCATACGCTTTCAGGAATTCGAAAAACTGGTCCCGGCTGATGAGGTCGAGGTCCAGTGCCCGGCGAGCCCCGACGATTGCGCTGACCTTGAAATGTGCCGCTACCGCTTGGAATGGTTCGTCGCTTCGCCGGAAGGCCGGCCAGTTCTGCCGCATTTCGCCTTCTGGTACCAGGAACTCCGCGGCAATGCGGTTGCAGGCCTGCTCGACGCGGTCGGAAGCCGGCTGTAAATCCCTGAGATCGAAGGCCGCGCTCTGGGCATGCCAGACGTGGGCGACTTCGTGCGCGAGGGTGAACATCTGCGCGGATTTCCAGTCGACGCTGTTAAGGAACACGAGAGGTGCGTAATCATCTATGAGGACGAACCCACGGAATTCCCGGGGGTTCAGCTTCCGTCGGGTGTGGTTCCCGACGATCCCGCTCATGCTGACCAGGATTCCCGCCTCCTCCACGGCGTTCCGGAAGAAATCCAGGGCGGCAGTCCAATTCGGCAGTTTCCGCGCCCAGCCTTCCTCCATCCGGAGGGCCTTTCGGATGTCGAGAGCGACCTTCGCGGGTTCATCCTGTTTACCGGTGGCGCCAACGAACGGCAGCGCGGGCTGTCCCTGCTCGATCAGGAACTCCCGCATCCACGCCTGGCGCCGCTGCATGACCTGGACTGTCTCCAGCAGGTTCAGGCTGGTTTTCCCGGACACCTCCTCTCCGGTGGTTCGAAAGAACGGGATAGGGAGTATTTCATCAGGCGGCTTGGGAAGGAAAAAATAGCCAAGGGGGGTCAACGTCGCCTTCGCCAATTCCTCCAATTGCCGCATTGTCGGCAGGCCTTTCCCCGCCATCCACTTGGCGAAACCTGGAACACGCCGGACCAGCACGCCAGGCGTAAGGCCGGCGCGCTCCCTGGCCCATTCGAGCAGTTCACGGTTCACGGCGACAGAAGGCATGTCTCTATCTTATCGGCCCCAGAACTGACGGTCGAGCGGGATTCTTCAGCGGTTTCCTCTATCTCTGGGCGCCTACCCGAGGGAGCCCATGTTCGGCGGAAAATCCGAATGTCAAAGTCGCCCAGTTCACCCCCCCCTTTATCAGGTAGAGGGGCAAAACCCTCGCGTCCAGGAGGCCACTTGTTGATCGTGCAACAAACCGGCCTTTCCGTGGCGCTAACTCTATGGAGGGTCACGTGAAGCAGGGCAAACGTCAGGTTTGGTTGGCTGGGTGCGGTACCGGGGCGTCCGGGGAATCCGGTGTCCGTGTCCGGATTCCGCGTTTCGCATGTACCAGGGTTGGTAGGGGGCCGCTGAGCGGCCGGGGGACACCTCGCCGCCACCGGCCTCAAGGAGCGCCGCCGGGAAGGGATGCAACGTTTCGGGCCATCCCCGGCGCTACCTGTATGGAGGACCATGTGACCCAAGACGACGCAACGCGGGGCCTGCCCCGGGACATTCCGGACCGTCCCGGGAATGGCCGAATCAAGGTGCATGCAGGCCGGAAGACCGCGGGCGACCCGGCCGCTCCGGCGTCTGCACCGATCTCGACCGGCGAGGCCGCCAGACGGCTTGGACTGAAGCGCCAGCAGTTCCAGATCCTGGCCCGGTTCTTCGGGGTTGAGCCGGTGGCCCGGCGCCGCCTCTCGACAGCCCGCACCCCGGCAAACCTCTATGACCCCGCCGAGATTGAAACCTTGGGCTGGTTCTCCAAGCTGTGCCGGTTGAGAGGCATCGAGGCTGTGCTGGATTCGCTTCCGGATCGGCCGACATGAGCGGTAGCGCGCCGATCCCGGAGGCCAGCCCTCGGCCCGCCAAGCGTCTGTTCACCGTGAAGGAGGCGGCGTGCTATCTGGCGATGGCGCCCAAGACCCTCTACAACCTGGCCTACGCCCGGCGCATACCAACCGTGAAGCTGGGCAGATCGCTGCGTTTTGACTTGAAGGACTTGGACGATCTGATCGCGGCGAACCGGAGGCCAGCTTGACTGTGCCGGCCGCCCCCCGCCCTCATGTGACTGGCCCATGATCGCGAGAACGTACAAGCGCAACGGCAAGTGGTGGGTGGACTACACGGACGCCCGTACCGGGCGACGGGTCCGCCGTTGTGTGAGTCCGTCCAAGGCCGAGGCCGAGGACGTGCTGGCCAAGATCAGGGCCGAGACGGTGGAGCGCGGGTTCTTCGAGCCCAGGAAGGAGCTCCGGGTCCTGTTCGAGGAGTTCGCCGAAGAGTACCTCGCCTGGGCCAAGGCCAACAAACGGTCCTATCCTCAGGACGCCCGGATCGTCCGCTACCTGGGCGGGACGTTCAACGGGAAGCTCCTGAGCGAGATCACGCCGGTCATGGTGGAGCGGTACAAGCTCAAGCGGAGCCAGGAGTTCCGGTACAAGACCCGGCAGTTGGTGAAGCCGCGGGAGGTCAACTACCACCTGGCCATCCTGAAGGCGCTCTTTAACAAGGCCATCCGCTGGGGCAAAGCCACGGCCAACCCCGTGAAAGGCGTCAAGTTCCTGAAGGAGAACAACGCCCGCACCCGGTACCTCGACAACAAGGAGATCGCGGCGCTCCTGGCCGCCTGCACGGGGAGCCCGCGCATGGAACACCTGAAATCGCTGGTGACCGTGGCGCTCAACACCGGCATGCGGCTGGGCGAGATCCTGGCCCTGAAGTGGACGGACATTGACTACGCCAAGGGCCTGATCCACATCCGGATGTCCAAGAGCGGGGAGGGGCGGACGGTGCCGATGAACGACGCCGTCCGGGACGCCCTGCGGTCCTGCGTCAGCATTGCCCAAGTCGTGACACCGGGCGACTCCTTCGTGTTCTGCCACGGCAACGGAAAACGAAGGCTGAGCTTCCGGGGTGCGTTCCAGGCCGCCCTCAGGAAGGCCGGAATCAGGGACTTCCGGTTCCACGACCTGCGGCACACCTTCGCCAGCCACCTGGCCAGCAACGGCGTGGACATCCTGGTCCTCAAGGAGCTCCTGGGCCACAAGACCCTGGCCATGACCATGCGGTATTCCCACCTCTTCCCCGACCGCGGCCGCAAGGCGGTTGACCGCCTGTCCGCCATATACGGCACCCTGCCCTCGCCGACGGAGGCCGAAACGCAGGTCCAGCCGCAGGAACGCTGAGGGGGCCCGCCCAAGCGGCCCCCGGCGCGGGCGTGTAGAATTTCAAGTGGTACGCCGGGGTGGCGGAATGGCAGACGCCGGGAACTTAAAATTCCTTGGGATTACATCCCGTGCAGGTTCGAGTCCTGCCCTCGGCACGGCATGATTATGAGCTGTGTGATCCTTGCGACATACCCAGGAGAGGGGCTGTTGTTTATCGCCCACGGGTCACCCCGCCCGAACCAATTCCCCGGGAATCCCTGATGCCGGAACGGTACTTGACGCGCGCCTACACCCTGCGTCTCCGTGGACCCCGCGACGGAGGAGAAGAGTGGCGCGATCGCGTGTGGGCGACCCATGAGGCGGTCAACGCGGGAGCCAGGATTTTCGGTGACTGGCTTCTCACGATGCGAGGGGGGCTTGCGCCCTGCCATGCCGAAAAAGACGAGGATCGTGTCGTACTGGCTCTCTCGTGGTTGTCGGTTGAGTCGGAGGCAGGCGCGCCAAGCAAGTATGTCATATCCACGAGCAAGGACTCACCAAATGAGAGGGCCGAGAAACTTTCGGAGGCGTTGAAGAAGATTCTCCGGGACCGGGGCGTTGGAAAGCAGAAGGTGGACGAGTGGGTGAGTGCCTGTCGGCCCTCCTTGGAGGCGGCGATCCGTCGGGACGCCGTGTGGATAAACCGGGCTGAGGCTTTCAATCAGGCATGCAAGGACACGAGCGGGAGTCTGTATCCCGGCGACGAGTGGGACATGCTCGAGCGTTTGTTTGGTTCTCGTAAGAGCTACCTCGCGCTCCCTCATGTATCCACGCCTGAGTCGGAGGCCCAGTCGGACGGTGAGCCTGGCGATGACAGCAAAGACCAGGACGATGGCGGGAGCCGGACGATGGACTTGGTCAAGGAGGCTGGCCAGTGGCTCAGCAGGCGTTTCGGTACCGGCAAGGGAGCCTGTTTTAGTGATATGGCTGGGGTCTACAAGAAGATTGAGAAGTGGGCTCGGCATCAATCCGGCGTGATCGCCGGCTCCAAGGCTGTCAGCCTTCTCGCCGGCGCACTCGGGGCATCATCCCAGGACTTGACGGGTATCCTGGCGATGATCAGTGGTCCTGGTTATAAGAGCGCCACCAGGAACTTCCTCAGTCAGTTTGAGAAGAAGGCCAAGCTGTCCCAGCGGGATTTCAAGACGCTTCAAGACAAGGCCGCAGATGATGCACGGAAATGCGAAGAAAAGATTGGCTTAAAGGGGCGATTGGCATACTCCGACAAGATTCTGAAGGAAGCTGAGGCTGAATGCGGATTTAAATACCTACAGCCTGATGGTCCTGCCCGGCATTCTGAGTTTGCCGTCATGCTGGACCACGCCGCGCGGCGGGTTTCGCAGGTTCACACCTGGATGAAGCGGGCGGAGGCTCAGCGCAGGGTGTTCGAGGGGGGGCGGCAGAAGAAGGCGAGCGTCCCGCAACAGGCCGTGAGGTGGCTGGATCGATACTGCCACGATCGCTCCGAGGCATCGGGCGCTCTTGGAGAGGAATACGCGATTCGCCGCCGCGCGCTGGGCGGCTGGGACGAGATCGCAGGACGATGGGTCCGCTGCAAGACTGCCGAGGAACGGATCGAAGCCATTCATGAAGTGCAGCGAGACCACGACGAGGAGAAATTCGGCGATGCCCGCCTATTCGAAGATCTGGCATCCGACGAGGCAATGGTCGTCTGGTGCGATAACAGCAAGGCGATGCCGGCTTGGCTCAAGGACTTTGCTATGGCCCAGGAGGCAGAGCGCCAGATGCAGCATTTCAAGGTGCCCGCCTACCGCCATCCGGATCCCCTGCGCCATCCGGTGTTCTGTGATTTCGGTAAGTCGAGGTGGGCGATATCGTTCGCGGCCCACGATCATGCCAAAGATCATGCGGCTGAAGCCGATACGGAAGTCCACACCGCCGGCGGCATGAAAGATGTATCTCTGTCATTGTTGACATCCGGTGGCGACGTTGCGCCGCATGCGATGCGGTGGCAGTCGCGACGGCTGGAACGCGACCTGGCTCTGGGGCCTTCGGAGGGAGGCGAGGCGGGCATCGAGGTGAGCCGTGCCGACCGGCTGGGCCGCGCGGCGGCTGGGGCGAAAGCGACAAACCGGTTGCGGATCCTGGGGGTCTTTGCCGACAAGGACTGGAACGGCCGCCTGCAGGCGCCGAGGGCGGAACTCGACGCGATGGCGAGCGTCCGCGACTCTGCGCGGTTCAACGAAGCAGAGAAAATGCGCAAGCTGAAAGCGATGGCCGGCCGGCTTGGGTGGTTTGTCACGTTCTCCCCCCGATTGCGGCCGAAGGGCCCTTGGCTGGAATACGCGGTGAAGTACAAGCTCAAGCCGACCGCATGGCCGTTCAACGACGAGAACAAGAAGCGAGACGGACGGGCCCGGCTGGCGCTCTGCCGGTTGCCGGGCCTGCGAGTGCTTTCCGTTGACCTGGGGCACCGGAACGCCGCCGCATGCGCAGTCTGGGAGACCGCCAGCGCGGCGCAGGTGAAGGATGCGTGCGACCGGGCGGGGAGAACTGCCCCGGATCGAAATAGCCTTTTCATCCATCTGAAGGTTGAAGAAGGGGGCCGGACACGGACATCGTTGTTTCGCCGTATCGGGGATGACCGGCTCGACGGCAAGCTGCACCCAACGCCATGGGCAATGCTTGATCGGCAGTTCTTCATCAAGTTGCAGGGCGAAGATGAGCCGGGCCGGCGCCGGAGACAGGAGGAAGCCGAAGCGGTCAAGACGCTGTGCCACGAGGTCGGTTATGACCTGCCGGAGGAGTTCTGGAAGCGGGAGGGCCGCAGTGCGGGCGGATTGATGTCCGAGACCGTGGACCTTTGCAGCCGCGCCCTGAGGCGGCACGGCCAGCGGGCGCGGATTGCGCACAACCTCGCCGCCGAGACACGGGTGGAACCAGGTGGCAGGGAGGTTGCCTTGGACCGGCAGGGGCGTGTTGAACTGATTGCCGAGACGCTGGTCTTGTGGCGTGAGTTGGCCGTTGTCGGTAGGTGGCGGGATGCGCAGGCGGCAAGCAGGTGGGATGAGCACGTACGGCCTCTGGTCGGCGAGACAGACCTATCTGCCCTGGAGGAGACGGAAGAAGGCCCCGTTCAGGGACGCAAGCGGAGGGCGGCTCTCATGGAACGGTTGCGACCCTTGGCGGAGAAACTGGCGGATGATCCCGCGCGATGCCGGGAGTTGAGCGACATGTGGGCTGGGAGGTGGAGGGAGGAAGATGGCGAGTCCGCAGTGGACCCGGCAAGCGGGCGCCGGGTGCGTTCAGCGACGGGGTGGTATGGGCGGTTGCGCTGGCTCAAGGACTGGATACTTCCACGCGGAGCCAAGGCAGGGGAACGAGCGATCAGGCGCGTAGGCGGCCTCTCGCTGACGCGGCTGGCAACCATCCGCGGGCTTTATCGCCTTCAGAAGGCGTTCCACATGCGGCCGATGCCCCAAGACCTACGTGCCAACGTGCCGGCGAAGGGTTCGGAAGAGATGGATGAATTCGGACAGGATACGCTTGATGCGCTGGAGCGCATGCGCGAGAACCGGGTCAAGCAACTCGCCAGCCGGATCGCGGAGGCCGCCCTGGGCATCGGGATGGAGCAAACGAGAGCCGATGGATTGTCGCCTGCCCGCCCGCGGGAGCGCGTGCGGGCGCCGTGCCACGCGGTCGTTGTCGAAAACCTCCGGCACTACCGGCCCGAGCAGGTGAGGACCCGGCGGGAGAACCGCCAGCTCATGACCTGGTCCGCCGCCAAGGTGCGCAAGGCTCTCTCGGAGGCGTGCGAGCTTCATGGGCTGCATTTTCGTGAGGTTCCGGCGGGTTACACGTCCCGTCAGGATTCGCGGACCGGTGGTCCCGGAATGCGCTGTGAGGATGTACCGGTGTCCGCTTTTCTGGGGGAGGCCGGAATATGGGCGCGGGAAATCAAGGCCGCCCGGCGGCGAATCGAGGCCGCCGAATCAAAGGGCGGCACCGGGATGTCGAGAGACCGGTTCCTATGCGACCTTCATGCGCATTTATCCGCGTTGGCTCCGGAGAGACGTCCGCCAACTGTACGCCTTCCGCGGTTCGGCGGGGAGATATTTGTTCCAGTGGACGGGCGGTCTCCGGTACGGGGAGGACTCCAGGCCGATCTCAATGCCGCCGCGAATATCGGATTGCGGGCGCTGATGGATCCGGACTGGCCGGGGACCTGGTGGTACGTCCCATGCGAGAGGAAGACCGGGAAGCCCGATCCGAAGCGTGTCAAGGGCAGCAGCGTGTTCGCAAAGCAGACGGCCCTTGGGGCGGCGGCTGGTTCCAAAGCGGTGAGCGACAAACGGCCAATTGTCAATTACTGGCGTAATCCTTCGGCGGCGCACGTTGGCGAAGGAAGATGGCAACCAACGAGCGAATACTGGAGCGGCGTCGAATTCGGTGTTGTAAAGCGTTTGCGTCGGCAAGCCGGTCTTGACGTCGCGTGACCGACGAGTACCTCTGGCCGGCACGCAATGTAGCCGAGTACGCCTACTGTCCCCGCCTCTTCTACCTCATGGAGGTCGAGGGTGTTTTCCTGCCGAGCGCGGACACCGAACAGGGAAAATCCGTGCACAGGCGGGTGGACCGGCCGAGCGCCGTTGACGAAAAGGGGGATGAGCCGGAAGAGCCACCGGACGAGGCAGAGCGGCCGAAGTCCGTCCGAAGCCTGGCGCTGACCAGCCAGGCGCTGGGATTGACGGCCACCCTGGATCTGGCCGAGATTTCCGGGCAGACGGCAATTCCGGTCGAGTACCGGAAGGGGCGGCCGTACCGTGCCACGCTCGCCCCGCCGCCCGATGACCCCGGCGAGGTGGAGGAGGAGCCGCTCTCGACGGCGGAGCCCTGGCCGACCGACCGGGTCCAGGTCGGCCTGCAGGTTCTCCTGCTGGAGGAGGCGGGTTATACCGTAGTGGAGGCAGTCATCTACTACGCCGCGGAGCGATCGCGACTTCGGATTCCGGTGGACGAGCAGTTGAAAGAAGAGGCCCGCGCCACGCTGGTGTCCGCCCGGGCCTGCGCCAAGGGATCGCGTCCACTGCCGCTTGTCAACGACCCGAGGTGCCTCAAGTGCTCATTGCAGCCAATCTGTCTTCCCGACGAGGTGAACCAACAGCGGGAGGAAGCACCTGGTGAGGAATTGACGCCCCGCAAGATCTGGCCGCCGCGCGACGACGGAATCCATGTCGTGGTCCAGCAGGAGGGCGTTCGCGTCGGTGTTCGGGGCATGACCGTCAAGGTCACGGACCGGGAGGGGAAGACCGTGAAGGAAATCCCGCTGGCGAGCCTTGAGAGTCTCGCGGTGCTGGGGGCCGTCCAGGTTACGTCCCAGGCCATTCGCGTCCTGGCGGATCACGGCGTGCCTGTCGCCTTTCTGTCCGGAGCCGGGCGGCTGGTGGCCATGGTGGATCCGATGGACTCGGTGAGCGCCGCGGTCCGCCGGGCGCAGATCAAGACCCTGGACCGCGACGAGGCGTGCCTGGAACTGGCGCGGGCCCTGATCACGGCCAAGATCATGAACCAGCGGACGATCCTTCTGCGGAACCATCCCGCGTTGCCTTCCTCGGTCGGTAGCGAGATGGCGGCGCAGACCCAGGCGGCGGGAAAAGCCGACTCCCTGGACTCCCTGCGGGGGCACGAGGGCCAGGCGGCGGCCCTCTACTTCGGCAAATTCGCCGAGATGTTCAAGGGCGCGCCAGCCGAGGAGTTCGACGCCAACGGCCGCCAGCGCAGACCACCTCCGGACCCGATAAATTCCTGCCTGTCCATGGCGTACTCCATGCTGACGCACGAGTGCGTTGCCGCGCTACGGCAGGCGAGGCTCGAACCCTCGATCGGGGCCTTCCATGTCTCCCGTCCCGGGCGGCCTGCCCTCGCGCTGGACCTGATGGAGCCATTCCGGCCGCTGATCGCGGACTCGGTGGCGGTGGCGGCGTTCAACCGGGGCGAGCTGACCGACGGGCATTTCCACCGGACCGCCGCCGGTTGCGCCTTCACCGATGCCGGTCGGCGGGCGTTCTTCAAGGCCTATGGACGGCGGATGGTGACCGAGGTGACCCATCCCGTCTTCGAGTACCGTCTCGACTACCGGCGCATGCTGGTCCTTCACGCGCGGATGATCGCGGCCTGGATGCTGGGGGAAGTCCCCACCCTGGCGTTCCTGACGACGCGGTAGGAGCGAGGGCGATATGCGACGCTGCTACCTCGTGTGCTACGACATCCGGGATCCGAAACGGCTCCGGCGGGTACACAAGCTCATGAAAGGGTACGGCGAACCGTGGCAATACTCTGTGTTCTACTGCGTCCTCAAGGCCATTGACCGCGCGCGCCTCCAGGCGGCGCTCCAGGAAGTCATGAACCTGAAGGAGGATCAGGCGCTGATCGTGGACCTGGGTTCGGACGAGACGGCGGCGCGCGAGGCGGCGGTTTCCGTGGGCCTGGGGGCTCCCGAGCCGCAGGGCAGTATTGAGGTCGTATAGCATGCCCGGATGCCGGTGTGTTATAGTATCCGTGCCTCTACAGGAGGCACGTTAAGTTGACCGTGGATCGTGTCTTCCCCGTCACAGGGATATATGTTCCACGGAGCTGATCAGGGTTCTATCAAAAAACAAAGGGGACGACCGACAGGGATCCTGGAAGAACATCCCGCGAGCGTAATGGTCCTGGACGGGGGTCCAGGGCGTGCTCGCGGAGATGGCGGGGCAAGCGTTTATCGCGGTCGGAAGCCGCCTCAGGTGAGAACAAGGGAGGTCCGAAATGGCCGCGCTCGCAGAGAAGTGCCGGAATGCTGGCGGAGCAAGGCCGGGAGAAGCGGGCAGGCGGAGTCCCCGATAGGAACCTGATCGGCGGACACGACGTCCTCACCATCGACCCGCCCTACACGGTGCGGCGGAGTCCCCGATAGGAACCTGATCGGCGGACACTGTTCCTGCTTATCGTGGCGGGGTCAATGCGTGAGGCGGAGTCCCCGATAGGAACCTGATCGGCGGACACTTTGGAGGTGCGATGTCCCAGCCACAGTCGAACGCGGGCGGAGTCCCCGATAGGAACCTGATCGGCGGACACTACGAGGGTTCATTGAGCGATGAGTGCTATCGCCAAGGCGGAGTCCCCGATAGGAACCTGATCGGCGGACACGGAGTATGCCCCGGGTGATGCGGCTACGGTTGCTTCGGCGGAGTCCCCGATAGGAACCTGATCGGCGGACACTACCTTCCCGTATTCCGGTCGAGCCACCGTTCTTCGGCGGAGTCCCCGATAGGAACCTGATCGGCGGACACTTTACCCGAGAAGGGCTGG
>Ga0315280_10002851_pt1 | contig 27425 bp, 26 predicted proteins | sample YL17G06_40_MG_FD_203697 | JGI IMG/M metagenome (GOLD analysis project Ga0315280, IMG submission 203697) | Sediment microbial communities from Yellowstone Lake, YNP, Wyoming, USA - YL17G06_40 | ecosystem: Environmental > Aquatic > Freshwater > Lake > Sediment | place: USA: Wyoming | collected... | reverse complement strand
ACCCCGAATTTCATGCGAGAAACTCAGTGTAGAAGATTTCGCGCCTAGACGCAAAGAGGCTACTGAGCGGTGGTGGCGGCGGCTGCGGCCGCGGGGGGGGCGGCTAGGGCCGCGGGGGCGGGGGCTTCGGCCGCGGGGGCGGGGGCTGGGGCCGCGGGGGCGGGGGCTGGGGCCGCGGGGGTGGCAGCGGCCGCTGCGGCCGCCTTGGCCTTGCGGCTGCGGGAACTCCGTTTCTCGACGGGGGGTTGCCGATCGCTCTTCTTCAAGGCCGTCAGGACAATGGTAGTGACGAACTTCTTCTCGCCGAAATCATCGAACTTGATGACGATGTGCTCTTCGTTGCTGGAGAGCACGGTGCCAAGACCGAATCTGCCGTGCTCGACCTGAGCACCTTGTGGGTAAGCTGTTCTGACTCCCATCCAAGACTATGGTAGCAGAAGTGCAAACCAAAGTCGAGTGCAGATGTTCTAATCTGGGGGATGTGGTTGGAAACCGTCTGTGGACAGGCTTCGTCGGAGTTAACGTGAGACCACTGCTGAGTCTTCTGCTGATTCTCAGTTCCTGGCCGCTGGCGGCCCAGAGAGACCTTGACCGGTACGCCTTGATTCTCGAAGAACCGCCGCTGGCGGCCCAGGTGGCCTCGCGCAAGGAGCTGCGCGCCACCGCGGCGGTGGAGGCTTCGCAAAAGATCGCCGCGGCCCAGCAATCGCTACGCCGGGAACTGGCCCGGCGGAAAATCAATGTGACTGGCGCGGTGAACACGATCCTGAACGCCGTGTTCGTGGGCGCCTCCAGAGAACAAGCCGGACAGCTCGCGAGCTTGCCCGGGGTCCAGCGCGTGGCCTATATGCCGCCTTTGCGGCGCCACTTGGATGGGGCCGTAGCGCTGGTGAACGCGCCGCAGGCCTGGAATGTGGTGGGCGGTTTCGAGAACGCCGGAGCCGGTGTCAAGATCGGAATTATCGACTCGGGCATCGACCAGGATCATCCGGCCTTCCGGGACAACTCTCTGCAGATGCCCCCGGGCTATCCAAAATGCCAGCAGAGCGCCGGCGAGTGCGCCTACACCAACAACAAGGTGATCGTGGCCCGGAGTTATGTGGACATGCTGGTCTTGGGGGACCAGCCGGCCTATTCGCGGCCGGACGACACCTCGCCGCGCGACCGGGTTGGCCACGGCACGGCCGCGGCCATGATCGCCGCAGGAGTGCGAAATAGCGGCCCCAGCGCGACCATAACCGGGGTAGCGCCCAAAGCCTGGCTGGGGAACTACAAGGTCTTCGGTTCGCCCGGAGTGAACGACACGACGTTCTACGATGTGATCGTAAAAGCGCTGGAGGATGCCTACAGCGACGGTATGGATATCGTGACCCTGTCGCTGGGCAGTCCGGCGGTGTACGGCCCTCTCGACCAGGGCGCGGTGTGCGGGGAGACCGGTACGAACGCCTGCGACGTGCGGGCGCAGGCCATCGAGAATGCTTCCAAGGGCATGGCGGTGGTGGTTTCGGCGGGCAATGACGGAGATGTGGGCGTTCTGTTCCCGACCCTGAACAGCATCCACACGCCGGGAACGGCGCCGGCGGGCATCACGGTGGGGGCCTCCACGAACTCACACAGGTGGTTTTCGAGCGTGCGCGTTTCCGGCAACGATGTACCTGCCAATCTGCGGAACATCCCGGCCCGCTTCGGAAATGGGCCCAAGCCCAACGGGCCGCTGACGGCGCCCCTGCGGGATGTCTCGCAGTTGCAGGACGATGGGCGGGCCTGCTCTCCCCTGGCCAACGGCTCGCTGGCCGGCGCTATCGCTTTGATCCAGCGCGGCAACTGTGCCTTCGCCACCAAGGTCAACAACGCGCAGGATGCCGGCGCGGTGGGTGTGGTCTTTTACCAGGTGGACGGCCAGGATGATGTCTTCGCGCCGTCGTTCCTGACTGAGACCGGTATTCCCGCGGTGCTGATCGGCAACACCGATGGCCGCAATCTGAAGAGTTTCCTGCAGTCCAGCGCGGACCGCGCGGTGTCGCTGGACCCGGCGCTGGCGGCCACCAAGGCGCAGTACGACACGGTGGCTTCTTTTTCCTCGCGCGGGCCCTCCATCGACGGGAACATCAAGCCGGAACTGGTGGCGGTGGGTACCGATCTCTACACGGCCGTACAGCGCTACGATCCCAATGGCGAATTGTACGATCCCAGCGGCTACACCGCCACCCAGGGCACCAGCTTCGCGGTTCCGATGGTGGCCGGGGCACTGGCCATGGTGAAGCAGCAGAATGCAAGCTTCACGCCGGCGCAACTGAAATCGGCAGTGGTTAACACTGCCAGCGCCACGATCCAGGACGGCTCCGAGCCCGCGCGCGTGACCGCGGTGGGGGCCGGCAAGCTGAATGCCGAGGCGGCGGTGCGCACCAAGGTGACCGCTGAACCGGCTACGCTCTCGTTCGGCATTGTGACGCCGGGTGCGCTGCCGATGTCCCGCTCGCTGAAGATCACCAACGGCTCGACCTCCGCGGTGACGCTGGCGGTGGCGGCGCGCGATGCGGACCGCAACGCGCGGCTCACCCCGAGCACCAGCACCGTGAACGCGGGACAGAGCATTACGGTGGCCGTCCGCCTGGAGGGGAGTCTGCCGGCGCCGGGCTCCTACGAAGGCGCGATCACCATCCAGGGCAGCGGCACGGACCTGCGTGTCCCGTATCTCTACCAGGTGGGCGACGGAGTAGCCTACAACATCTTTCCGGTCCTGGGCTTCGAGTTTGTGGGCAATGTGGGCGAGCGCATCCCAGGCAACTTCATCGGGTTCAAGTTGATCGACCGCAGCGGGGTGCCGGTGAAGGATGCGTCCGTGCGCTTCCGCGCCACGGTGGGCGGGGGTTCCATCGAGGAAGCCGATCCGCAGACCGACAAGTACGGCATTGCCGCGGCCAGGGTCTTCCTGGGCCCCCAGATAGGCGACCAGGAGTTCACCGCCGAGGCCGGCGGCCTGACGGCGTATTTCGACGGGCGCGGCCGCCTGAGCCCCACCATCGAAACCAACGGGGTGGTCAACGCGGCCAGTTTCGAGCGCGGCAAGGCGGTGGCGCCGGGCTCCTACATCGCCATCTTCGGCCAGGGGCTTAGCGAGAGCACCCGGATATTCTCGACGCCCTATCTGCCGCTGTCGCTGGCCGGGGTGAGCGTGAGCTTTGACGTGCCCAGCAAAGGACTGAGCCTGCCGGGACGGCTGCATTTCGTGAGCGACGGGCAGGTCAACGTGCAGGCGCCCTGGGAGCTGCAGGGTCTCACCTCCGTGTTCATGAAGGTGAGCATCGGGGACTCCTCGAGCGCGGTCTACACGGCGCCGCTGGCGGACTATTCGCCGGCGCTGTTTGAATACCAGGATTCGAGCGGGCGGCAACTCATCGCCGCCCTGGATGAGAACTACCGCCTGATCGACAGCAACAACGCGGCGCGCCGGGGCCGGCCCGTGCAGCTCTATGCCAACGGCCTGGGGCCGGTGGAGAACCAGCCGGCGACGGGCGAGGCGACGCCCGCGCAACCTTTGGCTCGGACCAGAGTTACTCCTACAGTGACCGTGGGAGGTCGTACGGCGGAAGTGCAGTTTTGCGGGTTGGCCCCGTATAATGTGGGTTTGTACCAGATCAACGTGGTGGTGCCGGCGGATGTGGCGACTGGGATCCAGCCGGTGATCGTGAGCGTTGGCGGCGTGGTGTCGAAGACCGCCAATCTGCCGATACAGTAAGTGAGTCCAACCGAATGAAGCGGCTCTGGGTAGTCCTGCTGTTGGCGCCCCACCTGGCGGCGCAGCGCGTTCCTGACTCTTACATCGTCGAGCTGAGTGGGGCGCCTGTGGCCGTCGAGATGGCCAAGCTGGGGCGCCGGGCGGCGGCTTCCGATCAGAAGGCGCAGGTGCGGGCCGAACAAGGGCGCATGCGCCCGGCGGTGGAGGAGCGCGGTGGAGAGGTGCTGGACTCCGTCCAGACGGTGGCCAACGCCCTGATCGTTCACATTCCGGATTCCGAGGCAGGGCAGTTGGCCGCGCTTCCAGGGGTGCGGCGTGTTTACCCGGTCTACCTGCGCCAGCTCCACCTGGACCACGCTCTGCCGCTGCACAGCGTCCCGGATGCCTGGCGGCAGATCGGGGGGCAGGACCGCGCGGGCGCGGGCGTCAAGATCGGCGTTTTGGACACCGGCATCGACCAGAAGCACCCGGCTTTTCAGGATCCTTCCCTGCCCATGCCGGCGGGCTTCCCCAAGTTCAGCCGGCAGGCCGATCAGGACTACACCACCAACAAGGTGATCGTGGCGCGCAGCTACGGTAGCGATTCCAACCCGGAAGACCACTTCGGGCACGGAACGGCGGTGGCCATGACAGCGGCCGGCATGCCCAATCAGGGCGCCCTGGCGTTGATCACCGGGGTGGCGCCCAAAGCCTACCTGGGCAATTACAAGATCGCTCTCGGCAGCGGCCAGTCGGTATCCAGCTCCACCACGCTGAAGGCCCTGGACGACGCAGTGGCCGACGGCATGGATGTCATTAACCTGAGTTCCGGCTCACCGCTGGCCCCCAGGCCCAGCGACGACATTGAGGTGGCCTCGATCGAGCGGGCTGTGGCGGCCGGCGTGGTGGTGGTGGTGTCGGCCGGAAACCTGGGTCCCAATCCCAACACCATGAGCTCACCGGCCAGCGCTCCTTCGGCCATCGCGGTGGGCGCGTCTTCGAACGATCGCATGTTTGGGACTTCGCTGACCCTGGAGGGCGTTGCTCCCTACATTGCTCTGCCTGGTTCCGGCCCCAACTCAGAGAATCCCATCACTGCGCCGATGGCCGACGTCTCCCAGTTGGACAATGACGGCATGGCCTGCGGGGCGCTTCCGGAGGGCAGTCTTACGGGCCGGATTGCACTGATCCTGCGCGGGGTATGTTACTTCGAGGTGAAGCTCGACAACGCCCAGGCCGCGGGAGCGGTGGCAGGCGTGATCTACACCGACGCTGAGCGGCCGGACATCCTCCTGATGAGCGTGGGCGAGGCCTCGCTGCCGGCGATGTCGCTGAGTTATGCGGACGGGGTGGACATCCAGAAGCGGATCGCGGCCAGCCCGGACCTCCAGGCGACCTTGCAGTTCAAATACGGCACTCCTTTCGCGATCGACCCAAACCGGCTGGCGAGCTTCTCGAGCCTGGGCCCCAATCCGGACCAGGGGATCAAGCCGGATCTGGTGGCGGTGGGCACCTGGCTGTATCTGGCCACCCAGAGCTCGGACCCGGCTGGCGAGATGTACGATCCTTCCGGTTACATCACCGAGAGCGGCACCAGTTTCTCGGCGCCCCTGGTGGCCGGCGCCGCGGCGGTGGTGAAGGCCGCGCGCCCGGGCCTGACCGCCCAGCAGTACCGGTCGCTGCTCATCAACAGCGCCAGCACATTCTCGCCCGCCTCCGGCGACCCGTTCCCGGTGCAAAGGGCGGGCGCGGGTTCGCTCAACCTGCTGGCCGCGCTCACCAGTACCGTAGCCGCTTTCCCCACCTCGGTGAGCTTCGGGATCGGCGGGGGCGACGCAGACGTATGGCGGGACCTCACCATCTGGAACCTGGGCACGGTGGCCGATACCTTCTCGATTTCCGCGGCCCCGATCGGCGCGGGGCCCGCCCCCGGCCTTTCGACCAGCATCCTGAGCATCGAGGGAGGCCAGTCCGTGACCGTGACCGTGCACTTCACAGGGAGCGCACTGGCGCCTGGGGAGTACCAGGGATTCCTTCAGATTCAGGGCTCCGCGGCCGCCAGCCCGGTCCGGATTCCGTATTGGTATGCGGCGCCCTCCGGCACGGCCCAGTACCTGACCATCTTGAGCCCCGTGGAACTCCCTCAAACGGCTGGCCTCAACGAGCGGATCACGTTTTACTTTCGCGTGACCGACGCCTCCGGGGTTGCGCTGCTGGATGTCAACCCCATGGTAACGGTTGTCTCCGGCGGGGGCATCGCCAGTGAGGTGGTCTCGGTTGATTGGGACTACCCGGGGGCTTACCTGGTGAGACTGACCCTGGGGCCAGGGGCCGGCGAGAACAGGTTTCAATTCCTGGCAGGCGACTTGACGCCGCTGGAACTCGTCATCCAGGGGCAGAGAACGCCGTAAATATTCTGCCTCCCGCCTCCCGCCTCCTGATTCCGATGGACTATAATTACACTCTGGGAGCAGTACCGTCTCCATGGAAAACCTGAAAAAGAAACTTCAGGACGAAATTGCCGCGCTCGAGTACGAGTTGCGCAACGAGTTACCCAAGGAGATTCTCAGGGCCAGGGCACACGGGGATCTGAGCGAGAACGCCGAGTTCCACGCCGCCAAGGAACGGCAGGGGTACGTCAACGCGCGACTGGGACAGCTCCGGCAGCGGCTGACTGAATTCTCGATGATAGACTTCTCCAGGATTCCCCGAGACCGCGTGGGCTTGGGTTCGGAAGTGGTGGTCCTGGATTTGAACAGGAGCGAGGAGATCACCTACCGGCTGGTCACCAGTGAAGAATCCGATGTAACCAAAGGCTGGATCTCGACCAGTTCTCCGATTGGCAGAGGTCTGCTGGGCAAGGAAGTGGGCGACGTGGTCAAGTTTCAGAGTCCCGGCGGCGTCCGCGAGATGGAGATCCTGAAATTGACGACCATTCACGACATGGGCAGTTGAGTCACGGATGACTTACACACGGGCCATTGGCATCACGGTGAACAAGCTCATTGTGCTCATCGTGCGCTGGCTGGCGCTGTCCCGGATCCATCCCGACGCGCTGACCTTCATCGGCCTGGTGGTCAACGGGATGGCGGCGGTGCTGCTGGCGGCAGGCAAGTTTCTGACCGCCGGGCTGGTGATCATTGCGGCCGCGCTGTTCGATATGGTGGACGGCCGGGTGGCCCGGGAGACCAACCAGGTGACGGCCTTTGGCGGTTTCTTCGACTCGGTCATCGACCGGTACTCGGACCTGGTGCTGCTGATGGGACTGCTGGTCTACTACGCTTCCATCAACCGGTTCTTTTACGTTGTGCTGACGGCCGTGGTGATGACCGGCTCGGTGATGGTGAGCTACACCCGCGCGCGCGCCGAGTGCATCATCCCCAAGTGCAAGGCGGGGTTCATGGAGCGCCCGGAACGGATTGTGCTGTTCATTCTGGGGGCTCTGTTCAACCGCATGGCCCCGGTGCTGTGGATCATTGCGGTGCTGGCCAACATCACGGTGATCCATCGCATGATCTTCACCTGGCAGCAGACCAAGCCGGCAGAGGATCGTAGATTGTAGATTGTGGATCGTGGGCCCACAATCCACGATCCACGATCCACAATCTATGCTTCCAGGATCACCACCGCCATCCCCACGCTGGCGGTGTGGGTGATGGAGAGGGTGACCTGCTTGACTCCCAGGCGTTCGGCTACCTTAGCCGCCTGGCCGTGCAGTTTCAAGGTGGGTTTTCCGGAGGGCAGGTTGGCCACTTCGAAGTCTTGCCAGCGGACTCCCCGCCTCCAGCCCGTGCCGATGGCTTTCATGCCCGCTTCCTTGGCGGCAAAGCGGCCGGCGTAGCGCTGGAAGCGGCTGGCCTTGCGGCGCTCGACGTAGGCGATTTCAGCGGGCGTGAAGACGCGCTCGACAAAACGCGGCCCGAAGCGCTCGATGGCCTTCCGGACGCGGTCCACTTCGGCCAGGTCGATGCCGGAGCCCACGATCACAGGCCGGCTCCGGAAGTGGTGATGATGAGGCGCCCGTGCTTGACGCCTTTGGTGCTGATCAGGCGGTCGGCGATCTTTCTGACCTCCGCGGCCCGGCCGCGCACTACCAGCACCTCCAGGCAGTTGTCGTGGTCCAGGTGCACGTGCAAGGTCGAGAGGATGTGGTGGTAGAACTCGTGCTGGAGGTCAGTGAGCTTTTCGTTGAGCAGGCGCACATGATGGTCGTAGACGATGGTCACCGTGCCCACCACCCGGCTCTCGGGAGACTCCCAGGCCTTCTCGACCAGTTCGTCGCGAATCAGGTCGCGGAAAGCTTCGGAGCGGTTGGTGTACCCGCGGCGGGCGATCAACCCGTCGAACTTCTCCAGCAGATCGGAATCGATGGCTACGCCAATGCGGCTCAGTTCGCCCATGTGTAAACACATTATATTTCGCGCGCTCCGGCAGTTGTTTCGCGCAAAGACGCCAAGACTACGCAAAGGACGCCAAGCAACAAGACAATAATCTTCTTGGCGAGCTTGGCGTGAACTTTGCGACTTTGCGCGAACCAGTGGCACGGTTGTGGGATTCGTGCTACTGTGATTGGTCGGATGCATATTCCGGACGGCTTTCTGTCCACTCCCGTGTGGCTCAGCCTGGATGCAGCGGGTGTGCCCCTGATCGGGTACCTGGCCCGGCGGGCGCAGCGCGAGCTGGAAGAGAGCCGGGTGCCGCTGCTGGGGGTGATGGGGGCCTTTGTGTTTGCGGCGCAGATGATCAACTTTCCGGTGGGCATCGGGACCAGCGGCCATCTGCTGGGCGCGGCCCTGCTGGCGATCACACTGGGACCTGCGGCGGCCAGCATCGTGATGACCGCGATCCTGGCCATCCAGGCGCTGGTTTTCCAGGACGGCGGGGTGCTGGCGCTGGGCGCCAACGTGCTGAACATGGCGGTGCTGGGCGTGGCGGCGGGCTATCTGCCGTACCGTCTGTGGGGCGCGGGCCGCTTTCGGAAGGCTGCGATTTTCCTGGGAGGCGCCGGCTCGGTTGTGGCGGGCGCGGTGCTGGCGATGGCCGAGCTGTTGCTGTCGGGGGTCCGCATGCCGCTTCCGATTGTGTGGGTCTCGCTGGGTCTGTTTGCGATCACGGGCGCGCTGGAGGGGGCCATCACGCTGGCGGTGGTCCAGGGCGTCGAGGCGCTGAATCCGGGCTTCGTGCAGCGGCCGGCGGGCACTCGTCCTGTGACCCTGGGGATTGTGGCGCTGGCCGCTGTGCTGCTGGCCGCGCTGGGGATCCTGCTGGCCTGCGGATACCCGGACGGGCTGGCGAAACTGGCGCAGGATCTGGGCATCGAGACCAGGGCCCGGTCCTTGTTTTCCACCCCGCTGGCGGACTACAGTTTCCGGCAGCTCGGATCTTCTTGGTTCAGCAGGGCGGCTGCCGGCCTGGTTGGGCTGGGGCTGATCTACGTGCTTTGCCTGCTGGCGGGGCGCTGGATTTCCCGGCGGAGGAGCGCCTGATTGCATCACCTGGTGGTGGAGCGCTGGAGCCGAGGCGATAGTGCGCTGCACGCCCGCGACGCCCGGGTAAAGATCCTGCTGACGCTGGCTTTTCTGATTGCGCTGACTACCACGCCGCGGATTTCGATTGCCGCGGCGCTTGGTTACGGTCTCATGGCGCTGGCTGCGGTGCTGGCGGGCGGGCTGCCGGCTGGCGCGGTGCTGCTGCGCGTGGCGGTGGTCTTGCCGTTCTCTGCTACCTTCGCGGTGGTCAGCATTCTGGCGGGCGATTCGGAGCGCGCTGTGGCCTTGCTGGTGAAGAGCTATCTCTCGGCCCTGGCGGTGCTGGTGCTGGCCGGGGTCACGCCCTTGCCCAGACTGCTCCGTGGCCTGGAGTCGCTGGGTGCGCCGCGGTTTCTGGCGCTGGTGGTGCAGTTCCTATATCGCTATCTGTTCGTGATCTCCGAGCAGGCGCAACATATGCGCCTGGCGGCCTTGTGCCGGGGCCGGTTTCATTTTCGAGCGGCCGCGGGGGCCGTGTCGGTCTTGTTCGCCCGCTCCTACGCACGCGCCCAGGGAATCCATCAGGCCATGCTGGCGCGGGGATTCCAGGGGCGCACCGAACTGTTGTCGCCGGCGCGCGCCGGTGTGGCGGATGTCTTGACGCTGTTGTCAGGGATCCTGGTGATTGTGGCGCTGCGCTGGGCGTTGGAGGCGCTGCGCTGATGCAACCGCTGATCGAGGTGCGCAATCTGCGTTTTCGCTACGACGACGGCACCTTAGCCCTGGACGGTGTGGACTTCCAGCTCTATCCCGGCGAAACCGTTGCGCTGTTCGGGCCCAACGGCTCGGGCAAGACCACGTTCGTTCACCATCTCAACGGCCTGCTCATGGGAGAGGGCTTGGTCTGGGTTTGCGGCCTGCCGGTGGAGAAAAAGAACCTGGCGCTGGTGCGCCGCAAGGTGGGGCTGGTTTTTCAAGACTCTGACGAGCAGCTTTTCATGCCTACGGTGCTGGAGGACGTGGCCTTCGGGCCGCTGAACCTGGGCCTGCCGCGAGAAGAAGCCAGCGCGGCTGCGAAGCGCGCTCTGGAGCAGGCCGGCATGGGGCAGCTTTTGGACCGGGCGCCGTACCACTTGAGCGCCGGGGAGAAGCGGCGTGTGGCGCTGGCCGGGGTCCTGGCTATGCAACCGGAGATCCTGGCGCTGGATGAGCCCACTACCTTTCTGGACCCTCCCGGGCAGCGGGACCTGATCGCTGTGTTGCGCCGCCTGCCACAAGCTAAGATCATCGTCACGCACGATGCCTTGCTGGCCAGCGCGCTGGCAGGACGGGCGGTTTTCTTTCAGAGAGGCAGGATTGTAGCGGCGGGCCCGGTGGACCAGATTGTGGCACAGTTCCACTGGGACCCGCGCTGGGAGTCCGGCAGCCCCTCTGTTCCGGAAAGCGAGGCCTAGGCCGCCCCGGCGGTCTTCTTGCGGTACTCCGCCCAACGGCGCTTCTGTGCCAGGGCAATGCGTTTGCGCGCGGCTTTGCTTAACCGGCGTTTGGGGCTCGCCTTCTCCGGTTTGGCCCGCGCCGCGGCAGGCGGTCTGCCTCTGCGCCGCCCCAGCAGCGACTGCACCTGCCGCATCTGTTCCTCGATCTTCTGCTTCTGCGCCTCTAAACCCTCCAGAGCGGCGCTCAACAAGCTCACATCTTTCAGGGATTTGGTTCTTGGCATGTGTCCACCTTATTACAAGATACCATAGGAAGACTTACAGGGACTCAACTTTTTGGTGAATCCACGATGATAGTCACCGGGCCATCGTTTACTAGGTGGACCGCCATCAGAGCCTGGAAGATACCGGCTTCGACCGGAACCCTCCTGGCCCGAGCGGCATCCAGAAAGTAGTCGTACAGGGCGCGGGCCTGATCGGGTCCGGCGGCCAGATCGAAGCTGGGGCGGCGGCCCTTGCGGCAGTCGCCGTAGAGGGTGAATTGCGAGATCACCAGCAGACTGCCGCCCGCCTCTGTCAGACTGCGGTTCATTTTGCCGGCTTGGTCCGGAAAGATACGCAGGCCGATCAGCTTGTCCACCAGGAAGTCGGCGTCCGCGCGGGTGTCTGTTTTGGCGATCCCCACCAGCGCCACCAGACCCCTGCCGATCGAGCCCACTACCCGCCCCTCCACCTCCACGCGGGCTTCTCTGACGCGTTGCAGCACCACTCGCATATGGTATAAGTATGCCAGAGAGATTGGGCCCAGATGATTGAAACTTACGCTTACGCCCGGGCCGGGTTCCTGGGCAACCCCAGCGACGGTTACTACGGAAAGACGATCTCGTTTCTGATCCGGAATTTCCGAGCCAGAGTCCTCCTCTATCCTAGCGCCCGGCTGGAAATCAAGCCCTCCAAGGCGGACATGCCGATCTTCGAGAACCTGAGCGATCTCTACCGGACTACCCGCTGGCGCGGGTATTACGGGGGTATCCGGATCATCCAGGCGTTAGTGGTGCGTCTGATGGACTATTGCGGGGAACAGGGCCTCCAGCTCCCGGACCGTAACTTCACCATCGAGTATGAGTCTAGCATTCCGATGCGGCTGGGGCTGGGCGGTTCCAGCGCCATTATCACCGCGGCGTTGCGGGCGCTGTGCCAGTATTTCGATCTGGAAGTGTCCCCTGCCATCCAGGCTAACTTGGCGCTGGAAACGGAAACCAGGGAACTGGGCGTCCCGGCGGGTCTACAGGACCGGGTAGTGCAGGCTTATGAGGGACTGGTCTACATGAACTTCGCCCGCGCGATCCTGGAGCGGCAAGGTTACGGCGAATACGAACGGCTGGACCCGGCGCTTCTTCCGGCCGTGTACGTGGCCTACCGCACCACGCTCAGCGAGGGTACGGAGATTTTTCACGACCAAGTGCGCGAGCGCTGGCGCGCCGGAGACCCGGAGATCCTCCAGGCCATGGAAACCTGGGCCGGTTATGCCGAGCGAGGGCGAGAGGCCCTGCTCGGACGGGACTATGCCACTTTGGACCGGCTGATCGACGCAAACTTCGACCTGCGGGCCAGGGTCTACCCAGTTAGGGAGGGTAACCTGCAAATGGTCCGCACGGCCCGCCGCGCGGGCGCCACCGCCAACTTCGCCGGCTCCGGCGGCGCCATCGTGGGCACCTACAAAAGCGAGCAGATGTACCAGGATCTGGTCAGCGCCATGCAACCGCTGGGGGTGGCGGTGATCAAGCCGGTGGTCACGCCCTGAGGAGCTGCAAGAAAAAGAAAATCAAAAGGCAAAAGGCAAAAATCAAAAGGCAAAAATTTCTGAACCGGGCTGTAGGCCGGGCGGGGGAGTCTGGCCGCCAACAAAACACTTGTCAGTTCCCTGGCTGCGCCGAAAACGGGCGAACAGCGGCAGTCATTGCGAGCCGCAAAGAAATGGGACTTTGGGCGTTTACGGCCGCCTCAGGTATTGCTCGTACAGCCGGTGATGTTTGTTCTCCAGGTCGACCGCCTTCCCTTTGATGAACATCTGCTTGATCTGGGTGCGCGTCTCCAGCGGATCGCCATCGGTGACGATCAGGTCCGCCCACTTGCCTTTTTCGATCGAGCCGAGCTGATCGGCCAGGCCCCAGATTTCCGCGGGATTGAGGGTCAGTGACTTGAGTCCTTCCTGGTAAGGCAGCCCAAACGCCACCGCGTTGGCGGCCTGGTAAGGCAGGTTGCGAGAGGCGGAAGTCGAGAAGGTGCCGAAGGCGATCTTCACACCGGCTTTGCACAGCTCGCCGGGCAGCGTGAAGGGCTTGTCGTAAGGGTCGTCTTCCTGGGCCGGCAACGCCAGGGTGGGTCCGAGCAGCACCGGAATGTTCTGCGATTTCAGCTCGCCGGCCAGTTTCCAGGACTCCTCGGCGCCCGCCAGGACCATGCGGATCTGCTGCTTCTCGGCGAAACGCAGGGCCTCCTTGATGGCCCGTTCCCGGGAGGCGTTGACCACCACCGGCAGCTTGCGCTCGAGCACCGGCAGCATGGCCTCCAACTTCAGATCTACTTCCGCGGAACCGGCCGCCTTGGCCTTCTGGTAGCGGCGCGCCTGTTCGAAGAAGTCATAGAGCTGCTGCATGCGCCGGTCGTAGTTGCGCTTGGCTTCGGCAAAGGGGACGCGGCTCATCCCCTCTCGGAAGGAGGCACGCCCGGAGCCGCCCTGAATCACCGGGAACCGCAGGTTCATGCATACCGAGGGGCGGACTTCCATCTCCTGCCAGGTCCAGCCATCCAGGTGGATCAGCGCGGCCTGCCCGCAGACGATGCCGCCCTGGGGCATGGTAATCACCGAGGTGATCCCGTTGGCGCGAGTCACCGGGATGTGCTCGCTGGCCGGATTGACCGCGACGATGGCGCGGAGCTGCGGGTTGAAGTCGCCGATCTCGGTGGTGTCGTTGGTTTCACGAACCGAGCTGATCTCCGACAAGCCCATCTCGGTGGCGGAATCGATCATGCCGGGATAGACGTGCAATCCCTTGGCATCGATGATCCGGAGGCCTTTGGGCGCCGCCAGCTTGGCGCCCACCTCGACGATTTTGCCGTCCCGCACCAGCACGGCGCCGTTGGGGATATCGGCCCCGGAAACCGGGTGTACGGTCACCCCGCGCAGCAGAAAGCTGTCGTCGGTTCCTGCCGCCAGGGGCAGCGAACAAAGCAGAGCGAAGATCAATGTTTTCATGACGGCCTCCTGGTCATGCCCGCCGGGGGTCCTTGTCTTTTCTGTTGCTCGCGGGCCTTTTCCAGCAGCGCCTTCTTACGGCTTTCTTTGTCGGTGCGCTGGCTGACCTCGCGGTCGCGGTCGAAATACAGCTCGCCGTCGATGAGGACCTTCTGCACCTTGGCGTAGTTGGAGAGCGGATGCTTGTCGTAGATGACCAGGTCGGCGTCCTTGCCCGGCTCGATCGAGCCCACCCGGTTGTCGACATCCATCTGCTTGGCCGGATTGATGGTGATCATGGCCAGCGCCTCGTCTTCGCTGACGCCGCCGTATTTGATGACTTTAGCGGCTTCCTGGTTGAGGTGGCGCATCAGCTCGGCGGAATCCGAGTTCAGCGACACCAGCACGCCCTTGCGCATCATGAGGGCGGCGTTGTAGGGGATGGCGTCGATGGCCTCCATCTTGTAGGCCCACCAGTCGCTGAAGGTGGTGGCGCTGGAGTGGTGCTCGGCGATCTCCTTGGCCACCTTATAGCCTTCCAGCACGTGGATCAGGGCCTTGATGTTGAAGTGGAACTCATCGGCCAGCCGCAGCAGCATGAGGATTTCGTCGGCGCGGTAGCAGTGGGCGTGCACGAGCATGCGGCCTTCCAGCACCTCGACCAGGGGATCGAGCTTGAGGTCCCGGCGCGGCGGAACCGGTTTCTCGCCGCGTTTGAGCTTGGCCTGGTAGTCGCGCCAGGTCTTCTGGTAGGCGAGCGCTTCGATGAAAGCCTCCCGGATGACGTCCTCGACGCCCATGCGGGTGGCCGGATAGCGGGCAGGGGTGGCGCTGACTCCGAAGGGCGTGCTGCCGCCCCGGCGCTTGGGGTTCTCGCCCAGGGCCATCTTGAGCACGGACTTGGCCCCATCGAGCTGGATGCCGCTGGCGTCCTTGCCCCAGCGCATCTTCACGGCCGTACACACCCCGCCGATGGAGTTGGCGCTGCCGTGCATGATCAGGGCGGTGGTCACCCCTCCGGCCAGGGCCCGATAGATCGCGATGTCCTCGGGGTTCAACACGTCCTTGATGGAAACCATCGAGGAAACCGAGATGCTTCCCTCGTTGGTGCTTTCGGCGGCGATATGGGAGTGGGGGTCAATAATCCCCGGCATGACATACTGGCCGCCGGCGTCGATGATGCGCGCGTCCTGCGGAACCAGGACCCGCTCGCCGGCCTCGACGATCTTGCCGTCGCGGATGACGATCGAGCCATCGAAGCGGCCCTTGGTGACCGTCAGCACCTTGGCATTCTGAATCACGGTGGGCGGGCCTGCCACCAGCGGGGCGGCCGCCAGTATGACTAACCACAGCGACTTCATCTGGTCACCTCCTCGGGGGTTTCCGGCAATGGCTCGTACTTGAGCCCATCGATAAAAACGTACCTGACCTGCGTTTTCTCCTGAAACAGCTCGCCGCTGGTCACTACCAGGTTGGCGATCTTCCCCTTGTCCACGCTTCCCAGCCGGTCGGCCACGCCGTAGATCTCGGCCGGGCTCAGGGTGAAAGCGCGCAGGGCGTCCGCCGAGGACAGGCCGGCGTCCAGGGCCCGCTTGATGGCCCGTTGCAGCTCGCGCGAGGTGGAGACGCCCTCGGTATAAAACGCGAACGGGACGCCCGCTTTGACCAGGGCGCCCGGCGTGGAGGGCGCGCGCTCGCGCAGTTCCAGCATGCGCAAGGGTTCCTGGTCCTCGGGGTCCGCGTCCCGGCTGCGCTCCGGCCACCTCAAGCTGACCAGCAGGGGCGTGCCGGACTTCTTCAACAGATCCGTGACCCGGTAGGCTTCGTGGCCGCCGTACAGGACGGCTTTTCTCTTCAACTCGGCGGCGAAGCGGACCATCCGATCCAGCTCGACGGCGCGCACGGCCGGAATCAGCAGTCGGGGCGCGTCCAGCACGCCTTCGAGCGCCCGGTCATAGGCCGGCCGCCGGGTTCCTGCCGGCTGGTTCTGGTAGGCCTGTTTGGCGAGCACATAATGCTCGCTGTCCAGGAACACCTGCCGGATGTAGGCCATCACCCCGAACAAGGAACTCGGGAAACTGGAGAACCCGCCGCTCGAGACCGTGAGGTACAGACCGGCCGGTGAGGCGATGACCATCTGCCCGGCCTTCTCCCCAGCCAGGTTGATGACTGCGCCCTGGCCCGCGAAAATGCCGCGCGGCGGGAAGGTCACCGCGGTGGTGAAGCCGGCGCTGCGGGCCGATTCCAGCCGGCGGTCCGTGGGGCTGATCAAATCCGCCGCGCGCACCCAGCTTGTGTTGGAAGGCCGGTCTTCCGGGCCCTGGGCCGGGGGTCCGGTGGTGGTGATTATGCTTGGAAGTCCCGGAGGCCCGGGCGTTTCCGAAGGCATCGCGGGGGTGCTGGGAATGCTGGGGAGTGCGGGTGTGCGGCCCCCGCCCCGCGTCGTGATGGTCGTGGTGGCGGCGGCCTCCGCGATGCCCAGCGTGCTGAGCGCGTCGATCAGGCCCGGGTAGACCGTCAGGCCCTTGCCCTCGATCACCCAGGCGTCCGGCGGAACCGCGACGCTGGCGCCCACCTCCTGGATCAGCCCGTCGCGGATGAGCACGGTGCCGCGCTCCAGCACCGGCCCGCTGACGGTTACGATCCGCGCGTCGCGGATCGCGAACACCGCAGGCGCCGCTCCATCCAGCGCGCATGATGCGGCGCACAGAAGCAGAATCAGAGTTTTCCCCATAACACCTCGATATACTGTAGAGTCTACGATGGTAATCCGAAAAGCGATCCGATACAAGGACGCGGGGGTCGACATCGACGAGGCGGACCGCGCCGTGGCCCACATCAAGAAGCTGGCTCAGAGGACTTTCACCCGCCAGGTGCTGACCGGGATCGGGGCGTTTGGGGGTGGGTATCTGCTGTCGGGTTGGGACGAACCGGTGCTGGTCAGCTCGGCCGACGGCGTGGGCACCAAGCTGAAGGTGGCCTTCCTGACAGGGCGCCACGACACGGTGGGTGAAGACTTAGTCAACCACTGCGTCAACGACATCGCGGTGCTGGGCGCGAGGCCGCTGTTCTTTCTGGATTACTTCGCCACCGGGAAGCTGGATGCGGGCACGGTCAAACAGGTGGTTTCCGGATTGGCCCGCGGCTGCCGCCAGAACGGCTGCGCGCTGATCGGGGGCGAGACCGCCGAGATGCCGGGCCTGTATTCCCCCGGCGAGTACGACCTGGCGGGTTTCATCGTGGGAGCGGTCGAGCGCCGCCGCCTGCTGACCGGGACAGCCATCCGGGCCGGAGATGCGCTCGTCGGGCTGCCTTCCACCGGTCTGCACACCAACGGGTACTCGCTGGCCCGCAAGCTGCTGTTCGAGACGGCGGGTTACGGTGCCAAAACCTTTTTGCCGGAGTTGAACTGCACCGTGGGTGAGGAGTTGCTCAGGGTGCATCGCAGTTACCTGGGACCGATCCAGGTGCTGGCTTCCCAAGGCCTGCTCAAAGGGGCGGCGCACATCACCGGCGGGGGAATCACCGATAACATGCCTCGCATCCTGCCGCGCGGGCTGGCTGCCGAGGTGGATCCTTCCGCCTGGCCGGTCCCCCCGATCTTCGAGCTGCTGCACCGGCTGGGCCGGATCCCGGACGGCGATTACCGGCGCACCTTCAACCTGGGGATCGGAATGATCCTGGTCATCTCCGGGCGCCGCCTCGCGCAGGCCCGGCGCATCCTGGAGCGGCTGGGCGAGAAACACTACCTGATCGGTCGCGTCGTGGCGGCCCGGCGCGGTGTGAGGCCGCGCGTTATCTACCTATGAAACGTCTTGGCATCCTGCTTTCCGGACGGGGCTCGAATTTCGAAGCCATCGCGGACAATGTTGCGGCGGGCCGCATTGATGCGACCATCGCCGTGGTGATTTCGAACCGGGCGGAGGCGCGCGGCCTGGAGGTGGCGCGCCAGCGCGGCTTGAACGCAGTCTCGATTCCCTCGAAGGGGCTGGACCGCGAGGTTTACGACCGCCTGGTGGTTGCGGAGCTGCGCAAGAACGCCGTGGACTTGGTGTGCCTGGCGGGCTTCATGCGGCTGCTGAGCGCCTATTTCGTGCGCGAGTTCCCGCTGGCCATCCTCAACATCCACCCTGCGCTGCTGCCGTCGTTTCCGGGCCTGGACGGGCAGCACCAGGCCCTCCAGCACGGCGTGAAGATCTCCGGCTGCACGGTGCACTTCGTAGACGAGTTCCTGGACGCGGGGCCGATCATCGTCCAGACTGCGGTTCCGGTTCTGGATGACGACACGGTCGAGACGCTCTCGGCACGCATCCTCGAGCAAGAGCATCGGCTTTACAGCGAGGCCATCCGCATCGTGCTCTCGGGCAAGTTCCACCTGGAGGGCCGGCGGGTGATACACGACCATTGAATTCACCGCAGAGACGCAGAGGCGCAGAGATCCTTAGGCATGTTTCTCTCTGCGTCTCAGCGCCTCTGCGGTAAAATTGCCGCATGGCCACAATTCCGGTCGGGAGCAAACGGGAAGAGAGACTGCTCGTCACCAGCGAGGTGGCGATCGATTTTATGGGTCTGGAGACCGCCCGGGTGCTCTCGACGCCCCATCTGGTGGGATTCCTGGAGATGACCGCGCGCAATCTGGCGAAGGAGTTGGTCGGGCCGGAGAACGACTCGGTGGGCAGTCACATCAACCTGTTCCATCTGGCGGCCACTCCGGTGGGGATGCAGGTGCGCGTGGTGGCGGAAGTCGTCGAGGTGGACGGGCGGCGCGTCAACTTCAAGCTGGAAGCCTACGACGAGCGCGAGAAGATCGCCGAAGGCACGCACCAGCGGGTGGTCGTGGAGGTGGCCCGCTTTGCTGCCCGGGTCCAGGCCAAGGCGGGAGGACAGTAGATGCATCTGGCTCTTGCTCTCGCGGTGAGCGCTCTGGCCGGCTGGACGCCGGCGCGCTGGGCTTCTGCGGATCCGAAAACGCTGGAACTGCTGGCCGAGACGCCGATCAACTGCCTGCTGCTGGAACAGCCTGAGTTCTCGGCGGAATTCACCCGGCAGGCGGCGGCTCGCGGCGTGGCGACGCTGGGTGTGATCCGGCCGGAGGGTGAGCCGCTCAAGGCCGCGCGGCAGGCGATCCAGGCCGGCCTGGACGGCGTCCTGCTGGAGGGCGCATTCGCCCCGGCCGCCCTCGAGAGCATTCGCGAAGCCGCCGCCGGCGCCAAGCGCGTGATGGTGGAACTGCCGCCGCGCAGGCTGCTGCGGCTGGAGGGCGGCGCTGCCCTCATCGGCACCTACCAGGGTCTCTGGCCGGGCATTCACGTCGAAGAAGCCGGGGCCGTCAGGGCACGGCCTACGGGCGGCCCGTGGATCGACACCAACTCCGGCTTTCTGCGCTTCGTCCGGGCCCTGACGGACGCGCCGGTGTGGATCGCCAATGTGCCGCCCGCAAAGACCGTCCTTCCGGTGGACCGGTACTTGCAGGCCGTCGCGGACGCGGCCATGCTGGGGGCGCGCTGGGTGGTGGCGCTGGATGAGGATTTCAACCGGCGCCTGCTGGCGCGCGAGGCGGCGGCGCTCAAGGATTGGCGGCGCATCGGGGCGCACCTGCGGTTCTTTGAGGAGCACCCGGAATGGCGCGTGCTGAAGCCCTACAGCCTGCTGGCTTTTGTGCAGGAACCGGACACCGGGGCGCTGCTCTCCGGGGGCATCCTGGACATGCTGGGCGGCAGGCACATCCCGGTGCGTCCCCTCTCCCGCCCGGCGTTGAGCGCGGGCTCTGTGAAGGGCCTGAAGATGGCGGTGACGGTGGATCCGGGTGCGCTCACGTCCGAGCAAAAAGAGATCCTGAGGAGCGTGGCGCGATCGGGCGGCACGCTGCTCAATGGCCCGCCGGGCTGGAAGCTGCCGCTCCCCAAAGGCGACGAGATCACGCTGAACAAGGCCGAGCTGGCCAGGGTGGACGAGGTCTGGCAAGGGATCAACGGGGTGATCGGGCGGGGTAATTTCGGCGCGCGGCTGTTCAATGTATCGAGCATGCTGTCGAGCCTGCTGGGGGAGGCCGGGGGGAGCCTGGTTGTACTGCACCTGGTGAACTACTCGAACTACCCGGTCGAGTCCATCTCGGTGCAGCTTCTGGGCAAGTTCAAGCGCGCGCGCCTGTACGCGCCCGAGCGCGCCGTCGGGGAGCTGGAACTCTATCCGGTGGCGGAGGGCACGGGCGTGGATATCGACCGGGTGGTGGTGTGCGCCACGCTGGTACTAAACTGAAGGTATGACTCGGAGGGAGTTACTCGCGCTGTTGGGCTCTGCGCCCGCTGTGTTGGCGAAGGAAGCGCCCGCCGCGCCGGTGGCCATCGCCCGGGCCGCCTCCTACGACGCAGATCTGGCCGCGATTCTGTCAGCGATGTTCGACCAGCTTGGCGGCCTGGGGCGCATCGCGCGCGGCAGGACCGTCACCATCAAGCTGAATCTGACCGGCAGCCCGGCGCTGCGTTTCCAGGGCCGGCCCCTGGGATCAACGCACTACACGCATCCCAAAGTGGCGGACGCGGTGGCGCACCTGCTGGGGCGGGCGGGGGCGCGGCGCATCCGCTTTGTCGAGAGCTGCTGGGCGACCGGCGGGCCGATGGAGGAGTACCTGCTCGACTCGGGCTGGAACGTGCGCGCGCTGGCCAGCGCCTCGCCGAATGTCGAGTTCGAGAACACCAACAACCTGGGCAAGGGCAAGCGGTACTCGCGGCTGAAGCCGCCCGGCGGTGGGCTGGTCTATCCAGCCTATGACTTGAACCACGCCTACGAAGACACGGAGGTCTTCATGACGCTGGCCAAGCTCAAAAACCACGAGACCTGCGGCGTCACCCTGTCGCTGAAGAACAGTTTTGGCATCACGCCGGCCTCGATCTACGGCGACGACGCTGGGGAAAACGAACCCAACGAGTCGCCGGGCAAGGGGCGGGCCAATGTCTGTCACTTCGGGAAACGAGGCCCCGCGAGGAGCGCGCCGCAGGAGCTGAACCCGGCCTCCAGCCGCGAAGCCGGCTATCGCGTGCCGCGCATCGTGGCGGACCTGGCGGCCGCGCGGCCCATCCACCTGGCTTTGATCGACGGGATTGAGACGGTGACCGGCGGGGAAGGCCCCTGGATCGAAGGTCTGCGGCTGGTCCAGCCGGGCGTCTTGATTGCGGGCACGAATCCGGTGACTACCGATGCCGTGGCCATGGCGGTGATGGGCTACGACCCCGGCGCCAGCCGCGGCACGCCGCCGTTCCGCCGCTGCGACAACACCCTCAAGCTGGCGGAGGGGCTGGGGGTGGGAAGCACCGATCTCAAACGGATTGAGGTGCTCGGGCTGCCTGTCGCGCAGGTCAGGTTTCCTTTTGGATTGTAGATCGTGGAACGTGGATCGTGGAAGGCTTTTTCCACAATCCACAATCCACGATCTTACTGTGAGCTTGCGATAATAAGAGTGCCGCTCTTGGCGCGGGCTGAACGATGCAGATTTCCGAACCGCCGCTGATTTCGACGCTTCCCAAGCTGACCGTGACCGGGGTCATCGATATCCTGATCGTGGGCTTCCTGATCTATCAGTTGATCATGGTGGTGCGTGGCACGCGGGCGGCGCACGTGCTGACAGGGATCGGGGTGCTACTGCTGGTCTACTTGCTGTCGATGTGGGCCAGGCTGGAGCTGTTGCGCTCGATGCTGGCCAACCTGTTCCCGTACACCGCCATCGCTCTGATCGTGCTCTTCCAATCCGAGATCCGCCGCACCCTGGCGCGGCTGGGGCGCCGCCGCTGGCTGGGCCTGCGCGGGGACTTCGAGCGGCGCGAGTCGCACGACGAGGTCCTGCTGGCTTTGAGCCGGCTCTCCCAGCAGAAAACCGGGGCGTTGATCGTGATCGAGCGTGACACCGGCCTGCGCACTTTCACTGAAAGCGGTGTGGTCCTGGACGCCTATCTCTCCCGGGACCTGCTGCTTTCCATATTTCAGCCCGGCGGCGCGCTGCACGATGGCGCGGTCATCGTTCAGAAAGACCGGATTCCGGCGGCGGCGTGTTTCCTGCCGCTCAGCATGAACCCGGCGGTGGTGCGCAAACTGGGCACCCGGCACCGGGCCGCCATCGGCATCACCGAAGAGGCGGACTGCATGGCGCTGGTGGTCTCTGAAGAGACCGGGCGGCTGTCGGTGGCGGCCTTCGGGGAGATCGAGCTGGACGTCACCCTGAGCCGGATCGAGGAACGGCTGGCCAAGCACTTCGGGCGCCAGTGGCGGGAAGACCGGCCCATCGCCATCGGCGCAGCGGAGCCTCGTCCGGGTTCGAAGAAGCTGGGCTGGAAGAGGGCGGGGCGAGCGTGATTGGTTTGCTGTTTGAGCATTTCGGCTGGAAAGTCTTCTCGCTGGCCGTGGCGGTGGCGCTATGGTACACCTTCGTGGGCACCCCGGAACTGGCCACATCCGTTTCTGCGCCCATCGAATACCAGAACCTCCCCACCGACCTGGAGATGGTTTCCAACGTGCCCGAGCGGGTGCACCTGGAAGTCCTCCGAACTTCCTCCCGCCTGGACAACCTCGCGGGAGTGGCGGTGGTTTTGAATCTGGTGGGGGTCCGTGCGCCCGGCGAGCGCACCTTCACCTTGGACGAGCGCAACGTCCGGCTGCCCTTCGGCGTGAAGCTCATCCGGGCCATTCCGGGACAACTGCACATCGAATTCGAGCTCCGCGTCACCCGCGAAGTGCCGGTCCGGCTGCGCTTTTCCAATCCGCCGCCACCCGGCTATCACGTGCGGCGCCAGGAGCTCGTCCCTCCCAAGTTAAGAATCGTGGGCCCGCAGAGCCGGGTCAATGCCGTCGAGTTTGCGGAGACCGACCGCATTGACCTCTCCCAGAAGCTAAGCGAAGCCGGGCTGCGGGTGAACGCCTTTGTGCGCGACCCGCAGGTCCGGTTCGAGTCCCCGCCGGTGGTGCTGGTGAAAGTGATCATCGAGAAAGCCCAGTGAAGCACTTGTTCGGCACGGACGGGATTCGCGGCGTGGCCGGGCAGTTTCCGCTCGACCCGCAAACGGCGCATGCTCTGGGCGCGGCCCTGGGTGACGTTGCCAGGCGGCTGGCGCCCGAGCCGGAGGTCGTCATCGGGATGGACACCCGCGAGTCGGGCCCCTGGCTGGCCGCGCAGGTGGCCGGCGGGCTGGCTGGACGCGGCGTTCGAACCCGGTTCGCCGGGGTGATCACCACTCCCGGCATCGCTTACCTGACCCGCACCAATTCGTTCGTCGCCGGGGTGATGATCTCGGCCTCGCACAATCCGTATCAGGACAACGGCATCAAGGTCTTCGGCCATTCCGGCTACAAGCTGCCGGACGAGCAGGAGCACCTGATCGAACAGGCCATCTTTGCGTACCGGAAAGCGGGCTTGAAGGCGGAGCCCTTTCCAGTGACCGTGGATCCGGGACTCGATCAGCACTACGTGGACTACCTGGCCTCGACCTTTCCGCATTCTCTGGGCGCTCTGCGAATGGTGGTGGATTGCGGCAATGGCGCCGCCTCCCACCTGGCGCCGCCATTGTTCGAGAGCCTGGGCGCGCAGGTGCTCACCATGGGTTGCTCGCCGGATGGGTGGAACATCAACCTGGGTTGCGGCGCTTTGCACCTCGAGGCGCTCCGCGACAGGGTGCGCAGCGAGGGCGCCGGCTTGGGTGTGGCCTTTGATGGGGACGCCGACCGGGCGATCTTCATCGCCCGCTCCGGGAAAATCGTGGACGGGGATGCGGTGCTGCTGGTGGTGGCGCGCTCGTGGCTGGCCAAAGGGCGGCTTGCCGGGCCGGAGGGAACCCCAACAGTGGTGGCCACGGTCATGTCCAACCTGGGCCTCGAGCGGGCTTTGACGGCGCGCGGCATCCGCCTGCTGCGCACCCCGGTGGGCGACAAGTACGTGCTCGAAGAGATGCTGCGATCCGGCGCCCTGCTGGGCGGCGAGCAGTCCGGGCACGTCATCTTCCCGGATTGCGCGACCACCGGCGACGGGTTGCTCACTGCGCTACGGGTGCTTGAGATCATGCTGGAATCGGGGCAGGGCCTGGATGAGCTGAGCGAGGAGCTCGAAATCTATCCGCAGCGTCTGGTCAACGTGCGCATCCGGAAGAAGAAGCTCCTTGCGACGCTGCCTGCGGTGGCCGCCGAGATCCGCGCTGCCGAGCAGGCCTTCGGTGCGGCCGGGCGCGTGCTGGTCCGCTTCTCCGGCACCGAGCCGCTGGCCCGCGTCATGGTGGAAGGCCCCGACCTGGCCCAGGTCGAGGCCTTCGCTGCCCGCATCGCGGGCGCTATTCAGCACGAGCTGGGGGCGTAGTCGGGTGTTCCTGAGTCACTTGCGAAGTCGCCGAATGGTACCCCTTGCATCTGCGAGGAAGGAGTCCAGAGACGGGTTGTTGCGGGCCGCTCGAAACAGGTCCATCGCCTCGACGATCTCGCGTGCAAACTCGATGCCTCCCAGGGTGGGCTTGTGCCCGCCTGATCTTACTGCCTCCTCAACACCGCCTTGTACCTTTCGCGCTCACATTTGATCCGCTCCTCCGGAAGGGAGGCGCCCACGACTTGGTGAAAAGACGGAGGGTCAGCCAGATACCAGCGCTCTATGTGCGGATCAGGGCAGGCGATGACAGCGGAGGGCAAATATCGGCTGTCAATCAACTGCTCGATCGCGGTTCGCGCCTGGTTCCAGCGTTGGCAATTCGCATCGATGGCTACCACCACGAGGTCGGGCACTTCGCCGAGCGAGCGGGAGATCGCGCGCTGGTACATCTTGAACTCGTCTAGCGCCCGCCCGTGGCCGCCCCGCGACGAGATCATTCTCATCGAAAGATCACCGCCCTCTTCCGACACCAGTCGCTGCAACATGGCCCGCAGGAACTCCTCGTGAGCCTTGTCTTCGGCAAAAACATCCACGATCAATCTATTCATGGATGATCCCACGAAGCATCAGACCCTCAAACAGCCCGTTCTCGGCCGGAGCCGTCAAACCCCGTCTTACCTCCTCGTCTTCCCAGAGCGGCCCGGGAATCTCGAACGGCCGGATCTCAGTGCCCTCTGCAGCCTGCCTCACAGCGAACAACCCCAGTTCATCGGTGTGTTGCTGCTGCCGCTTATAGATCGCGCTGCAAAACAGTGGTGAATGCGTCGTCACAACGACCTGTTTTCCTTGCTCGAGCGCCAGCGCCGTCAACAGGTCCGCAATCAGCTCCAGCCGCCTGGGATGGACGCCGTTCTCAGGTTCCTCGAATGCGACCAGTGACGCGCCCCAAGGATTGACGGCAATGGCGCACAGCGCGAGGACTCGTAGCGTACCCTCGGAAATAATGCGGGAGGAGTACTCGACCTTGTTCTGGCGCATGACGATGTCGAGAGTTCCACGCCGCTTGTCGAGATCCACCGTGACGTCTTCCACACTCGGGATGAGAGTTCGAAGCGTACGGACCACCGTTCGGAATTCCTTTTCTTTTTCCGCACGGAGGCGATACAGAAAGGGTGCAATATCCTCCCCGAGCACCCCGATATCCTCCACGTCGGCAGGAGTCGTCGCACGACGCATGGAGATCCGAGGGTCCAAGTAGTAGGTGCGCCATCGGAACAGTTCGTTGCGGCATCGTTCGATGCCTCGATACTCCACACCACCCAGACGCGGGTCCGACAAAAGGGAGTGGTTAAGTCCAATGGGTTCTTGACGCGGATGCGCAGGTTTGCTCTTTCGCCGAATCCGCAGCTCACCTTCGCGGGCCTCGATCAAGGGATTTCCTTTTAGGGTCCCTGAGGTTGTTAGGGCTGCAAGAAACTCGTCCTGGACAGCCAGACCTCCGGATCGTGGATCGATCCTGACCGCAATCCGGTATTGGTACCGGTCCTTTTCCAGCTTGAGAATTGCGCCCAGCTCGAACTGCGAGAACTTCTGGCTTAGCAACTCGGGCAAACCCCCGGACGGAAAAGAGAAAGCTTCGATCGGGTAGCCACGAATCGGTTCCTGCAAAGCGTCGGATAGCGTACGTACTGTTGCGACCCTCGACAGAGCTTGGATTGCGTCCAGGAAGTTCGACTTGCCGGCGGCATTCGGTCCGAACAGAACGGCCAGCCGAGGCAGCTTGAGTTGCTCGATCTGATTCAACGACTTGAAATTGCGGATACTGATCTTCTCCAGCATTGGCTCCGCCTTACTGGCTGAACGAGAGTCCCTAGCGGAATTCCTTGCGGGGACTGGTTACTTTGTACCACAAGTCCAAAGGGCAGGAGAACCGCGCTCACTCCACTTCCGACGCCACTTCCTGCTTCACCCGGCGCCTGGCCGGGGCGCCGCGGGTCCACCATCCCACCACCCACTCGCCCAGGTCGTCCAGGAAGGTGTAGACCACCGGCACCACGATCAGCGTCAGCAGGGTCGAGGTGATCAGGCCGCCGATCACCGCCCGCGCCATCGGCGCGCGGAACTCCGCCCCGGAGCCCAGCTCGAAGGCCAGCGGGAGCATGCCGAAGATCATGGCCAGGGTGGTCATCAGGATGGGGCGCAGCCGCACCCGGGCCGCCCGGATCAGCGCCTCGGTGCGCGACCGGCCGGCCCGCCGCTGCACGTTGGTGAAATCCACCACCAGGATGGCGTTCTTGGTCACCAATCCCATCAGCAGGATCAGCCCGATCAGCGACATGATGTTGAGAGTGTCCTTAACCAGGTAGAGCATGCCGGCCACCCCCACCAGCGACAGGGGCAGCGAGAGCATGATGGCCAGCGGCTGAAGGAAGCTGCGGAACTGCGAAGCCAGGATGGCGTAAATGAGCACCACCGCCAGCACCAGCGACTGGCCCACGTAGCCGAAGCTCTCTGCCATCTCTTCCGACTGGCCGGTGAAGTCCAGGCGGTATCCGGCCGGGAGCTGGAGTCCGCCTGCGCGGGCCTTGATGTCGGCGATCACCTCGCCCAGCGAGCGCCCCTGGGTGTTAGCGGCGATGCGGACCTCGCGCATCAGATCGAAGCGGCGGATTTTGGAAGGCGCTCCGGCGGTCTCGATCTGGGCCACCTGGCTTAGGGGAACCAGGGCCGCCCCGCCGTGCGCGGGCAGATCGAGTTCGAGCAGATCGGCGCCCCGGCTGCGCTGGGAGGGATCCACGCGCAAGCGCACATCGTAGCTGTCCCCGTCCGGATCCTCGAACTGGGAGACCACCTCGCCGGCCACCAGGCCGCGCACGGTGGCGGCTACCGTCCCCAGGTCCAGGCCCAGGTCGCCCGCGGCTTTGCGGTCCACCGCCACGCGGACCTCCGGGCGCGGCTCGTCCTGGCTGGTATCCACGTCCGCGGCGCCGGGCACTTGGCGCACTACATCCCGCAGGCCCGCACCCAGCGTCTCCATGGTCGCGAGATCGGTCCCGCGCAGGCTGATCTGGATGGGCCGGGAGTCGGAGGCAAACTCGCTCGCGCTCCCGACCGCTGTGCGCAGGCCCCGGAACCGCTCCAGGCGCGCACGCAAATTGGCCATGAGCGGCAGAAAATGCGGACGCAGCTTGCGGTCCTTGAGGCGAATGAAGATGGTGCCCTCGTTGAT
>Ga0315280_10002850_pt1 | contig 27426 bp, 25 predicted proteins | sample YL17G06_40_MG_FD_203697 | JGI IMG/M metagenome (GOLD analysis project Ga0315280, IMG submission 203697) | Sediment microbial communities from Yellowstone Lake, YNP, Wyoming, USA - YL17G06_40 | ecosystem: Environmental > Aquatic > Freshwater > Lake > Sediment | place: USA: Wyoming | collected... | reverse complement strand
GTGCGTGGTACGCACCCTACGAAGGACGCAGGGCCCCCAACCCGTAGGGTGCGTACCACGCACCGTCTTTAGGTGATGGCAAGGCTCCATAGGCGCACATGCGATAGCCCTGCTGAGTTCGACGGCGCAGAGGGCGGCGTTTTTCCCGCGACGCGCAAGCCGCCTCCCTCGTATAATGCCTGCCCATGAATACGGACGACAGGCAACACCGGCTGGCCTACGCTTATGCCCTGGCGGCCGTGGCCTTCTGGGCCACCTCGGCCACGGCGTTCAAGCTGTCCCTGAGCCACGTGGGCCAACTGCCTCTGTTGCTCGTTGCGACAGTGACCTCGGCGGCCATTTTCCTTGCTTATCTGGCAGCGACGGACAAGCTGAGACTGTTGCGCACGTTCACCAGGAGAGATTGTCTGTGGTCGGCCGGGCTGGGGCTCTTGAACCCATTCCTCTACTATGTGATTCTGTTCAAGGCCTATTCGCTCTTGCCCGCGCAGGAGGCCCAACCGATCAATTTCGTCTGGCCGCTGACGCTCGTGCTGTTCTCGATCCCGCTGCTGGGCCAGCGCATCCGACTCATGAGCCTTCTGGCGATTCTGATCAGTTTCACCGGCGTGGTCGTCATCGCCACGCATCCGGCCCGGCCGGCGGACCTCCTGAAATTCCACTTCAGTAACGGACTGGGAGTCTTGCTGGCCCTGGGCAGTACGATCATCTGGGCATTGTTCTGGGTCCTCAACACGAAGGATCGGCAGGATGAGGCGGTACGCCTGTTCGTGAACTTCCTCTTTGCCTCGGTCTACATCCTCATTCTGGTCCTTCTGCTCGGGCAGGTGCAGATCGGCACGTGGCAAGGACTATTGGGAGGCCTCTACATCGGCCTATTCGAGATGGGCATTACCTTCCTGGTGTGGCTGAAGGCTCTGCGGAGCGCCAAGACGACCGCCCACGTAGTGAACCTGATCTATCTCGTTCCATTTCTCTCGCTTCTCGTGATCGCCCTGGTGCTGGGCGAGCGAATCCTGCCCTCCACCATCGTGGGTCTGCTCCTGATCGTCACCGGCATCATTCTGCAGAAGGCATGGGGATAGTGCGACATCGCGCACGTGATAGCAAAGGGCACCCAGCCGTGATCGGCCGGATGCCCTGGTTGTCTTCATCTCCGTGCTGCCGGGCGTCGATTCTACACTTGCTCGGGCACGGCGAATGGCTTGCGGTACGGCCGCGTCAGCAGCTTGTCTGCTTCCGCGCTACCGACGAACTTCTCCGCCTTCGGATCGAACGTCAGCATCGACCCAAGCTGGTAAACACCCTTCGACACATCCAGGCCGATTGCGCCTTTGACGGTTTCCAGGACCTTGTCCCAGGACTTGGCAATCTCCTCGTGCTTGCCGAGGACGTCCGGCTTGGTCGTGCCGGCGACCTGCTGCCCGAGACGGTACGAGATGTTGCCCAATTGGCAGCACGCCGCAGACAAGTACCCTTCGGCAATGTCCGCGTTCAGGTCTTCGACCTTGCGGGTTCGCATGGCCGCGATGAAGTTGTCGAAGTGCTCATTGCCGGGGCCCATCTTGACATCGACGTCCACCAGCGGTTCGCCCTTGTCGGAGCCATTCGGATAGAACATCGGCCGACCGTTGCCCTTGATCACCCCCGCCTCCAGGTAGAACTCATTGCCTACGTTCTGCGGGTACTTCTTGCCATCGACACCCGCTCTCTCGACCAGTCCGATGACCTCGAACACCAGCAGCGGTCCGCCAAAGTCCATGATCGTCAATTGGCAGTTGGGCGTCTGGGCTTGGTCGGTGTAGGGCGGATGGCCCTCGGTCGAGTTCACCCAGCGGCCGCCCATACCGATCACGCTCTTGGGCAGGGTCCCGCCCGGAATCGCCCAGCGGGCAATGTCCATCTGGTGGACGCCCTGGTTGCCGATCTCGCCGTTGCCGAAGTCCCAGAACCAGTGCCAGTTGTAATGAACGAGATTCTCATGGAAGGGCTGCTGGGGCGCTGGGCCGAGCCAGATGTCATAGTCCAGGCTTTCCGGCGGCTCCTTGATCGGTTTGAAGCCGATGCTCCAGCGACCCGAACCGTCCTTGGAGGCGGCCCCTTTGGAGACCAGCAACTTGCCGTACTTCCCACTGGCGATAGCCGCCACTTGCCTGGCCCAACCTCTGCTGGAGCGGCTCTGCGTACCATGCTGGACAATCCGTTGGTATTTGCGTGCGGCATCCAGGCACTTATGCCCCTCGAAGAGGTTGTGACTGCAGGGTTTTTCCACGTAGACATCTTTGCCCGCTTGGCAGGCCCAGATCGTGGCCAGCGAGTGCCAGTGGTTGGGCGTGGCGATGGAAATGGCGTCGATCTCCTTGCTTTCCAGGAGTTTGCGAATATCGACGTACGTCTGGACCTTTTGCCCGTATTTCTTTTCGAAAGCCTGTGCCTTACTGTCCAGGACCTTCCGGTCCACGTCGCACAGGGCCGCGACTCGCACCCCTTTCATGTCTCCGAACCCGCTGATGTGCGAGCCGCCTCGACCATTGATGCCAACGACGGCCACTCGAATCTCATCGTTGGCCCCCAACACCCGGGACACGGGAGTGGCAAAGGCCAAGCCCAGCCCGGCGGCGACCGATCCTTTCACAAACTGTCTGCGCGTAATGTGCGTCATTTTCTGCCTCCTTTGGGTTGTGGTATCAGGGAAGGTGTGCCCGCGTTCACGATACGAACACTGTTGTCTGCTGCACGAACCATAGGGAGGTATTCTATCCGGCCGCCGCGGTTTATTCAATGGCCCGCCCCAGTTTGATCGTCTTTATCTCCCACGGCTTGAGGGAGAGGGTGTCTGTCGAGCCACCGAGATCGTGACCCGCCAGATCGACCTCCGTCACATGAGCCTTGCCCTTCGCCCACTCCAGAGACAGCTTGCTTCCTGTGCCCCGGTAGTCGTACACCCGCACGTACGTCTTGCCCTCGCGGTGGAACAAGGCCGAGACCATCGCGTCGCTCGACTGCACACGGAAAGGTCGAAAAGTCCCTCTCAGACTTCCGTTGGCAGCAGGTACGCCCAGCCCCGCCGGCGGAAAGTTGTACTCCACCGCGTGACGATGCAAGTCTGCCGCCGTCCACGGGCCGGTGAAAGGATAGAGGGCAAACTCATACTCGAAATCGCCGCTGAGCATCCGCGTGCCCCAGATATAGTAGGCAGCATAGGCCAGCGGAATCGAGAAGCCGCCGTCCTTTTCCCGGACCGCTCCCATTGTCCCCCGGTTGAATACGGCAATCCCTTTGTCGCCATCGGCAACCGCGGTCCAGTAAAGTCCGTTGATGTAGGGGTCCTTGGTCGCGCTGATCGCAAAGGGAAGATCGCGAATACCCACCGCATCCTCACGCAACACCGGGAACAGCTTGAAGCGTAGCTTGTCCTCGTGAACGAATCCGGACGCCGCGTCCCGCACATTGTCGGTGACTCGACCGATCCGCTCTCCCGAAAAGTGAAAACGCATCCGGCAGTCGATCCGTGGACTTTCGGAATAGAACGTCATTTCCAGCGTGTACGGGATCGTGCCGATCAGGCCGCTCTGGCGAGCGACGACCCAGGTCCTCTCGGCGCGTGCCGCGTCCAGAGCCCAGTGTCCCTTTGAGATTGTGTCGCGCCCGTCGATCTTCCCAGTGAACAGGCCGCTCGCCCCCTGCGGTCGGAGAAACTCCTGTCCGCCGCGTCTGTCCTTGAGCGAGGATATGCCGCCGTCCGGCTGGAAGCGAGCCTCCCAGAACGGCGTCGTGATTGTCAGGTTCTCAGGATCGACGTTCATCACGCCGGGACCGGCCGCCGAACCGCTGGCCGCGGGCCGCAGCTCGAATGTCCCCACGCTCAGTCCGTCAAGGTCGGCCAGAATCGCCAGTTTGGCGTCCCGCAGGCTGCCATCCGAATACGAATCGGCCGACAGGATCGCGGCCGGCACGGGCTTGCCCTCGTGACGCACTTCCAAGGTCTTGGCGTAGCCTCGCTCCAACGCCAGGGGCACTTCGATCCAGGACTGTCGTCGCCAGGAGACCGGGTTGAAGACGACCACTTGCGGAAAGCCGCCCGAGGCCATCCGGGAGCCAATTCGCTGCAACGACCTCGTCGTGATGGCCTGTGACGCACGAAGGGATTCCGATAAGAACTTGCGGGCATCCGCCAGCAATCCGCAGATCTGGATGTCGTGGTGCTGGGCCACGAGCAGGTTCTTCCAGGCCTTGTCCAACTCAGCCTGGCTGCCGTCGTCCCCCGCGAGTGCCGCCAGCGCCGCGATCCTTTCCGCCGTGAGTACTCCCACCTCAGCCCGGCGGGACTGGTTCCAGATCTCGTTGCCGCAATAGCCCCAGGGCATCCGCACGACGAAGTCGTTGGCGGCGGTCCGCAGTTCTTCCTGGGGCGCTGGAAACAAAGCCAGCAGCTCTTCAAGGAGAATCCATTGAAAGCCCGGTCCGCCCTCGCACTCCTTGACCAGTTCCTCCTTCCTCAGAGCGGCGTCGTCGGCACGGCTGGCCAGCAGCGGCTGGATACGACCGAACTCTTTGCGAAAGTCGGCCGGCGATTGCCGTGCCTCCGAGCTCGGGTAGCGCGTCAGGATCCAATTGTCGACCGTCGTTCGCCCGAATTGCGCCCCCTCGCCCTTGTACGTGGGGATCGTTGCGACGCGCGACCCATCCAAGCCCACCCACCAGCCGATGGGCACATCGAAAAGCGGATTGTACCCGTACATCATGTAGTGGGTCCGCATGATGGCACCGTGGAAGCCGAAGCCCTTGAGAAGCTGCGGCATCTGGGCATGCATCGCGTGCTCGCTCATCAGGTATACGTCGGGCGCCATTCCAAAATACTGGCGGTCGACGGCCAGGGCGTACTCGATCTGCCGGATGTTCGACTCCTCGTTCACGAAGACCGACAGCGGCTGCCCATAAGTGCACGTCCCGATGCCGAACCGCCCCTTGTACTTGCTCAGGTCCCCCCGAACCTCCGCGATCACTGCCGGGTCCTGCTCGGCCAATTTGTCATAGGTGTACGCCTCGTTGTCCAGACCGATTTTGAAACTCGGATATCGGTCCAACCAGTCCACGGCGCTGTGCAGGTACTTCACAAAGTGATCCCGACCCCACAGAACCAGCCCGCCGTGGTCATAGGTCAGCAGGTACAAAGGTGAATCCGTTGACGAACCAGCAGTTGATTTCCCCGGCCTCCCGGCAGGTGCATCCACGCCAGTACAGGAAGAGGCCCAGGCAAGCAGGACTGTTCCAACGACGAGACCGCGCATACGGAGACTCCTAATCCTTAGACCAACGTGGTACAGTTTAGCAGGACGGCAACGAGAACGGCAAGGACGCATTCCGGTGAAAGCCTTTGTAAACAGAAACCCTGCAAGGTACAATCCAGTGTGCCACGTGTGTACAATAGGAGCAATAGCCATGAAGACGAGAATGACGATGGTTTATTGGAAAGGGCAGAAATACTGGGTGGGAAAACTCCTCGAACACCCGGAAATCATGACACAGGGTCGGACTCTGAAGGAACTGGAGGAGAACATCAAGGACGCCTATCTCCTCATGGCGATGAACGATGTGCCCAGAGAGCATAAGGTGAAAGAAATTGCGATATGAAGCGCAAGCAGTTCGTCCAACAGCTTGTGAAGGACGGCTGTATCCTGTTGCGAGCGGGAGCACGACACGACATCTACGCCAACCCAGCCACCGGCAAGAAGCAACCGATTCCAAGACACGTGGAAATCGACGATGCTTTGGCCAAGCACATCCGCAAGTACCTCGGCTTGACGTAGTACGACCTCGCAACCTACAGGTGAATGGTCTCAATCCCAATCAAGCCCTGCGGCTCGCTTGGCCGAGGCCACGGTGTTGTAGAGGAGCATAGTGATGGTCATGGGGCCTACCCCGCCAGGGACAGGGGTGATCAGCGAGGCCTTCTCCTTCACAGCTTCGAAATCGACGTCGCCGACGAGGCGGTAGCCTGCCTTCTTCGTCGCATCGTCAACACGGCTGACACCGACATCGATTACGACGGCCCCGTCCTTGACCATGTCGGCAGTGATCGCGCCGGGCCGGCCGATGGCCGCCACGAGAATATCCGCTTGCCGCGTGTAGGAGGCAAGATTCTTTGTTCGTGTGTGGCAGACCGTGACCGTTGCATTGCCCGTGGGGCTCTTCTGGATCAGCATGTTGGCGAGGGGCTTGCCCACGAGATTGCTGCGCCCCACCACCACGACGTGGGCCCCGTCGATGGTCACGCCGCTGCGCCTCAGCATTTGCACCACGCCGTGGGGCGTGCAGGATAGAAAGGCCTTCTCCCCCAGCACCATTTTCCCGATGTTGACGGGGTGGAGCCCGTCCACATCCTTGTCCGGATGAATCACGCGCAACACTTCCGACTCATTGAGGTGCCCCGGCAACGGTAGTTGCACCAAAATGCCGTGGATTCTAGGGTTAGCGTTCATCCGCTCGATCAGAGCAGTCAAATCACTCTGGGCCGTCTTCGCAGGCAGGCGGTTATCGTCGGAGTAGATGCCGATCTCCGCGCAGGCACGCTCCTTGCCGGTGACATAGGATTGCGACGCCGGATCGTCGCCCACGAGAATGACACCAAGACCGGGCACGATCCCGCGCGTCTTGAGTTTGGTGATCTCCTCCTTGAGCTCGGCCCGTATCTCGGCCGCGACCTGCTTGCCGTCAATGATCCTTGCCGTCATGCGTTCTCATCTACTATCGACAATGGACGATTTAAGATTGGGTAACGATGTGTCGGCCAAATAGTAAATCGTAAGTAGTCAATCGTCAATCAAAAGAGCCCCTTGACCTTTCCCGTGGCGACATCGACGTCGATGCGGCGAAAGGCCGGGTCGGAGCCGGTGCCCGGCATCAGCTTGATCTCCCCGGCCACGGGGACGACGAAACCCGCTCCTTTATAGACGAGAATGTCATGGATCGGAAGCGTCCAGCCGCGCGGCCGTCCCTTGAGCTGGGGATCGTGCGAGAGGCTCTGCTGCGTCTTGGCCATGCACGTGCCCAGGTGGGTGCCGAGGGACTCCGCCTCCAGAGCCTTTGCTTTTGCCAGAGCGCTGTCCGTATAGGTCACGCCGTCGGCGCCGTACACCTCCCGGGCGATCAGGTCGATGCGCTGCCGCAGCGGCATCGTCAGGTCATAGAGGAAATGGAAATCCTTCTTCTCGCGGCAGCCCTCCATGACCGCTTGGGCCAATTCGACGGCCCCAGCCCCGCCTTTGAGCCAGTGGGCGGAGGTAACCGCCCGCGCTCCCAGCATTTCCGCCGCCCGGCGGACGGCGTCGGTCTCTGCCTCGGTGTCGGTCTTGAACTGGTTGATGCAAACGATGGGCCGCACGCCGCTCTTTCGAACGATCTCGACGTGGGCCGCGAGATTCTCGCACCCCTTCTCGACCAGAGCGACGTTCTCGCTGGTGTACTCGGGACCGAGCGGCATGCCGGGCTTGACGGCCGGACCGCCGCCGTGCATCTTCAAGGCCCGAACGGTGGCAACGATCACCACGGCATCGGGTCTGAGGCCCGACATGCGGCACTTGAGGTTCCAGAACTTCTCGTATCCGATGTCCGCGGCAAAGCCGCTCTCGGTAACGTGGTAGTCGACCAGCTTCGTGCCGAGCCGGTCGGCGATGATCGAGCTTTGACCGATGGCGATATTGGCGAACGGTCCCGCGTGGACGAAGACGGGCTGGCCCTCGAGGGTCTGCACCAGGTTGGGATTGATCGCATCGACCAGCCACGCGGTCATCGCGCCATCGACGCCCAAGTCGGCCGTCGTGACCTCCCGGCCGCTGCGGCTGTAGGCAACGACCATCCGGGCGATCCGCTCGCGCAGATCCTTGAGGTCTCGCGCGACGGCCAGGATGGCCATCACCTCGCTGGCGACGGTCATCTGGAAGCCCGAGTCCATCTCGAAGCCGTCCATCTTGCCGCCGAGCCCGATGCGGATCTTGCGCAGGGCCTGCGAGCAGAAATCGATGGCCCAACCGATCTGCACCCGATTCGGGTCGATATCCAGGCGTTTGAGGTTGCTCTTTGCCAGCCGGGCGTCATCGTAGTTGCGCTCGTGCTGCATCCGGGACGTCAACGCCACCATCGCCAGATTGTGGGCGTTGGTCACGCAGTCGATGTCACCCGTCAGGCGAATGGAAATGGGCGTCAACGGCACACACTGGGCCAAGCCGCCCCCTGCCGCCGAGCCCTTGATATTGAAGGTCGGGCCGCCGCTCGGCTGACGAATGGCACCGCAGACGCGCTGGCCGAGCTTGCCCAAGCCCTCAATCAAACCGATGGTCGTTGTCGTTTTGCCTTCGCCGAAGGGCGTGGGAGTGATCGCAGTCACATCGATGTACTTGGCCGTCGGCGCATCGTGCCGTCGGGCCAGCACTTTCTGGTAATCGACCTTGGCCAGTCGGTTCCCGTAGGGGATCAATTCCTCGCCGCGCAGCCCGAGCTCGGCGGCAAGCTGCTGAATCGGTTTGGCACGATCCTCCGCCGCCTCCGCAATCTGCCAATCTTGCATGGTTCGCGGATCAAGGTCCATATATCAACCATTATGCTCATGCACCAGCCGGGCGAGTAACCGATAAGGGCTGTTTTTTAACACTATCTTGCTATTCGGGCCCTTTTCAGCCTCGGCACGCGAGATTATGCGTCTCCGGGTCGCTACAGAACCTCCCCGCGTCCCCCCAGTCTACCCCTGCAACTTACCGAAGAGAGACCGCCCACTCCTTTCGGTCAATTCGAGCGGGCGCATTAGGCCTTATGTCGGTCGGCCGTCTTTGGGCCGGTTTCGCATCTCGTTGACGGCCTGCCAAAGCCGCCCGATCTCCTGCTTGATCTGCTCCATGCTGCGAATCAACTCGTCCTTGAGTTGCGAGCCCGGCGGCTTGGGGCCCTGCCCCTTTTGCTCCTGGAATTGGCGTGCTACCATCTCCGCCTTCTCGCGCTGCCGCCGCGCATCGTCCATCCGGCCTTCGCGCTCGGCCTGCTCGGCGGACCGGAGGATGTCCTGGACCTCCGGCGGCATGGGCTTCCCGCGGTCACCTTTGTCACGCGGGCCCTGTTCGCGCAGTTGCTGCTCCAGGCGATCCGCCTCTTTCCACATCCGGTCGGCATCCTCGAAGCGATTCTGCTCCTTGGCCCTCTGCGCCTCATTCCGCAGTTGCTCGATCTTCCTCTTCATTCCCTGTCGTTCATCTTCGCGAGGCCCCTGCTGCTTGAAACCCTGTCTCTTCTGCTCCTCGAATTGGCGTGCCACGATCTCGGCCTTCTCACGCTGCCGCCGGGCATCGTCCATCCGGCCCTCGCGCTCGGCCTGCTCGGCGGATCGGAGGATGTCCTGGACCTCAGGAGGCATCGGCTGGCCGAATTCGCCTTTCTCCCGCGGTCCTTGCTCGCGCAACTGCTGCTCCATCCGATCCGCCTCTTTCCAGATGCGCTCGGATTCGTCCATACGTCCCTGTTCTTTGGCCCTCTTGGCCTCATCTCGTAAACGCTCAACTTGTCTCTTGATCATCTCCTGCCGCTCATCGGGCGACATGGGCCGGAATCTGCCCTTCAACTCGTCGGCTCGCTGGCGCAGCTCGGCAGCCTCCTGTTGGCGTCCTTCCCGTTCTGCGCGGCCAATCGCCTCTTTGATCTCAGCTAGTTCCCGCGGCATTTGGTCCATGCCCTGGGGGCCTTGGCCTCGATTCATCTGCCGCATGGCCATCTGGTCCAGCTCATCTGCCTGGCGGCGCAGCCGGTCGGACAGTTCCTGGGCCTCTCTCGCCCGAGCACGCAATTGCTCGGCAAGTTCTTTCATTCTCATCATCGGCATGGGACCAGGACCACCGGGCACAAGAGGACCAGGCTTCGGGTCCGCATGTATCTGGTATGCAGGACCAGGACCGCCAGGCGGCTGCGGCTGAGCCGGTACTACGACCACCGTCGGCGGCGGACCGCCCTCTTGACGCTCATTCATCTGTGCCAACGAGGTAAGGGTCACAATTGCCACGAAACCAATCACTACCAGAATCTTCCCACGAACCATATGCATGGCCTCCTTTTCTCCTGTTTGAAAACAGGGACGCTCGTCACGCGCGGTCCCATCAGTAGAGGGCCGGGCCGCATGACTACGTCGGCTTCCAACTATCTCGACACCTGTGCTTAGTCGCTTTAGGCAACGACTCCTCGTCGCCGCTAAAGCACGATCTGCTCTTTCTCGAGGTCGAACCTGGCCGTCTTGCCCGCCTGCAGGCCGAGCATGCCCATCTGCAGGGCGGTCTGGACACGGTACGCCAGATCCATGGGGCTGGCCGTCTCTTTCTTTCCGGACCGGCAGCAGGCCAGGAAGTCCCGCCAGTAGCCAGTGAAGTCCTCGCCGTGCTCGATGGGAAAGCGCTGCGGCTTCTTCTTCGAACCGTCGGCCGGTATGAAAACGACCTCATTGCCCTGGATCGTCAGCGTCCCATCCCAGCCTCGAACCACGGGGATTCGGCCGGGCGCCCCGCGACCGCCGGCCCCCTGGTAGTCGTTGCCCTGCGTCCCCAGGACTGCCACCGTAATGCCCTCCGGATAGTCGATGAGCGTATTGAACGTGTCCGGGATCTCGCGCTCTTGATAGCGGTATTTGCCGCCGGTGGCCACCACCATGCTCGGCATGTTGACGCCCAGGATGTAGAGCATGGGCGTCAGACTGTGCGGGAACAGGTCGGTGGAGGGCCCGCCGGAGTAGTCCGCGTACATCCGCCACCGGAAGAACCGGCTAACATCAAACTCCTTCTTCGGAGCATCCCCCAGGAAGGCCTCCCAATTCAGGTCCGGCCCGGGCTTGGCGTTCGGATCGTCAATCGGCATACCGCGCTCGCCCCAGTCGCCGACGCGGAAATAGCCGCACTCGGCGTGGATCGGCTTGCCGATGAGCCCATCCTGCACAAGCTTGCGCATCTGGTGATACGCCGTGTCGGACATCCCCTGCGAGCCAAGCTGGAACACGCGATTCGAGTCCCGAACCGTGTGGGCCAGCTTCTTCGTCAGTGCGAACTGCCGCCAGTGCGTCACCGGCTTTTCGCAGTAGACGTGCTTGCCCGCCTTGATCGCGTCGATAGCCTGTTGGCCATGATTATGGTCCGGCGTGGCGATGCAGACCGCGTCCACGTTGGGGTCGGCCAGCAACTCGCGATAATCCATATACCCCTTGCCGCCGTAGCCTTCCGTCCGTTGCTTCATGCGCGGCCGATAGACGTCGCAGCAGGCAACGACCTCGACCGGCTCCTTCGCCTGGGTCTTGAGCCAGTGCACCGCCTGAAAATGGGCCCCGCTGCGTCCACCGCAGCCGATGAACCCGATGCCCAGCCGCTCGTTGGCGCCCAGCACCTTGCCGACAAAGGGCTTCTGCGTCACACCCACCAGGGCCGCCCCGGCGATGGCGCTGCGCATAAACCCGCGCCGGCTGATCTCCACGGTTTGCATCCTCTTGTCTTTGCCCATAGGAATTGCCCTCAGTTCTTGAACCCTGTCTTGTCACACGTTCGTTCCGGATCTCAAAATCGCATCGCCAAGCGCGTTTGTAGTGACGCCGTGAGGCGTTATCTTATATGCTCTTACGAGCACACTACAAACCTAGGCCTTCCGGCCTCCTGCCACCCCTGTGGCACTGCCCTTCTACCTCGTATTTAGCATGGCGACCCATTGTCTGTGGAGTTCATCAATCTGCGCTGTCTCCGGGCGGCCGTCCCAGAGAGCGATGCCATAGCGCAACGTTAGAGGCTTGCCGGAGAGCAGCTTCAGCGGCTCCTCGTGCAGCCTCAGCGTGGCCGACACATAGGCAAATGGCTGGGCCATCGTGAACCAGGTCGCCGGACGCCGAGGGTTGTCCGGATGGTCGAACATCGCGACCGTCACCGTCTTGCCATCGGCCTGTGCCGTATAGGCGCACCACCGCGAACACGTCAGCCGCTCCTCGCCTCGGAAGATGACGCCGGGATCGTTGTCGGCATTGCGGAACTCGCCCGTGGCATCCATCGACCGAATGAAGCGCAAGCCCAGCCCATGATAATGGGAGCCGCTCAGCACGACCGAGTCCTTCCCCGGCGGGACCGACAACCTGGACTCCCACGTCAGGAACGCGACCTTCGGGTCTCCGACTCGTCCCGCAGTAATCGTACGCTGCTCGATCAGCAGGGGTTCGCTATTGGGCTGCGACACCCACCGAAGCTCCTCACCATAGCGGCTCCAGCGATGGCCGACCGGGCCCGTCACAGCGATGTCATCAAAGCGCAGGTGGTGCTGCTTGCCCGGCAGACGCTCGAAGTGGCCGTCTACCGGCCCGACCGCCTCGCCCCAGAAATCGACGTTGTTCACCGCACAGGCGAACATGAGCGCATGGTGATGCAGATGATCCGGCGGGGCATCGAGCAGTACGTTAATGCCGCTGGGCGTGAAAAGCTCCTTCATGCACGGCTTGAAGGGGACGTCGCTGTGGTGATAGCGCAGCAAGGTCGCATTTCCTTCGCGCACGGTCAGGCTATTGGCATCGATTACGATCTGCTGCGCTCCGACGGTCTGCGACAGCATCAGGCCAACGAGCAATGCGCCGGCGCCCCTGAGCACATGGCGGCCACTCATCCGTTCTCCTCCTTCCTACCTCACACGAATCGCTTCAGGTGCTCGAGGCTTCGTTCGGCCTGGTCGATGGTCCCGCACTCAACGCTCAGGACGATGTCGCGTTTGGCGCGGCGGCAGATCTGAATCACTTTCTTCCAGTCGATGACGCCCTCGCCGCACGCGCAGCCGGCTGGCGTGCCGGTGACCTTGCCGCGCTCGGCCTGGGAGTGCTGGATCGAAATGTCCTTGGCATGCAGATGGACCAGTCGATCCTTCACGTGTTCCAGCCATTCGAGCGGGTCGTGGCCGCTCAGGTAGGAGTTGCCCGTGTCGAAGTTGATGCCGATGGCCGGCGAATCCACGAGGCCGGCGATGCGGTCCAAGCCGGCCGGGGTCTTGCTGTACTGCTGGTGCGGCTCGATCCCGATCAGGATGCCGCGGTTCTCGGCGAAGCCCGCCGCCTCGGTCAAAGTGTACTTCATCAAAACGTGGTCTTCCTGCTTCGTGGTCCACCGCGGCTTGGGCCCTTCGTCCGTATTGACAACGGGCGCGCCGCACTCGGCGGCGAATCGGATCGACTGCTTGAGGTAGTTGCCGCCGATATCCGGCCGGCACAGCGCGGTATGCGACGACAAGCCCGAGAGCTTCACGCCTGCTTTCTCACACGCCCGCCGGATCCGATACGGGTCGTCCGACATCGAAACGGTCATGTAGTAGCCGGCCTCGCTCATCAGCTCGCGCCCCAGGTGGACCCACGGCTCGATGTACTCATAGCCCAGCTCGGCCGCCTTCTCCACGCCCCACTCGAAGGACTTGTCCGCATGCCGCACGAACTCCATGTTCACGCCAATTCCCACTTTACCCATCGCCGCACTCCTTCAAAAATCACTGGGTTGAACCGAAAATCGCCCGTAGATTGTCCATCGTCACAAAGAGCAACGAGAGCAACGCAATGACCCACATCGTGGGCTTCACCTCTTTGGCCTTGCCCGCGACCAGCTTGATCAGCGCAAAGGAGATGAACCCGAAGGCCAGACCCGTGCTGATGTTGTAGCTCAGCGCGATCATCACCAGGATGATGAACGCCGGCAGGGCCTCCTCCGTGTTGTTGAAGTCGATGCGCCGGATCTCTCGCATCATGAAAAGGCCCACCATGACGAGCGCCGGCGCGGTCGCGTATTCCGGCACGATCCCGACCACCGGCACGAACAGCAGCGCCAACACGAAGCACAAGGCCGTGACCAGAGCAGTCAGACCCGTCCGTCCTCCTTGCTCGATTCCGGCAGCCGACTCGATGTAGGACGTGATGGTCGAAGTGCCGAGAACCGCCCCAATCATGCTGGCCCCGGCGTCGATGACCAGCAGCCGGCCAAGACCCCGGATCTTGCCGTTCGGGTCGACCATCTTGGCTTCGTGGCAACAGGCGACCAGCGTGCCGATGCTGTCGAACATGTCCATGAACATCAGGGTGAACACGCTCGCGAACAGGCTCCACTTCAGGGCGCCGAGAATGTCCAGTTGAAAGGCGACGGGCCGGATGTCGAAGTTGAAGGACACCAAGGACGCCGGCTTTTCGACGTAGCCGAAGACCAGCGCCAGGAGCGTCGAGAAGAGAATGCCGACCAGCAACCCACCCTTGACCTGTTTGATCTCCAGGAACGCCATCAACAGCAGGCCCGCCAAACCGATCGCCACGGTTCCCGTGATCGGTCCCGCCGAAACGAGGGTCTCCTCGTTGTTGATGATGATGCCCATACTACGCAATCCGATGAACGTAATGAACAGGCCGATGCCAACCGAGATAGCGGACACCAGGCTCACGGGAATCGCCTCCACGAGGCGTTTTCGCAAACCGACCACCGTCAGCACGACGCCCAGCAGCCCCGAGAGGAACACTACCCCCAGGGCCGTCTGCCAAGTGATCTGTCCGGCCTTGACGAGGCTGTAGGACAGAAAGGCGTTGAGTCCCATGCCTGGGGCCATCGCAATCGGTGCGTTGGCTACCAGCCCCGTGATCGCGGTCGTCAGGGCACTGACGAGGCACGTAACGACAACCAGAGCCTGGCGGTCCATGCCCGCCGCACTCAAGATGGCTGGGTTCACGAAGATGATGTACGCCATCGTCAGGAACGTGGTGACACCTGCCACTACCTCGGTCTTTGCGGAAATCTGCTGTCTTTCGACCACCGCACACTCACTCCACATTGGAACCCCTCGTCAATGCCTGCGTGATCTCCATCACGAGGCCGGCTGAATTCTTCGCGGCCATCGTGTAGAACAGTTGCTTGTCCATCACGGCGCTCCGGTCCGCCTTGTCGCTGATGCTGCGGATGACTAAGCACCCGATGTCCCGCTGGTAGCAAAGCTGGGCCACGGCGGCCCCTTCCATCTCCACGGCACAGGCCCCCAGTTGCTGGGCCAATTCGGCGCCTTTTTCCTTCGAGGCCACAAAGACGTCGCCCGTGACAACCGTCCCGACAACCACCTTTGGGGGCCGTTGCCCCGTCCGCCGATTGATCGGATCGAAGGTGATCTTCTGCGCCGCCTGGCGGGCAGCCGCCAGAAGCGTGGGATCGGCCGGGAAGAAGACCGGATTCGGCTCGCCGGTCATGCGGCTCCTGACCCCGCCGTATTCGAGGCCCTGCGGCCAGAGGGTCCCCATGTCGTGATACGCCGTCTGCTTGGCGATGACGATATCGCCCGGCTCCAGATTCGGGTCTACGCCACCAGCGATCCCGGTGAAGATGACGCGCCTGGGTTGGAAGTGTTCGAGCAGCAGCGTCGTCGTCATGGCGGCGTTGACCTTGCCCACTCCCGTCGACCCCAGCACGACCGGCTCGCCCCCGATCCGCCCCGAGATGAACTCGATGCCCTCGATCTGTCGCGACTGGGCGTCGGTCACCAGGCTCCGGAGCAGCGTAATCTCCTGGTCAAATGCCCCCAGCACCGCCAGAGGATGCGCGGGGGGAGCAGCGAGAGCCACCCCAGGTGGTCGCACGGCTCGCGTGGTGCAGGAAGCGAACGAAAGAGCCGACGTGAGGCAGAGCACCACGGTGAGGCAATGTCGTTTCATGGCTTCTCCCACTCCAGCATTGTCCTGCATTTCGCAAGTCTCACAATCGCACGGACGGAGGATTGCCTCCCCCGCCCGCGCGGGGGCAGGCTTTGCGGTGCTCCTCGCCATGACATGAGTAAGCGTTACATGTCATTGCGAGCGAAGCGCGGCAATCTGTTCGCCCCGGTCGTGAGACTTACGCGGGACCGTACCAGGCATCGCATGCGTACCACAATGCGAGCGAGAGGAGTCGAACCTCCACGTCCTTAACGGACACCAGGTCCTAAGCCTGGCGCGTCTGCCGATTCCGCCACGCTCGCAGCAGGACGGGTCCCGGCCCATGCCGTCTGGGCTATTATCGCCTGCCGGCGGTCTCGCATCAACCGAAAACCCCCGCGTCTCGGACGGGATAGGGAAGGGTATACTCCGCGTGCCTCTCCGTGAGTCAGGGGTTGGCCCCCTGAGAATGCGCACAGGGCGCCCAGACACGGGCTGTCGTCTCATGCGCATGGACTGCCGACAGTCTGGACGCAGACTCTGTTTCGGGCACTGGCGACCCGGACGGCTACGGCTGGACCGTCACCTCGACCTGCGGCCCGTCGCTCAGACGAACATCGCGGTGTTCCCGCTCCTCGAACTCCTCACAACTGGCCACGACAAAGCCAGTCAGAATCAGCAAGCCTATGAGCAGCCTTCTCATACGTGTCCCCTCCGTAGATGTATCCGGATCTCTCTATCGCTACTGTCACAAGGCCGCGGCACGCCCAGCGAGCCGACGACTACGGCTGGGCCGTCGTCTCGGCCGGCGCCGCCTCGCTCTGGGCCGTCTCATCCATCAGCCGGTATCCGCGCCCATAGTAACCATCGCGATATCCGTACCCGTATCGGCCGTCGCGGTAGCCTCGTTCCCGGTAGCCGTAGCGGTGGTGTTCGTGCTCCTCTTCTTCACAACTGGCCACGAAGAAGCCAACCAAGATCAACAAACATGCAAGTATCCGTTTCATACGTCCGCACTCCCTAGCAGCGGTTTGTTTTTCTGTGTTGCCACAATGCGAGTCCGGAAGACCCGTCCTGGATGAGCATACGGACGGCCTCCCCGGCGTCTGCATCGGGAGATTGCTCAATCGACCGCTCGATTTCACCAACGATCGCCCCGACGTGAACTTCTCAGGAAAAGGAGTCGCTTCAAGGGGATGACCCGTGAACGGCAGGGACAGAGACCCGGGCCAATACTTTTCTTCTCGACTACTTGGCACGGCCGCCCATCTGCGATAGTACAGTAGTAGATGATGGCAATGCGCACTATATCCCGCTCTGGTGGGGAGATCGCACCATGACTCAAAGCACAGATTCGAACCACAGGCTGATGCCGTGCATCGCGTGGGTTTTCTTGATTGTCTGCGCGACAGGAGCAGAAGGTGAGAGGCAGCGTACGAAGGACCCGGACGTCGCTTCGCGATTGCCCACGTCTCCCAGAGTCACGAATCGTAGCGCCGCATCCGTCGAGGATCGTCGCGCTGAGGAGCTATATCGGGAGAAGGCAGGCGAGATCGCCTTGCGAACCGACAAGGCGGCGTCATCAAGTCAGGAGAACGCGGCCCTGTTGTACTATCAGGCCCTGCTCGCCTATCGTGAGCCCGATCCGTGTACGGCACAAATCCTCAACGCCGTCTCACGCGGCGGGGAACCGGACACGCGGGTCAGAGTCTACCTGGGTCGCTCCCTCAATACGATCGAACTGGCACAGATCGCCTCCCAAATGCCGCAATGCCATTGGGGACCGATGCGGGCCGGAGAACAACAACTCGACTTCAACCTCGGGATCCCTCTGCGCCGGCTGAGTCGCCTCCTGGATGCCGATGCCCGAACCCTGGCGGCCGACGGGCACGGCCGTGCGGCCCTGGGCCGGTGTTTGACAATGCGCCGCTTGGCGCGCCAGGCCGGCGATGAAACATACAACCTGTATTCCATCTCGCAAAGCATCCACACCCTGGCCTTGCGTGCCGTCGCGCACATTCTGAGTACGAGACAACCAAATAGCGAGACGCTCATGTGGCTGAAAAGCCAGCTCGCCACCGTGCCGGGGACACCCTTTGAGCCCACGCAGGCGCTGCACAAATGGCGGGATGCCGAGCTCCAATTCTGGCGCACGCGACCCCAAGGACGTGCGTTCACGCGCGAGTTGGTCTTGGACAAAATCCCGGATGCCAACGATAAAAAGGACCTCACCGTTCTGACGGACGACCAACTGCTTGTCATAGCTCTGCAGGCGGAACAGAGAATCCCTGGCCGATACGGCATCTCCGCTCCGCCCCGGTTGCTGGAACGGGCGCAGCAGGTCTGCGACCAATACCTGGACTCTGCACTACAGGTCATGCAAGCCGATTTGCCCTACCGGGAAAAGCACGGCAAGCTCCAAGCGATGGTGGACTCGCTCGACGACCGAGCAACCGACGGCGATCCCATCGCCCTGCTGCCAGACGCCCCCAAGGCGGTGGAGGTCTATCACAGGCTGACGGTCCGCAACGCCGTGTACGACAACGTCGTGACGGTCGCAATCGAGGTCTGCCTCATAAAGGCACGCACAGGCCGACTGCCGCAGTCACTTCCGAGGGGCCTGCCCAAAGACCCTTACACCAACAGGGACTTCCAATACGAGCGAACGGACAAGGGCTTTTCTCTCCGCTTCGATCCAGACAACCTCAGCCGAATCCAAGTCCGGCAGTCCGAATTCCAGACCCAGGACAGCACTCCGCGAAATCCCTGAGTCCTCGACGTAGAATTGCAGGAACCGCCCGACAGGCAGATCGTGTTGGAATCGGGTCGGGGTTTGTGTTAGCATGGGGCCGCTGTGAACAAGAAAATGCTCGCCGGGAAACCCGGGTACGAACGCTATTTGTGGAAGGAACCATGCCATGACCTATCGGGCTGAGACCAGGAATATGGCCCTATTCTGCGATTTCGAGAACATCGCGTTGGGCGTTCGCGACGCCAACTACGCCCAGTTCGACATCGCCAAGGTCGTCGAGCGACTCCTGCTCAAGGGGAACATCGTGGTCAAGAAGGCGTACTGCGATTGGGAGCGCTACAAAGATTTCAAGGCCGCGATGCACGAGGCATCCTTTGAGTTGATCGAGATCCCGCACGTACGCATGTCGGGCAAGAACTCGGCCGATATTCGCATGGTGGTCGATGCCCTCGACCTGTGCTACACGAAAGAGCACCTCGACACCTTTGTGATCTTGAGCGGCGACTCGGATTTCTCCCCGCTCGTCAGCAAGCTGCGGGAGAACGACAAGATCGTCATCGGTGTCGGCGTCAAGAATTCGACGTCGGACCTGTTGATCGCCAATTGCGATGAATTCATCTATTACGACGATCTGGTGCGCCGCCAGCCAACGCATGTGAAGGAGGTCGTCAAAGAGATAGGACGCCGGCCGGCACGAGGTGTGGCCGCCAAGGCCGCCAAGCCCGTCAAGGACAAGAAGCAGGAGGCGTTGGACTTGATCGTCGAGACGTATGAGGCTTTGGTGGAAGAACGCGGGGAGGGGGAGAAGATCTGGGGTTCCATGGTCAAACAGACCCTCAAACGCCGCAAACCCGGCTTCAACGAATCCTACTACGGCTTCCGGTCTTTCGGCCAGCTTCTGGAGGAGGCTCAGACCCGCGGAATCCTCGAACTGGAGCCGGAAGAGAAGTCGGGCGGTTACATCATCAAGAGCTGTCACGCCCGCTGACGGATCCGGATGCGATCCCATGTGTTGCGGCTTGGAGGTGCTCGAAGAAACGGCGGAATGGCTCCTCGGATTGGGCTGATTCAAAGGGAATCAGAAATCGCTGCATCGCGGATTGGCTTTGAATCGAACCGGTATCTGTGGTAGCATGGCAGTAGAATGGTCGCGGAGATGTGCCATGAATGCGAATATGACAATCGAGGAAATCAAGTCGCAGTTTGACTCGGAATGGGTGCTGATCGAGGACCCAAGAACCGATGAGGGGTTGAACGTCCTCGGGGGCAAAGTGCTTCACCACAGTAAGGATCGCGACGAAGTCTATCGTAAGGCGGTCTCCCTGCGTCCGAAGCGATCCGCCGTGATCTATACCGGCGAAATTCCGGAAGAAACGGCGGTCGTGTTGTGAGCTACCCGTTCAATGCGGAACGCGGTCTCGTTGTGGTCCAAGCCGAGGTATCCGGTCCTTCGGGAACCATCGTTTTGCGCCTGGCCTTGGACACGGGCGCTACAGGGACTATGATCAACGTTGCGCCGCTGACAGCCATAGGCTACGAGCCGTCGTTGGCTCCCGATCGGGTCCAAGTCACTACGGGCAGTGGAGTGGAATTCGCTCCTCGTGTTATTGTTGCTCAAATCAGAGCGATGGGCCAGAAGCGTAGTGATTTCCCTGTGCTGGCGCACACACTTCCTCCAAGCACGAGCGTTGATGGGCTCCTTGGCTTGGATTTTCTCCGTGGACAGGTTGTGCACCTTGACTTCCGAGAAGGCCACCTCTCCTTCGCTTGACACAACTCAGGGGCTCGTCGGCAAACGAGGATTCAGGAAACACTCGAAGAAGGCACAGAGTCGGCTGTTGGATTCGGGGGTGGGGTCGTGGGTGGGACGATTGGTCATCGCGACCCGGTTCGTGTAGCCCAGGAGCTTGTTGACCGCGACGGCGTGGTTCAGGGCTGCCCAGCGTTTGGGTGGGTCCTCGGCGCCGCCGGAGACTAAGAAAGGCCGGGGGGCCATCAGGGCGTGCAACTCGTGCAGGTCCCGGCCGGTCTCAATCATGGTCTTATAGGGACCCGTGCGCGGGTTGCTATCGCTCGGGACGCCCCGCTCGCGTGCATGGCTCCCATCCCAACCCAGGTACCAGGGCTCCCAATAGTTGATATTGGGACGCGTCTCGTCGAAGACAATCCCCGGGTCCGACCAGACGGCACAGGCGAACTTCTCGTAGAGACAGGAGGCAAACATCGCCCATTTGCCGCCGTAAGAGTGGCCGACGACCCCGATCCTTTCGGGATCGACGTTGTGCATATTCGCCAGGGCCGTGTGGCAGTTGGCGGCAACATAAGCCAGTGCCGAAAGGGGCTGGAGTTGGGGCTGGCCCGTGGGCGTTTCGCACAACGGCTTGTACGGAGGCTTGAGGCTGCAAAACTCCGGCGTGCCAATCGACAGGACGACGAAGCCGCGCTGCGCGAGTTGCAGACCGAAGTCACGCATTTCCTTTCCCAGACCGATCGCCGTCTCCGGATCGTAGAAGACCACGAGCACGGCGGGGAATCGACTCTTCTGATTGCGGATTTCCGGGACGACACCGGGCAACAGGCGTCCGCCTTCGGCGGAGTTGTCGGATTGCAAATTGCGGATTTGAGGTGCTGTCCTCTGTTCATCCCCGTCCGGGACGAGCAGGTAGCCGGCGACGGTCTGGCCGCCCGGGGCTATTTCGACCACGACCTTGTGCTGCATGAAGCTGTCCCGGTGCTGCTGCTCCAGGTACTGGACCTTCGGCTTTTCAATCAGGGGAGGCCAAGTGCCAAGCAGATTACGCCACGTGGCGAGGATCTCCTGCCTGCGCTTTTGCCAGTCTGCCGGCGTCTTGACCGGCGCACCATCGTTGAATGTCAGCGGTGATTTGTAGTTTCCGAAGTCATTGGCATATTGGGCTGGCGGAGCAAAGATCGGCCGGAGGCTCTCAGGGACATCTGTCGGCTGGGTTTGGCCTGCCACCTGTACCAGCAAGAGGAAGTACAATACGTATGCCATCTTCCGGTCTCCCTGCCCATCGGTGCAAAAAGGCCCGACGGCTTGCATACGCCGTCGGGCCTTCTGCCATTTCGGGTCGCTCGCAGTGTGCCCGTGAGGGCATTTCAAGAGAACGCCTCACGGCGTCACTGCGAACCAGTTATCCTTCATCAATTCTCACACCAGCTCATCCCTGCCGGTCGCGATGGGATGGAAGATGCCGGGACCCGGTTTGATGTCCCTGGGCACCAGCTCCAGCTTGGAGCCGCCCATCAACCACTTCCAACTGATCGCGCGGCCCGTGTAGGCGGAAATCCGGGTGCCGATGGCCGTCAGGGTACTCTCGGCGACGCGCTGGCCCTCGTTGAGGGGCTTGCCGCTGCGGATGCTCTCGATCAGGTCTGTGTGCTCCTGCACCATGGGATCGATGCCCCGGCCCGGGAAGGACCAGGCATTCTCGCCTGTGATCGTGCTGCTGCAATTGCTGGTGCCCTTGGTGCCAACGATCTTCTCACTTTGCCGTCCGGTGCCGGGGCTGTGGCCGCTGAAGCTCAGGCAACGGGCCCCGTTCGGATACTCGAACTCGGCATAGATATGGTCCCAGATGTCGCCGTTGTACTTTTCCCAGTTGGCGTCGCTGCCGCCGTTGAACTTGCGGCAGACTTCCTTGGCGGTCTTGATCTGGTCCTGATTGAAGCTGCGCCAGGCGCGGCCGCCAACCGCCGTGAACTTCGCCGGCGGGCCGTTGAAGCACCAGTTCATCACGTCGATGTTGTGGATGTGCTGCTCGCAGATCTGATCGCCGGAGAGCCAGGTGAAGTGGTACCAGTTGTGGACCTGCCACTCCAGCTCGCTCATCGGACTATTCTCCGGCACCCCGTGGAACCAGATGCCCTCGCCGTACCAGTAGCATTGGCCGCCGACCAACTCGCCGATCGCGCCGTCATGGATTCGCTTCATGGTTTCGACATACGACGTCTGGTGTCGCCGCTGCGTGCCGGCCACGATGGCCAGGTTCTTTTCTTTGGCAAGGCGCGCCGCCTCCATCACCTCTTTGCAGCCGGCCACGTCCGTCGCCACGGGCTTTTCCGTGAAGACGTGCTTGCCGGCCTTGACGGCGGCCATCAACTGCCGGCCGCGAAACGCCGGCGTCGTTGCCATCAGCAGCAGGTCGGCTTCGCACTTGGCCAGCTTCTCGTGGCAGTCGAAGCCCGAGAACATGTGATCGTCGTTGACCTTGAAGCGGTCCTTGTACTTCTCATTCTTCAGGAAGCGGTCCCGCGTGGACTTCGTCTGGCTCTCGAACAGGTCCGCCAAGGCGATGATCTCGACGCCCGGATCGGCATCCAGGCAGTTCTGCATCGCCCCGTTGCCGCGTCCGCCGCAGCCGAGCATTCCCACTTTGATCCTGTCCGACCCTTGCGCGTGCGCCATCTGCCCGAGCACGGCCGCCGTAGCGCCGGCCACGCCTGCGCTGGTCCCGGATATCGCATTGTTCACTGGTGATGACATATTCGAAATCTCCTTCGTTCGGTGTCTTCGTTTCCACCCGCGCCCGTACGAACGGCTTAGCCGCGTTTGCCGCGGCCTCTGGCTTCCGGCGTCCAGCCAGGCAATTGATACTGGCCCGGAACAGCAAACGCAGGCACCGGCTTGGCGTCGCTGAGCTTGAGATCGTCAGAAGGCAGCAGGTTCAACGTGCAGCGGCTGAGCATCCACGCCCGCCGGAGTTGCTGGCGGGAGTAGGCCGACTCGCGACCCATGATCGCACAGAGCGTGCTGTCGGCGACGCGTCTGCCCTCGTTGAGCGGCTTGCCGTCGCGGATGCTCTTGATCAGGTCGGCATGCTCCTGCACGTACGGATCGGGATTGAGCCCCTCATAGCGCCAAGGCTTCTCGCCATCGATGACGCCCGGGTCGGACCGCCACACGCCCTTGGTGCCGACGATCCGCTCGCTGACGTTGTCCGTCGTCCCTTTGATCTGCCGGCACATGCTGATGGTCCGCACATCATTGGGATAGATATACTCGACGCCGAAATGGTCGAAGATGTTGCCATATTCCGGGCCGGTCCGCCACTGCCGGCCACCCAGGCCATGCACGGTCTCAGGCTGGACATCCTTGAACGCCCAGTTGACCACGTCGAGGTTGTGCACGTGCTGCTCGCAGATATGGTCGCCGGACAGCCAGGTGAAGTAGAGCCAGTTGCGGATTTGCCACTCGACCTCGCCTTGGCCGGGCTTACGCTGATTGACCCAAAGCTCGCCCATATTCCAATAGCACTGGGCCGACACGATCTCGCCGATCGCGCCGTCATGGATTCGCTTCATGGCCTCCACGTACACGGCCTGATGGCGGCGCTGCGTGCCGGCGACGATGGCCAAGCCCTTCTGCTGGGCCTGCTCGGAGGCCTCGACGACCATCTTGTACCCGGCGGGGCAGACACAAACGGGCTTCTCCATGAAGACGTTCTTGCCCTGCTTGATCGCCTCGGCTAGGTGAATCGGCCGAAAGCCCGGCGGCGTCGCCAGGATCACCAGGTTGATGTCCGGGATTGTCAGCAACTGCTTATAGGCGCCCATGCCGACGAAGCAGCGATCGCCGGGGACATTGAAATTCTTCTTGAGGCCCTGCAGCCGATCCTCGAACGTATCGGCCAGCGCGACGATCTTCACGCCGGGCGAAGACTCGGCACAATTCTCCGCCGCGCCCGAGCCGCGCCCGCCGCAGCCGATGACACCGACGCGAATCGTGTCGCTGCCCGCCGCAAAGGCCAAGGGTCCGGCCGCCCCCGAAATCATCAGGGACCCGGCCGCTACTGCCGAACTCCGCAGGAGTTCTCGTCTTGTCCACGCTCTTTTGACCATAGTTTAGCTCTCCAATGCTACAGCATGACATGCAAACAAATGCGCCATTTGTCCTGTCAGATACTGGTCCGCGGCAACCCCTGCCCTGTACGAAGCCGCAGGGCCCGGCCTTGCCGCACTCTCCGGTCGTCCACCGGCGTACGTCCTGTAAGAGGGTGTTTGAGAAGTAGCACGGGCATCCCGCCCGTGTGGGCAGGGCCAAGATGGCCCTGCGACTCATGGGCAAGATGCCCATGCTACGGCAAAACCGACTTCTCAAACACCCTCTAAGACGCTTGCCGCCGGTGAATTATTGACCCATTATCCCCCCTGGGCTGGGGATTGCAAGTGTGTTCTTGGCCCATTTCGCCGCCGAGCCACCCGACCGGCGGAATCGTAGCGCGGGGGACAGCTGCGCGGCTCGTTACGTTGAACGGTTGCGCGGCGCGCCGCCTGCGCCGCAGGACACCACCGATCCACGCGCCATGTGGTCCGGATCAAGACCCTGTGGCGAACGAACGGACGCTGAACACCTCGTCCTCTGTCAGCGACTCAATGAAGGACTCGGGTACAGCGATTACCGCGATAGTGTCGCCCAGTGCGTTGAACACCTCCAGGGAATAACCGTCCTCGCCACCAGGTACCGGATGATGCTCCACAACAGTCGCCACATCCCCCTTTTTCAGCCCCTTTTCCGGGATGTCCTTCCCCAGAACGACTTCTTCAAACAACTGGTGCTTCATCTTCCCTGCCCTCTTGCCCGCGAGCCGAATAGGATGATCTTATCCGGCCGGAACCGCGTCGCAATACGGTCCACCGCCTGTCGGATCGCCGCTTCCGATTCCGCCGACGTTTGTGACACCATGCTTTCTCCTATCGCGGATAGTTTCATGCTGCCAGTAGGATACACCATTAACGGGAAACTGACCAGAGGCAACGGATCTTCGCCGACTACCGACTACTGCTTCTCAGGCTGGGGAACCTGGGCAAGAAAACAAATGAAGTCCCGCCAGGGACGAAAGAACCCCGGCGGCGTGTCCCCTTTCTTTCGCCCCTGGGGGGCTTGGGGTCTACGGGGTCCTCGTGACCCACCCTTGAAACGGTGGGCTATCACCGCTCGTCCCACCGGGACGCTCTGGAACCGCGCCAACGGACTACTGGAAACATGTACCGGAAACCTTTAATTCCTTCACTCCATTGACCCGGCACCAGCCGTAGAGTACCATTCTGCCAGCAGGAAAATGGTTGGATGGAAGAGGACAACATGGCGAACCCGGAACATCTGGCGATACTCAAGAAGGGCGCGGAGGCGCGGAATGAGTGGCGCGAGCAAAACCCGGACATCGTGCCGGACCTCAGGAAAGCGAACCTCATCGAGTATGCCCTTGTAGGCATCCATTTCACCCGTACGGATCTACGTAACGTGAACCTCGCCGGAGCGCAGTTGTCCAATTCAAACCTCATGTACGCAAACCTCAGGGGTAGGAGAATGACGAAATGACGCATGAGGAGATCGAAACGTATCGACAAGAATTACGGGGCATTCTTGAGAAACATGAGGCCAAGACCCTGAACGATGCGGATACGATGAAAGCGCTTCGGGAATTGGCTAAGAAGGTCGGGGCAAGCACGCAGAGGGTTTTCTTCAACAACACCGTTTCCGGCACAAAACCCGTATGCAATGATGCCGCTATCCCGGAACTCGCCTACAACATCCACCAAGCCCTGCAGACGGCCTCCATGATTAACGCCTGCCAGACGGCGGCCAAGAACCATGAGATTGCCGTGAAAGCCCAGAAGGGTGCCCGGTTCTCGCAGGGGATAGCCGTTGGTGCTATGCTGGCAGCTTGGGGCGCTGTTGCCGTGAATCTTATCGTTCGACGTGCCAGCAATGGGTCCTGGAACGTAGCTACAGGGGCGACCGCCGGTATATGGAGCTAGACTGATCTCGTCACCGTATTACTTGCGGCCTTTGCTGTGGCGGTTGCAGTGGCCAGTGCCTTCATTGCGGCGAAACAGCTAAAGTCTCAGGCATTAGCCGAACTCATGCGGGACTATTCACAGAACGACATGGCTCAAGCTGTCAGCAGGCTTTGGAACTTTTGGCGAGATTGCAGCAAAAATGGAGAAGTGGTTGAGAAGAAATTCGAGGGAGACCTCAAGAGCAAAGGCGGGTCAGAATCCTCGCCAGTCGCCAAGTTGGACAACAGCAGGCGGCGAGTATCTCATTTCTACCAGCGCATGGCTGGACTATATGCAATAAGCGTCCTTCCGGGAAGTGTTCTTTATCGGCATTGGCAGGAAAAGGACCTTCGGATTATTCCGGAAATCATCATCCCCATGGAAGAAGCATTGATGCGCAGTCGAGGCGAGGATCCCGGCAATGAGTCTGAACCTCTTGAAATCCTGTATGGGGAGTCAGACATTGACGGTATTCGCCGAACTTGGAGACGGCTGCGGCGACGGCTTTCATCTGTCAGTTGTTCAGTACGGGCTTTTGTGACCGGAAAGCCGTTAAGCGAGGTTAGGACTTCGGCAAGACGCAGGACGGTGTCGGGTACATCCTCCGCTCGCTCACTTGACAGGTAGCGCGTATCGAATCCCCCCAAGAGGGAAAAGGCAAGCAAAGGCGGTAGCCGGTAACCAGTAGTCGGTAGTTGGCGAGACAGGGGTCGGGGATCAGAGACGATCCTGCCATTGTTTCGGGTCACGGGCACCGTGAAAGACGCCGATCACCGTCACCATATCCCCCTCCACGGGAAACGCCACGGTGTCAGGTGCATTTTCCGCTCGCTCGCTTGACATATAGCCCCTATCGAATCCGCCCGAGAGCGAAAAGGCAGGCCAGAGACGGGAGGAGAGCAGCTCTCCGTTCCCGGTTCTCGGTGGGCGAAATCAGCGTCCATCGGCGTTCATCAGCGGTTGAAAAGCAGTCGTCGGCAGTCTGTAGTCCGTAATCGGTTCCAAATCTGCGGATTGCCGCGCTCCGCTCGCAATGACACATTTACGATTGCTGAGTAAACCCTAACGTTGCATAAAATCGGCGGATCATGCGTTGTCTGGGATCTGGCCGAGGATGTACAACAGGCGTGTTCTGATCCAGGAATTGGCGCTGATCGTGAGCGTCAGGAGACCTTGGGGCCGACTG
>Ga0315280_10002848_pt1 | contig 27441 bp, 22 predicted proteins | sample YL17G06_40_MG_FD_203697 | JGI IMG/M metagenome (GOLD analysis project Ga0315280, IMG submission 203697) | Sediment microbial communities from Yellowstone Lake, YNP, Wyoming, USA - YL17G06_40 | ecosystem: Environmental > Aquatic > Freshwater > Lake > Sediment | place: USA: Wyoming | collected... | reverse complement strand
TATCATCAGCAACATCTCCTTCCGCTACAACGTGTCCGCTTTCAGGACGCTGCACCGTACGCTACACCGAAATCAAGAATATTAAAACACGCTCTAAGGCGAACCGCTTTGTGTCCAGCGATGGGGGCGAAAAAAAAGCAGGTCCTGACGCCGGACTCCAAAATTCGGGCACTTTGACTGCCTAACTCAACACGCAGAACTTCGCCTGCTGAACTGCCGCACGGGTGAGGGAACACGAACGCGACCCTACTTCATTGCATCTCCCGCCACGTTGGTGATGACCGGTGTGACAACCAACGAGATCGGGATCATCATGTACCAAAGCATGCTTGACCTTGACTGGACGATTCTGACTTCAGAAGCACCCTCAACTTTGGCTTCCAGGGTGAAGTCTGACACTGTCTTCTGAAGGGAAGCATCTCCCAACAGCGGCCTAAACAGAAGGAGATTGAGCGCGTAGTTGGTGAGATTGATGTGCGTGGCCGTCTTGCCTTCGAGAGTTTTCAAGCCATTGAAATTTGTGGCCTTGCGGGTCGTTGTGCACGCCGCCGCGACTGCCACGATGACGGCGAGCATGACGAACAATGTTTTTCTCATAGGAGCCTCCTTTCCCTTGCGTGGTATCTTTTTGTTCCCTCAGCTCGTGCGGCCTATCTCACCCCAGCAGTAAACCAATTGTCACGTTCGCGCGATCACAGCCTAAGGTCAACTTGTCAGCGGTCGTCAACCTGATTCGCACGGAAACATTGCTTTTTTCTCCGGAACTGCCCTAGCTTGACACCGCTCGGGGTTTCAAGAATGCAGTTGGGCAAGAAGCGCGGGCAATCTTCTCGACTCTCGGAAGGTACTTCATGAGCACCAGGCGAGTCATTGTCATCGGTGCCGGGGCAAGCGGAATGATGGCCGCCGGGCGGGCGGCCGAAATGGGTGCCGACGTCGTCCTTCTCGAAAAAACCGATCGCGGCGGCAAGAAAATCTTCCTCAGCGGTAGGACGCGCTGCAACCTGACCAACAGCAAGCCGCTCGACGGTTTTCTGGCGATGTATGGGCCGAACGGCCGCTTTCTCCACAGCGCCTTTCACCGCTTTTTCCGCGACGACTTGCTGGCCCTCCTGGCGCGTTATGGCGTTGAGACCAAGACCGAGCGCGGCGGGCGAATCTTTCCCGCCTCCGACGACGCTGGCGATGTGGTCAACGCCCTCGAGCGCTATATGGCCGACCATGGCGTTCAAGTGCGCACTCGTATCAGGGCGACCAGAATACAGGTCGCGGAAGCGTGTGTCACGGGCGTTCAAACAGATCGCGGCCCGCTTCCGGCCTTAGCGGTGATTCTGGCAACGGGCGGCGCTTCGTATCCTGCCACAGGCTCGACCGGCGATGGCTATGAGATGGCTAGGGCGGTTGGCCACACAATCGTCAAACTTCGCCCCGCCCTGGTGCCTTTGACCGTCCGCGAGGTCGAGCGCGCCAAGAGCATGCAGGGCGTCGGCCTGCGCAACGTTCGCTTGACCGCTTTTCAGTGCCCGGCCGACGAGATCGTCCCATCGCTGACGCCGACCACTGATATTGGGCGCGGGATTAGCGGCAAACACCCTCGCCCGCCGGTCATCGAAAGCCGATTCGGCGAGATGATGCTGACCCATTTTGGCATCGGCGGGCCGATCACGTTGCAGATGAGCGTGGCAATTGTGGATGCCCTCGAACGCGGTCCAGTCAGCGTGACGATTGATCTTAAGCCAGCGCTCGACGAAAAGCAACTGCGCCGCCGCCTTCAGCGGGACTTCGATGAGTTCGGCAGGCGCAGCTTTCGACACATCCTGCTGCGCCTTCTGCCGCGTAAGATGGTAGCCCCGTTTGTGGAGATGATCGGTATCCCGTCCAACAAGCCTGGTCATCAGATCACTGCCGAAGAGCGCGAGCGGCTATTGGCATTCCTCAAATCATTACGTTTCACTATCAAGGGCCCACTTCCCCTGAGCGCCGCCGTCGTCACGGCCGGTGGCGTTTCGCTCAAGGAGATTGACCCGCGCACGATGGCCTCGCGCTTGGTGGCTGGCCTTTACTTTTGCGGTGAAGTGATGGACCTCGATGCCGACACAGGCGGTTACAACCTCCAGGCCGCCTTCTCGACCGGCTATATCGCCGGCGAGCACGCGGCCAAGTGGTTGTTAGGGAAGTCGTAGAGCTGGAGATAGGGGGCGTAAGGATGCCAAGAAATCAAACGTGGGTGGTTTGCCGTTTAGGGCGAGACCGCGTTGCTTGCACACCGGACATAACCCTTGACCCTTTCCACGCCGTCGGCGCAACTTGGGACGTTGAGACGCACGGACACAGCATCACGATCTGCCGTCAAGGCTTTACGCAGGGACGCAAGACGGTCAGGAAATCAAACTGTAACTACCATTATGGCGGGGTAGTGTCAAAAGTTCCATGAAAGAGGGATAAGTTGGAGGGAGGGTGAGTTTGGTCGGGAGTGGGAGGATGAATTTTTCGCTTTGAAGATGAAGCGGGTTTGGGAGAGAAGAAGGGGCCAGACGGGAATCCAGCCCCTCCTGCTTCATCACCCCACTGGGCGCTCGGGTCGCGTCCTCCGCACTTGGCGCGTTCGGTTTTGCGCAACCGGGGCGGGACCCGGGAAAGTCCCCTGCAGACCTTGCAGCGAAGCTGCGAGCGGAGTTTGCCGTCGTTGAAGGAAAGTTACTCGCTGGGAGCGCCACCGTGGCCGCACGCGTCGGCTCGTGGGCCTTGGGCAGTGGGGGCGCGGTCCGCGGGGGATTGGGATCGACGACAAACAGGCGATAATAGTGTCGGTTGCCTCCGTTTCTGTCGTCAGAAACCCCATGCATCAACTCAGGGGTGGGCAGACAACCCACTTTTTCAGAAAACGCAATGTTCTCAGCGCTTTGATGACCCAAAGAACTGAGAACTTTTGACATTATGTGCGATTCGGAAAGGAGATTGCCAATGAGACTTTGCTCAGCCATGGGCGGATTGCTAGTCCTGGTCGCCAGTGTTTCAAGTGCTGGCCCAACCGGCAGTGAGAAGACACAAGCCGGTCCGAACTTGTGGGCGATGGCGCAGGAAAAAGGGCTGGTCCATCGCTTCTCGACGCTTTTCACGGCCCAGGATGTCCGCGACTCCCTTGCGACCGACGCCGGTCTGAACGAGGCCGTTGCCTGGTGCAAGGCCACCGGCGTAACCAAGGTCTATATCGAGGTCTTCCGCGGCAACTATCAGGCAGATAGGGACACACTGGTGCGGGCGCGCGACCGCTTTGCCCGGGAAGGTTTCATCGTCGGCGGGTGCGTGACGACAACAAGGGTCGGGAAAGATTCGACGCGCTACAAAACGGTTTCGTGTTACACCGATCCGGCCACGCACGACCGCCTCGAAAAGATTTTCCGCTATGCCGCCGGCCTGTTCGATGTAATCATGATAGATGACTTCTGGTTCACCGATTGCGAGTGCGACGAGTGCAAGAAAGCTCGGGGCGACAAGTCGTGGGCCGAGTATCGGTGTGCGCTTATGACGCGCATGTCGCTCGAGCGGGTGATCGGTCCTGCGCGCGAAGTCAACCCCAAAGTCAGGATCATTATTAAGTATCCCGAATGGTATGACACATTTCACGACCGCGGCTACGACGTGACGCGCGAGCCGGAGCTATTCGACGTCACCTGGATTGGGACCGAAACGCGCGACCCCGACAATCCTCGCTGGGGTAAGAAACCGCAATATGGGGCTTACTGGATCAGTCTCTGGGCGCGCGCTTTCAGTCGCGGTAAACTGGGCGGCGGTTGGTATGATCCGCTTGGAACAACCCCCAACACCTATGTCGAACAGGGGCGGCAGACAATCCTTGGTCTCTGCCCGGAGAGTATGTTGTTCTGCTATGGTGCGCTCCATCGTGACACAGGACCGGATGACGTGGCAGCCCTACGGCGCGAACTGCCCGGACAGATCGCCCTCGCCGAACTCGTTCGGGGCGAGAAGATACGCGGTGTCGGCACCTATAAGCCACCCAGCAGCCCGCCGCGCGAAGATGCTTACATTTTCAATTTCGCGGGAATGCTTGGCATCCCAATGACGGCCGACGTGACATTCCCTGCCGAAGCGCCGTCGCTTTTCCTGACCTGTCACGCCCTTGCTGACCCGAAATTCGAAAGCGAGCTCGGCGAGGCGGTTGACCAGGGCAGGCCGATTCTTCTGACCAGCAGCCTTCGGGCATCTCTGCCGGCGCCAATGCGAGAGCGACTCTCAAAACCCAACATTCAGGTGCTGGAACTGAAAGGGAAAGAGACGAAGGCTTCCCTCTATGGCGTTCTCGACTCGGTGCGTGATTTGGTGAACCTGCCGCGCGAGAAAGTGGACGCCTTGCGGCGTCCTTTGCTCGAACCCATGGGCGTGGACCTTTCGGCGCCGCCTCGCGTCGCGCTCTATCTTTATGGCGAACGCAAAGTCGTGCTTGAGAATTTCAATGACGAGGCAGTTCAGGTCGCGCTGGACGTTCGCGGCGCGAAAGAGTTCAAACAGGCACTGGTCCTTCCGCCCGGGGCTGAACCGAAACTCGAAACCACCGGCAGCAAGGCCAAGATTGTCCTGCCCGCACGATCGTTGCTGGCCCTGACGGTGCGATAAGTTGGAAGATCGGCAGATTTCGCCACAGGCAAGATGCCTGTGCTACCGGGATGTTACTGGATCGGGACTCTCAGCACGAACGTCCAATCCCCACCGCCATGGCGTGCTGAGAGACCAACACAGCGCACTAGTTTGACGACCCCGATGATTTTCCCGTACATGACCGATTTCTTGCGGACGTTTTTGCTGAACAGCGCCACCACAGCGAGCAGGCCTTCGGCGCGGCGACCAACCTCTTCGAGATTGACGAATGCCACAGCGTCCAGCGGCTCACCGATGGGAAGACCGAGCGATTGGAAAGCGGGATCACGCGTGATCGGCTTCCCCTTGCTTGCGATCATCTGTTTCATCATCAGGTAGGAATTCGGACTCGTCCCGCACAGAACGTAGTCGCCTAGCCATCCCACGCCCAGAAACCCTAGCGGTGTTGAATAGAGCGGATGAAAGTCGGGCACGTCGCGAAATTCCCTGGGCACGTCGCGAGCATGATTGGCATCCGCATAGAAATCAGCATACCTCTTGATCAGCCGGCCGATCGTGGATTGGGCGCGAGTGCGGTCCACAATAGGGAAGAGCAGACTCGCCACGACCATCATCGGCAATTGAACGTTGTGGATGACCAGCGCGGTTTCGTGTCCGAGCGCTTCCGACAGATTGCCGATCACATCGGCTCCCCATTGCGCGGTAATCTGCTCGACGGCTTCGGTAAGCGCCCTGGGGTCGGCGGCCTGTTCGCTAAAAGCGCGATGAATGTTGAAGATTTTGGCGAGCATCTCGGGCAGATTTTCGAAACGAAAAACGGCAAAAGCGGTACAGCTGGAAGGAACCGTTTCGAGCAATGTCAACGGCGCGACAGGCGGAACCGTCGGTGACGAGCGCGATGTGGCCTCGTCGTTTCGAGCCTCCAGTTGTATCTCAAGCCGATTGGTAACCGTGACAGCCGCCTCGGCGAAGCGAAAAGCACTGAGGGCGCTTCGGATCGGCGCCCTCCGGGGTTCGTTAAAATAGTTGCGCAGGTTGAATTCGGGCCGAGCAACCAGATCCTTAAGCAGCACGCTGGGACGGGCAACAGCCAACAGGCCTTGCCGGCGGGCGGGCGAGCGCCAGGCTCGCTGAAACTCACCTGTTCCGAAAAGAGTTTCCGCCGGCGCGTCGAGTCGCCAGTCAATGATGCGCCTCAGGTAATCCCGCTCGTTGGAGCGAAGCGAGAGCACAACGGTTTTTCCGAAGCGGACATACGTGAACGAGCGCTTCGATTGCGGTGCTTCGTAGGCGTAAAATGGAATGCCGCGATAGCGCTCGCCCGAAAGGCGAAGTTCGGGATACAGCTGGGCGCAGAGTTCACCCAACTTTTCCGCAAAGCCCAGATCGGTGCGGGCCATGACCAGTAAAGTCGGTTCGTCGCAGCCATCGAGTCGCGACAGAGCAACGACGACTTCGCGGGAGAAATAACGGCGCAGGAATTCGCGGGCCAACGCCGTCTTGGCTTTCCACTCGATGCTGTCCTTGTTCTCCTGATACTTGCGCCAATCCTCGCTGGTCATCAGAAGGGCGGCCAGGTCCACGCTGTTACTTATCTGATCATACAGGCGGGTTTGGCCGATGCGCTTGCGGATGGCGTCAAAGTTGTTGAGGGCCACGAAGGCCGAGGTTCGAGCGGGCAGAAGGCGCGCCAGCTCGCCCGTAAACTCGCGCGGCCCGCGAAACGTCACATAGAAGTAAAACAGTACGAGAACCGCCGCCAGCGCACCGATCCCAATCCAACGCCGCCAGCGGCGACGCGGTACAACCGCCCAGCCATTTGCTCCAACTTCATGCGGTGAAATTTGGCTCACCTTAGGACGCTTCGCATGCAATCTGTCGCACTTTCCCACGCGGTCCCAAGTAGGATCAACCCCAAAACGGCGAATAGAGCGGACCGCCAGCGGTTGTGGCAGTGACCGATCGGATTCATTCTCACTCTCTGCTTGACCTAGAAGGCACCGGCACACTAGCATAAGGATAGGAGCTCAGGTGGATCACCTATAAAGGTTGGCAGAAAATGACGCCTAAACGACGGTACAAGAAGCCATTGATTGTAGAGGCTATCTGCGAATTTCACTTCAAAGCTAGCCGGGAGTGGGATCCCACAGTTTTCGGGCGATACTACGAGAGAATCCGGGCCGAATTCCCCAAGAAGGACACAGAAAAGTCGCCAAGCCCCCTTTGGCCGCCCTGGGGGCTTAAGTCCAAGTCGTATAGCAAGATGTTCTTCCGGCGAACGGACGGGAGTGCACTTGTGCAGGTGGGAGAAAACGATGTGACGGTAAACGCCTTTCCTCCTTATCCTGGCTGGCACAACTTGAAAACGGTGGTTTTTGAATGCGTTCGCCAGTATGCGCAAGTATCTGAAGAGGAAAAGATCCGGCGACTCGCGGTTCGATACATTAACATGTTCCCGGCGACCGGGAAGATGCGTTTAAGCGACGTACTGGCAATCTCCCCTTATATCCCCCAGTCGGTGCGGGAGGCAGACCACCCATTGTCCCTGTGGCTCAGTCAATCGCTGGGTAGAGATCAGAAACTGCGACTCGACATCACGTTCTCTCCTTCCGGCTGGCCCAAAGACTGGACTGGAACAGCCCAGGAGCAAGACCAGCTCGTTGTCGACATTGAATGCTCACGCCAGGCCGATGAAGGCCTGGATCTCGCCGCTGTGGAGGAGGCTCTCGAAGAAGCGCACGGGGCCGTGCTGGACCTCTTCGAAGGCCTGATCACCGATCACGTGCGCCGCTTCATGGAGGAGGTGTAAGACCTTGAACTGGCGAAAAAGTGAATGGCCTGATGTTTCAATGGTACGCTCTCGAACCTTGCCGGATCCGAACCCGAGACCGGGGCAGGTAGCCATTTCAGACACGTCCGTATCGGGATGCAGTACCCGTGCGATGAGCATGGTAGAAAAGCTCCATCAAACCGCTCTTGCCGAATCTCTTTCCGGGTTACTCTGGCAGATTCTCGAACCTGATTTGCGAGAGCGAAAGAGACAACGGGCTATAGCTCTTCTCGATGAGTGGATGGCAACGCCCGACGACCTAGGCGAAGAATGGTGGGCAGAGTTTGACCGATTTCTTCAGGCCAACCCGTTTAGTCTTCCCGAGGTTCCATAGATGGCCCTCGTTCTGGACGCAGATGTTCTCAGCGATATTTTAAGAAAGCGCCGGAAGGCTTACGATCGTCTTCGGCGAGCCTTGTCGGCTGGAGAAGTTGTCTATATGTCCCCTGTGGCTTATTATGAGGTGCTTCGTGGTCTGCTTCATAAAAGGGCGCGAGAGGAGGTCGAATTTCTTCGCAATCTTTGTCTGAGTCTCGAATGGAACGACTTTAGCCGCCCCGTTTGGGAGGAGGCGGCGAAACTGTGGGCTGACTGCCGTACTGCCGGACACTCGCTGTCCGATGAGAGAAGGCTGGAAGGTGATGCCCTCATTGCCGCTCATGCGAGATCGCTTGATGCAACGGTTGCAACCCGCAATGTGAAACACTTCCGTTTCCTTGGCGTGGAATTCGAAGACTGGAATTGATCCGCTTCCTTTTCCTTCCCACCCCGTAAAGCACTTTTCCCAGTTGCAAATCCGCGTTCGTCTTTCCACGCTTTGGCCCGGCTCACCTTGACGGAGTGGCGGGCGTGATGGCGATTTCCTCAATCGTTCCGACGCCGGTGCGCCGATGGGCGCCTCCCTGCGGGGGCATTGTCCTGGCGTTGTTTCTGGCATCCGGTTTCGCGGGACTGGTCTATGAAGTCCTGTGGACCCGGATGTTGACCTATGTCTTTGGCGCAACCCTTTATGCCGTCAGCACGGTCCTGGCCGCTTACATGGGCGGCCTGGCGCTTGGCAGCTTCCTGTTTGGCCGCTGGGTGGACCGGCAGCGAAATCCACTTCGTCTCTATGCGCTCCTCGAAATTGGTATTGCACTGAGCGCGCTCGCCGTTCCCGTTTTGTTGCGGTTGGCCGATCCCATTTTCCGCTCGTTCTACCAGGGCGGCGACCCATCGTTCCAAACGATCACATTGGTTCGACTGGTCCTGACGCTTGCGGTCCTTCTGGTTCCAACGACCCTGATGGGAGCCACATTGCCCGTCCTGTCGAAATGGTACGGACGCTTGCGCGACCGCCTGGGAATGTCGCTGGGTCTCCTTTACGCCGTCAACACGTTTGGCGCGGTCTTCGGCTGCTATGTTACCGGGTTTCACGGGATCGCCATGCTGGGCGTGTATGGCACAATGCTGGCGGCGGTCGCGATCAACATGGCGGTGGGGCTGGCGGCGTTGGCGTTGTCCTCGACGCCGGGTGTTGCCATCGAACCTTTGTCACAAGAGGCGGTTGGCGACGAACTGGCGAAAAACACAGGCAAGATGCCTGTGCTACGCACGACGGATGCCACAGCGCTGACTTCGCGGATGGTCTTTTGGTTCTATGGCATTTCGGGCGCTGTGGCGTTGGCCTACCAGGTCGCCTGGTCGCGCTCGCTGATCTTCTCCTTCGAGCTGCTCAAGAACACAACCTATGCCTTCACGGCCATGCTGACGATTTTCCTGATCGGATTGGCCGTCGGGAGCGGGCTGATGACGCTCTTGGCCGACCGCCTGCCCGAACCGGTCCGTTGCTTTTCGTTGCTCCAACTGGGAATCGGTCTGACGGGAGCATTCTCGCTCTTCATCATAGATAAAGTGGCGCCTAACCTGATTGTGTTCCAAGAGCTCAGCGGCGACGAGACACAAATCTATTTCGCAGCCGCCGTGGCGAACATCTTCCTCAAGACCGCCGGGGCAATTTTCCTTCCCACTTTTTTGATGGGCATGGCCTATCCCGTCGCGGTGCGGATTTGCGTTCCCTCGTTGGCTCGCGTCGGTCGAACCGTCGGCGACCTTTATTCGATCAACACGGTCGGAGCCATTCTGGGGTCGCTGGCTGCCGGATTTATTCTGATCCCCTCGTTAGGTATCGCGTGGACATTGTTTCTGCTGAGCATCGCCAGTATCGCCATGGCCGTCCTCCTGACAGTCAACCTTCCTGCGCTCGACCCTGTGCGCCGCTACTTCGTCATTGGGCTGTCGGGCCTCTGCGCTCTCGTGTTGCTCATTCGCTTCCCGTTCAATCCGGTTTTTCATGAACCCGGGCCGAACGAGAGGTTTGTTGGTTACAAAGAGGGGCCGTTGGCCACCGTGTCGGTCATGGAAAGCGTCATCGGCGAGCGAACCCTTTACGTGGACAAAGTGGGTGTGGCGGGAACCGACCGGATTTTGCTGACGGACCAAAAGAGCCTTGCTCATGTGCCCATGTTGTTCCTGACCGGTCCGACCACGGCCCTGACGGTCGGATTTGGAAGCGGCGGCGCTTCCTGGTCCTACCTCCAGTATTCGTCGCTGAAGAAACTGGATTGCGCCGAAATCTGCGCGACGGTGCTGGAGTTTGCAGGTTTGCTGACTGTCGCCAACAAAGGCCGTGTCTTGAGCTTTGCCAGAAAGAACTTCCTGGCGCCCCTGGACCCCCGCTACTCGATCATTATTGACGATGTCCGAAGCTACCTGCGTTTCACCCCGAAGCGATACAATATCATCGCTACCGACTGCACCGATTTACGTTACAAAACAAACGCCAATCTTTATGACTATGAGTATTTCAAGCTGTGCCGCGATCGGTTGACTTCAGGAGGCATGGTCGTCGTTTGGATGCCGTTGGGCGGTCTCTCGCCCGACACATTCCGATTGGCCCTGCGCACGTTCCAAAAGATTTTTCCCAATTTCGCCATCTGGTATATGAACAACGAACCGACTCACTACATTCTGCTTGTGGGCACACTCGAACCGCTTCAGATTGACTATCGTCTTCTGTGCCAAAAACTAAAGGAACCGACCGTGGCCAGCGACCTGGGCGAACTCCATCTCGACGACCCCGACAAGTTGCTCAGCTGCTATCTGACCGATGGTCGCACTCTTGCCGCCGACCTGGGTGAAGGCCCTATCAACAGCGAGAACCACCCCTATCTCGAATTTCTTTCACCGCGCTATGGCTACAGCGAGCAACCGCTCTATGACAACCTCGACTGGTTGCTCTCGAGGGCCGGGACGGTCGAGTCGCATCTCAAGCCTGGCACCTATCAACCGCAAGATGTCGCGCGCCTGCGCAAGTATGCGGCCGCCGTTCCCTCGATTATTGAGGGCCACAAGAAGTATCGCCAGATGAACTGTGAGGAAGCCACACGCGCCTATATGCGTGCCCACGAACTATGTCCCGAGGATCGCTCGACAGCGCGTTTGCTCGATTTCGAGTTGCTTCAGGCACGCGCGGCGGCTCTGGGACGCGACATCTGGTCGCGTTACAACCTGGGCAAATCGCTGGCGATTCAGGGGCGCTTCGACGAAGCCATCGAGCGGCTGAAGGCTTGCGTGAATATCGGCGTCGGAATGCGCGACCTGCCCTTGGAAAAGACAACCGTAACCCAGATTCACGATGCGGCCCAAGTGCTCCGACAGATTTACGAGCAACTGGGCAAGAAGAAGGAAATCGAGCAACTGGCCGAGCAAATGAGAGATTTGCCAACGAGCGCGACCGCCCAGGCCGCGCCTGCTCCATCGCGTTAGATGGGTAGGTGCGGCATTTTCATCGCGCAGCTTTGAGCGGGAAAAGGCACACACGAACTTCTGCGCGAGAACTTGACGAATGAAACCCCAATCGGAAATCCAAAATCGAAAACCCAAAATTCCAGAAGATAAGTCAGCCATAAAGTATCGTGTCGGGACGTCGGGTTGGTCCTACGATCACTGGAAAGGCGTGTTCTATCCTGAGACGCTTCCCGCAAGTCGCTGGTTCCAGCACTACCTTGCGCATTTCGATACGGTCGAGATTAACGCCACGTTCTATCGAATGATGCCCGACAGGACATTCGAAGGATGGCGCGAGAAGGCGCCGAGCGGTTTTCTTTACGCCGTCAAGATGTGGCGACAGGTCACCCATCGCAAGAAGCTCGACAACGTCGGCAGCGAGGTGTCGGACTTTCTGAAGCGAGTTGCGCTGCTTGACGACCGGCTCGGTCCGATCCTGGTTCAGTTGCCGCCGAATCTCCATCGAGACCTTGAAAGGCTGGAGCGGTTTCTGCCGGTGCTTAGTCGCGAATTCGAATATGCCTTCGAGTTTCGCCATCCCTCGTGGTTTCACGAATCGGTTTATGAAGTCCTGCATCAGCACGGGATGGGTTTCTGCGCGTTCCATCACGTTCAGATCGAGTGCCCGCCTCTCGCCACCGCTCCTCTTGTCTATCTGCGATTTCATGGCGCTTCCGGACGCTATGCGGGGAAATATGCGAGCGAGCAATTGGAGTCCTGGGCGGCTTTCGCGCGCGAGCAGTTGGCGCAAGGCCGCCGCGTTGTTGCCTATTTCAATAATGACTACAAAGGATACGCGGTCGAGAATGCTCGCGAATTTCGCGACCTGCTGAAAAAGTAGGGCGGGTTGTCAACCTGCCCCACTCCAACGGGAAGACAAACATATGGAGCCGAGACAAGCCGTTCTCGAAGCGCGCCATGTCACCAAGACATTCCCCGGTGTCGTGGCCTTGCGCGACGTGTCGTTTGCCGTTCTGCCAGGCGAGGTTCATGCACTGATTGGCGAGAATGGCGCCGGCAAGACGACTCTCATGAAGGTCTTTTCGGGCGTCCACGCCGATTATATGGGTGAGCTGCTTTTGGACGGTCGTCCCGCACGCTTCGATGGCCCGCGCCAGGCTCAGCAAGCGGGCATCGGGATCGTCCACCAGGAACTCAATCTTGTTCGCGACCTGACGGTGGCCGAGAATGTTTTCCTGGGGCGAGAGCCTTTGACGCGCTGGAGAACGCTTGACCGCCGCACAATGAACGCCCAGACACGGGCATTGTTTGAACGCCTCGAAATCGAGGTCGCACCCGACCGGCGGGTCGGCGACCTTCGCGTCGGCGAGCAACAGATGGTCGAGATCGCCAAGGCGCTCTCTCTCCAGGCGCGTGTGTTGATCCTCGACGAGCCAACTTCAGCCCTTTCGGATCGCGAAACGGCGACTCTTTTCTCGCTCCTTCGCCGCTTGAAGGAACAAAGCGTCGGCATTGTCTATATCTCCCACCGAATGGAAGAGGTCTTTCAAGTCTCCGATCGGATCACGGTTTTGCGCGACGGCGAATACGTCGGCACGCTTCCCACGCCGCAAGCTACGCGCGACGAATTGATCCGCATGATGGTCGGGCGAACCCTGAAGAGCTTTTTCGCCGAGGACGAACGGACGGTCTCAGGAGAAGACGTTGTTCTTTCGGTCGAAAACCTTTGCCTGACGGGAGTTGTCGAGGGCCGTCGCACCTTGATCCGGGATGTGAGCTTCGATGTCCACGCCGGGGAGATTCTCGGCCTTGCGGGGCTGTTGGGGTCGGGAAGAACCGAGGTGCTCGAAGCCATTTTTGGCGTCCACGGCAACCGCGTGCACGGCAAAATCTGCATTGACGGCCGCCCCGTTGTCATCCGATCGCCGCTTGATGCCATCCAGCACGGGATGGCTTTCGTGACCGAGGATCGCAAGGCCACGGGGCTGGTTTTGCAGATGACCGTCCGCGAGAACCTGTCGTTGCCTTCGATTCGGCGGCTGGTTCGGCGCGGGCTGTTGGACTATCGAGCCGAGCGACGACTGGCCGACGAATTCATTCAGCGGTTGACGATCCGCACACCCAGCCGCGAGCAACTGATCGTGAACCTCAGCGGCGGCAACCAGCAAAAAGTCATCCTCGGCAAGTGGCTGGCGATCAACCCACGCATCCTGTTGCTCGACGAACCGACACGCGGCATTGACGTCGGAGCCAAGGCCGAGATTTACCACCTCCTGCGCGAACTGTCGCTTCGGCGTGTGGCGATCGTCATGGCCAGTTCCGAGCTGCCCGAGCTGCTCGAACTCTGCCATCGCATTCTCGTGATGCGCGAGGGGCAGGCGAGCGCGCTTTTTGCGCGCGAAGAGGCCACCCAGGAAAAAATCCTCCACGCGGCGGCGCCCGGCGGAAAGGAAACCGCCAATGTCGAACGATGAGAAAGCGCGCGCCAGCCAATCCAACACCACGCCCTGGCGGTTTCTTCCAGAACTTCTGACTCTGACAGCGCGCTTTGCCGGCTCGGGCAGCCTTTATCTTGGACTGCTGATCATTTTTGGAATCGGCTGCCTGGTTTCCGACACCTTTCTGACCGCTGCCAACCAACGCGATGTCCTGCGCCAGGTCTCCCAAAACGGCATTCTGGCTGTCGGCATGACTCTGGTCATTATCACGGCCGGGATTGATCTGTCGGTCGGGCGCATGTTGGGGCTCGGCTCAACGCTTGCCGCCATGCTCCTCGTCGGGAAACGATGGACCGCGGCAACGTGGTTCGCTCTACCCACCGCATCCGCCGCCGCGGGAATTCTGGTCTCGCTTCTGGTCTCGGCGTTTTTATTCGGGCGGCAAGGCGATCTTCGAACTGGTCCTGTGAAAGGTTTGACTCTTTCGGCTGCGCGTTTCAGGTTTTTGGTGTCGGGACTGTCGTTCCTCGTCGCGGCTGCACTTGTGGCGGGTTGGGCAGTTCCCCAGGTTGACTCGGGATTGGGTATCCTGACCGTTCTGATCATTGTGCCGCTGGCAGGAATGATGCTCGGTGGCCTGAGCGGCGTCATTGTCACCAAGTGCCGTCTCCAGCCGTTCATCGTCACGCTGGCCATGATGACCTCGGCCTATGGCGCGGCGCGTTTGATCGCCGCGGGAGGGAGCACAGGCTACATCCACTCGCTCTACGATTCGGAGGGAAACGTCCCGCCCGGCGTGGATTGGTTGCGAACGGTGGATTCGGCCAAGCTCGGCGATTTGATCCAATCGTGGGCGCCCGGTTGGCTGGACGATTTCCTGCGCCGCGAAGGCACGCAGCAGGTTTCCGATCTGATTCCCGTGCCCGGCCTTTTCTTTCTCCTTTGCCTGGCGATTGGGATGTTCATTCTCAATCGGCTGCGGTTCGGGCGCTATATTTATGCCATCGGCGGCAACGAAGAAACCGCGCGTCTGTCGGGCATCAACGTGAACCGCGTCAAGATCGCCGTGTATGCCCTCTCGGGAATGCTCTCTTTTCTGGCGGGCGTTCTGGCCTGCGCCCAGTATCGCCAAGGCAAGCCCGATATGGGCGGCATGGCCGAACTCGACGCGATTGCCGCCGTTGTCATCGGCGGCACCAGCCTCATGGGTGGTCGCGGCCGGATGATCGGGACGCTCGTCGGGGTTTTGATTTTCGGCTACCTGACCAACATTCTCTCGCTGTGTGGCGTGAGCACCGATGTCCAGTTATTCATCACGGGCATCATCATTGTCGTCGCCGTTTTGCTTCAGGAGGGCTTTCTTCAACGCCTGGTGTTTCGGTGGCGCCGACGCGAAGCGAAGTAAAAAGTTGTGTCTCTGTGTCTTGCCGAGAAAGTTGCGATAGCGGGTTTTTCTGGTAGTGTAGAGTGTGCCAGATTGCTTGCGCTAAGGACGGCGCGACGATGGATCAGTCAGCGAAAAGGTACATCCTGGGGCAAAGGCCCCAAACTGGAACGCGACGAAAACGGGTGGATCAAGCCACTTGAAGCCGACCGCTGGGCGGAGACACCGTTATGCACCATCCGAGGAGGTCGCTATCCTCCGGCCATCTACGTCTGCCTTTACGAAGGCGAGGGCAAGATCGAATTCGGGAGCGTCAAGCGGGTGATTTCCTCCAAACCGGGACGTATTGTTTTCCAGACCGCGCCCGGCGGAGGTTCCATCTGGTTGAGAATCCGCGAAACCAGTCTCGTCTTAGTGGTGAATGCTGCTTTTTTGCGCTCGCAGCAAAAGCAGCACGGCTTTCCGCGCCGCAAAGCGCTTGACTTGCGCGGGTGTGTGTCTTGAAATCCGTGTGAATCACCGCAGCTTGCGCAAGAACAGACCTGTTTGATCCAAGGAGGGCCTCCGCATGGCCAGCAAGGTTTTGCTTCTCGTCTGCGACGGTCTGAGCGACCGCCCGATTCCCGAACTGGACAACAAAACTCCTCTGGAAGCCGCCCGAACGCCAAATCTCGACCGGATGGCCCAGCGTGGGATCTCCGGGTTGATGCACAGTCTCGGGCGCGGCATGACTCCCGGCAGCGACACTTCTCACCTCAACATTCTCGGTTACGATTATCACGAGTTTTACTCGGGACGCGGGACAATCGAGGTCGCGGGGCTGGGCATGGAACTGCGCCACGGCGATGTCGCTTTGCGCGGCAACCTGGCTACCGTGGACGCCGAGTTGAAGATCGTGGACCGCCGCGCTGGTCGAATCACCGACACTTCGCCATTTACTCAGTTGCTCGACGGCATGGAAGTCGAGGGCGTGAGGTTCATCGTCAAGCCCGGCACGGCCCACCGCGCCGGCATCATCGCGCGCGGCGAAGGTCTTTCGTCCAATGTCACCGACAACGATCCTCATGAGCCGGGGCTGAAGGTTTGGCAAGTCAAGCCCAAAGACAAAACCCCCGAGGCCGCACGAACCGCCGATGTGTTGAACAAGTCCCTGGCGCGCGCCCACGAGGTTCTCAATTCGTGTGAGGCGAACAAGAAGCGTGTGGACGAAGGACAACTGGCAGCGAATTATTTGTTGATTCGCGGTGCCGGCTTCTATCGCCACGTGCCACCTTTCGCCGAGCGCTACTTTGGCCTGAAGGCTTGCTGCATTGCGGCCGGTGGACTCTACCGCGGCATCGGCACCTTCACCGGCATGAAAGTTCTGGACATGATTCCGGGGACAACAGCGCTTCCGAACACCGACATTCGCGCGAAGTTCACCAAGGCCCGCGAAATGCTCAGTGAGTATGATTTTGTCTTTGTCCACGTCAAGGCAGCCGATTCGCTCGGCGAGGACGGCAACTGGAAAGGCAAGCGCGACTTCATCGAACGAATTGACCAGGCGGCGGAATTGCTGCTCGACCTCAAGGATACGTTGGTGGCGGTGACCGCCGATCACACGACCCCTTGCGCGTTGTGCAAACATTCCGCCGATCCCGTGCCGGTCCTGATTGTCGGAGAGGGCGTGCGAGTGGACTCGGTCATGCAGTTTGGCGAGCGCGCCGTTGCCTCAGGCGGCTTGGGCCACTTGATCGGCACCGATCTTATGCCCGAATTGCTCAACCTGATCGGCAAATACAAACTCATCGGCGCATGAGAAATGGTTTTCTGTGCTGATTGATGGTGTGAGGAACAAATGCCTGGCACGTCTTCCATCGGCTCCTACTGGCCCTGGGCAGGGGCGCTGCTGGCGCTGGGTTGCTTGCTGCTCGCTTTGCGCTCGGGCAGACGCCGGCGTTTAGTAGAAAATCTGCCCACCTCCAAAACCACCGGTGTGTTCATCGGCCTGGTTGAGCTGAAAGGAACGGCGGAGGCCGAGCAGCCGCTGACCAGTTATCTCGCCGGGGCCAAATGTGTGCACTACTCCTGGAGCGTCGAGGAACATTGGTCGCGCACAGTGACCGAGACCTACACGGACAGTCAAGGTCGCCGCCAGACCCGGACCCGCCACGAAAGTGGCTGGAAGTCGGTGGCTAATGGCGGCGAAATGGTTCCCTTCTACCTCAAGGATGATTGTGGCGTGATCCGCATCGTGCCGGACGGCGCCAAGATTGAATCCCTCAGCGTCTTCTCGGAGACGTGCGACCGCTCCGATCCGCTCTATTACGGCAAAGGGCCGGAGCACGCCGTCTCCGATTCCGACCATCGTCGGCAGTTCACCGAAACCGCTATCCCGTTGCACAGTCAGCTTTACGTCATGGGGCAGGCGCGCGAGCGCAGCGACATCGTGGCCGCTGAGATCGCGCAGGATGCCAGCGCGCCGATGTTTCTGATCTCAACCCGCACCGAAGAGCAGGTGCGTTCGGGCTTGCGCTGGACATTTTGGGGGCTGACTATCCTGGGCATGATTCTGTTCGTTGGGGGCTTCATCGCCCGCGACATAGAGCGAAACATTGATCCCGCAAGCAAGTGGACTGCCTATTTTCTTCCGGCGCTGGGCTATCTGGGCATTGCCGTAGTCGGATGGGTCTGGATGGTTTACAACAGTTTGGTCAACCTTCGCCAGCGGGTGCGCCAGGCTTGGTCGCAGGTGGATGTGCTGTTGAAACGGCGTTGCGATCTGATCCCGAATCTTGTGCAAACAGTGAAAGGGCTGCGCGATTACGAACGAGCGTTGCAGACCGAACTAGCGGAGTTGCGCTCCCAACTCGAGGCCACGCCGCCCGGTGTCGAGGGACCCGACCATCGGGCCGTCGGCAAAATAGCGACAGCCGTGGTGGAACGATACCCGGAACTCAAGGCGCGAGAATCTTTCCTCAATTTGCAGAAGCATCTGGTCGAAACCGAGGAACGCATCGCGTTGGCGCGCGGCTATTTCAACGAGATCGCCACATTCTACAACACGCGGCTTCTGGTTGCGCCCGACCGATTCATCGCGGCCTTGGCGGCGCTGAAGCCGCAAGCCCTGATGATGGCGGAAGGGTTTGAGCGCGCCCCTGTGACCGTGAACCTGGCGAATTAGGTTGATGCAGGGAACAGGCACCACCTCAAAGCAATTTACTCTATTTCAGGTTTTGCCGGTACTCGGCCAACACATCAAGGGCAAGCTTCTTGGCAATCTGGTTGGCGCCGCCGCTGGAGATTTCCTCCGCTCGCCGTTTGGCCCAGTTGCGAAGAGCGGGTCGCCACGTGGCACGGTTGAGATGACTGCCAAGATTCGTGAGAACGTCAGCGATCCGCCTCACACCGGGTCGCCATGTTTCGGGCTCCTCAAGCTTCGATTCCACCAATTGGCGACATTCCCGACTGACACTGAGTGCCTCAGCTTCCGGTGTGTTCAGAGGACAGCCTTTCCCCAATATACTGGTAATGTAACCAATCTCCGACCCTAGCTCTTGGGATCGAACCTCGCTTTTCGTCTCCTGTTCGAGCCAGTCGCTGAGCTTCGATTCAAAGAACTGGATACGGTCCGTCGTTGGGGGAACGACTTTCAGTTGTTCGATCATCGCATCCGTCATCTTGTTCCAGTCCTGGGCCGCCGTCCTGAGCAACTCGAGGGCCTGCTTGTCGGCCTCTTCGGGGCTGAGCGACGTGTACCAGCCTTTCGCCTGTTTCGGCGTGATGCGGCGAGCTCTCCGCTCTGCCGTTTCCACATCGCCCACATACCACTCCAGTGCATAGCGCGCAAAGTCCTCCCATAGCGTCGTGATGGGCCCCTGGAAGAGTTCTGTTGCCAGGCGTTTCGCCCAGCTGCGCAAGACATCTTGCCAGGGTCCCGGACCCAGCTGACGATCCACGTTGATGAAATGCTCCGCGACGGGCTGGTAGTCCGGATGTGCTGCCTGCATACCCGTGGTTTTGTCCCTCGACTGGGATTCGAGCGCCGCATTGAGCTCCGACTCAAAGCGCTGTATGCGCTCCGGTGTCGCGGGAATCACGCTCAGCTGGTCAACCAGATCGCCCTCGAGGTAGCCCTTGGCAGCAAGTCTGAGCCGGGGCAGAGCCTTTTCCTCCACCTGCTCGGGGCTTAGTGAATCATACCAGCGCTTGGCCTCCTCCGGAGTCATCCGGCCCTTCCTGCTTCCCGATTTACGTGCCATGAGTTGATGATCTCCTTTTCTGAGCAAATCCTTCACGCTATGGATCAACCGGTCCCATCCCGTGCATGCGAAAGCACCGACCCTGCCCGTCATTGCGAGGAGTCCGCCTGAGGCGGACGACGAAGCAATCTCCAGCGCACACAACGGGATTGCTTCTCCGCCTGAGGCGGATCGCAATGACGGTGGAAGGGATTGAGTCAGGCATTGCATTGGTTATGCAGTAGTCTATAATTCATACGTTCGGTGACGCATAGGATACCTCCGTCTCCGGCCTTGCGAACCGCTGTCATCCCAGGCAGATGCGCCAAAGAGCCGCCTTGTGGTGGTTCTCAAGAATCAAGCGAGCGTGAGTGCAGCGAGAACGTAGGCATAAATCTTGGCATTGCGAATCAGGGCGGCGCGAGTGACGAATTCGTCGGCCTTGTGCGCCATGTCGGGTTCGCCCGCGTCCTCGTCCACTGGCCCAAACGACACCGCGCGCGGAAAGCCTTTCGCATAGGTCGTCCCGCCGGTTGCCTGCGTCCGGGCCTCGCGCCTCGTCACCTTCTGATAGGCCTGGCGCAGGGCGTCGAAAAGCTCGGGATACATCTCCGGATTGGTGAACAATGGCTCGTGGACAACGCCTTCAAACTCGATCGTTGGTCGGCGGGCGGGTTGGCATACCTTCTCCGCCACCGTTTGTCGGACGCGTTCGAGCAAGTCGGTGCTCGTCTGTCCCAGCGTAAAACGCACGTTGATCTGAGCTTGTCCAGCGAGGGCATTGAGCTCGAAAATGTTCAGGCTGACCGTGGTCGGCCCGATAAAGGGATGGCGGCGGGCAATACCCAGATATGTACCCGACAGGTCTTTCCCCGCACAATAGGCCAGGCCGAGAAAGTCGAGTGCCGGACAGGGCGGAAAACCCAACCGGACCAAATAGCCCAGGGCATCCACCGCCGCGTTGTGGCCTTCGTGGGGGCGGCTGCCGTGCGCGCTCTTGCCCAGGAACGTCAGGGAGGCAAGGAACCGACTTGGTTCCGCCCCGTCTTGGACGGCCATGTTTCCGGCAAGCATGATTGTGCGCGATTTTTGGTAAGCTTCGAGTTCATCGCTCAGCTCGGCCAGGAGCATCTCCTTGCGTTCGTTGGGGCCGCTGAGTTGGACCACAGCGCGGTCGGGAACGATATTCGGGCGCTCACCCGCGCCGACCGATTCGAGTCGAAGGCCGTCCTTTCGCTCGGCTGTTGCGACGGCGGCTGGCTGCAACCGGAGTGTCGCCATTCCCTTCTCGCCATTGATGATCGGAAAGACGGCGTCGGGAACAATGCAGTTGAGCGGTGGCGGTTCGCTTGCGAGATACGCCGCGACATCGCTCCACTCCCCTCCCTCTTCGTGCGTGCCGAAAATCAGGCGAATCTTGCGGCGCATCGGACAACCGAGATCGCGGATGGCCAGCAACGCCGCCAAGCCGCAGGCCATAGGTCCTTTGTTGTCCTGCGTGCCGCGGCCATAGATCGCATCGTCCTCAAAAACAGCACCGAAGGGTGGATGGCACCATTGGCCTCCCGGCGGGACAACGTCGGTGTGAGTGGGGAAGCCGATCGCCCCATCGCCCTCGCCCCACTCGATCACCGCCACACCGGCCGGGTGCTCTCGATAGGCCAGACCGTTGTGCTCGGCGAATTGGCGAAGGTAATCGAGACAGCGACGGGTTTCGCGCTCGAATTTCTCCATCGCCGCCGGATCAGTAACGCCGCTGACTGTTTCAAAGCGGAGGAGATCACAGAGAATCGCCACCAATTGGTCGCTTCGCGATTCGACGATCTCGAAAAGGCGATCTGTGTCAAACATGTTCATCCTTTGGTGGTGCAGGCATCTTGCCTGCGATTCGTTCTCGACAAACAGCGCCGAGCACATCGAGCCAATAGGCGAGCTTGCGTTCCTTCCACCACAGCCCGCCCATCTCGAATTTCAACGTGGCAGTGGCCTTGTCGTCGGCTTCGACGTCAACAAGCAAACGAAGCCGGCGCGCTCCTGTCAGTCCCTCTTCACTTCGCCGCACGCCCAGGAGACGTCCTCGGTCGAATTGAAGCGCCTTGCTATCACTGGCGTTCGGCACGAAACTCAAAATGCCCCCGCGCCAGCGCAACCGTCCGGCCACAGGCTTGCCCGAAGAGCCCGGATAGCCGCCGTAATAGATAGCCTTGCTCGAATAGCGCGTTTCGCTCATCGCACTTCCTGCCCGCCGCAGCGCAAGTTCCAAACGACAGATGCCATAGTTGCGGGCGTCAGTCAAGCTCGCCTCTGCCGGCTGTTAAGCGCAAGTTGGTTGGTGTTATGACTTCCTGTGAAGCAACTTGGACTGTCCGAACCAATCGGATTTGCTTTGTTGCACCAGCTTGCAAGGCGACAATCACAGGATTGCGAACCCTTCGCGGGCAAAAGAAAATGCCGATCACACTTGGGTGATCGGCAGAGCATCCATTGTCTCGCGATTCGCTCGCGCCTCAAATAGGCTGCACGTTTTCTGCCTGCGGCCCTTTGGGACCTTGCTTGACCTCAAATTGGACCTTCTGGCCTTCGCTCAGGCTGCGGAAGCCCTCGCCCGTAATGCCCGAGTAGTGGACGAACACGTCGCCACCGTCGTCGCGGACGATGAATCCGTAGCCCTTGGCGTTGTTGAACCATTTGACGGTTCCAGTCATTCCTGTCTGCACACCTCTTTCCGTGGCATAATTTGAGATTCCGGTCAGGAGCGAGAACCCTTTTGCAGATTCGATGTTCGGAATCTGAACCGGCGAGACAAACGCGTTTCAGAGAAACCGAAGGATCGTTGCGCGGAGAAACTCATGCCTTCCCTGACGCTGTGAATCTTCAACCACAAAACGACCGTGACCCTTGGCGCACCCGCTGCCGATGTCAAGAAGAAAAGGCTTGGAACAAAGCATCGCATCATGTCGTCAGGAAAGACCGGCGTTTTGTTCGAGACGATTCGCAATCTATCTTTTCACCATCAAGGCACAAAGGCACAAAAGAAAACTCTTCGTGCCTTGGTGTCTTGGTGGTTAAAAGGTTTTTTGTGTCCTCGCCGTGAAGTCTGAACTCGCTGTTGGCGCGTTGAGTGGGAATTACCTTGCCCCGCAAGTCTCGATTGAAAGATCGTCTGGGAAGGGAGAATGGCATTCTGAAATGAAAAATAACATGAAAGATGTTCGAAAAGCGAACCGCTTGATCCGCGAGACCAGTCCCTATTTGCTCCAGCACGCGCATAATCCCGTGGACTGGTATCCTTGGGGCGATGAGGCGTTTGAGCGGGCGCGCCAGGAAAACAAACCGATTTTTCTGAGCATCGGCTATTCGGCTTGCCACTGGTGTCACGTGATGGAGAGGGAATCATTCGAGGACGAGGAGATCGCCCGCCTGCTTAACGAGCATTTCATTTCTATCAAGGTGGATCGCGAGGAACATCCCGAGGTAGATGCGATTTACATGAATGCCGTGCAATTGGTGACCGGCACGGGCGGTTGGCCGCTGTCCGTTTTTCTGACGCCCGACGGGAAGCCATTTTTTGGCGGCACCTATTTCCCGCCTCGCGACCGCCATGGCCAGCCGGGTTTCCAACGAGTGCTCGAAGAGATTGCCGCTGTCTATGCCGGGGGACGCGACAATGTGCTGAAATCTGCCGAGCAGTTGACCGAAGCCTTGCGCACTTTCTGCGACATCGAACCTCGTGGCCGCAGCGACACGGAGATTTCGCGCGATTTGCTCGCACTTGGGTTTCGCCAGATCGCAGCCTCTTTCGATGGCGACTACGGTGGTTTTGGCCAGGCCCCGAAGTTTCCTCAGCCCACCGCGTTGGCTTTCCTTTTACGCTATTATGCGGCAACGGGCGAACCTCATGCGCTGACCATGGTCGAGACCACTCTCGAGCACATGGCACGCGGAGGGATTTACGACCAACTGGGCGGCGGGTTTCACCGCTACTCGACCGACCGGCGTTGGCTCATTCCTCATTTCGAGAAGATGCTCAACGACAACGCTTTGTTGGCGAGTGCTTATCTCGACGCCTACCGCGTGACGGGCAAGACGTTTTATGATCGGATCGTGCGCGAAACGCTCGACTATGTCCTGCGCGAAATGACCGACGCACAGGGAGGTTTCTATTCGGCCCAGGACGCCGACAGTCGAGGTATCGAGGGCGAATATTACGTGTGGACGGCGGAGGAAATTCGGGCGGTCGTTGGGGCAAAAAGCGCCGATGTCGTGATGCGGCATTTTGGCGTTGAGCCGCTGGGCAACTTCGAGGGCGCGAGAAGCGTGCTTTCCATCCCGGCGACAGCCGACGAGGTCGCCAAACAGTTGCAACTCGATGTCGCGGAGGTCGAGGCGGCGATCCGCGAAGCTCGACAGGCCCTTTTCGAGCTTCGCCGCGAGCGAGTTGCACCCGCGACCGACGACAAAATCCTCGCGGCGTGGAACGGTCTGGTGATCTCGGCGATGGCTCGCGCCGGAGCCGTCCTGAGTGAGGTGCGCTATCTCGACGCCGCGCGCCGGTCCGCCGATTTCCTGCTCGCTCACATGCTCCGCGACGACGGTGATCTGTGGCGATCCTCTCGCCAGCGACAGTGTCATACCAAAGGTTGCCTTCCCGACTATGCCTTCGTCATTGGCGGGCTGCTCGATCTCTACGAAGCATCGTTCGAGTCGCGTTGGCTGGAAGAAGCCATTGGGCTTGCCGAGACAATGGTCGAGCGGTTTTTCGATGAGCGCAACGGCGGTTTCTTTTTCTCGGAAGATGGGCAAGGGCCGTTGCTGATTCGGATGAAAGACAGTTACGACAATCCTGATCCTTCGGGCAACGCGATGGCGGTGTTCGATCTTTTGCGACTGGCCGAATTGACAGAACGCGAGTCGTGGCGCGAGAACGCGCTGGCGACATTACGGCTGTTTGCCCCCACGATGGCCAAAACGCCGGTCGCAACCGCGCAGATGCTTTCGGCGCTCGACTTTCACACCGCTCCGCCACGTCTGGTGGTTATTGCGGGAACGCGCAATGATCCGGCCACGCGCGCCTTGATTGATGGGGCGCGATGTCCGTTCGCGCCCAATACCGTTTTGGTCTTGGCAGACATGGCCAGTGGCGGAGCATTGGAACAGACGCTGCGGCTTGTTCCTGCACTCGAAGGCAAAAGAGAAATCGGCGGCCAACCAACCGCTTACGTCTGCCAAGGCCGCACTTGTGGACTGCCGATAACCCACCCCGACGACTTGGTCACACAGCTGACCGCGCCACCGCCAAGACGTTCGTCACCCTGAACGGCGCAGCCGTCAATCTTCGGATCGCCCTTGGTTTTGTGAAGACATTACGTTTCGTCGTGCGTTACGAGGAGGGAAGTAAAAAGAGATTTTCCCCGCTTCGAGGCGCAACCGAAGACATTGGTGAGTGCCGGTGAAGCATGTTTTCGGCCCGGCGGTTGGGGCCGTCAAGAGCTTGCGCTCGCTTTGTCTGGAGCAGCCGCAGAGATCAGCTCGACACCCAGAATTCGCCAACGGCCATCCGCTTCCTTGAGGAACGTCACGCGACAGCGTTCCAGCGGGTTGGCGAGAGTGGCGTCGCCACTTAGCCCGCGGAATGGCATTTGTGGATAGACATCCCCCCCTCGGATTGTCCCGGAGATATAGAATTCGACGACAGCGGTAGCCTGATCGTTTTCCACGTGAATGCGAATGTGCTTGATTTTGATTTTGATGGAGAGAACCTCTTGGAGCGCCTCGCGCAACCGTTCGATCGTTTGCTCGCGATCACCCGTGTGTGGTGAACTAAACGTTTCGGCCAGCAGCGGCCGCAAGCCCTCCACTTCTCGCGTCTCGATAGCTCTCCTGGCCAGGATAATGATGTGTTTGATCGAGCGCTTTGGAAGTGGGGCAATGACCGCCCACACCAGCAATCCTGCCAGGATGGCCGTGAACCCGACGAGGTAGGGAGTTCGCCGGAATTGCTCTCCGAAAACCCTCAACAATCGGTGTGGTATCATTGTGGCCCTTTCGTGCTGGGGAAGCCGTCCCGCGAGGACCGGGTTCAATTGTAGAACTCAAAGTTCAGCCGTCAACCTTTGTGTGACCGAGAGCGATGCGGCAGTGTCTGAATCCAATGCTGAAAGATACGCGGATAGTGGCGAACACGCGGCCCTAGCTCGGACTGGCTGAGAAACCGCTGGACTTCGCGCGCGTCATAGGCGGCCTCATAGGAAGTGACAAAACCCTCGCTCCGTTGGCGTGCCGCCACCGGTCTCATTCGCCTCTCGAGCCAGTCAGCCGCTCGAACCACGGGCCAGAGAAGCCGCGGTACTTCCCGGTTGAGGTCCGCGATGATCACATGGCCGTCCCTCGCTAGCACACGATCCACCTCGTCGAAGAAGCTAACGGGGTCGTGCACATGGTGAAGCGTCGCACCCGAAATGACAAGATCGAATTGTCCTGAACGAAACGGCAGCCGGCAACCATCGCCAACAAGAAAGCGGACGGCCGAGCGATCACCTTTGTCGCCCGATCCCCGCGCTGCTCGAAGGATCATCGGCTCAGAGACATCGAGTGCATAGAAATGCATCGCCGGGAAATGCGTGGCCAAGAACCGGGCAAGCCAACCGGGCCCGCAGCCTATGTCGAGAACTCGCCCTGCGGGTGGCACTCCGAGCTTGCGCATTTTGGCCGCTACCCACCGCGCCGCCCACTTTGTGGGTTTCCGCGAAAGTCGCCAGTAGTGTTCGATAAAGACGGGATCGAGGATTGGCCCCTCTTCCAGTCGCTGCCGAACCCGACCGGCCATGCGCGCTATCTCCCAGATCATTCAATTCCGAAGAAGGCGTAAGAGTGAAGGCAGAAGGATCGAGAGTGACGGTGTATGCCGAAGCGAAACGATGAACAACTCGAGAAACGAGCGCTTTCCGGGCGCGAATTCAATTCTCTCGCCCAAAGATGGATGGGGCGTTGGCACCCTGCCCATGATTTTCTCACGGGCAATCCGCCTGAGGCGGACGTGCCACAGCTTCTGCAAGCCTTTCAGAAGTATTGGATTTGTCGTCCATCATTCTCGATCTATCATTCATGGGTTATCTCTCTGCAATGTCCTTTTCCTTTACGGTGTTGGCTGTTGAGCCTGTCGCTTGAGCAATTCTTTCAAGAGCGCCTCGCGAAGCTTCTCTTGTTGGCGCTGGAGGCGGCGCGACTCGGCTGGGTTCAAAAGGCGCGTAGTGATCTGATAATCGGCCTGCTGTGGCTCGTAGCGCCGGATTATGACGAACATCTTTCCCACTTCGGGCGAATTCAGAATGAGTTTCTCTCCCTCAAGGGATTTGAGGCCACGAAACTGAAATGCGCCCGAAACTCCCTCTTCGCGGCGAATCGCCTTGATCGGAAACTGGATGGTCACATCCCTGGGATCCACGGGGTGGATCTGACCGTCGGCAATGGCCCCGAACATCTTTGGGCCGATCACGATCTCCTTGGCTGTGTGGTTGATCACGGTGACCATGACAATGTTTCCGCTGGCTTCCGCGATCAATTCGACGCCCGGGGTGGCCGCGGTGGCGGCGACCGTCGGCCGCGGTTTATCCAACTCAGGAACAAGGGGTTTCCCCGGATGCGAACGGCCGAAACAGGCGACCATCGTTGCGAACACACCAAACGCCAACATGCCACCCAAGAGCTGTCTCAACGATCGAGAGGTTTCGCCGCGCTGAAGGTCTTGGCCGGTTGTCGTCATTGTTTCCTCCGACTTTGGGATCGTTCGCAGGTAAACGATCCATTCCTTGCTACAAACGATTCCCCTACTTTTTCTCCCGTCTCTTTTCAATTACTTCTTTATGGGGTAGGTACTGTTCAGTCTTGTCCGGCCTGAAAAAGCGAGGGAACGGTGCCCCTCATCCAGGAGGAAACCGTTGCTTAACTTCACTCCCCGTTTGTGCCACTTTCATTGAAACATTTCATGGCATTTTGATACTACTTCAGGGAATCCCACACAAGAGGAACCGACAAGAGGGTGCATGTCCAAATTCCAGAAGAGGTGCCGTTCCGCACATTTGTCGGTTCCCCCGACAGGATAGCCCGTCTTTCTTCCCACGCTCCCCTGAAAGGGGAGGCGAAAATAGCCAGGGGCAACGCCCC
>Ga0315280_10002847_pt1 | contig 27445 bp, 20 predicted proteins | sample YL17G06_40_MG_FD_203697 | JGI IMG/M metagenome (GOLD analysis project Ga0315280, IMG submission 203697) | Sediment microbial communities from Yellowstone Lake, YNP, Wyoming, USA - YL17G06_40 | ecosystem: Environmental > Aquatic > Freshwater > Lake > Sediment | place: USA: Wyoming | collected... | reverse complement strand
CGCTATTACTTTCGCCTCTGGGAGATGTACTATAACTGTAGTCGGCCCCATCAGGGGCTGAACGGTCAGCCTCCTTTGGCTGTATTTGAGAAGGAGTATCGCCTATTTGCATCATCATGTATTCTAATCTAACGTGTCAGTACAAGTAGTCTATAGAGCTTGTCTTAAGATTCACGATTCTGTGGAGCATAGTGTTGATGACATTGGGTGACGGACGCCCGCGGTCGTGAGTTCCGGATCCTATTCCCCTTCGAGGTGTGCTGCGATAAGCCCGGACCGTCGCCCGTGTGCCACCGATCTGACCGACAAGCAGTGGAAGTTGATCGAGCCGCTCTTGTCAAAGTCGGTGTGCAAACGTCGTCCTCCGCAAATCTCGTTGCGCGAGATCACCAACGCCATCCTATAGCTGGTGCGCGCAGGGCGTGCGTGGCCGGGACGCTACCGCCGCTAGAGCAAAGACTACGAAGGACTTGCCCAAACCAGCGAATCCATGATCCATATCGCCACGATCAACCTAATGCTTCATCGCCTCAGCCCGAACAGCCCCATTGCCGTGATGGGGATTACCCCGCACACCAGGTGCGTCATCACTTTCGTCGCGCCCCGCACCCGAACGAACCGCCCGCCGTAGTTGTCGAGCAAATTGGAGTTGCAGCGTTCGCAGACCGTGCGTTGCCGAAACCGCGTCGCGCGTGCCGGTTCCATTTCCCGCTTCTGCCCGCCCCGTCGCGGATTGTTGTCTATGATCGCGATGGGCTTGAGCTCCGCCAACTCCACCACCTGCACCAGTGCCTTCTCGCGCTCCGTCAGCGGCCTCAGCTCCTCCTCCAAGTGCGGAAACAGCGTCCCCTGAATCGCTCGCGAGTCACCACACCCATCGCCGACAGCCCTCACTTTCCTATTGGTTCTCTGACGGCTGCATATCCTATCCTCTAAATGATTTTCCGATGAGCTACCATGGGGTTGGCTGCCTGAAATTTTAGGTTTCGCAAGAAGCTCGTTAGTAATAGTTCTCCTTTCTTGACCCGAAAAATGGAAAAACACTAACCCACTCTACTTCCCTCTTAACAAGATTGCTTCCAGGCGTCAATGGAAAAAACACAAGAAAAGCGATGTGCCTTGTGGCTCACTCCTCTTGCACAAAAGTCTTGAGTTTCGCGGGAGTGCTTCATCCTGGAATTGGTCGGCTCTTTAGGGTCTATCCCAAAACCCAGAGGCAGGGTCTAGTCGAAGGGGGGGCGAAGGCGCCGAGGGGGAACATTCCCGTGGACGCTGGAGGAGACGCGGAGGCTCCGCTCGATTGCTTGCGACGACGGCAAGCCGGACCCGAAGTGGTTGATGCCCGATGTGTTGTGGAAGGACATTGAACCGTTATTGCCAGCCGAGAAGCCCAAGGGGAAGAAGACACGTGGCGGTCGGACGTGTGTGGATTTGCGGCGGACGGTGGACGCGATTTTTTAGCCGCCTCAGGCGGATGCGAACGGCTGGCCAATGGAAAGCGCTGCCGCGAAGTCTTTCGGTCTGACTCCAAAGATGCACGAGACAATCAAGAAGCGATGCAAGGAGTTTCCCTTGAATGTTACCGTTAGCACACCGCGCTACGTCTGGAGCGCCGACCGAAAAGTCCAGGCTCAGCGACTTTACAAAGAGGGCGAAAGATACGACGACCTCTGAACCACCATCCTTGTCAGTGTGCTGTTCTGCCCTTCAGTCCTTGCGCAGATCGTGGCTCCATTGTTTCTGCTCGACGTGGGTCTGGTCCCCCTTGTGGTAGGGGCGACTGCGACTGAGCGCCACGGGCCGGGCGCGGTTGTGGAAGTACCGCCACAGCGGATAGTTGAGAAACTCCCGGCCGTTGTCCGTGTCGAAGGCTTCGATGTCGAACGCCAGGCGCTCTTCGATGTCGCGCAGTCCGCCTGGGGCGGATGACGATCTGACGGGCGTTTTTGTTCCATACCGCTCGGCTCTCGGTCCAGCCGCTCCAGATTGCGATGCACGCCGAACAACGAACACCCCTCGTCCAAAATCCGCCGCTTCTGCTCCCGCGTGCCGTCTCGATAGCGCCCACGCTGGGTCCGGATGTACTCCTGTCGCGACTGAAAACTCATCACTCCCTCCATCGTCGCCTCTCCTTCCAGTTCGGTAGCCGGAATTCTGAGGCAACCAAATTTCCCCCCTGCACCCCTTTTCTAAACTACGTCAGTCCTTTCCCCCGCCCGGCAGCTTTTTTTATGACGCAATTCCCCCTTACTGATTTCCTGTTAAGATGAGCTGATTGTTCTTGATACCGACGACGCGCCGTATCTAAATAAGGGCAGTTTTGTACTTCATGGCCCTTGTAAAATCGCAGAGAGGTTAGGACCGTGGATAAGCGTCGTGCCCAACGGGTAGTTAGTGAACTTAAGGTCTCGTACACCATCATAGCCAAGGTTGACAGCACGCCCTTCGAGTTCGGCAACTCGATGATGTGTGACATCAGCCGGGCTGGCCTAGCGATGCTGGTGGACATGCCGGTTCCTGTGCCGATGCTGCTCCAGATGCAACTGAGCATCCCCACTCGCCCTTCGGGCCTGTTTGTCCTGGGCAAGTCGGTTTATTGCGTGCCTGTTGAAGAACTTGGCATGTATCGCGTGGGGGTCAAATTTGTCGGTATTCTACCGTCCGATCTCGAAGAGATTATCCGGGAATTTCAAGGTTCAAGGCGTTTGCCTGCCAGTGCCTGATCATATTAGGCAAGGCGAGATGGGCAGGCCAAGGGCTGCCTATTCCTCGACTGTGTTGCAGCGCTTACGGGAACCATTCCCAGGCGACCCGAGCTTTTCCGTTTGACGGGAAACCGTCGAGAGTCCTGCCGGCAACCCTGGTAACGCGCACAAGACGCCAAGCCACAACTGGGAATGTGGACGATCGTCGGGCAATCCCCGAACTGACACTCTCCAGGAACACTCTGGTGTATGACGGGTAGTTAGTATGAGTCGTCAATCGGGGATTGTCGGGTTCTGGGCAGAGTTGTTTCCATGGTCCCGTTTCCCTGTAGTGAAAATGATGACAAGAGAATGAGACAAGACCCGACAAGAAAAGCGAACTTATACCGATAGCGTCCGTATCCCGCCAAGTCCATACTCGGACACGTAGGAATTCAGTCGTGGGGTGGATCGGGGAAGTAGAAAAACGCCAGATCGGCACTACTCTCTGACCAAGCCGCCCGGCCGAGCGAAAGGACGCAAACCATGATTGATTTTCTGTCCGCAATTGTGCTCGCCGGGGTGATAGTAGGCGTATGTTTGCAACGTTGGCTTGGCGAAACTACCGCGCAGAGCCACCCACAAGAGAACTGCATTGTGATACGATATCAAGCGTCTCCCAATAGAGTGCTCGCAGAAACAAACAGCCCATCCAGCGCCGCAAAAGTCGCCTGACAACAAGCCGATCTCACCAACCAAGAAATGCGTCTTTAGGAAGGCAGGATGTCTTTCTCGTTATGGGGTTTCCCGATGAACAGTTTGGCCACTGTCGCATCTGCGACGATCGCCCCAGAACAAAAATGCCCCCGTTCGGGGGCATTGTGAAAAGCGGCCTGTCTTTTCTCTCGCGGAACGCTCTTCCTCGCACCTCGAGGCGCGAAAGACCATTATCAGGAGCAATTCACCCGCTTCGTCGCTTTGAACAATGAGAGCGAATCAACTTCCGACCATCAGACTTTCCTCGGCAATTTCGGATGGCCACGGGCCGATAGCGGTCCCGGGGAAGGTACGAAGCAGAATATCGGCCAGACCAGCGGGGGCTTCCTCGTCGCGGGCAATAAGTTCCATGAATCCGCCGCCACCGGCACCCGCCAGTTTCGCTCCTGATGCATATGGCGCGCAAAGTTCGAACAGACGGTCAATGAACGGATTGCTGGTTCCGGGGTCCATGCGCTTGTTCATCTCCCAGTGTTCAGTCATCAACCGTCCCATCTCGTCGAGATCGCCTCGTTCGAGAGCACGGCGCTGGGCCTCTGCAATCTCGCGGATCCCGCAAAGGATTTGCACGACCTCGGGATCGCGCGACATGAACCGCCCCATGATGTTACGCAGAATGCCTTTGGCCAGCCGGCGTTGCCCGGTGTAAATGAGAACCAGTCGTCGGCGGAGTGGCTCCGCCACATCCGGTCGCAACTTCACAGGCTCGATATGTGGCCGTTGGGGCAGACCGGGCTCTGTTGTCGCCAGCTTGATCCCACCGACCATGCCGCCGATCTGATCCTGCCAACCGCCACCCGTGGTCAACATCTGCTCCAGACAAAGCACTTCATCGTAGATCGTCTCGAATTCGACCGGGCGGCCCAAAATGACCCGCAAGCAAGCGAGTAAAGCTCCCGCCAGGATACTACTCGTCCCCAGACCCGAGCCATGCGGGAGCGCCACTTCGGCCGCAATACGAAGCCCGCCGCCAAGCATACGGTCGAGTTCCTTTGAGAAATCCATTTCTCCACGACCTCGCTGCGCTCGAACCAACCCCGACAAAACGACGGCGGCCTTGAACAAAGCCAGCGGGTCGCTTGGATCGGCATAACGAAGAATTGCTTCGGATTGGTCAAACTCTCGAGACACACCCAGGTCAAAACTTTCAAGAACAAGTACCGGGCGATCGAGTATTTCGCACTCGACGCGTACTGGCAGGCGCCCGCGTACGCGAACGGCGGCATTGAGAACCTTGCCGCCATATTCGATGCTGAACGGTGGCGTATCCGACCATCCCCCGGCAAAATCAATTCGTGCCGGCGCTTGCACCGTCGCCCGGCGCGGCCGGTCGGCCAAACGAGGCCGCTCAGTTCGCACTCGTCTCGGCCGAGGCGTAGCTTCGCGAATGGCGCGCGCCAGGACATCGAAAGCCCGATCCTCGTAGCGGCGGCCCTGTTCGACACACCATTTGTTGTCCTCCTGTCGCTGCAACGCATCAGCAATAGCCTTAAAGCCGCGAATAGGCAGCATCGGGCGAACGGAATGTGCAAATCGTTTCGCTGCCATCGCCGACCGCCTTTGCACATCGCCGGGACGGTCGCCGAGAAGAACGATTGCCTCGCGGCTCGGCTCCTCCCGCTCGACCGCTTCGCAAAACCGCTGTACACGCACCAGGTCGTCGAGACGTTTGAGATCCTCGAGAATCTCAAGCACGTCGGCTCGACAAGCGCTTTCCGCAAGCGACAGACGAGGTGCCGCCAACCATTTCTGCCGAGTCTCCTCGAGGGCCGCCGCAGGATGATGCATCCACAGCGTAAGCGCCAGACTCTCCTCGCGGGTTGGTGCAAAGGGAAAAAGCCGCGCGTTCCACAACGACCTTTCCTCGCCCCCAACACCTTCCCAAAGTTGCTCAGGCGAAACAGCCGCTTCGCGCAGCCATACGGCCCACGAGCGATTGAGAAATGTGGCCCCGGACTCGCCAAACAGCAACTTGGGATTATCCTCGACACCATAAAGACGGGTCACGAAACCACGTTCGGCCCCGCCCGCGGCGGCGACGGGCAACTGATGCAAAACCAACCCTGCCTCCAGAACGATTGCGCTCTCGCTCCACACATGCGACGCAAGACAGCGATTACCCACGGCAAGATCGCCGCCCAAATGACAATCCTCCACAACACAGCGGTTCGCTCCGGTTGTCGTGATCCAACGCAGAGACGAACCCAGAACCACAACGCCTTCCCGCTGTTCGCCGCATTCCCGGAAGCTCGAAACGGACCGGTTCCATCCCAAAGCGATGCGACTGTCCAGTCCCTCGGTCATGAGAGTCATATATTCTGTCGTTGTTCCAAAGTGAATGAACTCGACGGGCGAGAGCGACTCCACGCGGAACGGGACGCCTCTGAATCCTTCCCAAATGAGCGGGCGAAGGTGCTGGACTGCTGGGGTCGGCGGTCCGTCGCTGGCATCCGCGAGATAATCTTCGTGCTTGGTCTCTGCCGCCAAGGGCATCAGCAGATCGCTGTAAAGATTGACCTGGCTCTCTTGGGCCACGATCTCGGCAAAAGGCCCACTCTCCGAGAACCTCATCGTCTCATCAAACTCAAACAGACCCATCACCTTCGCAACGGCGCCGGGATCGAACCAGACCATGCCGGTATCAATCGGCAGGTTTCCCGTTGCGTCTATGGCACCAGCCGAATGCAGCTCAGCCAGATTCGCCTTGTGCAAAAAGCGCCTGACGCGGTCCCCTGCGCTCTCGGCGACGTAAACGCCATGGCGTGTGCCGACCTCGGCCGGGGCGCGAGCTGCGACCCCCACAACCCCTTGGCGCGACAGGTCCAATTGACGATGGTCGAACAGCAAAAGGACATCGCCCGAGACAACGAAGACTCCTTCATGCATGCGGAATGGAACGCCGGAAAGCGAGATCAAGAACTCGTCAAACAGGGTCGAAGGGCGTCCATCGGGCAACTCGCGGGGCACGCGGGCAAAGACTTTCCCGAGCGCCGAACAATGAGGCAGTCGTCGGCTCTCTCCGCCTGAGTGGAGTATCAGAACGCGTTTCCAGGCGAATAGGTTTGCGAGCTCTTTGTTCTTGCGCGCTCGCGACAATGCCACCTGACGGCGGGCCACTTCGGCCAGCGCGTTGATCGTTGCACCTCCGCTTCCAACGCGCCGTCCCTCGGGGTCGCTGATCACAGCAAAACGAGTCGCTCGCGGCAGAAGGCCGGCCCGGCGCCGCCAATCAATCTGCAACTGATAGGCTTGCGCCTGCCGTTCGTTAGCTGCCGTCAGGACGATCCAATCCCATGCGGGCCAAACGCCAGGAGGCGCTTCAAGTGATCGACGATGGTACTCCCAGCTCTCACGGTAGCTCTGCTCGAGCAAAGCCGGGACTACCGAAAGTTCGGGCCGCACGTGACTACTCACGACGCAACCTCACCTACGAACGGAGACACTCGCGTTAGACTGTCAAACCAAGAAGGAGACTATCTCCGATGCGCCCTTTCAATCTGCCACAGGCGGCGAAGCAGGTTCTTGCGTTCCTCAACGCGAGCCAGATACTGGGCGCGAGATTCCCGATCCGAAAGAATCTGATACGCTTCGTTTACTTCTTGCTGGCGGGCAAGCCAGTAGTCTTGTCTCGCACGGGGGTGACGGTCAGGGTGCACCCGCTTACACAGCGTTCGATACCGGTGAAGGATTTGCGCTGAAGTTGCCGAATAGCTCAGCCCTAACACCTCGTAAGGATTCTTTCCGTCCAATTCCTTACCGTCGAGCCATTGTAGCACACGCTGTGCCCGCTTCATGATCTCACTTGGAGAAACAGACACTTTCTGGTAGCTTTTGCGAAAATTGCCTTTGGCGATTTGCCCGACATTTCGACGGAACGAAACGCCCGACAGTGGACAACGAAGATACGCCGATAGAGTATCCTTGGGAGAAGAGAAAGACAGGATCAGGCGCACCAAGTATTCGACCGCATACTCGCCTGAAAACGACACTTCTGGACGCACTCCTGGGGGTTCAGTCTGAACCACTCACAAAAACCTAAGACCACCGCGGCTCCTCATTTTCAAGACAGTCAGAAGGAACCGGCGAGAGACATTGAATGCTCAGTAGCGGTAGGTTCCTGTAGCGCCCCTAGCACCTTGGTTGAACACATCGTACTCTGCATAGATCGTGAATCGAATCACTTGCACAGCAACCTTCCCAATGAGAACGCCCGCGTACTTGATCGGAACCCGATTCACAACCACCGTGTCGCGTGTTTGTAGAGGAACGTCATTCCGCGTGTCCCTCAATATTGCTTTGTAGTTGCCCCAGACGAACTGCTCCTTGCCGTCCTCTCCTTTTCGGACAATCAGAATTCGATTGCTCGCTTCCCACTTAAGCCCCCCAGCCTCGTCTATGGCTTGGCGCAGGGTCTTGGAAGAACGCGTCAGCGGATAGGGCACAAAACTTTCAGCCCCCGTGGGCGAAACCTCTCGGCCCTGCAAACCAAGAAAAGTGATGAGGGGATAGGTGCCCGGTTTAACAACCCCAGGCCCGGTCACATGGATCCAGCCCGGCTCCGGTACGGGTATGTTCACAAGGTCTCCTGGCCACAGGGGAATATTCCAATACTTCTCGCCCTTGATCAGCAAGCCATCGAGATCAATCGTGATCTTCTGCTGGGAGGATTCGAGCCCCGGCTCCGCTTGAGCTTTCGTGTCTGTGGTTGGCCCGTTGTAGCGAATGACGTAAGCTACCGATCCTGCAACTCCTGTAATCCCGCCTGCTTTTGAAAGCAGGTCAAGCAAGCGCATCTCTCCAGCAAAAGGGTATAATCCCGGTCTTCCCACCGCGCCGAAGATAAACACCTCTCTCGGGTGAGGCTCCGTGACTAGCACGGTCACGTGAGGATCTTTGATGTACTTGTCTCGGAGTTGGTCCTGCAGAAGGGCTTCCAATTGTCGCTCGGTAAGCCCGCCCACTTTGATCTCACCGAGAGGAGGGAACCTGATGACCCCATTTCCGTCTGCGCGAGCAACGAGGGTCATGTCGGGGTTTCTGAACACGCGAATATCGATGACGTCATTCGGACCTATGCGGTAGCTCCCTTCCCTCCGCGGCGCTCGGCTCAGGAGTTCGCGCACCTCCGCCTCTTGGAGCGTCTTTGCCTCAACTTTCTGTGGCTCTTCTTGGAAGGCAGGGATTGGGGAGGCTAAAGCCCGATGCCTCGCACACCCAACCATACCAAAGGCCAGGCATATACTTACCAGTAGGCAACATAAAGCCTCCGTAGAGAAAGCACCATTTTGGGCACCACAGAGGACCTTCTCCCTTGCTTGCAGTCGGACCATGGATCACCCTCAGCTTGCGCAGAATTGGCTTCTCTCGTCCGAAGTATCCCGAGGTAAGCTGAACACGCCCGTCTCACCCAGCCGGATCTGACCTAGTGGAACGGAAACAATGATACTTGTCCCATTGTCGAAGAACGAAAAGCAAGCTTCAAGTTTCGCAAAATGCGAGTTGAACTCGACGACTCGTCCTCGCAATCCCTCCATCAGTCCCTTCGTCACGACTGCCTCGGCCCCAATGTTCAGGCGAGGGCTTAGCAACGGCTTGGGGTAGGACACCAGGATACCTTTAAGGTGAGTCATCTCAGTATCTTCGATAACCGACGGGATTCGGTAGGCTCGCCCCAATATGCTATGGACGGTCTCATGAGCGCTGACCATCATGTAGATCTCGTCACTCATCCGGCAGCGAAGGAAAACGTAGCAGGAGAAGAGAAGCTCGGGCCGTTTCTTCTTGCCATTGTACCCCCCAACGCTGGCCTTGAGCTCGGGCAAGAAGATCTCCCCTAGACCATTATCTGGAAAATCAGAGAGAATCTTGTCCTGAACTTCGTACTCGCGACCACAATGCGTCATCACCGCATACCATTTTGGATCAGAGGGGTATCTTCCTCTCATCTTCTCTCGGAACTGATGTTCTTGCTTACTGAGCTTATACATTTTCTCCCCTCCTTGTTGACACAAGAAGTCTTACGCTGAGATCCACTCCGAAACTACGGGGCGCCCCGAAAGACCTATTCCTTGCCGCGATCGCCAGGGGACGGCAACGCCGTGCCCGAGCTCACCGCTTGCGCCAGATCCTCTCGATCCTCACCACCTTGGTCGTTCTCCGCGTTGTAGTGAGCATATGCATAGCTGTAACCGTAGCCATCCGACCACGCCGGCGCTCGTTTCGGGTTGTTAAGAACAACACCAAGAATTCGACCCTGCATCTCCGAAATCTTCTCCTTCGCCCTCCGCACGGCACTGCAAGGTGTTTTTCCGGGTTGTACGACAAGTACCACACCATCTACGTACGGAACGAGAACATTCGTGTCGGCCCTGATCATCAGAGGTGCCGAATCAATTATGACATGCTCATATTCTTCGGCCAAAAGTGCGATCAAATCGCGCATGCTATCGGAATCCAAGAGATCCACCGGGTTGGGTACCCTTGCTCCACTGGGTAGTAAGAGAAGATTGTTGACAACGGTCTTCCGAAAAGGATCACGGGGATCGCAGCCGAGTTCTTCATCGAGTTTGCCGGTCAGAATCTCGGTCAGACCTTTACTGCGCTCGGCCTGGAAGAATCGATGGACTGCGGGCTTCGCCAGATCCGCGTCAACGAGAAGCACCTTCTTCCCCTTCTGCGCGAAAGCAATAGCCAGATTGATGGCAACCGTGGTCTTGCCTTCGCCTTCCAACGCGCTGGTAACTAGAATGGTCCCAGGCGAACGACCTGGCAGCGAATAGAGAACCGACGTGCGCAAATAGCGGAAACTTTCCGCCAGAGGCGATCTTGGTTGCTCATGAGCAATTAGCTCAACACGCGCTTTTGACCGCGACCACGGCCAACCGTTCGTAAACCGAGGAATGTACCCTAAGGTGGGAAGGTGTGCCATCCTTTCGACTGCCTCAGGGCCCTTTACCGTCGTATCCATGTAGTCCAGGAAAAACACCAACAAGACTCCCAGAAAGAGTCCAATGAAAGCACCGACTGTAATAGTGCGCGCCTTGTTCGGAAACTCCGCACGCGGTTCGGCTTCCTCAATGATAGCGACGTTCCCAACCTGCACACGCGAAGTTACAATAAGCTCCCTTTCCCTTTGTCTGAGGCTGTTGTGAATCTCTCTATTAAGGTCCACTTCTTCCTTGAGTGCGTTGTAGCTATCAATCGCCTCCATCTTCGCCAATGTCTTGGCCTGCTGCTCGTATTTGTTCTTGAGAAACTCGTATCCAGCCTCAGCCTCTCGATGCTCGAATCGAGCCTTCTCCTCGGCCCGGCGGTATTCTGTTTGCAGTTGACTTTCAAGCTCCCTCTTGGCTGACTGCGCAGCCCTGATTTCTGTCATTTCAGGACCGAACTGTTCCTTCACTCTCGCCAGCTGCGCATCGATATCGGCAATAGCATCCAGAAGTTTTTGCACGCGTGGGTTATCCGACAAAAGCGAAGCCTTACTTGTCCCAGCGTCAAACCTTTGCAGCTGCAGTTTCTTCTGGAAAATCAAACGCTCCGCTTCTTCGAGCTGACGTTTTGTATCGCCAAGTTGTCTCGAAGACTCTGATATATCGTCCACGGGGAGCGAGATTTGGTTCCTCTTGGCAAACTCTTGTAAGCTTTTTTCAGATTCTCCCAGTTTGGTCTTCGCAGCCCCCAACTCCTCCCGAAGAGACTCCAAAGCCTTTCTATAAGAATCACTCTTTGACTGGTAAATCCAACTGATATACTCGTCGCATACCGCATTTGCCACCCGCGCACAAAGGTCCGAGTCCTCGTAAATAAACCCTATCTCAACAATCTGTGTGCCGCGAATCTGCCTAGCGTTAAGACACCCTAGGAACGCATTGATACGAGCTCGCAACTCTGCTCCAGCGGCATCCACGGGTTTCTCAGGCGCATGGTTCTCGCCGGAAACTCCACCTGCGGATTTCCTACCCGAACCAAACGACTTAAGGTAATCTATGAAGTCGGCCATCCGCGATTTCGACTTTTCAGCGGCAGATTCGTTGCTCTCCTTCCGAGCAAACAAATCCAACCGCTCGACCACCCTACGCGCCAGATCTCGGCTTTGGATGATCTGAAGCTGTGTATCAATGTAGTTCGCGGCTTGCGTCTGGCGGTCCTCAATGGGTTCGAATCTGGACGAAAGAATCTTCATGCCTTCGGGCTGTTTGATTTCGATCTTAGCTACAGCTTCATAGAACGGCCTGGCGCGACGAGCCATGAACCCGGCGATCGCAACACAGCACAGGAATACCACGAGCACCAGCCAGCGCCGGCGCCAAACTAGTCCAGCGTAGTCCCAAAGATGAGAGCCGGCCTCCTCAGGGGCCTGATCTGTGACAAGCTCATAGCCCGGAGGGATCATTACCGTTCGGCCTTCGATCGGCGAAAGGTCAGTACGTTCACTTTTCTGGATATCTTGATCGCCCATTACAGATCCCTCAACACTCTGAACCGGGAGCTTCAAATTCCAGGACTTGGCCAATTGATGAGCATTGGCTGTCTCCGCCGGCTACCGCTCGCGTGGCCAAGGAGAAGGATACATCTTGCCTGCCCGTTTTCAGCTTCAGAGGCAAACCCCCTCCGTTTCTGTGCCATAACTGACGCAGAAAGCGATAGCTATTCGCCCTTCTCTCGCGCACGTGCAACATCCTTCGCGCCGACGGATGTCACATTCGGCTCATGCGCGAGACCAACACCGTTTCATGCCTGGACTTTCTGCCCTCCCCTGGCCCCTCTGTGCAATCACCAAAAGATCTTCCCCATGAAACACCGACTTATTGTGGAAAACTCTTGATAGCTGTCAAGCGAAAAACGGACATCGTTCCCACTTCCTCTGATTCAGCTTAAGCCTTTTGGGAACAGTTCTCTGTACCTGCCGTTTTCTGCCAAGAATCGCTCTTTTCCACAGACGGTGATGACGGATTTGAACGAGTTTTCCACAGCTTCGCGGAATCGTCGGCTATTCTCGGTCACTCCTTTCGATTTGTGGTAATCGCTCTCCTCAACTGCCTTAGATCGCCCTGCCATACACCATGCTTAGGGAAGGAAGCAACTTACGTGCCGAATTCCATCCCGATCTCACGATCATGGACTATTTAAGTTTGCGTAGTTCGTCTCGAATTGCGTTGAATTGATTTTCCATGACTATGTTGAAAGAGACCCTCGCTTCCGCTGTCAGATTCTGTTCTGCACTTCCCAAACGCCAGGCTAGAAACTTCCGTGTGGACGTGTAACGGCTTGCACATCATGTAACTATCGTTACCCAAATGAGCGAGTGATCTGTCCGGCAGAGAGGACCTCCTTTGCGACACGAAAGTCCACAAAACCATCAGACTAGCCGGTCTGTGGCTCATCGCAATCTTGATGTGGCAAAATAATACGCTGGTCCAACAAATGGGTTGGCTTGAGAATGCTTTTCGGCGGTGAAGGCGGGGGTACCAAGAACTGCGCGGAAGGATGGAGAAGGAAATCAGGTGAGCCGACGGTGGCCCGACAGATTTGGGAAGAGACAAGGGACCGACGATGGGCCGAACCCGGTTACCCGCGGATATTCCACGAGCACTTGGGTCCCCTCCCACAACGTTTTCTTGTCCCCTTGTGAGTCAATCGAACAATAGACGGCGACGGGCTGGAAGATTAGGGTAAGAGTTGTGAGGTTGGGGGGAAATCAGACGATGGGCAAGGTCATGGTAGGTCGAGGGTTTTGCAGGACCATGCTTGGAGGGTCACGACGAAGATTCTCGCATGAATAACAGTTCTACAACATCTGGAGGCAGTTCTAACACTCATCTCGCACGCTTCAGAAGGATTGCGCACAAATGTCAGCCGCGGTCCTGTTGACGGCATCCAAAACAGGGAATATGCTTTCTCCGCGTTTTTCCAGTTCGCTTGAGTGACGAACCCGTTCTACTCGACTACGCGCTCCAATGCGGATATACTCCTTCGAACCCTGCTAGCCGATCGTCTTCCCACAGCGTAGATGCTGGCTCCCTTAGGTTGAGTCAAGGGACGATCAATCTTCGCTTGCTCGAACAGATTCGCAAGGCACGCAATTACGTCTTGCCGCTCGAGTTCGTCTGGTTCTTCATAGAACTGAAGACGAATGATAGTCTCGCGCCCATTGGCCGGCTGGACTCGAGCTTCATGGAGCGAACATACTGGTAATGCGCTCGCATCACTGTTCATGGCAAAACCGCGGGGGGCGACAAATGAAGGGGGATCCTCCAGCGCTTCCAACGAATCTGAAATCGCGTTGAGCGTCATGCGCCCACTTGAGGCTATGAGAACATGGTCGTCCGCAAACCAAGCCTCCAGAAAGCGCAAGTTCAGTTCCCGTCGGGCGATTCTCAGAACCACCTCGGAGTTCAACAACGATCTGCCTGGGCTGAGACTTAGGGCGGCGTATCGAGCGAGCGCTGAAAGTAGGAGGTTACGTTGGCGGCGTCCCGAGCCGTTCGCTTCTTTGTTCGGCTGAAGATAGCCTGCGACCCAGGCAAGTCCCATTACGGTCGCCACATAAAGACCTATCGGAACCCAAGCTGTTCTCGACTTGGAAGAAAGGAGCTGGGACAGGATGGCTGAGACCATGCAGAGCAAGGCCACTGCGTAAAGTGTCATGGCGACCTGTCGCTGCGAGAAGCCTCTTCGGAGAAGCCGGTGGTGGGTGTGACCTTGATCGGCGAGGAATACCGGACGCCCGTGAACAAACCGCCGCAACATAGACACGAGTGTTTCAAAAATCGGGAGTCCCAAAGCCAACACTGGCGCCAGGAAGATGACCGCAGCTTGTGACCTGTAACTGCCCATCAGCGCGACCGTTGCCAATGTGAACCCGAGGAACATGCTTCCTGTGTCGCCCAGGAAAACCTTGGCTGGATGAAAGTTGTAAGCAAGAAAGGCAAGCAGACTGCCCGCCAGGGCGAGGCAGAGAAGAACGACAAAAGTCGCTCCATTTGTCGCAGCGATAATCGCCAATCCCACGGAAGCAATAAACGCCACGCCGGCGGCGAGGCCATCCACTCCATCAACAAGATTGAAAGCGTTCGTAATGCCAACAATCCAAAGGACAGTAATCAACAAGCCCAACAGAGGGGGCAAGGTGACCGTTCCAATGAATGGAACCTGTACCGAGGGGATCGTGTGGCCTGTGGCACAGATTAAGAAGGCAACCAACATTTGGACGAGTATCTTTACGCGTGCTCTCGTCCCGCGCAAGTCATCCACAACTCCTAATCCAACGATAACCACGCAACCCAATGTGAGAAAAGCAAGGTCCAGTTTTAGCCCTGCAATTTCATGCAACATTGATGTCGGTCCCGCCATCCCCAAAACGCAAATCCCAAGGAATGGCAAGGCTATGGCAAGCCCGCCTAGTAAGGGCATAGACCCCCTGAATACTTTTCTGTACCCACCCCGATCGAGCGCCCCAACCTTTCGCGCTATCCATATCACTGCAGGCGTGAGTATACCTGTTACGACCAAGCTACCCAAAAAGAAAAGCCAACACGTTGGGCTAGTCATATAGTCGGGCATTGTCCTTCCCTTTCCTTTCGGTGCCTTTTAATGGCTCTTGAATTCCGTTGCATTTCTGTTTGCTTGCAGCTCATCTACTTATGGACACTCGGTAGCGATTGCTCTCTCACAGAGTCTTGCCGCGGCGCGATTTTCATACCATGCAGACGCTTCCGTGCCCTCGCACTTTATAAATGCCGCAGGAGCGGCTTTGAAAGAATCTTCAGAGATGTCACAGATATGGTACTTCGTTTCGATTTGAAACGGTCACCCAAATCCATACACGCCTCGCCGCTTCCGGCCCGCGGCCAATCCGGGATCGGAACACTACATCACTTAGGCTTAGCTCGACTGCAGGGGTGATCTTACGAGAGGTGGTTCCGAGCGGGAACAGGAGCAGAGAATAGGTAGGAACCCAGCGAGTCCCCTTCCTCGCCGTGTTCAGCGTCAACTTTCGGGATGTTCTACGGCCCCTCTCGAGGGGTTGTTTGTTTCAAGCCTATGACGGGTTTGTCAACAAGAAAACGGGTGCTTGTTGAAAAGTTCGGCAACTAGCTGAGGAAAACCTCTGAAAGCAAATGCTTCTGCACGCGATGGGTCTCACTGAAATTACCGTCGCGTGGTTGTTGATAACCGGAGCCCAACTCTGTTGATAGCCAAGACACCGTCGTACATTCCGTCCCCCTGCTCGCGAAATCTTGAGGGGTTCCACTCACTGAAAGTAGGGAAACATCCCCCCGAGACACGGCTTGGCGTCTCCAAGTGCATTCTTTCGCTGTCTGTAATTCTCTGAGAAAGAAGTTATCCACCCTCTCGGCGAACGCCAACGGCACACATACAACATTCTCGCAACCGTGCCACATCAGGCAAAAACCAAACGCGGTCTCAAGACTCATTTCTTGGGCGGGAATTGTCGAAAGGTCGCAAGAGACTACTACTGAATCTCCAGGCTGCTCCGAGGGGAAGCCAAATCAGATAAGTCACGATCAGCCGAATCGGTCGAAGAACATAATGCACCGGCCTTAGCCGGGATGGCAATGGCAAGAAAGTCCAGTCGCTTGGAGTCGGTACGAAAGGGAAAGACAAGAGATAAGCGATTTTCTCGCGCGCACCGGACCGAACAGCCAGTTGAAATCGATGCAACGCAAACTCCGAATTCAATGGCTTAAACGGACCCTGTGCCAGCCGCGCGACAAAACGAGGGACCCCACTAGAAGTCGTTAGCGTCTCGCCCAGGATCATGTCACTGACTCGACTCAAGAAACTCACCTCGCGGTCGGCATCGATTTCCCGCGCTCTTTGCAGCGCGTCAGGCCATGCTCCCGGGCATAGTCGTCCAAGCCCCCAAAACTCGGCCACCCAGTGTAGCAGTCGGAACCAGTGCTGCAGAGTGTGAAGGGCAAGCAGCACGAGATTCCAATCATCGGGCAGAAGCCAGACCGCAGCCCCTGCAAAGTTACTTGACTCCAAATGTTCCCACAGGTGCTCCGGGCGCCCTACGGCCCGACCAATCCACTTGTGTTCAACCAGTGTGTGGTGAAGATCAATCAAGAGGCGGAAACCGAGTTCGTGATTTCTAACAAGAACCACAGGGTTGGATCCTTGATTCCACTCCGACCGAACCAAAGGGTGTGTATCCCTGAGACGGTAACCTCGCTGCAAAAGCACATGCACCGCGTGCCGGGCGTCCTCAGGTTTCACCAATATGTCGAGATCATGATAGACACCAAGCCGACTGTCGCCCCAAATCCTTTCGATAAGAACCGGCCCCTTTAGAGGCACCGCGCGGATGCCAGCGCTCGCAAGCAAATCCAAAACGCCAGCCAGTTCATTTGCCATAGCCTCCGATCTCTTTGCATTTGTAACTGCGTGGACTTGCAAGCGCTTGAGGACTTCGCGGGGAACGGTCTCTGCGAATACCTGCGACATGTGGTGGTACACCAGCGGGTAAATCCTGTGCCGAAATGTGAGATCGAGAAACGCCCCCCAGTTAATACCTGTGCGCATAAGGCTCCCGACCACCTGGCCCGTCTGTTCAGAAATGTTACGACGGCACAGTAAGCAGCACAGTTGTTCTTCGGGTCGCAGGTCGGCTAACATGGGATTCCATTTGCTCTTCAGGTTGTCCGAAAGATGAGGTCGTGCTGTGGTCGCCGCAAGCGCGCGTGGCTTGTGCCATGACTGGCACCGACGGGACGGATTCCAATCGGTTACTCGATCAAACCCTTCTCGCGGAATTCGCCTATGATCTTTGCGATGTCTTGTCGGACCTGTTCGGGTGAAAGGCCGAAATGTTCAGCCAATAGATCGGCAATCTCCTCAGCCGTGCGTTGGCCGTCGCACATTTCCCAGACGGCGGCCGCCGTAGGGTTAAGGACGTGCAACTGCGAGTCGCTGAAATCGGCCACCAGAAGTTCGTCATCAATTTCCTCGAGCACCAGGTTTTCTTTGCGCTTGGGCTTGGTGTTCATAGGTGCTTCCTTTTGGCGCCACAGCCCGGTCGCGGGAGTATAAGGACATGTTGGATCGCGGCCTCGGAGATCTCCGCTAAGCAAATGGGCGACTGCGCGGCAGTCGAAACACGCATAGCGAAATTCACATTCTGCGCAAACCGAAACCTCGTCGAGGGTAATTCCCCAAAGCGACCGTACGGCCTTGCTGACGACAACCGCTCTCAGTGGGACCGTAGCTACATTTCCAAGCGTTTGCCTTTCACCGACACAGACGAAAACATCACCATTGTTCGCAATGGCGAGCCTGCCTGCCCAGCAGGTATCTACAAGAAGCCGCCAGCCGTCAACCCTCAATCCGTCAACTTTGCTTCGCCAGACCTGAGCCTCGGGCAGCGGTCGAAGATTGGCTCCGCGACCTATCGGTAGTGTGCAATCTGTCTTGATATGGTCAAGTGCAATTCCCATATCGGCAAGGAAACCGATTGTCTGATCCACCGTTGCCAGATTCTGTTCCATGACGGGAATTCCAACGAAGGTCTCGACGCCCGCCGCCAGGATTCGCCGGAGACCCTCGATAACGCGTTCGAAGCTGCCCGGTTCGCCGGTTATTGTATCGTGAGTTTGGGCATCGAGCGAATAGAGCGAGGTATGGACCTCCGCTCCGATTTCCGAGATCATGGCGAGCAGCTCATCGCTGAGAAGAGTCAAATTGGTGAAAAGCGCTATAGGCTGGTAACCCAGCCCGTGAGCCAGGCGCAAAAGCCATTGCAGTTCAGGATGAACAGCCGGCTCGCCCCCGGTCAGCCCCAGAGCGCCAAACCCGACCCGGCGTCCTTCTTCCATAAGCTCCACCCATCGCCGCGTTGAGAGCGTTGGTTCGGTATGATTCACAGCTCCCCGCGTGGCTGGCAAGTAGCAGTGGCAACAGCTTAGGTTGCAAGCTGATGTGATTTCAAACATCAGCCAGGTGGGCTGAACAGTTCGACTCAAAGGCGGGGATGTGGGTCTCGGGGGAACAACGGGGGAGAACTCGAGTGCCGGGTGATTCTGCACAAACTGGCGAACTGTCTTGAGCGCCGTGGGGCGGACGTCCTTTCCGAGCGATTGCTTTACAGCCGCCTCGAACGTCAGTCCATTTGTCGCCGCTTCGAGTATTGCAAGAACCAGCGGTGGAACGGCCCAAACCTTGCGCTCACGGAAATCGTAGAGCGCCGCCCCCACAGGACCTTTCACCAAATAGACCTTCTCAGCAAGCGATAGAAATTCCTCAGGCACTTTCGACGACTCTTTTTCTGATTCAGTTAAGAATTGCGGCAGTCCCATGCGATCCTCGCTTGGCCCCAGACAAGGCGGCACAAAATAACAGTCCCACCCCGGCAGCTTCCTTGTAGGCCAGCAACCGACCTTCGTCCGTTTGGCTTGGTGTTATTCGGTTATCCTCGCTTCAGGACAACTCGGTATGCTTGAATGAGGGAACACAACGCAGGAATGGCTTAACGTTTTGAGAACTACGATAACACCCGTCGCGCCCCAAAGTCGCGCGGAAGACATGACACGACACCTTCCCAGCACCAGCGCAGCAAAAAGATGAGCGAACACTATCGGACGCTCAAGACCAGCACCACCAACAACGACGAGGCCACTTGGGCTTGGGCCAGTTACACGTGCAGGGTGACAACTGACCACAGGCATCGCTGGATCTAGGTGTGCCGAACGTCAGCACAAATGGGGCAACATAGGCGGTCATTCGCAGCAGCCGACGCCGAGACAGCTCCGCGCCTCCCACCTGACGGCGGCCTATGTCCTCCTTGACGTCAGCCTGCTCTGATCCCAACTTTTGGAGTTCTTCACTCATGGTGTTTCCTCACCTCCTTGTGCTTTGTCGTACGGCTTTACGTTTGGACGCTAAGCCGCCATTTTCGTTCTTGTTCATTAACCCCCTGTGACGCCCATAACACAATCAGCCAACTTTTCCACGCTGTTGCGCTCCAGCGCCGAGACTTCCGCTTGGCGCGCTAGCCCCACCACCGTGTGGAACGCCGCGTCTCCGATCTGCCAACATGCTTCATAAAGAGCCGTAGCTGCTCGCCATCGTGACGTACATACTGGTCGTCCCGCGGCACCCCTGTCAAGCAAAAAGAAAACCCACCGGACAGGGAATCTCCTGCCCGGGGCTGGAACAATCTCTTTGCGTGGCAAGCAACAAACGGCTCCCGCATAGCGCGGCGCAAAGTCGGGCGGGTAAGGAATAACCTCGAAATGAGGATCGGGCGCTGAAACCATCGCCATCTCCGTGTCCTTGATGCACAGCGCTTTGGGAAATGGTAGCGCCTCGAGCGTATTTGGACAGACAATGGCAAACTCTTCGCCCAAGTAGCCGAATCCACGTCTTACCAGCGCTAGCGCGAGAGTGCTTTTCCCGGCTCCGGGAGGGCCAACCAACAATAGTGCCCCGCCGCGGCGTTCGAGCGCGGCAGCATGGCAAACCATGTACTGATTGGCAAGCCACTCGGCCCACTCACCAACAATACGCGATTCGGCAATGGCCAGAAAGCTGCCATTTTGTTCCTTCTCACAAACGACGCGCCCACGCGGCGAAAGGATCCTTCCCTCCTCGTCAATTCCATAACGACAGGACTCGGGGTCGCAGCCCGCTGCCCGAGCATACGCCGACATCCACTCAAACCACTCGGCAAAACTCAAGATACCCATTGGCAGAGACTCCACACTACACGTAGGAACGACCGACAAAAATCCAAACGCGCGCTTGTATCACGACGGCATTGGTAGGTATCCGTTGATGCTCGGAAAACAGGTTTGCTGGCCTCTATCAACCTATGGTTCTCAAAGGAGTCAATTCGGACCTCTGGGGGAATTAAGCAGCGCAAACAGATAGTAACGTGAGGCTCGCTGTTGCGGCACTGGAAAACGCTTCGCGCATCGCCGTTTCCGGGATGCATCGGAAACTCATACTCAATAAAATCACCACTACCGATTCAAGCCGACTGGAGGGGTGGGGTTGGACTAGAAGAGGTCTGCTAACCTAACGGACGCAGCGATCCCCGGCCGCTCGCCGTACTCAGCATCAGATTTCGAATTTGTTCTGTATTCCCCTCTCTTAGAGAATTTGGTTATGTTTTCTTGGCCACCTTGTCAACAAAAAAATACGCTCTTTTTTGGCAAGCAAAATTCCCAGACACTGGAAGCGGCCGCGCTCATTTCTCCATCACAACGCCCTCATGCGTTCGAGGACCAGTAAAACGATGGGCGAATCTGCCAATGAAATTGCTCTGCCAGACGGACAGGAAAAGGACAGCGCCCACCATGTCACCTGACAAGTCCACTGAGCTCGCGGCACGGTTGGGAATCCAAATCTGCATGATTTCAATGGCCACTCCAACGACCAAGACCACCGCGATTGAAAAGAGAAAGATCCTGAGCGCTGACGCGGATGGAAAAACCGAAGCAAGAGTCTTCGCCCACAGCACGGCCCAAATACCGAACAGGAACATGTGGATGACCGCTTGCAGGACGCTCATGACAACTTCTGGGAATGGAAACCAGGATGCCACGCTGTCTAATGTCTCGAGGCCTGGCGGCGCAGGATTGAGGGAAACGAACCCAACCAGCCCCAACCAAAGCATGGCCAACAGGAACCAGAATCCCGCGCGTCTCTTCGCAACCATCACCCAAAGCAGCCTACGGCCGCAACCAAAGAGAGAAAGTGAGAAGCCGTTCACGCTCACGGGAAGAGGACCGGACACGGGCGAAGGTTCCTCGAATCGTAAATCGAAAACCGTAAATCCACTGGGCCGAACACGAACACGGAAACAGATCTGCGCAAAATGCACAGAAGCCTCAACGAAAGAATCTAACGCCTTTCTTCGAATGCCACCAATGCGCCGAAACACTTGATGTCGAAACGACCGGCACCCGCTGAGTGTGATGCAAACAGCGCCCGCCATGCAGACATTCGCTCGGCCTCAGTACTCTCGCCAGTGAATCGCAGAAGTGGGTTCTGTAATGACCACTGGAGAAGTCTCGATCGTATTGCCCCCAACTGTGCCGTCCCACGCTGTCACCACACATTGGATGGAGTCGCCCTTCTTGAAGTTCCCACTGGTCAGCGTTGAACCTGTTGCACCCACAATTTCTACTCCATTTTTCTTCCACCGATAGCGGTAACTTCCAGGATCCCCGTCGGGGTCCGACCAGCCTGTGCATTCAACAGACAGTGTGTCTGTCTCAATAGGCGGGTTTGGTGTAATCGCCGCCCCGCTGAACGACGGGGCGCTGTTCGAGATCACCACTGGCGCCGTCTCAATGGTGCTGCCTTCGATGACTCCGTCCCAGGCGGTTACGACGCACGTGATCGAGTCGCCCTTATTGAAGCTCGAGCCGGTGAGCGTCGGACCTGTTGCCGCACTAATCACCACCCCGTTCTTCTTCCACCGGTAATGGTAACCTTCCGGATTACCGTCAGGGTCTGACCAGCCTGTGCAGATGACCGACAGTGTGCTTGTTTTGAAAGCCAGATTCGGTGTGATCGTTGCCCCCATGAACGAAGGGGGCCGGTTCGAGGTCCCTACGATCACTACTGGCGCGGTCTCGATATTATTGCCCTCTGTTGCCCCATCCCAAGCTTTCACTACACACGTAATCGAGTCGCCGCTGTCGAAATTCCCGTTGGCCAGCGTCGGACCGGTGGCCCCGCTGATTGGCGTCCCATTCTTCTTCCACTGATAGTGATAACCCTCAGGATCCCCATCGGGGTCCGACCAACCCGTGCAGTTGACCGACAGCGTACTTGTCTTGGAGGCCGGATTGGGTGTGATGGTTGCCCCTGCAAACGACGGGGGACTGTTCGAGATCACCACCGGCGCGGTCTCGATGCTATTACCTTCCATTGTTCCGTCCCAGGCTTTCACCACACACGCGATGGGGTCGCCCTTGTTGAAACTCGCACCGGTGAGTGTCGGACCAGTCGCACCAGTGATTGCCACTCCGCTCTTGTTCCACTGATAGCGATAACCCTCAGGATCTCCTTCGGGGTCCGACCAGCCCGTGCAGTTGACCGACAGCGTACTTCCCTCGTAGGCCGGGTTTGGCGCGATCGTTCCTCCTGTGAACGATGGGGGACTGAGAGTCACCCATGGCAAGCTCCTGGTTCCCAGGCCGAGCGCTTCAGCATCTGCTATCCAGGGGCAAACAATGGCGGACAATGGAGGATTCTGCGAGGCTCTAACCTGGTTGAGGATCTCGAGGCACTTGAAATCAACGCCGACCGTATCGTTGGCCAGGAGGATCATATTGCCGACGAAGATCGGCCCGCCTGTAGGCCCGCCGCTGTAGAGTCCATAGAGACCATCAACCACAATCGCGGCGGTTCTTGCGCGAAGGCTTGTCAGCTGACCAAAAGAGTCTGTCCAAGTAGCTAGCTGAAGCGCAGGGATGTCGTCACGGCAGTAGTTGTTGTGCTGAAGAGCGCCAGGATCGTCTACACTGCCATAGTGATTTTTCATCGAAAAAGTTGCGCCCGCACTTCCGTGATCCTTGATCAAAGGAACGTTGATCAGATAATTCGCCTGATCAACCGCGTCATTGATTCGCTCGGACTTGCCGTTGACGGTAACGGTTTTGGTGCAGGGCTTGGTATATTGGATCACGTACGGGTAAGGCATCGCGTCGGCATTGAAGTGCGCGTATCGCATCATCGCCTGACCGCGATCATCATATACAGTGATATTTGACGCGGGAAATGTCCCACCGAGCATTTGAACCAAACCACCGACAATTGCATTGACGACCTCGGGACTTGAGGCAACTCCCATACGTGAGCCGCCCGTGTAAGCATTGTAGGCCTGATCAATGCAATTGATCTTGATACAGATTTTCGTCGAAGCGCTTAAACCGCGTGTAAAAACCGACTCCCAGGCTTGTCCGATATTGTCAATGCCGGTCCAGCGACGAATGGCAGCATCTACCATGATCTGGACAATGTTAGCGTTCGGATAGTCGCCACTGGTCGCCTGCGGATGTTTAACGAGAACGCCAAAACTGCCCGGACCAAGCGAAGCGGCCGCTTCGGAAATCTGTGACCACCGGCCCGCCGAAGTGAGGCCGACACCGAGCACCGATGCTGTTTGGATAAACTTCCGCCGTGAATACCTAGAACACACCTTTATGTCGCTTATCAGAGATGTAAGAATGCTCGCGAGCGAACCACGCAGTGAAACACTGCTATTCCTTTTCTACTCGCCTTAGCCATGCCTCGCGCCAGTAGAAAAAGCATGATCTGTCGCATCCATAATGCCTCGAGCCGTCACACATTACGCCTAATCACTGGGGTGAACTTCCGTTCTAACGGACGTCAAAGCAGAATCCTGTCCGGACCGACGTCTTCTCCGCAAAGCACGCGTGCGTGGAAACTCGCCCCCGATCTTGCTGCCTATCTGTATAACCTCCAGCTCCTGGCTTCTGTTGGGCGCGCGCCGACGTAAAGCTTCCTGAGAACCCGCCTGGCAAGGCTGCTGTCCTCAGACAGCTTGGCCCAGGCGATGTTATCGTCTCCACGCTGCTCAGCGATTCGATTGTCCGGGTCAACAATGGTGCAGACATAATAGACCCCCGCAGGCAGCGGAGAAGTTCTGCGGGGAGCGAGTATTGATAGTGTTGCCAGATCGATACTCCCACCAGGCCCAAGGCTCGCCACATACCGATATGATTCATATGAATCGCACAAGTAGGGTCCTGTCTGTTGGAGGTTCACGTTAGGCCAGACGCGAAATTCGATCCAGAAGCTGGTGCCCGCGGCCATGGCCCGCGACCCGGTGTTCTGCACCCGGCCGGAGAACGAAATCGGAGTGCCACCTTCCGGTCTTACGTCCTGGGGCGAAAGGTCGAAGTCGAAAACCTCGAGATTGGGAAGGTCGCGTTGGATCTCTGCCTGATAGCAAAGGGACGAATTGTCATATTCGTTCTTCTCGGAAACTACGTTCCTCGGGTCAATGCGCATCTCGATCGCATAGTATCCGAATGGAATGTTGCCGTAGCAAGATGGCGCCGGCGACCCCAAGCGCGAGAGCAACGTCGGGAGAGAAACCGGTGACTCGCCGGCACGCAAGCCACCCGTCGCGGAAATGGGGTCGCACAATCTGCGGATCGGCGTTCCCGTTACTGCATCGTTCACCCAGAACTCGATCTGGAAGGACGATGCGTCTTGATCGCCCGCGTTCCCAACCCATCCCTCGAAGACGATTTCTCGACCCAAAATAATCTTAGGTGGGTTGGCACGCGAGGAAACGGAGTCGAGCTTTCCTGTGAGATTGCTTCCCGATTCTTGCGTGGAGCTGACCGCCATTGACCACGGCCCTGCCACGCCCGCCAGATTGCGAGCTCTTGCTCGGTAGTAATAGATCTTTCCGGGCCACAGGTTGCCTGCTGTGTATCGGTTCGCTTCTACCCAGCCACTGTTGCCTGCCAGGCCTATGCTCTGGATGAAGCTGAGATAGGAGGCATTCTCTATGGTCCAAACGCCAGGATCAATTGCCCAGTCCAGGTAGCAGCTAGCTGATAGCCTCGTCGGTCCCTTCCACGATCTCCAATACACCGTATTGGCCGTGCCCGGAGTAGTGGGGGGTTCGGGCTCCAGGGTGGGAGGCCCGGGTACGACCGTGATGACCCCGGTCTTGGCGTCCCACTCCGCGCGCGGTGGACTCTCTTCGCTCCCCGCGTTATCTCTCCCAACCGTATAAAAGTAGAAGTCATCATCACCATGACCACCCGCGAGCAACGAATCGAAACGGATGGGGCCGGGGAGATGTTCGCCGCCATACTGCACAAAGGACCCCACGGCCCCGCGCCGGTAGAAGAGTTTCAGCGATGTCAAGCCGCTCACTGCGTCGCTACCCGCTGTCGCGATGTCAAAGGCCGCGGTGGTCTCAAATCCTGGCAGAGGCTCCACCCATGTCTCTGGCGGCATAGCGTCTTGTACCGAGTTCACGACATTCGACCAGTCGCTCTCGACTCCATATTTGTTCCGACACTTCACCCGGAAGTAGTAAACTTGTCCATCTGATAGGCCGGTTGCCAGATGATGCGTCGCGCTCGTCCAGCCACTTCCCCCCTCAACCGCAGTGAACAGGAGGTTCCGACTCCATTCGAGATAGTAGTCATCGCCTTGTGGGACTCCGTCCCACATGAGATCATTTGACGTTCCGGCAGTATGAGGCGGTTCGCTACGAAGCACGGGTGCGGGAGGTGGCGTGGCTGCGACCGTTGTCACTGCATGCGCAACCAACGGCGACGGGGCGGCCTCGACGTTTTCCACATTGTCTGTCCCGCGTGTGTAAAAGGAGTAGAAGCCATCACCGCCTGTTAGCATCGAATCGAAAAGGATTGGACTGGTCGTGAAATACTGCGACATATACGGTATGAATGCTCCCGTCGAGCCGCGCCGATAGAAAAGCTGCACCCATTTCAACCCGCTGAGATTATTATCGTGCCCGTTCCAAGGGACTTGGAACACTCGCGTTGTCTTGAAGGCTGTCAGCCGTCCCGCAGTGGTCACTGGCGCTGAACTATCCTGGGTTGAACTCACAACGTTCGACCAGGGACTAGTGGTAAACCCGTTGGATGATTTCACCCGGTAATAGTACTTCCCGTTGACAAGAGGTGTGGCTGTATAGCTGGTGGCCTTAATCCAATTAGGCCAATCGGGGCTATGGCCGGCCACGGGAGTAAACGATGGGTTGGTGCTCCACTGCAGATAGGCCAAGGCTGCCGAGGGGTTCATCGCCCAATAGAGTATGTTGGTCGGTCCTTTAGTATAAAGTGGTTCGGCCGCCAGAACCGGAGTCGAGGGTATGGCAGTCAGCACTGTTATCTGCGTATCCGGCACTGCCGGTGGGCTCTCAATATTCCCAGCCTTGTCCGTCCCGATGGTATAGAAAAAGTAATTGCCGTCTCCGCCGGTCTTTGATGCATCGAATTGGATAGGCATGGTGCCCGTTGTACTTTCATACTGGTACGATACACCGGGCCAAGTCCGCGTGTAGAATAGCTTCACGGACTTTAGCCCGCTTGGCGTATCGTTCCAACTCCACGGGACTGTAAAAGCGTTTTTCCTTGCAAGCGGCGGGTACAGCGGACCTGCAGAGGTTGCCGGCGGCATGGCATCATGCACTGCGCTTGTTGATTGTGACCAGAGGCTCTCCAACCCTTGGGCGTTCCGTGCCCTCACCCGATAGTAGTATCTGCGCCCATGAACCAGATTCTGCGCGTTGGAGCTCTTCGCGGCTATCCACGCGCTATAACCGACCACAGTGGCAAATGAAGGATCGGTGCTCCATTCCAGATAATACTGATCTGAAGTCGGATCGGTCGTCGTCCAACCAACGGTATAGACGGTCCCCGAGGTGTAAGCTGGCGGTGGACTCAGTGTTGGAGGCGCTGGTCCCGCACCGGAAACAGTGGTCCCCTTATATGGCGGCGCTGGGACGGCTTCTATGTTTCCAACAGTGTCAGCACCCCTCGTGTAGAATTCATAGACACCGTTGCCACCCGTTTTTTCCGGATTGAAGTAGATCTTCTTATCTTTTGGATCATACCCCTGCAGCCCTTCGTATTGACTAAACGCACCTCTCGAATCGCGCCGGTAAAATAGATACACACCGGCTACGCCACTGAGGCCAGCATCATTATTGTCAGTCAACGGGAGTGTGAAAGTAGCGGGCGTTGATATTGGCGTCGGCAGCGTTCCTATTGCCGTGACCGGCGGTAGGGCATCCTGGGTAGCGTACACAACCTCGGACCATAGACTCTCCTCGCCGGCGAGATCGCGTGCTTTGACCCGATAGTAGTACTTTGTCCCATGAACGAGGGCCTTAGGCAGCGTACCCGCCGTACAGTAGGTGCTCGAAGTCCAACCATGGCTATTATCATACACAGGGGCGAAGGAAGCATTTGTGCTCCATTCCGCATAGTAAT
>Ga0315280_10002846_pt1 | contig 27455 bp, 29 predicted proteins | sample YL17G06_40_MG_FD_203697 | JGI IMG/M metagenome (GOLD analysis project Ga0315280, IMG submission 203697) | Sediment microbial communities from Yellowstone Lake, YNP, Wyoming, USA - YL17G06_40 | ecosystem: Environmental > Aquatic > Freshwater > Lake > Sediment | place: USA: Wyoming | collected... | reverse complement strand
GCTCGATCCGGTGTCCAAGGCCAGCGGAATCAGGCTACCAAAAAACAGCGCCGCCGAGACCGGACAGAAGGCCAGCGCGAAGATCATCCCGAGCGGCAGGCTGCCCCAAATGCCCGCCGACTCAGCCCATCGCTGGAGCTTCTCTCCTCCCATCGATGTGGAGAAGCGGAGCGGGATCACATCCAACAGGATGAGTCCCACAACGAGGAGTAACGGGCCAAGCGCCTTGTTCATGTAAATCTGAAGGAACATTGCGACTTCCGGAATGGAAAGCAGGCTGGCCACGAGCAGCGCGCCGAGGATGAGATACGTCAGCATCCGGCCGAGCGTGTAAAGAACTCCCGTCGCCAGCACGCGGCCCGGACTGCTCATGCCGCGCACGATAAACGAGATGGCCGCAATGTTGGTGGCCAGCGGGCAGGGACTGATGGAAGTGAGGACGCCCAGCCAGAGCGCCGTCGCAGAAGGCACTAAGAGGCCTTCGCTCATGACGGCTCCAGATAGGCACGCACTTCGTCCTGCACATAGCGCAGGAAGGCGTCCTTGCGGCGCACCAGCTCCCAGACCCTCGACAGGTTCTTCCACTCCGCCTGCTTGCCGTCCTTCATCTTTACGAGGATGAGCGACTTGGTGAAAAGGCGGTAGTCTTGGATGAAGTGCCGGTTCGCGCGCTCCTCAACATTCACCAAACGCCACTCCAGCTTTCCGTTCTTGAGCGCGTCGCCAAAGGCCTGCTCGATGGCCTCACGCGAGAAAGCCTCGATCGTGCGGCAGGTGGTGCAGCGAAAAGTGGTGTGGAAGTAGTAAGCTATGACCTTGGGTGGTTTCTTCGTCGGTGCTGGATTTCCTTCGGCAGTCTGCAGTGGCGCTGTGGCCGCCATCACCGTTGATCCTTCCGAAACAGTGCCTGACTGTGACCTCTCTCGCACGTCTTTGATGACAAGGGAAACGCCGCTCACAACGACAAACACCAACAGCAAGGTTCTGAGGATCGACTTGGCTTTCATTTGGTTTCGCCTCCGCAGGATCAAAAAGCGGGATACTTCCCCAGCTCTAGAGTTTCTGCGCGATCTCCATCAGTAAGCTTCCCACCGACAGGCGAAAACAGGTGTCGAAGTCTGGGCAACCTGTGCATTCTCGCCAGGCTTCGTAATTGACAGTTTCTTGTCGAGGGCTGAGAGGCACGTAGGGTTGATCCACCTTGTAGTTGAATGCCTTCCCTTTGTCTGTCCTGGTGGGGGCTACCGTCACGATTGAAGGGGACATCTTGCCGTAACAGCTCTTTCTATTCTCCACGCGACCACCTTCCAGGGTTAATCTTTCAGCAGGCTGAAGACTGCGACGACAGATTCGCAGGAAGCGCCGAGTTTCCCCTACCGTATCACGCCAGCGCTCTCATGGTCCCTTAGCAACGCTCGGGGCCGCCGCTTCCTCGCGGAGCCGCCGCAGTGTGGTGCGTAGTTCCTCTTTGTCCGGAAACGTGATGGCTTGCGCGGGACAAATCTGCGCGCAATTGTCGCAACCCACCGTACAGTTGTAAGGGTTGGCCACGATGGTGCGTGCTCCAACCTCTTCCCAGGCGTAAACGTGGTTGGGGCAGAAGGCAAGGCACTCCTTCGCGCCCTTGCACAGGTCGTAGTTTATGGATGGAAACCAGGGGATCTTTTCTCGGGCCAGCGAAGAATTCGCCATAACTGCGTCCCTTGTGAAGCGCATCGCGCAGGGTTGTTTTCGAACCCTGCGGCTTTTGCATGATTCCCGTGCTGCGAGCCGCACAGTTAAAGAAGAACGCTGCGCTAGTCGCTTCAGACTAGCGCGTTCGTGACCCACGTGGTTACTTCCGCGGCCGTGGGAATGCGCCCCGCGCATACCACCTTCTCGTTGATCACCAGTCCGGGCGTTGCCAGAATCCGATACTTCTGGATCTCTGGGAATTCAGTCACCTTCTCAATCTGAGCTTCCACGCCCAAGGCAGCTACTGCTTGTTGGGCAAGTTGCGCCACCTTGACGCAGTTCGCGCAACCCGGGCCCAGCACTTTGATCGATAGCATTCAAGCCTCCATGTTGAGGCATGCAAGCATAGCTGCTGTCTTCATGAGATTATCTCGACTACCGGGTCGATCCGGATCTCTGATTTGACGGAATTGGCAACCAGACTGTATTTGTGCGCCGATTCCAGCGCCCGCCGCACCCGCTTCTCCGTGGCCGACCTCTCCTCGTCCTTGGCGCGCAAGACGATCTTGGGACGGAGCGTGACCGTAGTGAAGATTTCCGTCCGATCCAGCTCGATAAGCTTCGTGCCCTCCGCGTCACAGTCGTAGGAGATCAGGTCCAGCTTGAACCGTTCTACAGCCCAGAGAAACATCAGCATCACGCAGGTGTTGACGGCGGCCACGAAGGCGTCTTCTGGGGTTAAGACGCCTGCGTGTCCGTGCGCGTCCGGGGGAGCCGAGAAGTCCATCTCCGGCCCGTTGCCCATCTGGAGGTGGCCCCAGTGCTCACCTTTCCAGGTGACCCGCGTGTGATATGTGGCGGTTCGCGACATTAGTTGCTCCCGCGGCAGAACGCGGCGTACTCCTGCATAACGGCCTGTGCGTAAGCGGCCTCTTCTTCAGACGGGACGGGATTGTAGATTTTCACCGCCTGCATCAATTCGGTCTTCGTGGAATCGCTCGGAAGCTTCCCCGCCTCGCGAAACTGGCTGAAGATGAGCGGCAGCGCAATGAGCGTGACCTCCCGCCCCGCGACGCACAGAGCCTGGCAGGGAATTCCGGAGCCACATGAGCAGGCGGCCTGCCTTGGCTTCGATTCTTCCTCGGGTGGAGAACCGTGGATTGGCCGACCACTTCGGCGGTCCCACTTGAGGCCCAGCAGATTGTCCACGTGCCCCGCAATCTGATCAGCAACATCTCTTACCGCTTGCATTCCTGCCCCGCTCAATCGACGCGCGCTGCCCAGGGCGGCAGAGTTTGGGTGGGCTGAATTGCTGACAACAATACTTACCGCCGGCTTGCCGCTGTACATCTCCGTGCCGCGCGCCGCGCAGCGCTTCGCGCAACCATCCACGGTGATCGTCGGGTGGAAACGCGCGAAGGCGCGGTCACCTTCCCCGCCCGCCAAAAATAACGGCAGACAGATCGTTACGGTCTGCTCCGGTCGCAGCGACTCCAGCACCTGGCGCACCGCCAACCGGGTGATGGTCCCCTCCGGGATCTCTTCCCCCGAGCAGGCGATGAGGCCCACCTTTTTCTTGGGAAGTTCAGGCATGGGTCACCTCTCCCGTCATGTTGTCCACCAGTTCCTTGACCTCCTCGGCCAGCGCGCGGGCCAGTTGATGACCACTTTCGTCGAGTTCGGAGATGCCGGAAGGCTTCAAATCGGGATGGCGACGGCACACGTCCAGAACCTGCAAACCGTGCGCTACCGTACCTCCTGCCCCCTCAACCACTTTGGCGGCACACGCGCGCACGCAGCCGTCAATCGCTATGGCCCCGGCGCTGGAGAGCTCAATCTGCGTTTCCTTGTCCCCCAACACCAGTAAGGCAAGCGGCATCAGTTGTGTCCGCCCGGGACACAACTCCTCCGTCACCACGTAGGCGCCTTCTCTGGCCACCGAACCGAGGCTCTTGCCGATCCCGCTGCACGGCACAATCAGAATTTTCTCTTTCATTTCTTCATCTCCGCCTCGGCCCGATCCTTGACCAGAGCAAAGTACGCATTTGCATCCAACAGGTGGGTATGGTCGCTTTCCCAGTCGGCAACCTCCACGACGGCCAGCCAGCCCTTGCCATAGGGATCCTGATTGATGAGTTCTGCCGCCTCCACGAGTGAGGGGTTGATCTCTACAATGGTTCCCTTTAGCGGAGACGGGATGCTCACATCCACTTTGACCGTCTCGATCTCCGCGAACTCGTCGCCCGATTCCAAGGCCGTTCCAACGGGCTTGATATTCGCAAAGGCCACATCCCCGTTCTGCTGTTGAGCGAAGTCAGACAGGCCCAGTCGAGCGCGGTTGCCTTCTAGCTTTATCCAAACCCCAGCGTCGCTATAGGACAGACCCTTCGGAACTAGAAAGGTGAACTTGTCTACGGTTACTTTGAGAATCTCTTCAGACATGTTCTGCTCCGAGCAAGAATGAGTCACATGCTTCGCCGTGCATGCGGCTAGTTGCGCCTCGCCGGATCGAATACCTCAACTTTAGTCATGACGATGAACCCTCCTATTCGCCTTCGCCCTAATGCAAATCACCCGCCGGTCGTTGAATCCGCGGATGCTCGGGAAGACGACTCGAAGGAAGTCTCCACAGGCGGGGTGGCACAGGTACCTTTTTTGAGCGCCTGCTTCAAATGCCTGATGTCCGCCCGGAAGGCCTCGTCCTTCCGAAAGGCGACTCGCAGCCATTCGCACAGGCTCCTCAGCGTCGCGTCCTGTTCCGCTGCCAGACGATAGAAGATCCGGACGCCGTCCCGCCGGTCCTGTACCAAGCCGGCGTGCTTCAAATAATTCAGGTGACGGGACACACCAGATTGAGAGGCGTCGAGGAGGCGTTGAATGTCGCAGACGCAAAGCTCCCCGGTGAGGAGCAAGTTGACGATGCGCAGGCGAGTCTTATCGGCCAAACCCCTGAAGTACGCTTCCAAGTCGGGCATACAACCTCCAACTCTCTATGCGTATATATGCATATACACTTCCAAGAGAATTTTGTCAAGAGGTCGATGTTTGGAGAGGGATGCAGCCCGAAAGTCCCGGCGAGGAAAACCTTTTGCGGAATTTGACCCGCAACCTGAAGAGATTTCACGCCGCAATGGTCACGATGCCGCACCAAGCGCGCCCCAAAATGCAAAAGGGCGAAGGATGGTTATTCCTTCGCCCTTTTTCGTTTCAACCCAGTCCCCAGCCCCTGCTCTTACGCCGGCTGGGGTCGTTCGCGGCCGGGGATCCCTGGCGCCGCGTGAGGCTTCAGGATCTCAGTGGTCTCGGGCTGGGTCGGCTTAGGAGGCTCGGGTTTCACGCGCTCCGGCAAGGGTTTGCCCTCGATGAGCAGGTTCACCTCGCTGGCATCCAGGACTTCCCGGACCAGCAGCGCTTCGGCGATGCGCATGAGGGCCTCGCGGTGCGTGGTGAGGACCTCCTTTGCCCTCTGGTAGGCGGTGGAGATGAATTTCTTCACTTCCTGATCGATCTTGATGGCGGTGTCTTCGCTGAAGTCGCGGGAGGTGGACAGGTCACGCCCCAGGAAGATCTCCTGCTGGTGCTTCCCGTAAGCCAGGGGACCCAGGTCCGACATGCCGAACTCGCAGACCATGCGGCGGGCGATTTCGGTAGCCTGCTCAATGTCGTTGCCCGCGCCGGTAGTGAAGTGGTTCAGAAAAATTTCTTCTGCCGCCCGCCCACCCATCATGATGGCCAGTTGCGATTCCAGGTAATCGCGCGTGTAGGTGTGCTTATCGTCGAGCGGGAGTTGCATGGTGACGCCCAGGGCCATCCCGCGCGGGATGATCGTGACCTTATGGATCGGGTCGGCGTACGGCACCATCGAGGCCACCAGGGCGTGTCCGGCCTCGTGGTAGGCGGTATTCTGCTTCTCCTCCTCGGAGAGGATCATCGACTTGCGTTCCGGCCCCATCAGGACCTTGTCCTTGGAGGTCTCAAAATCGGACATGCAGACCTGCTTGCGGTTCTGGCGGGCGGCCCACAGGGCGCCCTCGTTGACCAGGTTCGCGAGGTCCGCCCCCGAAAAGCCCGGGGTCCCGCGGGCGAGAACGGCGATGTCCACGTCTTCGGCAAGGGGAATCTTCCTGGTGTGGACTTTCAGAATGGCGTCGCGGCCGCCCACATCCGGGCGGGGCACCACCACACGGCGGTCGAAGCGGCCGGGGCGCAGCAGCGCCGGATCCAGCACGTCCGGGCGGTTGGTGGCGGCAATCAGGATGACGCCCTCGTTCGACTCGAACCCGTCCATTTCCACCAGCAGCGCGTTCAGTGTCTGCTCCCGCTCGTCGTGGCCGCCGCCCAAGCCCGCCCCGCGGTGACGGCCCACCGCGTCAATTTCATCGATGAAGATGATGCACGGGGCGCTCTTCTTCCCTTGCTCGAAGAGGTCGCGCACCCGCGACGCGCCCACGCCCACGAACATCTCCACGAAGTCCGAACCGGAAATCGAGAAGAAGGGGACGTTGGCTTCGCCGGCGATGGCGCGCGCCAGCAGCGTCTTTCCCGTTCCCGGAGGGCCAACCAGGATAACGCCCTTGGGAATGCGCCCGCCCAGCTTCTGGAACTTCTGGGGCTCGCGCAGGAATTCGATGATTTCGCGAAGCTCTTCCTTGGCCTCTTCCACCCCCGCTACGTCCTTGAAGGTCACCTTTTTCTGCTGGCTGGAGAGGAGCCGGGCCCGGCTCTTGCCAAAGGACAGCGCCTTGTTCCCGCCGCTCTGCATTTGGCGCATGAAGAAAATCCAGAGGCCCAGTAGCAGAAGCATCGGCAGGCCATTCGCCAACCAGGTCATCCAGGAGCTTCCCGAACTGTCCTTGATGACAACGTTGACGTTCTTCTCTGTCAGGGTCTTGTACAGGTCGGGGTAGTTGGCCGGAATGGTGGTCTTGAACTTGGCGTTGTCTTTCTTCAGCGACCCGGAAACGTCCGTCCCGGCCATCTGCACCTCGCGGACGTTATCTTTGTTCACCTCGTTGACGAACGCGGTGAAGGTAAGCTCCTGGACCTTTTCCCCGGTGCTGTTGCGGACCACCGCCCAGATCAGCAGCGCGGTGACCGCCATCACCACCCAGAAGACGATGTTCTTGACCGCCGAATTCACTTGCTTCCTCCTCCGACCCCCAACGAAACCTCCGGCCTCTACCGATTGCTCCTCACAGTCGTATTAGATGCGCCAAATCGCTTTCCTGCTCTTGCCTTCAGCGCGCTCAGCGAATTTGGGCAATATAAGGCAAATTCCTGAGTCGCTCCTGGTACCCAAGCCCATAACCCACCAGGAACTTGCCCGTGATCTTGAAGCCCACGTAATCGGTGGCGGTGTCCACTTTGCGTTCGTCCGTTTTCTCCACCAGGGTCACGGTGCGAATGGAGGCCGGCATCTGTCCCAGGATGTAGCGCAAATAGTGGTCTTGGGTCACGCCGGACTGCAAGATGCCATCCACCAGGAGGATATCTTTCCCGGCGGCCTCGACTCTCGGGGTATACATGATTTCACGCACCGCCACTCCCCCTCCGGTGGAGCCGTCGCGGACGTCGGCTTTGACGAAATGGCAAATGACCGGAAGCTTGAGATGGCGAACCAGGTCGGCCATGAAGATGAAGCTGTTCTCGAGAATTCCGACCACGTGCACGGTCTTACCCTTATAGTCGCGGTTGATGGCTGCGGCGAGTTCACGCACGCGTTTCCGGATCCGCCCGGCGGTGAAAACCGCCCGCAGTTTCACCCCCTCGAGGGTCTGCGTGGGCGCTGCGGAAGCGCGTTTCCTGGCAGGCGGCTGGGGATGCCTTTTCATCATGTCAGCTCCGTGTGCCCGCTAATGCGTGGAGGAAGTTGGTTCAACATCGATCCTGAGCTGCCTTGTACCTGGGGGAGCGGCCACCAAGCTGGCGGGGGGGAAACCTTGAACCCAGACGATTTCCTTCCCGCTCCCGAGAACCGGCCAGAGCTTTCGCTGGCCGAGGGGAATCTTGCGCTGGCGGAGGAGTTCCTTCAGCTTACATGCTTTCCCGCTTCCCAGAGGCTGGAAACGGTCTCCCGGGCGCCAGTTGCGCAGGACCAATCCTCCCGGCAGCTTGCGCAGGTCTAAGCCCGCTATTTCCATATTATTATACGCTCTTCCGCGGTCGCCCGCCTCAACAATCTTGAACCGAAAGGTCAGCCCCAACCGGGGCACCGAAATTTCCCCCGGCACTTCCACCGGAAAGGAGAATCCCGACTCTTCCAGCTCAGGAGGATGCGGGGCAACGATGAGGCAATCAAAATCCCTCCGAGCCACCAGGCCCCCCGGCAAAACCAGGCTGCGGCCGCTCTGGGCTTCCGCGGCAAAGCGACGCAAGGCTTCGATATGGGTGTGCGTCACACCCCGCAGGTTTCCCCGGACGGCGACAATCATCTGGCGAAGAACCCGCCGCTCGATCGCGGGAGGGAATTCGCAGAGCGGTCGCAAGGGGATTCGTTCCTCCCTGCCCTCATGGACCCGCCAGGGCTTGGCGCGCTCGCGCGCCTGTTGTTCAAGATAAGCCTCTTCGTCGCGGGTGCGGTCGGCCAGCGCCTTCAGTAAGCGGACGATGTCAGGGTTGTAATCTTTCTCCAGCCGCGGCAACAGTTCCATGCGGATTTTGTTCCGCCGGAATCGTGGGTCGCGGTTGCTGGAATCGCTGCGGCACCGCAACTTCCGCTTTTCCACCTCCGCCTCGATTTCCGGGCGCAGGAGGTTGAGGAACGGGCGAACGACCTTCCCCTCCAGTATGGGATAAACCCCGCTCAGGCCGCGCGTGCCCGCCCCGCGCAGCAGCCGCAGCAGGACGGTCTCTGCCTGGTCGTGGGCGGTGTGGGCGGTGGCCACCTTATTGAGCCGGCCCTGGTTCACCAGGGAAAAGAAGAAGCGGTAGCGCAGCTCGCGCGCCGTCGCCTCCAAGTTCTTATGCTTTTCCCGCGCCACCTGGGAGACGTTGGCTTCCCCGCGAATGAACTCGATTCCCAGCTCGTCCGCTCGCTCGCCCACGAAGCGTTCGTCTTCGTCCGACTCCGCGCCGCGCAAGTGGTGGTTGAAATGCACCACGGCCAACAGCAGCCCCATCTCGCGGGCCAGATGCTGCATGAAGTCCAGCAGGAGCACCGAGTCCGGGCCGCCCGAAACAGCCACACCAACTCTTTCGCCGGGACGGAATATCTCACTCCGGCGCATCTCCAGAAACCATCGAGCGTAAAGGTCAGGGCGGTGAGACATGAAGGTCGAAAGGCTCACTCCTGCCCGGAGCCGCTCCAGGTCTTGCCCCCGTCGCCAGTGACCAGAACCTTACCTGCACGGGTCGCAATGCGAGCTGTTAACTCGCCTTGCGCGGTGACGTGAACCAGATCCTCCTGTGTGGGGCTCGCAAGTGTGCTCCAGGTGCTTCCGCCGTCGGTGGTGTGCAGAATGGTTCCCGCCTGGCCGACGGCCCAGCCCACCGCGGGAGTGGAGAAGGTGATGTCGAAAAGATCATTCTCCACACCACTGGCTTGCGCCACCCAGTTACCCTTCCTGTCCGCCTTCTGGATGAGCCCGCGCGCGCCCACCCTCCATTTCCCGAAGGTCGTGGTGACCGCTGCCTTTACTCCAACTGGCTGCGCGGCGCGCGGCGCGCTCAACCCGGCCGCCGCGAATTGCGTCACCGTCACGGCTTGCCGAGCCTGGGATTCCAGCTCAGCGGCTTTGGCACTTTCGGGTTGCGCGGGTGCAGGCCCAGCGCGGGGTTCTGCCCTTGCGGCCTTCCTGGCTTCCTCGGCGGCAGTGGCTACTTTGTATTCGGCCACCAAGTTGTCATGTTGGGGCGCAGCCTTCAGAGCCATTGCCTCTTCTTTCCTCAGCGCGTCCGATTCGACCGGCTGGCTCGCGGGGGCGGCCGCAGCCGTGAGTCGAGAACGCTCGCTGGGAGTGGAAATGGCCCGCGATGCACCGCCGGCGAGCCCTCCCGTGCCCCCGATCCCTGCGGCTTCGCCGGCCATTGCGTTTTGCGATTTCGCCTTGGAGGCCGGCAGTCCGACGCTCGCACCCGCCTCCGCCAGAACTCTTTCGCGGCTCTGCTCCTTTGCCAGCTCGCCCCGAGCGGGTTTGACGGTGGCCGGTTGTGCTTGTGCCTCTTGAAGCCTCGCGGACGCCTTGGCAGGCGCGGCAGGTTTGTGGAAGGATTCCTGAGCTTGCCGGGTGTACTGGCGGAATTCCCCGGTGTACCAGAGGCCGGCGATCACCACCACGAGCAGGGCAGGAGCTGCCCAGGCCCAACGGAGGCGAGTAACCCTCACGACCCATGACGGGGCCGCGGCAACAGGAACTTCGGCGGGCTGTTCGGCCTCGCTCAAACGGGCTAACGCGGCCACTTGCTCCTGACACCGCAGGCAAGCCGCAAGGTGAGTCTCACAGGTCAGGCGTTCGCCTGGCGTGAGCGCTCGCTCCACATAGGCCGCCAGAATCTCAGCCTCCGGGCAGGCCTCGCCCTGTGGCGGGAGCTGCGCCCGCAGCGTTCCAGCCACCAGTTTCTCAAGCGCTTTGTCGAAACCGCCTTTCACGTTCTCCTCTCGATCCCGGCCGAGGTGGCCCGCCCTCAACCGTCGGGTCCTGGACCTGCCGCCATCGCCCCTCGAGCCGGCACGCCCTCCCTGACTTTAGAACGAATTCACCGGCGCGTCTTGCATGAATTTACTCCGGCTTCAAGACCCTTTCCAGATTCACGCTGACGCCTCGAGAAGCAAAATCCAGGCAGCGCTCCACTTCGAATGCCGACAGCTTCTCCACCCGCCGCAAGTACCCTTCGATGCGTTTACGAAGTTTCTGCGTCACGCTTGCGAGGTGCCGCGAGATGGTCGCTTCGTGTTCACCCGTGAGCCGGCCGATCTGTTTCAGCGTTAGTCCCTGGAGGTAATAGTAGCCCAGCAGCAGCTTTTCCCCGGGAGCGAGTTCACCCAGGACCGCCTCGACCGCCTCCCGCAAGCACTTTGCGTAGCGGGCCTCCTCGGGTTCAGAAAGAGCCCTCTCCCCGCCGGCGACTTCGCTGGGTTCCTCAGGCAAGGGCTCAAGCTTGGACTGCCGCCGATATTCATTCACAAACTTGTGGTGCAGGACGGAGTGCAGCCAGGTCTTCAGGCTGCTCCGCCCGTAAAAGTAAGCGAACTTGGAGCGCCGCGGGCCCTCCGGCGAATCCACCCCATAGAGTTCCGGGAGGAGCGAATCCGCCAATTCCCTGGCTTGAGATTCTTCACCGGCGAAAGCGTAGGCCGCCTCGTAAAGGACCGCTCGATATTCCGCACAGAAGGTGTCCCACGCCCGCTCGTTCCCCTGCGCGCAACCCAGCGCCAGGGCCAGGTCTTCTGAACGAAGATTCTGGAGCAGTTGAGGAACCTGCTTCGGTTCGCTCGCCGCGGGTTTCGCCACGGCCAGCCAGGCCGCTTGCGCGAAGTCCTCGAGCGGGACCGACCAGCGAGCCGCGCCCGAAGCGCCATGCAGCGCCTCGAGCCGCTGGCGGTGCTCCGCGAAGAATTTGTCAAAAGGAGGATTGGCCATGGCCTTCCGGCTCGTGCGAGGAGCAGCCTCTTTTGGCCCACCGCGCGCGAGGCTGCCTGACCCGCTTCATCGGGGCTCTCTCTCAGCTCGCCGCTGGCGACTGAGCGGCATGTAGGGATGACCTGGGGGGTCATCTTCACCGCCGCCCTCGTGCAAAGAGATGGGGTAGCAGATCATCTCTACAGTGCCAATCTTGCAATTTCGCCGGGGGAAGTCAAGCGGGCGTCGACAGGAAAGCAGAACGAGGCAGAGGTGGGCGAATCGTAACAGAAGCCCGCCAGGGACCAGAATCAAGAGTGCGTGAGGAGTGCGGAGTTATGCGGCGACGTTGGGCCCATAGGCCTCAGGGGGTTGCTTTGCGGCGTGCTCTGGCTGCCCAAGTAGCTTGGTGTTAGCAGCCTCATCAAACAATACCTGGAAACCACGAACATGCGCTTCAGGGTCGTAGGAATACTGAACCGCCACCGTGGCATGGGCCGGCAGCGTTTCTGCCCAGAACTTGAACGCCTCAGCCAGGTCCCGACGACTTGTTACCTTTGAGGATATGACGTTGATCGGCTTTTGGCCGTTCGCTTCCATGGACTTGGTCCTCCCGAATCCTACGATCGGGTCAACCGCCCGGTGTACCGAGAGGCTGCCCTTAGCTTGCGTGAATGCCCGGGATTTTCGTGCTCGGTTGGCAACTCTCCCCATTGCTTTATCGGCAGCAGTTAGCGAAGAGTTTAGGAGTATTAGCCCAGATTTCCGAGATGAACTCTTTCCAACGAACTTTCGGGCGTAATTCTTCATCAGTATTTACGCGGGTCTAAACGCAATGAAGACGCCTTGGAGAGGAATGGGTTGGAAAGGCGTCAGTTTTGGGCCTTTGGTCCCGCTCTGCGGGATCGCGGCCGCCGAAAAGACTTTGGACTCGAAACCAGGCAGGAGCGTTGCATGCTGAGGCAATGAGGTGTATGTTATCGGTCGGCCGGGAAACCAAAATGGAAATGTTGGTTTAAGGAGGATCTCATGGCTACCCCCAGTAGTGCTGTCGTCCAAGATCAACCGACCGTTCGCAAATGGTCTCCAGACGACTTAGTGGTTGCCGCGTTCGCGTTCCTTGGTGTCGCAGGCGCCGTGTTTGTTCCGATACGTTTGCATGTTCCTCCCATTCTGATCTCATTCCTGATGGCGACTGGACTGGCGTCTCTAGCTTATCGATACCTTGGAGGTATTCCGGGAACCTCAATCGTGATCGGTACGCTCAAGTTAGGTGGAGCGCTTGCAGCATTGGTAGGGATTGCTGTCCTTATCAACAACTACGTCTCTAGACAGGTTCAGTTTCAGCTAGTCACCGATGACGATATTGTGGGTCCGTGGAAGTGGGTTTACGCGAGAGGTGCCGCTTCAGGACACATCTACATTTCGAGGGATCATAGCGGCAATCTCGTAGTCGACGGAGAACAAGACAAATACACCACCGAGGATTCACATGTGCCCCTGTACACCCTAAAGAACGGAAAAGCAAAGTTGCTAAACAGAAACTCTTTGACACTAGAGGTTGACGTTGAAGACCACGTCAACAAAGATCACTTTCACTGGAAAGCCGACGCACCACTTGTGCTGTTACCAGCATTTCGCGGCAGCATGCGTGCAACTCGGGAGGATGGATCGGTAATAACCGACACCTGGGGGATAACGTTTTATAAGCAATCAGGGGATTGATAGCCCGGGGATGGCCGTCCGAGATTGTTTCCGCCAAAGCCGCAGGCCTACAAAGCAGGTCTGATGCACTACTTACTTGCTTTGGGTCATTGGTGCGCTGGCCCAATCAAAAGGGAATATCCTCGTCCCGAATGGGCTCTGCGCCAGCTTCCTGTGGAATTTCCAGAGACGGAGCGGGGCTCTTTGCTAGCTTCTGCTCAATCAGAAACCAATTGAGTGCTGCCGCAAGGTGAACCGCCAATGTAGCGTAAGACTTGGGAACAGTTACGACTCCGCTGCCCTGCCCGTGCCCGGCCAATTCATTTCTCAATACGGGTAGCGCCCTCAGAACCGCATTGCAAATAGCCCTAGCGCGATCCTGCGGAATGTCATCGAGGTAGCCTCCCTCTCGGAATTTGGCGAGTAACTCACTCGCCGTCCCGGTTCCACTTCCTACAATGGCCTTCAGGGTGCTCTCATAGCTTTTCAGCGCAGCCTGGATTGCGTCTTTGTGACGATTGTCAGAGAGTGCCTCTTGAGCCTCCCGCAACTCGTCTTGAGCCCCTTCGAAACCATTTCGCCGGAACTGGTCTCGAACGCCTTCAAGAAGCTCCGCGAAAAACTCTGAGTCGACGCAAAAAATGCACCATTTGAGAGCAGCCAACGACAGCTAAACGCGAGCATGGATTCGTTTATTCTCTTCTCGAACGAGTTACGGCTCTCCTCACGCAGTTCGTCGTAGAACTGCTCCACTACTTCAAGCACGTTTGATGGGTAGCCTTCTTTGAAGTACGCCTCCATCCCTTCCTTCAACCCGTCCACGGTTTTCGCGCTCAGCACGCTCTTCCCGATCAAACGCTTGAGTTTCTGCTCAGTCTTCTCAAGATGGTTGGTCGAGTATGACCAATTCGTTTCGGTAACTTCCTCCCAGGTCTCGTTGTACTCCTGAATGGTCTGCCAAATTCGCTCCCGAAGTCTTGGCTCAAGCGATACCATAATCCGCTTTTCCAGCAGCGCCTTCTGGTGTCGCAGCGTGAATGGTTCCATAGTCCGCTCAATCTCTGCTTTTGCAGGGCGTGACTCGGGGTTGCAGCCACTCGAAGGACATTTTACCTCAGAGACGCGACCTAGCGCTAACCAACACCAAGCAAGTAGCCCGTCAGACCTGCTTTGTCGGTCTGCGGCTTCTTCCCTCAGAGGCGAGTGTTCTCATCGGCCGGCAGTCCCGCCAAGCGGGATGCCGCCTCAATCGGGAAACTTTTTAGTGGAAGCGGCACGCGGTCAATCTCCAGCCCGCATCGGCTCTCTGGTTCGTCTGCCTCCACCCCTCTTCAGTGACAAGTGACGAGCGGAAAAGTCGGTAGACAGTAGACGGTAGGCTGTAGACGGCACAGATGGTCTACGTCATCAGTCTTTTGTCGGTGGCCGCCTTTCCCCTGGCGGTGGCCGGGTATGGGGGACACTTGGCGGCGAAGGTTCTCGATAAGCCTGAGCGCCGCAGGGCGTTGTTGGTCCTCTGGGTCTTAGCGGCGCTGGGGGCTCTGTATCGGCTAAACGTCACGGGTCTGGTTTTCGTTCCTCTTCACGTATTTTACGTGTTATACTGCTAACGAGGAATCACCATGAAACAGAACATCACCCTTGCGATTGACAAGCCGATCCTCAAACAGGCTCGGGAAGTGGCGGTTCGGCGAGGCAGCAGCGTTAGTGGCCTGTTGGCGGAGGAATTGCGAAAGCTGGTAAAACGAGAGGCGGCTTACAACCAGGCACGCGCGAAGGCTTTGGCGCATCTGGATTCGCCATTCCATCTGGGCGGCGCGAGAATCGCAGATCGTGCGGGGCTCCATGACCGAGAAAGTCTTCGTTGATTCCAATATCCTCATCTACGCCCACGACAAGGATGCTGGAAGCAAGCAACGGCGCGCGGCGGAGTGTTTAAGGAAGCTCTGGGAGAACCACTCCGGGCGCCTCAGCACGCAGGTGCTCCAGGAGTTTTACGTCAACGTGACCCGGAAGATTAAGAAGCCCCTCAGGCATGACCTGGCCCGGGAGATGGTCCGAAACTATGCGCTCTGGGTCGAATCACCCATCACTCCAGCTACGGTGGTTCGCGGCTCTGAAATCAGCGAAATTTGGCGCATAGCCTTTTGGGATAGCATGATCGTGGCGGCCGCAGAACAAGACGGCGCTGCGCAGTTGTTGACTGAGGACCTCCACGCCGGCCAGGTTATCGCCGGTGTCAGAATCGTGAATCCGTTGCTGTAGCTTGGCTGCTTTAATCCCCAAAACGATCAATCCTTGAAGAACTTCCATCGCTACGAATAATCTCCATCACAACCGTAACTCTAAGAGGAGTGACGAGTGCAAAGTGACGAGTGGCGAATAGAACCAGACCTGCTTTGTACGTCAGCGGCTTCTTCCCTCAGATGCGGGTGTTCTGATCGGGCGGCAGTCGTCCGCGAACAATCTACGTAGGGCCGACCGTCGGGTCGGCCTCAGGCCGGGGCAACCCCACGGCCCTACAGATCCCGACCCTTTCCATTCCTCCGCACGCTTGACCAGGCCACGCCGCGCGGGATTCATGGGGAGGTATTCTACCGTCTCCAGGTATTCCCAACGGGAGGGGACGTAGGGGTAGGGCTTGCCCTACCCTATTGGCTATTCGGAAATGGTGAGGGTACGGCAAGCCGTACCCCTACCGCTCACAACGCACGATCGAAGCAGCGCCCCGGCCAGAACTCTCCCGCTTCCCGCGGCCTGCGCCCCAGAGGCCACGGTGCCCGAAGGGCACTGAGTAGAGGGCTTCTGCCGCCGGGGCGGCCCTGGTTAAGCGAGGTAGATCGGGGAGAGCCGACACAATCTGATTGCAAGTCAGCTTTAACCGAGGCCTTTCAGCAACACCGGTTCGGCCGGGAGTATTTCTGTTGTAATTGACGCAGATAATACGCCTGGGGTGGCATTGGCTCGTTCCCCTGCCGCAGGGATCGAGCCCGGTACCGGGCGTAATCGTTTTCGCCACACGCTTCCCTCAAGTACTCCCACAGGAAGCGCAGGGCTTGTTGGAAGCTGGTCATGATCGTCCTCCTCACCCTAAACAGCGATGAGCAGAATGGTCTCTCTTTCACGTCTCCGAAGCCGGCAATCGCGACAGAACCATTGGCGCTTCATTTAACACCGGCGGCTTCCCCCGCGTCGCGTAGAGCCACCATTGCCGCCCGGATTCGACGAGGATCACCAACACCAGAGTCGCAAACACGCCCGTCACCACCGCGTCCAAACGGTCGTTAAAGATCAGCCGGTGCGTCTCGGCGGCGTTTGCCGCCGGAATAGCCCCCTGCGCAAGCTGCTCGGCCAGGTGGCGGGCATTCACCAGGAAACCGATTCGCGGGTTGGCGCTGAAGATCTTCTGATAACTCGCCGTCATGGTGACGGCCACGAGCCAACCAAGCGGGACCAGCGTTCCCCAAACAAAGCGCCACCGTCCCATCTTGATCAGGATGGTGGTGCAGACGCAGAGCGCAATGGTTGCCAGAAGCTGGTTGGAGATTCCGAACAATGGCCACAGACTGTTGATGCCGCCGAGCGGATCCACCACTCCCTGATAGAGGAAGTATCCCCAGGCGGCCACCATAATGCCGCTCGTCAGCACCACACTCGGGTACCAACCGGTTCGTCCCAGGGGTTTCCAGAAATGCCCGAGCAGATCCTGAAGCATGAAGCGGCCGACGCGCGTGCCGGCGTCAAGCAGAGTGAGGATGAAGAGCGCCTCAAACATGATGGCGAAGTGGTACCAGACGGCCATCACTCGCTGGCCTCCCAGGACGCGCGAGAAAATGTGCGCCATGCCCACGGCCAGGGAAGGCGCGCCACCGGTGCGGTTGAAGAGGGTGATCTCGCCGACCTTCGCCGCCAGGTCTGCCATCTCCTGCTGGGTCACAGGAAAGCCCCAACCGGAAATCGTGGAGACCGCCTGCTGCGGCAGCGTGCCCACGATTCCCGCCGGACTGTTGATGGCAAAGTAGACGCCGGGCTGGAGGACCGCAGCAGCGACTATTGCCATGACCGCCACGAAGGATTCCATCAGCATGCCGCCGTAGCCGACCAGCCGCGCATGGCTTTCCTTGCTCAGCATTTTAGGCGTGGTGCCCGAGGCAATCAGCGAGTGGAAGCCGGAGATGGCCCCACAAGCAATAGTGATGAAGCAGAACGGGAAGATCTTGCCGGCGAAGATGGGCCCCGTGCCGTCCGTGAAGCGGGTGAAGGGAGGCAGCAACATCGCGGGATGGGCAGCCAGAATGCCCAGCGCCAACAACAGGATCACTCCGAGCTTCACGAAGGTGCTCAGGTAACCGCGCGGCGCGAGCAGCAGCCATACCGGCAGCACCGAAGCCGCAAAACCGTAAGCGATCACCATCCAGGCGAGGGTGGGTCCGCTGTACGTGAAGAGTGGAGCCAGTACGTGAGACTCCGCCACGTAGCGACCCCCGACCACCGCCGCCATCACCAGCACAAAGCCCCCGAGGGAAGTCTCAAGCACTTTTCCGGGCCGCAGATAGCGCACGTAGATTCCCATCAGAATAGCGACGGGCATGGTCATGGCAATGGTGAAGAGACCCCAGGGGCTGCCCTTGAGCGCGTTAACCACAACCAGCGCCACTGCCGCAAGCAGGATCGTGAGGATGCACAGCACCGCGAACAGGGCGGTAAAGCCGCTCACCGAACTGATTTCTTCCTTGGCCATCTCGCCCAGCGACTTGCCATCGCGGCGGAGCGAACAGAAGAGCGTGACAAAATCCTGAATGGCTCCCCCCAGGACACCTCCGATGACGATCCACAGGGTGCCGGGCAGGTAGCCGAATTGCGCCGCCAGGATAGGGCCCACCAACGGTCCCGGTCCCGCGATGGCGGCGAAGTGTTGGCCGAAAACCACCCACTTGTTGGTGAGGACGAAGTCGCGCCCATCTTCCAGTCGTTCGGCGGGGGTGGCGCGCCGGTCATTGAGCGCCAGAACCTTGCACGCGACGAAGCGACTATAGAAGCGGTAACCGATCACGAAGATGCAAGCTGCGGCCACCACCAGCCACACAGCGTTCAGGTGTTCACCACGCCCCGTAGCGATCATTCCCAAACCCAGCGCGCCAAGCAGCGCCAGCAAGACCCAGAACAGCTTTTTCACAATTGACATAATTCGCTCAGCAGTTGTCGCTCAGCTCCTGGGGGCCCGGAACATGACCCTCCTTACCACCGGCCACAAGGCAGCAAAGTATCGCGAGATCCGGCAGGTTTTCATACTTTGACCCTGCAAAGCCCTTCACATTTAACCCATCGACTCTCCCGGGTCAAGAACCTGGAAGCAGACGGCCCCCAAGCAACAGCGAATTGACTCGGTGGAATCATGCGCGTAGCATGAGGAAAAGCCATGGGAAAGCGCGATCAGGCCAGGTTCGAAGTCGTTTGCCCCTGCTGCGGGGCGCGACTGAAGGTGGACGCGGAGCTGGGCAAGGTGCTCCACCACGAGCCTCCCCCCAAGCACTCCAAGCCGCCTGAACTCGAACGCGCCGGCCAACTCCTGCAAAAGCAGGCGGCGCGCCGCGAAGCGCTCTTCAAGCAGAGCGCGGAAGAAGAAAAGATCAAGTCGGATTTGCTCGAACGGAAATTCGAAGAGGCGCTGAAGAAGAACAAAGACCAGCCCGCCGGACCTCCCCTCAAGGATATTGACCTGGATTAAGAATCGAAACTCGAAAATCGAAATTCGAAACTCGTTAATGGGGATCGAGGTCGCCGCCAGTCGAAGATCAAATGCGGCGTCGCCGCGCGTTGAAGCGGGCGGAAATCTTGTGTTACGATGGCGGTTTGCTTCATCCGCTCCCCCCCGACTAGGGGGTCAGTCGCGAAGTCCCAAGGAGTTGCAGTGAAAACTTACGACGGCCAGAACATTCGCAACGTCGCGCTGATCGGCCACGGCGACACGGGCAAGACCCAACTGGTCTCGGCATTGCTTTTCACAGCGGGCATGGTGAACCGGCTGGGAAAGGTGGACGAGGGAACCTCGGTCACCGACTACGACGAAGAAGAAATCCAGCGCAAGTTCTCCATCAGCGCCGCCCTCGCCTATGCCGAGTGGGGGAAGACGAAAATCAATTTCATCGACACACCCGGATACAACATCTTCATGCACGAGACGGAGGCGGCGCTGCTGGCGGCGGATTCGGCGCTGCTGCTGGTGCATGCGGTGGCGGGGGTGGAAGTCCAGACCGAAAAGACCTGGGGTTTTTGCGAGAAATACGGCTTGCCGCGCGCCCTGGTGGTGAACCAGATGGACCGCGACCGCGCCAGCTTTGAGCGCACGCTGGGGGCCCTGCGCGAGGCTTACGGGCGCACGGTGATTCCCCTCCAGCTCCCCATGGGGGAGGAAAAGAACTTTCGCGGTGTAGTCGACCTGGTGCGCATGAAAGCTTGCCTCTATGACTCCAACGGCTCCGGCAAGGCGAAGGAAGCCGATATCCCCGCAGACCTGCAAGACGCGGCGAACAAGGCTCACGAGGCCCTGGTGGAAATGGTGGCCGAGGGCAACGACCAGTTGATGGAAGAGTTCTTTGACAAGGGAACCATTCCCGCGGAAGACCTGGTCCCCGGACTGAAGCAGGCGATCGGAGAGAAGCGCCTCTATCCCGTGGTGGTAAGCGCGGCGCTGCCCAACATCGGCAGCGAGAACCTGTTGAACTTCATCGTGGACTACCTGCCTGCGCCGCTGGAGCGAGGCGAGACGGAAGGCCTGGAGCACGAGGGCGGCCAGCCGCTCAAGCGCCAAATCGCTGACCACCAGCCCGTCTCCGCTTACGTCTTCAAGACGGTGGCCGACCCCTTTGCGGGCCGCGTGAGCTACTTCAAGGTGATGTCCGGCGTCCTGAAGAACGAAGCGAACCTGAGCAATTTCAACCGCGGCGGGGCGGAGCGTCTCTCGCACATCGCGGTGGTGCAGGGCAAAACCCAGACCCCGGTGCCCGAGCTGCACGCCGGCGACCTTGGCGCGGTGGCCAAGCTGAAGGATACGCTGACCGGCGATACCCTGGGCGACAAGACCGCACCCATTATTTACGCGAAGGTGATGCTGGCGGAGCCCGCTATCTCCTTCGCCATCGAGCCCAAGTCGCGCGGCGACGAGGACAAGCTCTCCACCGCCATCCACCGCATGCTCGAAGAAGACCTGCTGCTGCGCTTCTCACGTGACGCTCAGACCAAGGAGTTCCTCCTCTCCGGCTCGGGCCAGCAGCACGTCGAAGTTTCTGTCGCCAAGCTCAAGCGGCGCTTCAACGTGGAAGTGACGTTGAAGGCCCCGAAAGTTCCCTACCGCGAAACCATCCGCGCCAAGGCGGATGCCCAGGGAAAATTCAAACGGCAGACCGGCGGGCACGGCCAGTACGGCGATTGCAAGATCAAGATGGAGCCGCTGGCGCGAGGTTCCGGCTTCGAGTTTGTCAACGACATCTTCGGCGGGGCCATCCCCAAGAACTACATTCCCGCAGTCGAGAAGGGCATTATCGAGGCCGCCGGCAAGGGCTACATGGCGGGCTACCCCGTGGTGGATTTCCGAGTGATTCTCTACGACGGCTCTTATCACGAGGTCGATTCCTCCGATCTTGCCTTTAAGATCGCAGGCTCGTTTGCCTTCAAGAAGTGCATGGAACAGGCCAAGCCCTGCTTGCTCGAACCTATTATGAACGTGGAGATTACCGTCCCGGAGAGCAACTCGGGAGATATCATGGGGAACCTGAACGGGCGGCGCGGGCGCATCCAGGGCATGGAGCCCAAGGGCGGCTCCACGGTGGTCAAGGCCCAGGTTCCCCTGGCCGAGATGCTCACCTACGCCTCCGACCTCACTTCCATGACGCAGGGCCGCGGGACATATTCCATGGAGTTCTCCCACTACGACGTCGTTCCGCAGCCCATCGCCGACAAGATTATTGCCGCCGCCAAGGCCGCCGGAGTGGGCAAGGAAGAAGAGGAAGCAGGCTAGTCCCGCGCGCGCAAAAGCCAGCGACGCGCTGGCCTCTTCCTGCGCTATCATAACCACATGGTCGCAATCCGATTTGGGTCTCCGGAGCAAGCCGCCGTCGGGTATCTGGCTTTGGCGCGGGCGGGAAATGTGCGGACGTTGCCGGGAGAGATATACGTTTGTTCCGAGAGTGCTCTTTCCAACTTGCAGTCGCTATCCATCGGCTATGAAAGAGTTTCCCTTCCTCTGGGCATGAATCAAGTGGACACGTTACGAAATACTCCCACCACTGCGCTATGACCACGGACGGCCCATCGAGGCGGAGAAGTTCCGCCAGACCAATCTTGAGCTCCTGGAGAAGTTCTCCGCGACTACGACCGACATGATTGCAGCCGTGGGTTCGTGGAAGTATCAGGGCACGTTTTACGAGGACCAGTTGTTGCGGCTAATTGTGGATGTCACCGTCTCCCGCTCCGCTGAGGTCTTTTCCCGCAAGTACAAGCAAGCCTTGAAAACCCGCTTCGAGCAAATCGATATCTGGATCAGCAGCCACGAAATTCAAATGATTTAGAGAGCTTTCCCCCGGTCAGATCGAATTGAAACGCCCCGAGGCAAGATTCTAAGCACCCGCCGGAGGCTCCACGGGGATTTGATTGCGTTGGAACTTCCGGACCCTGGCGGGTTGCTTTTGAAAACGAACCTCGCTAAACTCCCGTCCGCTCGCAGGAGTTCCCTTTGCCTGCCAAGTGGGGACTGATGGCGAGCATCGCGCTTCCCGGAGCCCGCGCCACCTGAATCTGAACCCACTGGAGAATTCCGAGATAAGGCGCTGCTGGGTTGAAACGATTCAAGGGGTCCCCGGCACGGCGGAAAGCTTGATGAGATCTGCGAACTTGCAATCACCCCGAGGTCTGCGATGACGAGACTTTTCCATATGCTTACCCTCACCGTCCTGCTCTGCTCCTTCAGCGCGCCAGCCGCGCAAAAACCCGACACCGAGAAACCCAAGCCCGCCACGAGCGCCGGGAAGCGGGAGATTTCCTGGGATACCTACCTCGATAAGGTGCAGGGCGCCTGGATGGGGAAGATGATTGGGGTCACTTTTGGCGCCCCCTGGGAATTCCGCTACCAGGGCGTCCCCATGGGCTTTGACATTACGGACTGGCCGCTCTCCCAGACTCGCATGAAGGAGTACATCGACCACGCCGCGACGCCTCCCGACAAATGGCTTCCAGCCACCACGCCCGAAGAAGCGAAGAAGTTTTACATCAACCAGAACTTCATTTGGCATTCGGAGAAAACCCACCCCAGCTTCGGTTGCCCCGACAACGACGACCTCTATATCAACATGCTGTTTCTCTACTGCCTGCGCCGGTACGGGATTGACGTCGACCCGGTGACGGTCGCCGGCGAGTGGGCCAAGAAGATCAAACGCGTGTGGCACGCCAACGACGCCGGGTTATCAAACATCAAGAAGGGCATCCTGCCGCCGATGTCTGGCAATCCCAAGTACAACCTGCACGCCGACGACATCGATTTCCAGATTGAAGCTGACGTCTTCGGAATGATCGCGCCCGGCATGCCGCAGGTCTCGAACAAATACGGCGACCGCATGGGCCACATCATGAACTACGGCGACGGCGTTTACGGCGGCATGTTCATCGCCGCCATGTACGCCCAGGCGTTTTTCGCGAAGAGCGTTCGCGAGGTGGTGGAACAAGGGCTGAAAGCGATCCCCGCGGAAAGCCTTTACGCGCAGCTCATCCGCGATGTCATCCGCTGGCACGACGAGAATCCTCGCGACTGGGAAAAGACCTGGACGCTGCTCCAGGAAAAGTGGGGCAACGCCGACCATTGCCCCGACGGCTACCAGAAACCCTTCAACATCGATGCCAAGCTGAACGGCGGCTACGTGGTGATCGGGTTGCTCTACGGCGACGGTGACTGGTACAAGACGATGAACTACGCGACACGTTGCGGCCAGGACAACGACTGCAATCCGGCCAACGCCGCTGGGATTCTCGGCGCACTTATCGGCGCGCACGCCATCCCGGCCGAATACCGTAAGCCACTTCACAACACTTACTGGAATGAGTCCCTGGCTGAGCTGCCAGATGCCTATGAGATCGACGTGCTCGCCGAAGATACGTGCCTGGTGGGGATGAGAGTTCTGCTGGCCAACGGCGGCCGTGTCGCCACTCGCGCCGGGAAGATGGTCCTGGAGATTCCTTACCAGGAGCCACAGGCGCCCGCCAAGTTGGAACAGGTCAAGTGGAACGACGATAAACCGGTGATCGAATAGCCGAGGTTCCGAAATGAAGAATGGAAACGTGTGGAAGCTTGCCCTTGCCGCCGCGATGGCCCTTGCGGCTCTTCTTGGCCGGGCGCCCCTCAGCGATGCAGCGGAGGCCCCCGCCACCTACACCGGGAATACACACTTCGACCTGCGCAAGGTTCCCTTCAGCCGCTTCGGCTCTTACATCGCGTTCTCTCACCTGGCAGGATCGAAAACGCTCGCGGAAGGGCTGTACGTGCGCACGATGCACGGCAGAGCGTCTCCCCGGGAAGTCTTCCGCGTCGTGCTGCTCCAGGCAAGCAAGCCCGTTCCTTTTCGCGAAGTCGCCACACCTACACTCTTGCGGCTCGATACCCGGGACGGCTACGTCGAAATCTGCCTTGCTGAACCGAAGCTGCTTCTCCTGCGCGGCCGGGGCGTGGGGCTTCGTCTGGCGGGTACGGCCGGGGCATACGGCAATGCGTTTCAAATCGAGAAATCTCGCTGGGAGGTGAACAGCAGCGAACAAGACATCAAGTGGATGCTGACGTCTCGCGAGGGTGAGCTGGCCGTCGATGCTCCCTGGAACGGCTTGAATGCCGAACACATCCTGGTGGATTTTCTTCCTGACCACAAGACGGGCAAGTTTGAGGCCGCAATGGAGGAGTTTGAAGGTAGTTGGCACGCGCGTCGTTACGAACAGGGCTTCGACGCCGGCCACGCAACCCTGAAACATGACTACCAGCAATGGCTCGGGAAAATGCCCTCGGTCCCCCGGGAATTCCTGGCAGCGGCTGAACTTGCGGCTTACGTGAACTGGTCGGCCGTGGTGGCTCCGGAAGGGCACCTCACCCGCCCTGCCATGTTCATGTCGAAGAACTGGATGACCAACGTCTGGAGCTGGGACAACTGCTTCAACGCCATGGCGCTCACTGAGAAAGACCCGCAGTTAGCGTGGGACCAGTACATGCTCCTGATCGATAACCAGAACGCCGACGGCGCTTTCCCGGATTCCACCAACGACCGCGCCCGCGTCTGGGCATTCAGCAAACCGCCCATTCACGGCTGGGTGCTGCGCTGGATGCTGGAGCACAGCAAGTCCGCCGACCCGCAGCAGTTGACCCAGGTGTACGGGCCGCTCAGCCGCTGGACGAACTGGTACTTCAAGTTCCGCGACGATGACGGCGACGGCGTTCCACAATACGATCATGGCAACGATTCGGGCTGGGACAACTCCACTGTCTTCCGCGTGGGCCCGCCCGTTGAGGCGCCTGATCTCTCCGCCTACCTGGTGATGCAGATGGATGTGCTCGCCGATCTGGCGGATCTTCTCGGCAAGAAGGGAGAGAGCGGCGAATGGAAGCGTCGAGCCGACGAACTGCTGGAGAAAATGCTCCGGCTCACCTGGAAGGGCGATCACTTCGTGGCGGTCCACTCCGGTGATCACAAGACGATGGAATCGGAAAGCCTGATGCTCTACCTGCCCATCATCCTGGGCGGCCGCCTGCCGGAGCCGGTGCGAGCGAAACTTGTGGAAGGGCTGAAGGCGCCGGGACGCTTCATCACCGAGCACGGCCTGGCCACGGAAAGTCCGCGCAGCCCTTTCTTCCAGCGCGATGGTTATTGGCTCGGACCCATCTGGGCGCCTTCCACCATGATCATCACCGAGGGGCTAGCCGCCGTCGGGGAAAAGTCGCTGGCGCGAGAGATCAGGCGCAACTTCTGCGAGATGGTCGCCCAAAACGGGATGGCGGAAAACTTCGATGCGATCACAGGCGCCGGGCTCCGCGATCCCGCCTATACCTGGACTTCCAGCGTCTTCCTGATCTTTGCGCATGAGTTAGTGCCGCAGTAATGCCGGTGATTGACTACTGAGAATTGCGGAATATCGTACCGAAGAACCGCGTTAGGGCACAGCTTGCGCCGTGCCGAAAGGACGGAAGGCCAATAAGCGTTAACACGGCTTCAGCCGCTGAGGACCTCAGAGGCTGAAGCCCACAAGAGACCGACCGTCGCTAGCTGCGGCATGGCTGAGGCCATGCCCTGACGGCTCAACACTCGCAAGGCCCTGCAATTCTTATCAGAGAACCAGGTAGTGGGGCAGGGTTGAAGCCCGCCCCCGTGAGGTGCGCTGCTTATGTTCATTCCAAGCGTTTATGCCGTCGCGCTATTCATGATGATCCTCACCATGCTTTGCTGGGGGAGCTGGCCCAATACCCAGAAGCTTTGCCAGGGCTGGCGCTTTGAGCTGTTTTACTGGGATTACGTCTGGGGCATCCTGCTGATGTCTGTCATCCTGGGCCTCACCCTGGGGCGCACCGACGCCGCAAGCCCCGACAGCTTCTTTCACAACCTGGGCTCAGCCGACACTCGCCACCTCACCTATGCGTTCCTCGGTGGGATCGTTTTCAACGCGGCCAACATTCTGGTGGTGGGCGCCATCGCCATCGCCGGCATGGCCGTGGCCTTTCCGGTCGGCATCGGCCTGGCGCTGGTGATCGGCTCGGTGCTCAACTACATCATCACCCCGCAAGGGAATCCGCGGCTGTTGTTTGGCGGGATCGCGCTGGTCTGTGTGGCCATCGTGCTGGATGCGGTGGCCTACCGGAAAATCTCGCAAGACTTGAAGGTCTCGACGAAAGGCATCGTCCTGAGCCTGCTGGGCGGGGTGGGCATGGGCCTTTTCTACCCCTTCGTAGCCAAGGCGATCAAGGGAGAAGGCCACCTCGGGCCGTACACGGTGGCGTTGGTGTTTGCCCTCGGGGTGCTGGCTTGTACCATTCCGCTGAATTACATCTTCATGCGCCGGCCGGTGAGTGGGCCACCGGTCGAGATGGGAGCGTATTTCGCCGGGCGCGGGATTCTGCACCTGTGGGGTGTGCTGGGCGGCACCATCTGGGGCTTGGGAACGATTTCCAATTTCGTGGCCTCCTACGCACAGATGGTCGGCCCCGCCGCTTCCTACGCGCTGGGCCAGGGGGCGACGATGGTGGGCGCTATCTGGGGCGTTTTTGTTTGGAAGGAATTCCGAGGGGCAGGGCCGGAAGTTAAACGCCTTCTCGCGCTGATGTTTGTCTTCTTCCTCGTGGGCCTCGCCTGCGTGGCGCTGGCGCCGGTAGTGTCATGGTAGGGGCACGGCGCGCCGTGCCCTTACATTCTTATGGGGGATGCAGATGAAGAAATTCGTCCTGATCATCACTCTCACACTAATGACGGCTACTAGAATGACCGCTGAAACCTCTCCAAAGATTCCCATTCTGCTCGACACGGACATCGGTACGGACATTGATGACGCGTTTGCGCTGGCGCTCATCGTGAACAGTCCGGAACTGGAACTGGTGGGTGTGACGACGGTGGCGGGCGACACGCAGGCGCGGGCGCGCCTCGCGGCCAAGTTGCTCTGGGAAGCGGGCGGCGCCTGGCGGCGCGTGCCCGTGGTTGCCGGGGAGCCGGGCCAGCCGCAGCCCATCGACCAGACGCGTTGGGCGGATGGCTTCTCGAGCCCCCAGTTACGCAAAATCAAAGCCGTCGATTTTCTGAAGAGTGAAATCAGCCGGCGGCCGGGAGAAATCACTCTGGTGACGATCGGCGAACTCACCAATGTCGCAACCTTGCTGAAGAGCGATCCATCGGTGGCGAAGAAGATCAAACGCCTTGTGATGATGGGCGGATCCATTGCCCGCGGTTACGCGCCGGATTCCAAACCTGACGCCGAATGGAACATCAAGTCAAACCCCGCGGCGGCACAAACGGTGTTTTCATCCGGGATACCGATTCTCGTGGCGCCGCTAGACGTAACCGCCATGCTGCAACTCGACGAGTCTAACCGCCACCGCGTGTTCACGCACCTCACGCCGCTGACCAACGCCCTCACGCTCCTCTATCACCTCTGGAACCATCCCACCCCCACGCTCTTCGACCCCATGGCCGTGGCGATGCTCATTGACCCGAGCCTGTGCGAAACCCAACAACTGGCCATCGAGGTTGATGCGCAGGGATTCACCCGCGCCGTGGAAGGCAGGCCGCGCAATGCCACGGTGGGCATGCGCACCGGTCCCGCCAAGTTCTTTCAGTTTTACCTGAGCCGCGTGGCGCCTTAAGAACAGGTGACCGGTGCCAGGTGCTAGTGTAGTGCGTCATAAATATCTTGACTTATCGCGGGTCTGCCGTTATGCTTAACTTCATGAGCAGAAGAGCGGCCTCTATTCTTTTGTCCCCTGAAGAGCGTGCCAGGTTGGAGACTTGGGCG
>Ga0315280_10002845_pt1 | contig 27460 bp, 23 predicted proteins | sample YL17G06_40_MG_FD_203697 | JGI IMG/M metagenome (GOLD analysis project Ga0315280, IMG submission 203697) | Sediment microbial communities from Yellowstone Lake, YNP, Wyoming, USA - YL17G06_40 | ecosystem: Environmental > Aquatic > Freshwater > Lake > Sediment | place: USA: Wyoming | collected... | reverse complement strand
AGGTTCGCGGATAAAGTTGGATCGTTGGGGCGAGAAGAGGTCGCGGGGGCCTTCCTTCGAAGAGTCGTAAACATCAGGAATTTGGGTTTTATTTCGATGGGTGGCGAGGTCTCGGTTAACGTTATGAAACGACGGGTAAAGCTTCCAGCGTTATTTGCAATGGCTCTTGAGATGGGTTCAAAGACCGGCGTCAAAACCTTGGATACCCTTCATCTGGCATCCGCCTCTATAGCGTCACGGATTTACGGACATAAAATTGATTGTTTCGTAACCTTAGATGAGGACATTTTAAAGCGCCGTGAAGATATAAGTGGCTTAATAGAAAGTAGAGTTCTTACCCCAGCTGAAATGGTCTGATGAAGAATCTATCTTTGTAGGATTTAAGAAGTCTTCTTTCACGTTTATTTCGTTAACAAATTCGTTTGTTTCTTTTTGGGTTTCGCAGATTATTTTATCCGTTTCATTAATGTTTATTTGTTTTGCAGTTCTTAACTCCGGTGTAGTGTGGAAGATAAATGTTAAAAGCTGAATGGGCGAGATTATTGAAGTTAAGTGATGGTGATTAGATGAATGTTTTGGTGACTGGTGGGGCGGGTTATATAGGTTCAGCCCTCGTTGAAAGGCTGGTGAGTGAGGGATACGGGGTTGTTTCGATTGACAACTTGTCGCAGGGAGACTATAAGTATTTGGTGAAATGTAGGGAGAGCCCTCGAGTGAAGCTTGTGGTTGGGGACATTTGTGATTCGGAAAAATTGGAGGGGGTTTTGAGGGAAGGTGAGGGTGTGAGTGCTGTTGTTCATTTGGCTGCTGTTTCGGGGATAGAGAGGTGTCAAAGAAATCCCAGGGGAGCCATATTGACGAACGTTTACGGAACCCATAATGTTCTTGAGGCCGCTAGAAAATATGACATCGATAAGGTTGTGTTCGCGTCTAGCGCGGCTGTGTATGGAAACCCTGTTAAAACTCCGATAGGCGAGGATCACCCTCTGAGTCCTACGAACTTGTATGGTGTGACCAAGTTGGCTGCTGAGGGGCTTTTGGAGTCTTATCATGCGAGTTATGGAATGGATACGGTTATTCTTCGTTTTGGAAATGTGTATGGTGTTGGAGTGTATACGCATTGGGAGACTGTTATTCCGAAGTTTGTGAGGCAGGCATTAAGTGGAGAGGCTTTGACGATTTATGGTGATGGGAAGCAGAGTAGAGATTTTATCCATGTGTGGGATGTGGTTGAGGCTGTTATGTTGGCGTTGAGGGATAAAAGAGGCGTAGTTGCTGGTGAAAGCTTTAACGTGGGGGTTGGGAAGGCCACATCTGTGAACGTGATAGCTGATACAGTATCAAGAATATTCTATGCGGAGTATGGGAAAAAGGTTGGTATGGTGAATCTTCCGCCTAGAAGGGGTGAGCCTTATGTGCCGGATTTTTGTTACTCAATAGCAAAAATCGGGGGTAAGCTGGGCTTTAAGCCGGAATGGTCTATTGAAAGGGATGTAAAGCAACTCATAGAATATGGCAGGGAGAATTTATAGTTTAAAAGAGAGCCTCTTTATGTTTTTCTTGTCACTTTATGGATGCGGAAAGAATGGGTTTTGGTCGTTTTGTATGGAAAATCTTTTATGTCAATAAAGTTGATATAGACGGTTCATTGATGTGTATGTTTGCTCTTGGGGAAAGAAGTTATGGTTATTCAGAATGCGTATGTGGGACGCATAAGTGCTATTAAGGTGTGTCTTGGCTGAAAGATGGTTTGGCGTGGATGTTGGAAAAGATGGGTGGTGGAAATAGGGAGTTGGCGCAGGTTCAAGTTTTAAGACAGAGTCCATGTGCATTCTCGATTGTTGCTGGTATTCCTGCTTACAATGAAGAAAAGACGATAGCGGAGGTGGTTTTGAAGGCTGGGTGTCATGTTGGTAAGGTGTTGGTTTGTGATGATGGATCGAAAGATATGACGCAGATTATAGCGAGAAAGAATGGGGCTCATGTTGTGGATCATAAAAAGAATATGGGTTATGGGGCAACTATGCAAACCCTATTTATAAAAGCAAGGGAATTGGGTGCTGATGTTTTGGTTGTGTTTGATGGGGATGGACAACACGATCCAGATGAGATTCCCGAGTTGGTTAAGCCAGTTTTGGAAGGAAGAGCGGATATTGTCATAGGTTCTCGTTTTATGAAGGGTGCGAGAATAAATGTTCCACTTTATAGGAGAATAGGTATACTTGTTATTACTTTATTGACGAAAATTTTTTCAGGTTATCCGATAAGTGACGCTCAAAGCGGTTTTCGAGCGTTTAATCGTAAGGCTCTTGAAGAGTTGAAGATTACTGAAGACAGGTGGGGTTCAAGTGTAGAGGTTTTCTTCAGGGCGCATGACGTTGGATTGAGAATAGTTGAGGTTCCCGTGGATTGTGATTATAAAGATTATCCTAAGGTTTCGAAGCGTGATCCTCTAAGACAGGGAATTTCTATAGTTGCTTCAATTTTCAATTACGCGATACGCAAGGGCTTCTAAGCTTGCGGCGGAGCAGTATTGTATGGTTTTTCAGCTGGCGTATGGGCTGGAGACGGTTGTTTTGCGTGTGTTTAATGTTTATGGTCCTCGGCAGGGGTTTGGTGAATATGGTGGTGTGCTTAGCGTAGTTGATAAGTATTATTGCTATTGTCAATAAGATAATCAGAATAATAAAAGGTGTCAACAGATGAGTCATATGATTTCGTTGAACTCCATTAAGGGTTTTGCATATTTTACCGTTATTGGTGAGTTAGATTTGTTTGCTTTCGATTGTTTCTTTCTTCATTATCTCTGAGGCATTGTTTAGTTGTAGGGGTTTTGTGTTTAGGAGGGAGTTTGCTTTGCTTACGTTTAGTGATGAGTCTTTTGGTCGTTTGGCTTTCCATCGTATTTCGTTCATTGTGATGGGCTTGATCAGGTTTTTGTTTAGGTTGAAGGTTTCGGCGAGTTTTAGGGCGAATTCATGTCTGCTTACCCTTGTTGCTCCGGCGGTGTGTGTGGTTCCTGTGATTTTTCTTTCTGCGATTTCTAGGAGCATTGCGGCTAAGTTTGTGTTTAGTGTGGGTGAAACGTGTTGGTCTGTGAGAACCTTAACTTCTTTTCCTTGTTTGAGGTTGTTTATTATCCATGTGGCGAAGTTTTGTTTGTGTTTTGGGCCCCAGCCGTAGAGTACGCTTGGTCTGGCGATGCACCACTCCGTGGCGTATCCTTTAAGGAATTCTTCGCCTCTTAGTTTTGTGTAGCCGTAGTAGCTTATGGGGTTGGGCTTGTCTTCTTCGGTATAGAATCCTTTTTCCCCGTCGAAAACGTAGTCTGTGGAGACATAAATTAGATGGGAGTTTACGTGGGCAGATGCTATTGCTAGGTGCTTAGTTGCTTCTGCGTTTACTTTCCATGCGAGTTCTCGGTTTATCTCGCACCCATCTACGTCGGTGTAGGCTGCCGTGTGGATGACCACGTCGGGTTTCTGCTTGGATAGCACCTTAGAAAGCTCTTCAAAGTTGATTAAGTCGAGTTTGATTGGTGTTCCTAAGCTTGTTGGGTGTTCTTTGTAAATGGCGTATGTTTCGTGACCTCTTTCTAAAGCTTGCTGGACTACTTTTTGGCCTAGAAGTCCGCTTGCGCCTGTTACTAAAATCTTCAACGTTTACCACTTAAGCTTCCATGGGGTTGGGTGGAGCACTTGCTCTGTTGCTAAGGGTTTCCACCATTGCTCGTTTTCGACGTACCAGTTGACGGTTGTTTCGAGGGTTTCTTTGAAGTTATGCTTGGGTTTCCAGCCGAGTTTCTTTCTGATTTTGGACGAGTCTAGGCTGTATCTGACGTCGTGGCCGGGCCTATCCTCCGCAAAGATTATGAGGCCTTCTGGTTTACCCATAACATTCAGGATTGTTTTTACGATGTCTATGTTTCTTAGCTCATTATCACCTGAAACATTGTATATTTCGCCGCTCCTTCCCTTTTCGAGGAGAAGGTTTAGGGCTTCGCAGAAGTCGTGAACGTATATCCAGTCCCTTATGTTTGTGCCTTTTCCATAGACTGGAATGGGGAGGCCGTAAAGGGCTCGGATGATTGTTTTTGGGATGAGCTTTTCAGGAAACTGGTAAGGTCCGTAATTGTTTGTGCATCTTGCTATGACTATATCTAAGTTGTAGGTTCGGTGGTAGGCTTGGGCGAACATGTCTGCTGCGGCTTTGCATGCTGAGTATGGGGATGACGGTTTAATTCTATCTTCTTCGTTGAATGAGCCTTCTGTAATGTCGCCGTACACTTCGTCTGTGGAAATATGCAATACGTGTTTTCTGTGCTTTCTGGCAGCTTCGAAAATTGTGATGGCGCCTATGGTGTTGCTGCGAATGAATGGCCATGGGTCTGCTATGCTTCGGTCTACGTGGGTTTCTGCCGCAAAGTTAACGATGGCATCTGCTTTGCTTACCAAGTTTTCGACAAGTTTTTTGTTGGTGACGTTTCCTTTAATGAACTGGTATCTCTCATCTTTTTCCACATCTCTTAGGTTCGCAGGATTAGAACCTATGGAAAGTTTGTCTAGATTTATTATTTGGATGTTATCATGTTTAGTAAGCATGTATCTTATGAAGTTGCTTCCTATAAAGCCAAGTCCGCCTGTGACTAGAAGTTTCATTGCCGAAATATTCACCTGTGGGGTGGTAGTGTCCAGTCCCATGGTTTGCCAACTCGCGGGTCATCTTTTCTGCCGTTTATGGATTTTGGAACAATGGCTGGGTCGTTCCATGGTCTGCGCTCCTCATCTGGTTTCTTGTAATCGTAGAGTTTGTTGACAAAGTATAGAAGCCATGCTGGCTCGTTGCCGAGTACTTTGAAGCCGTGCCAATAGTCTCCAGGGATTCTGACAATTTGGAGGTCATGTCCAGTGGATACGATTTCATTTAGTTCACCTGTTTTTTCGTCGTATGCGCATATTTTTATTGCGCCTTGAAGAGTTAGGAAGTAGTCGACCTGGCCTCTGGCATGGCGGTGCCATGCTCTAATTATATTTGGGTGGGTTATGGAGAGGTTTGCTTGGGCTATGGTATCTTCTCCGAGGAGGTCTTTCCAGTTGTTTCGGAATATTTCTGTGAACGCGCCTCTTTCGTCATTGAATCTTTTTATTGTTTTTATGATTATTCCTTCGAGCATGTTTCCACCTTTAAAGTTCGATGTGTGTTCTTTCGCCTAGGATGAATTTTTTTCCGTGTGGTGTGTTGGTGTTTGAGGTTATTTTGGAGTAGGGAGCGATTATGCTGTCGGTTATTCGGTCGTTTATGTTTATGGTGCAGTTGTCCATTATTATGGAGTTTTCTATTTCGCCTTTTTCGATGGTGCAGTTGTTTCCGATGCTGGTGTATGGGCCTATGTACACGTTTGATTCTATTGTTGTGTTTTCTCCTATTATTGTTGGGCCTCTGATTAGGGCTTTTTCTTTTACTATAGAGTTTTGGCCTATGGCGACTCTGCCTTGTATTGATGTATCGTTTTCGGTTTTGCCTTTGATTTCGGGCTTGAGTTCGTCGAGAATTAGTCTGTTAGCTTCTAAGAGATCTTCGGGTGTGCCTGTGTCTTTCCACCAGTCTTGCACGGTTTGGTAGCCTACGTTGTAGCCTTTTTCAAGTAGCATTTGTATGGCGTCGGTTATTTCTAGTTCGCCGCGCCATGAGGGTTTTAACTGTTTTATCATGTCGAAGATTACTGGTTTGAAAAAGTATATGCCGGTTAAAGCGTAGTTGCTGGGCGGTTCTTTGGGTTTCTCTATGAGTTGCGTGAGTTTTCCATTTTTATCGAATTTTGCAACGCCGAATCTTTGAGGATTTTTTACTTGGCACAGGAGGATCATGGCGTCGTAGTTTGATTTTTTGAAGGCTTCCGCGTGGTTCTTGATGCCGCCCTTTAGGAGGTTATCTCCCAAGTAGACGATGAAAGGATCGTCGTTTATGTATTCTTTGCAGAGGTTTACTGCATGAGCTATTCCTTTTGGTTCATCTTGTTGTATGTACTGGATTTGTACGTCGAACTTTGCGCCGTCTTGGTAGTGTTCTTTTACTTTTTCGGAGTTGACGCCTCCAATGATTATGGCTATTTCGGTTATGCCAGAGTTTCTGAGGTCTTCTAACACGTATTGCGAAATGGGTTTATTTGCTACTGGAATTAGCTGTTTTGGGCCTGTATGAGTTAAAGGTCTAAGCTTAGTTCCAAAACCGCCGTGAAGAATAACGCCCTTCATGTAAATCACACAATCTCAGTTATTGTACTAATGTTTAAACATTTTTAACATATGTGGTAAGATCCAGTAAAGTCGAAACCAACGATTTCAAGGTCAACTCTCTTACGAGTTAGTTTTTATTTTGCCAATCTATTCTGTATTTATGGTTATCCTTGTTCGTCTTTTCTTGACTATGTATATCGCTATGCCTAACAAGAAACTGGTATTAAATGCCACATTGTATGGCGAACTCAAGACTTCAACCCATGGAATGGTAGGTCGGGAGGTTATTTCAGCCAAGTTTAGGATTTTGCCCTCAGCTTGAAACATTGAGAATATCGTGAGTGAATTGCTAATCCACATTGTGTCAAATTTTACGCTACCTTGGATTTCAGCCTTCTGTTGGACAATGCCAGCTAGCGGGACGTAAAGAGCAGCGTGAACGTCAAGCTGGTCGAAGCTAGTTGTTCCTGAAGCATTTATTGAGGGTAATCTAGTATACAATGATAGAGCTGTTGTTTTGAATTTGAAAGAAACGGGCATGTCAGAGTTATAAATAACATTTGCATCCGCAACTATCAAAGCCTCCTTAGGACCATCAACGAGAACTTCGCCCTCGATAGGATAGCTTTCGGGTTTAATTAGCATATATGATTCTGAGGGAGAAATGAGTAATATAGCGTTTTTAATCGTCAAATTGATTTTGCCGTATATTTTGATTTCTCTGGATTCGTTGATGGGAAATGGTGAACTTGTCAAATTTATAGCTCCTTGAAGCATCAAAATATCCGTATCAACTTTCAAGTCACCTTTGATTTCTATGCTGCCAAAAGTTGAATTGTACACTGGGAGTACACTTACCCTCTGGACATAATCTTCGAAAGTTAAGAGCTTTTTAAATTCTTCTATGAATTCTGGTTGAAGAATTTTAGATTCTTTTCCAACATCAACCGTTGGAAGTAAATTTATGTAGAGTACTTTGCCTGAGTCAATGCTATTTATGGACAAGAGAGAAGAAAAGTCGTTTATCCCGAATGAATTAGCAAAATATCCGTTTCCTCGAGTGTTAAAAACAGTTAAGGTATTTCCAGCTGAAACCCATTTGAGAAGACTCTCGACAGGAATTAATGGGTCAGACGGCAACAAAATATCTGTGTAATATGAGAGGTATGTGTCGATGTTTTGCATTAATACATTATCTACGTAGAGTACTGTGTATTTCGAGTACAGGAGAGAGACGAATAGGGAGGGTAAGATATCGTCTTCTGAAAAAGGTTGTTGTGATATTTCTACGCTGTCAATTTGCGTAATAGCTGATGTTTGGGGTGGCGCTTTATCACTTGTTTCAACAATGATTTCGATCCTCGTTATGGTTTGATCATTTGGTAGAAGAAACGATTTTGTAGTGAATGTTTTATCCGTTAAATGCCCTCTGTAGAAGAAGCTGCGAGTAGCGTTTTGAAGTATGATTGTAAACCAAGTGTAGTCGTTGTCTACTTTATATCGGAATGATAGAACAGAATCTTTGGTTTTTAATGCTAGAGGAAGCGAGTAACTGACCCACACGTTTCCGCTCTGATTTGAAGTAACGTTTATTTTAAGCGTGTCGCCGTTAGAGTACGCACTCCAATCGGATACGTTGCCATACGCTTTATAGAATTCCCAATCTCTCAAGAAGTTATCTTCTTTCCAAGTTGAGATTGGAGCTGAAAACTTGATGGAATCAATGTATGTACGCGCGGTGGTATCTGCTGGAGCGTCTTTGGTTGTTTCTACTATGACGTGGATTCCAGTGATTGTCTGGTTCTCGGGTAAAGTAAGCGCTTTTGTAGTAAAGTCTGTGTCTGAGAGGTGCCCAGCATAAAAGAACACTTGGTCTGTTGAATTCAACAACTGGAAGGTAAACCATGTGAGATTGTTCGCTACACGATACCTAAAGAAGAGTGCTGAATAGATAGTTGTGTTCAAGGAGAGTCCTGAAAGAGCATAACTGGCCCAGATGTTTCCTGATTGATTTGAGGTTACTGATAGCTCCATTATTCCATTTTTCACCTTTGATTCGTAATTTTTAACCTCGCCATATTGTCGATATGGATACCATCCTTCAGTAAATGAGTCGTCAATCCATGTTGTATCCTCTTGCCCTTGGAGAGAAGGTGAGAAGTGTAGGACCGCTGAGGATGCTTCAGAAGATGACGGAGTTAACGGTGGGACCTCATAAATTGTAGCTGCATTGTTTACAAACACTTTAGGAAAATAGGGGAGAAAGTCTTTGAAAAGACCGTTGCTACTGTTTAAGATTTCATAATCTCTTTGAGTCATATAAACATATTTAGCCCTTGAAAGTCCAAGAATGTATATTAGAGCATATGGGTTTTCTTCATTTAGCAAAATATTGGAGTAACGCTGGAGATTCTGTATCATGTTTACTTTAGCGAAAGGATACAACTTGCCGTGGACCGAGTCATCAGAAAATGTTATTATGCTCTCATTGGCTGGCAAGTTCTGCTTAATATAATTAAGTGCATCAAGTTCAGGCTCAGTTACTGAGCCAAACGCATGATAAAAGGATGAGACATGAACATAGTAAAGTGACGTGCTTAGCATGCTTGGGATAATAATAAAGAATAAGAGTGTACAGCCTATAATTTTCTTTTTCATTTCCGTTAAGGTAGAGGTTGTGTTATGAAAGGTGGATAACCTCTTCTTAATTCCGTAAGCTGCTAAGACGCAACTCCCAACAAAAGCAAAGGTCGCATACCGGTAAGCAGGATACAAATTTCCTACTGATGGATTTTGAGTACCTATTTGCTCTAGCGTGAAACCCACAATTATCAGAGATAAAAATAAAACAAATCTTTTATCCTTTACAATTTCGGGCAGATAGACAAAGAGAGAAAGCATTGCCAGTAGTCCTACTGCTCCAAACCGCACTGGGGAAACGAAGAAGGGTACAAACCAATCGCCACCAAATTTCCACACGTCATAGCTGAGAGTTGTCAGCCATATTACCACTGAAAAGAGGTAGAAATATAGTAGAAACCATCGGGCATACTTCCAAATTCGAGGTATGTTGAGAAATCGCCTTTTTCTGCTAATAGGAGAACCGGAAGTCAATCTGCTTCTTAAAATTGATGCTATAATTGTTAAAGCAGATAAGGAAAGCGTGATTAGAAAGGGTAAAGAAACAGTTTTTTCGCCAGTAATATTATTTGTGAGAAAGATGTATGCTTGGCTTGGTGCTATCAAGTCAACAATGGCGACTAAAACAATCCCTGTTAAAAAAGAGACATGTCTATCCCATTCAAAGCGATTGTGGCAAAGTAAATCATAAACCAAGATTAATATTACGATTATTATTATTTCTACTATATGCCCCAAGTATGCGGTCAATGTTACGATTGTTATAAGAGAGAATCTGGCTACTTTTCCCAAGTCATTCTTTCTTATTAAATACAATAATATGAAGAAACAAGGCAGTCCGATGTACCATAATGGAGCAACGTAGTCGGGGAGAAGTAAGATACGCATATAGATATCATAAGTTTTGGATGTTGTTGTCCATAAAAGTTGCAGATTGTCGTACATCGGCTCATTTAACTTCAAGGAGATGGCGTATAGACTTCCAAAGCCTAATAGAGTTGAAAGAAAAGTTACTATTAATTGAAGGTTTTTGGTATTCTTTTCGTCAATCCATTCTTTTATGGTGGAATAGAATGCGACTAGCGGTATGAAACCTAAAAGGTAAAGCAGTTGCACAGATGTTGCAGGAGGTATGCCTGACAATGATATTACCACTGCCAGATAAATGTGAAAGAGGTACGGGTAGCCGGGCGTTAATACTCCCATACCGCCTGGAAAACCCTGAGAGCATTGAAGTGCTCCACCCAGATGGACCCACATATCTCCATAACTTAATGGAGAATCATAGATCATTAGTGCGATTGATCCGACCATGACTGTTGTTAATAAAGATAGAAAAAGCACGGTTTCAGGCCAACTTATGGTCAATGCGAGTTTGGGCTTTTCACCTTTTTTAAGGGAGCGATACACAATCATTAGAGCTATATTTACTACGATAACTGCGGGATATGCAAAAGTTGTAATAGTTTTACCGCATAGCAGTACTGAAAATCCTATGATAAACATCGTGAAGAAGCTTAACAGGCACGAAAGTACTACCGATGCTCCTCCTTTAATCACTTCTTTTCTGTCTAAAATCTTGAGAAGGAAGTAGCCCGGGAGAAATGTTGTTAGAAGTAGCATTGAGCCGTATCTCAGCCAGTTCAATGGTGGAATCCTTAACCAATCGATAATTGAACCTTCGTATGAAGGTACAAGAATTACAGCTAGTACTGAAGTGATTGTTAAGAAGTATAACAGGGTGTCCGTTTGTTTCAAATATTTAATGTTTAATGAAGTGCGTTTAATGTTATTTTGCATAAGGTAGAGGAAAAAGCAAAATATACAGAAGGAGAAAGGAATGCCTATGTATAAAATCAAAGGCTCAGCTAGAAAAATGGATATTATACTAAAAACTATAAAGCCACTAAAGGAGAAGAGTAGTGGTATGATGTAATTTACATTTATGCGAATTTCACTCACCGTTTTTACCAAATAAGATTTTGTATACTCCTTAATAAAATGTTAAAGTAGCCAAGAAGATAAATTGTCAAAAGCATAGATGAAGCACATCTCAGCCAATTTAACGTCGAGGGAGGGAACTGAGGATGAAGATGATCTACATTCTTGTTCATTTCCATTTCTTACTTTTTGCTTAAATGAAAAGCCTTTTTCGAAGTAGTTTTTAATGGCAAAATTGTAACCATATTTATAAGCGTTAAGAAATAATCGAAACAAAGAAGTAAAATTAGTTTTTAACATGTACTTCATAACCATTTCATCCCGACATTTTCTTATATGAATCCGAGTTTTTACGCGTTCTCTCCAGACGTATTTAAAATTCCTTATAATCCATACGATGGCTTTGATTCTAACCATAAATAATATCGGCCTACGTTTTATTAAGTCAATAATCATAAAGAGGGTTATTAAGGATAAGGGATTATATTTTTCTAAACTCTTAGTTGGACTATTCTTTAGCATTGTTGCAATATGATTTTTAGTCATATGAAAAATTTTTTGGGGTGAATCAGCTGGTGGAGAGGAGGCCTCGCCGAGGTGGTAAATTACGGATTTTGGCACGAAGACAACTTTATATCCTCTAAGTCTAATCCTCCAGCAAAGATCTATATCTTCATAACTTAAGAAGAATTTTGGATCAAATAATCCGACCTCACTTATAACACTCCGCCGAACTATCATTGCTGCACCTCGAGCACTAAAGATCTCTTCAATATGATTATATTGCCCATAGTCTTTTTCTTCCCAGCCTCCACCTCTTCTAATTGGAAGCCCGTAATAGTCGATATAGTCTCCAGTAGAGTCAAGATATTCAGGTTGACGTAATAAAAGAAGCTTGCTTTGCGCGGCTCCAATAATTTGGTCGCTGCTCATAACCTTAACTAGTTCTGTAAGCCAATTGTTATCCACTACTGTATCAGAGTTAAGAAACACAATGTATTCTCCTCTAGCATATCTTACTCCAACGTTATTCCCCTCAGCAAATCCTAAATTTTTATTATTTCTAACAATAATAAGCCGTGGATCCCTCTCAAATCGCCTCTTAACTAATTCTATGCTTCCGTCGGTGGATGCATTGTCAACTAATATTACCTCAAAATTTGAATAGAAAGTGTCATTTAGCACCGATTTTAGGCAAGTTTCAATAAACCTTCTACCATTGTAGTTTAATATAACTACTGAAACTAGTGGCTTTTTAACCAATTATTGCACTTTCCTAAAGTAGACACGACATTTTGGTTCTTGAAAATATAACTCTATCAGAAACCTTCCTGAGCTTTTGTACTTTTTTCCTCTTCAAAATAAAAAATGGTAACATATGTAAAAAAGATGCGTAAGCTTTAAAAAGCGCAAAATATCCTCGCCTTCTTCCTATTAGTAACTCAAGGCTTAAAGATGCTCCCTTTCTGAAAATGCGCCACTCATTTAGAAAAATACGTGCTATGTGCGTTATTGGCAAAAGGATAAAAAGGAATAACATAAAACGAGTGGCCACGTTTTCCGGTTCATAATTTTTTATGTATGTAAAGAGCATATTTCTAACTATTCGTACACTTCTTTTCGCCCAAAAACCCTCAGATCCAGCCCCAGCATGGAAAACAGCAGTCTTAGGGGTGTAAACTGATTTAAACCCGGCAAGAGTTATTCGAAAACCTAAATCATGGTCCTCCCAATCCGACCAAAAATCTTCATCAAAACCACCAACTATTTCTAAAACTTTCTTTCTGTATAAAACAGCGCAACCGCAGTTAGCCAAATTTGAAGAATACATACTACAAACTTTCTCCCATCTTCTTCTTACAAGTTTTATATCGCTTGCAAAGAGGAATGGAACAATGAAGCCTTTATTTGTGAAGACTGGGCCGTATCCTGCCGATCCATCATAATTTACAATTTTACAACCAACACTTCCTATTTTTTCATCACTTTCAGCCACTTTAACAAGTTCTTCAACAAAGTTTGGCTGAACCTCTGTATCGTTATTTAATGATATAACATACTTGCCCTTCGCATGTTTGAAACTAATGTTATTTCCTTTAGAAAAACCATAATTTCTCCCCAAGGCTACAATTTTTATCTTAGAACAGCCTTTAAACATTTTTTTAACAAAATCTAGACTACCGTCGGTTGAACCGTTATCCACAAATACAATTTCATAATTTTTATACATCTGCTGTAATAAGGATGAGAGGCAATTCTTGAGAAATTTCTTCCCATTCCAATTTAAGACTATTACTGAGACAAGTGGTTTTTTATCGGACAACGTTTCTCCTCATAACGATGCTGTTAATAGTCGTTTACTTAGAGTTTAGTACTACATAATAAGCGTAGCGCGCGCGTTCTTAAACGGCAAATAGTGGGCGTCGGCTACAACAGTTATATATTTATGTTTTTGGCAATCCAGATTTATGTAACCTTCAGTGTCTATCTTTCGAGGCCCGCCACCGATATCTAATATGATTTTTGGTTTATAGAGTGTTAAATGTCTAAATACAGCCTTTCCATACGGATTGGCATACTCCGACCTCATTACTTGACGTTGGTCACAAACCATAATTCAAACAGTCACCGGTTGGTTATTTGACTGCGAATAGCAGAAGAGGTGTTAGGTTTCTCACACCCAATACCAATGTTTTATAGCCTCTTTTTTGGAAGTCCGCAACATCCCAGCATGAGTGAAAGACGCTACATGCTGCTCTATTTTTATTGGAGAGCAAAGGTAGAAAAATTGGAGAGCAAAGATAGGGTACCTTCACCATAACTTTTTTTCCGATTTTTTCTGCAATAGAAACTATATTATTTGCCTGTTCCTTTGACATGTACTCTAATATACCAAAGAATACAGTGGCATCAAAGCTGTGCTCCTTAAATGGCAACTTTTCTAATTTGGCAATAACGTAATCATTATGGACTTTAAGTTGCTTGCTAACAAGAACATACCTCTTTTTATCTGAAACTCCAACGCTGTACCTTTTATTTTTTAATAATTCCCTTAAATAAAGCTGTTCTCCAGGGACACACCCCAAATCCAAAACTGTTCCAGTGAAGCGCCCTCCCAAAGATTGAAGTGTACACTTAACTGCCATTAGATGAAGGTTTGAAAAAATGCCGGCTAATTTTTTCCTTATTTGGTAAAATACATCTAAAGTTCCAGTAGTTTTATGTATGCTTTTGAAAAAGTGCTTATGCTTCAAATAGAGAAGCCTGTCATCCGTTTCAATGGGTGAAACTCTTTGGATTCCGATTGTTATGGAGTTGTGTTCAACAGTTAGCGGGAGAACATACACAATATATCCCTTCTCTTGTAAGGTGAAACAATAATCAGCTACGTATGAATGAAATCTAAAGCGTTCATCGAACTTGGTAGTATTAAAAATCCATCGTGGAACAATAACAAGTTGTTCATCTAGAGTTTGGGCTGTCATAGGTTGTTTGATAAGGTTTCCCCAATACCGACCACGGTCAAGTATGAAGCCCACGAATTCTCCGTTCCGAGAAACTCCCGACACCCCTGCCGCCCCAATGTTGGGTAGAGATTCAAGAAAATGGATTGCAGTACGTAGCCAATTCTTACCTCGCAGATACACGTCTTGATGAACAAACATAATATAATTTCCTGAAGAATTGTTGCCACCAAGATTTAAAGCGAGAGAAAGCGACTTGAATTTCATTGTTGTATTATCTACAAGTATAAGTTCAAAGGGCTCGTTTTGATTTGATAAACTTCTCAATAGGTTCGCTTCTAAGACCCGAGGATTATTAAGGCATGTTACAATTGAAATTCTAGGCTTTTCTCGAGAGGTTTCGTATTTCATAACTAAAGCTTTATCACCGTTTATTATAACGGCTCTATAACAGTTTCCGGTTCTTAGAGTTAACAAAGGTTGAGAGTTCATTCATTACACTACTTCTAATTTAGTTCGGATTACTAGTCTGCCAATTAGCTGATAATGAGTTACTAATCCTCACTTTATCTTTCACTTTTCGATTATCCTGATTGTAGTCCTTAACACATTCTTTAATAAGGTGATAGCTGATATCATCGCCTGAGCTGCATTACCAACTTCAGTGTATTACCAATTGGAAGAAGCAATTTGTTCCTTATTAGCCAATTATCGCTTACCTTTCGTCTTCTTTGGATAATTACACGCTTTTTCCAAATTGTTTTCAAGTTCCAGAGAGACCATGCACCTGCCTTTATCAACAGCTTAACCTCGCCTCGCTTATTACGTAATAACAAAATTAATTGAAGAAACAAATACAAATACGAAAACACGAGTCCAGTTAGCAAATTTTTTGTCTGAAAGTTTTTGATAAGCAAAGCTATCGAATTTCTATTTCCGTAATATACGGTGGCTGGAGATATTAATCGTGCATATAACACATCACTAAATTGAGGCTTGCCGTCGCTTTGCTTAGATGCGGTTCCTCCTGCATAATGATACACTAAAGAGTAGGGAGCGTAAGCAACCTGATAACCATAGATCCAAGCTCTTAAACACAGATCACCTTCATCCGCGTACAAGAAAAAACCTTCATCGAAACCACCTATATCTTTTAAAACATTTCTTTTGATCGCAAAGGAGGCACCACAGATAGACCCGACAACGTAAGAATCTTGGTCAGGCTCACTTCCATGGAACGGGCTAAAAATAGTTCCTCCAACTAAGTGCAAGTACCCACCAGCGTATTGCGATACTCCAAGCTTTTTCTTGAAAACGATCCTACTCCCACAAATTCCTGTTTTCGCATTCTCTAGCATCACTCTTACAAGTTCACACAGCCAGTTTCTATCTACCACTGTATCATTATTGAGAAACACAACGAGTTCGCCATTTGCTACCTTTGCCCCTCTATTGTTACCACCTGTAAAGCCATAATTCTTGTCCAATGCAAGGATTTTAACCTATGGGAATTTTTCTTTAAAGCCATCACTTTCAAATTGGTGTTCTTTCCAAACTTTTCCTTCACAAATTCTACACTTCCATCGGTAGACCCATTATCAACAAGCAAAACCTCAAAGTTAGTGTAGTCTTGATTTAACAAAGAGTCTAAACACTTCTCTAAGAAATGCTTTCCGTTCCAATTCAGCACTATAACAGAAGCCCTCGGTTTATCCATTTTCATAACCATGGCTTCGAAGTTTCTTTCCTTAGATTTTCTAGGACGTATTGAAATTTAGCTTGCTTAATCGTAAATATTCATGTATGGCTTCTTTAAATGTTGCCATAAGACTTTTTTCTTTCAAATATCTGTCAGGAATTTTCTTATAACTCTGAACAATTCTTCGTTTCATCAGGATTTTCCTCAAGTTAATCATTACCCAGAAGTTTGCTTTAACCAGCGCAAAGAATCCTCGGGCATTTCTACGACCTATAAGGATTAGGGAACGTAAGACATCGTAGCTCAACGAGATTGGTATCGCCTCACATAAGTTTTTAAGTTCAAGGTTTTTTATCATGCCAATTAACCTATTACGTTGACCTAGGAACAATCGATTAGGATTATTTCGTGGCCCCCATGATCCCCCAAATATGTGATAAACAACTGCGGTTGGAACATAAATTACCTTAAAACCATGTAACCACGCCCTCCAGCAAAAATCAGTGTCCTCAAAATATGCAAATAGATCATCATCAAAACCTCCCAGCTTTAAGAATTCATCTTTCCTAACCAGCATAGCAGCTCCGCAAACAGCACCAGCAAATCCTCGCTTGTTGTATTTTTCCTCGTCAAGCTCATATTGGCCCACATCTACTCCGCCCCCTATAGGAGTGATTTTTGCTCCAGCGTGTTGCAAAATGTTAGGTCGGTCATAAAATAGAATTTTGCTGCCAACTACAACGACAGATTCATCTTCCAGGGCGCTCCTTACCAATTCGCTCAACCAGTTAGCGTCAACTTTCGTATCATTGTTCAGAAAAACCGCATAATCCGCATTGATCATTCGGGTGGCTTCATTATATGCTTTGGCGAACCCTAGGTTTTCACTGAAAACAATGGTTTTGACCCAAGGAAAATGTTGTTTGACATATTCTATTGAGCCATCTGCGGACGCGTTATCAACAATGTATACTTGATAGTTTTTATAAGTCTGCTTTTCGAGAGATTCCAAGCACGCCTTAAGAAAATGTTTGCCGTTGTAATTTATGACGAGCACTGCAACTTCTGGTTCTTTCATTAGGCATCGCAACTTGTAGATTTGTGGACCCCTCTCTTAGTAAATGCCCTCACCGAATAAAGAAGCCTTTTGAACTCAGAAAAACCATTTCTACGAAAAACTTGCTTCAACGCAAGTGGAACATAGCTTATGGATAAGTAATAGTCTCGCAAGATGTCATCCACCGCTTTGGTAATTTCCTCCGCAGACAACCAAGGGTAAGAAACCACCGACTTTTGACGCCCATACTCATCTAAATATTCGTTTAAATCATTTGTCACCAAATATCCATTGTTTTTGGCCCAATCATAAAATTCTGTACCTGGAAAAGGAGTTGCGACAGAAACTTGTAGAATGCTTGGTTTCAATAGTTTAATCAAGCTTTTAGTCTCGGCTATAGTCTCTCTGGTTTCACCAGGCAACCCAATAATGAAATCGGCGTGAACTAAGAGACCAACCCTATTTGCATTTTTAGAGAAATCTTTTATGTTTTGAAGCGAAATTTCTTTCTTAATGTTTTTAAGTATTTTTTCGTCGGTGGACTCGAAACCCACTATTACGAGCCTGCATCCAGCTTTTTTCATGAGCCTCAGCGTCTCAACATCAAGAGTAGCTCTAACCTGACAATTCCATGGAATAGTTATACTTTCTTTTATGATTTCTGTGCAAAATTTTTGCACATGTTTGGCGTTGATGGTGAAAGTGTCATCTTCTATTACAATTTCTTTTACTTCTGGAAGATTCTGCTCAATATACTTAAATTCTTCAACAATGTTTCGGACGCTTCTAGTCCTGTGTGTTCTTCCTGTAAAGGTTTGCGGCCACAAGCAAAAAGTGCAATGAAAGGGGCATCCGCGGCCAGTGAAAATCTGCACTTCAGGATATAAAGAGGAACTCAAGAAATATTGCTTAACGTCTAGATGCTTCTTATATACGGATGAAACGAAAGGTTCCTCATCCAGCTCTTTAGGAGTCATCAAAGACCGATTTTCGTTTTTAATGATTTTTCCTTTCTGTTTATATGAAATGCCTTTAATACCTCTCAGATCGCTTTCTGTGTCTAAAGCATTGGCAACATCTTTTATTGTTAGGTCGTATTCGCCTCGAGCCACAATATCAACGCCATCGGTGCGCAGAATTTCTTCCTCAAACACAGAAGCTGGCGGTCCGGTTACAACTATGGTTGCCGTAGTGGTTTTTTTTAGAACCTCTGCAACTTTTATATCGTTTTTTAAACTTGGAAAACTGGTATCTAGGACAATTAGGTCTGGGCTCATTTGCTCGACGTTTTTCTGTGTGGTCTCGATATCCCATTCTTTGGCTGGAGCGTCAATTAGTTTCACCTGATGACCCTCTTTTTCCAAAATTCCAGTCGCATAAGCTAACCAGATGGGATAGTATAGGGATCCTCCTCTTCCCACTTCTTGCCATCTAGCTGAACGTATAAAATGCGGAAGAAAAGGAGGGTTTAACATACAAACTTTCATAGTTTCTCTTACCCTTTTCATGATTCGTGAGTTATTTTTGGAGTTTTCTCTTCGCATAAAGCACAACATTCTTTATAAGACTAACAATGGTGCCTAGCCCATAGGATATATGCGCCGTGGGATAAACAAAGAACGCCAGCATATAGCTTATGTCTTTTCTTTCCATGACCAAGTAGACGCTGCTTGCAAGTGCAATTGCAATATAGATCAAGACCAAGTAGAAAACAACTATTAGAAAAATGCTGGAAAAGGCACCCGCAAAAATCAGGGAAAAAAATAACAATATGGAAAAGGCAGGCAACATCCTTGTTCCAGAAAATAATTTTCTTTCAGTAAAATACGCATCGACCCTTCCAGCTCCATAATTATACATGAGTCTAAACAGCGAAGAGAAATCCGTAACTTTGGAATAATGAAATACATATAGCTTAGGGTCGAATAGAACTACTTTTCTAGGTTCTGCAATAATCCTTCTGCATAAATCATGATCTTCACAATACCTCAAATCTGGGTTGAAGCCACCGACCTTTTCTAATATTTTTCTCCAATAGGCAGAGTTTCCCGCCGGTACAGCATTGACGATTTTTGCTCTGGAAGTTTCATGGGCAAATTGAACTGTAAAAATGTTGCCTCCGAAGGGAGTGTTAAGAGCCCTAAAAATAATAAATGTCTTCTTAGTTGCTTGCTCAGGGATTGCATATGGACCTCCAATTCCTCCAATTTTATCTTCAGTTTTTTGGAATGCCTCCACAAGTTGCTGTAACCAATTGTTTGGAGCCACGCAGTCTGCATCAAGGAATGCGATTATGTCGCCATTGGAACATGTTATTCCTGTGTTTCTAGCCTTTGACGGGGTGCTTCTTATATCTTTGACAATTTTAATTTTGGAAGCCACGGGTCCTGGTGCATTTTTCACCATGCTTTCAATTATTTCCATCGTTCGATCTGAAGAACCACCATCCACATATGTCACTTCATAATTTGGGTAAGACTGGCTGAAAAGTATGGAGTGGATACAATTTTTTATATTGTATTCTTCGTTTAAACCCGTTATAACCACTGAAACTAATGGATGCTCGGACATTGTAATAAAGCCTCGGTAATCAAACACTTAAGCAAACCATTCTAATCAAAATTTGTTTCGTTAACTACTTCGTTATTTTTTCTGCTAATCTTGTTATGGCATAGAGGGTTATAGCGGTGAAAACGGTGAAAGATCCAATCAGTATGAAAGCTATTGATGCCAACGCCACATTGGTCACTATTCTCTGCTCTATGGTGTATATTTGGAACATCCAAAAACCAAAGAAAATTCCTAAAAGAATAGACACCACTCCAAGTATACCCAAAAAAACCAGCGGACGCTTCTCGACCACTAACCGAACCAGAGACATAACCACGCTGGTTCCATGCCTTAACGGACCATGTGTCGATGCCCTATCTAACCCGTGATACTTACATCCAGTTGGAACCTCCACAACATTTAAACCATGCTTTTTAGCCTCCATTAAAATCTCCACACTCACACCCATCCCGTTCTCATTAAGACTTAAGCTCTCCAAAGCCTTTCGACCATACACCCGAAAGCCATTCTGAGCATCACTCAACCTATGATTGGAAGCAGCACCTGTTAACTTGGTAATCACCTTTATACCAACCCGCCTATGCCTAGGAACACTATTCCTCTTCCCCCAATCACCCAGAAAACGTGACCCAATAACAACATCCGCCTCCCCATTCAAAACCGGCTCAACCAACAATGGAATCTCGCTTGGATCGTGTTGTCCATCAGCATCCAAGGTTACAAAAGCATCAGCGTCCAACTCCTTAGCATGCTTAAATAATGACTGAGTAGCTGCCCCATAGCCCAAATTCCGCTCATGCCTAGCAACATCTGCACCCAAACGCAAAGCAATCTCTGCGGTCATATCACTCGAGCCATCATCACAGACAACAACTTTGTCGGCGAACCTCTGCGATTCCAGAACAACCTTCGCAATAGTTCGCTCTTCATTGAATGCTGGTATGCCAACAACGACGAAGGGTTTCACCTTCGCGGCTTCAACCTCAATTTCGATACTCCGGTTCTTCTCAACTTCTACCAAATTCTCAACTCAGACAGCTATAAACTGAAATCCGATCAAAGCTCGTCAACTGAACGAAATAACTCGGAACAGTAATTCCATACCAACCGATATTAATATTCCACCAAACAAAGTACACCGTGCTAAATCCATGCTCATGAGCAGCTCTAATCGCGCCGCCAAAATCATTCTTAAAGTAAACAATCGTGTGCGTATTATTCAAACATAGTTGACTCCACCAGTAAAAGGCATCTTGGGCGAGAAAAGCCGAACTACTATCCATTCGTGCGTTAACCCACTTCAACGCGTTAACTGCGGAATCAACATCAACGAGTGGCAAGCTGTTGCTTTGCATCGTAGAAGGCACATAGTTAACAGTAGTCGGCAGACCGACCAACCCAAAACGTCCAAACAACAAGGGACACGCCATAAACACCAAACCCAAACAGAAGGAGACAACAAGAAGACCCTTAACCGCACGCTTAGAAACCTTCAGCCAATTCAGCCTTCTCCAACGTGGACTAACACTCAAACCACCCGCATGCACAACTCTCCCAATTCCATTGACCGCGTAGAAAGTGAAGGGATAAACAAGCATCAACATCCACCTGCTCCACAGGTCCAGTGCAAACCAAGGCACAACCAACGCTCCAAAACCACCAACAAGCAACAAGCCAACCCAACCGTCTAAGATTCCATCCCTAAAGAACCCAATTAATACCAGCGGTGAAACAACAAGAAACAACAAGACAAACAAGGAAGCAACATTCGAAAAGAGAGTCGAGTACGAAGAATAAGACTGAACAGTATCAGAAACTCCCAAATAATTCGTGAAAAAAAACAAGGCTCCAGTGTAATGCCCCACTGCTTGATAAGCCCAAATGACGTTTGGGCCCGGAACGGAAGAAGAAACAGGAAACATAACCAGGAAGATTCTACCGAGAAACAAGCCTAATGCCGGAGTTACTGCACCTATGACCTTCAAAGCGACGGCCTTCGCTCTCTTAAGAAAACTGCTCGATGCCACTACAAAAGCTGCAGCAAACAAAATGACCGCCACCAACTCATGACTGAAAACCACAAGAACCGAGAGCAAGACAAAAAACAAAAACGCCCTTACACTCTTGCCAACATCCTTCAATAAAGGCAACGCAAAAAGCAGAACACCCAAACCGAGCAGATTTCTATAAAACTCCCACGAGATCGCCAAAGCCGCTACTTGGAAAGAGAAAACCAAAGAGCAAAGCAGAGCTTTCCTGCTCGTCCAGTTCAAAGCTCTCTTGGCAAAATAGTAGACACCGCACGCGTTAAGGCCGAAAAGCAAAGGCGCCGCTGCCTTCAACACCACGAATGGGTCTCCCCGAACAAAACTGTAAACCGGGACCAAAATCCCATAAAGCAACCACGAAGAGAAAAATTCTGACCAATTGTACCAAACAACCCCGCTCCTGATCCTCCAAGCATAATATACCGTGTCAAAACCAATCGGATGAGGATAAGACAGGACTTCAGGAACAAGCCTGATCACAAACCCAGCAAAGAAGGCAAGACCAAGCGCTTTCCAGCCAGACACGTTCAAGCTGGAAAAAAGACTTGTAGCTCTAGATTTCAACAAGCCTCTTCAACCATGCTCCGGAGCCCCTTCTCCAAGGGCACAATCGGCTTATGGTTCAGTTGCTTCTCGGCCTTTGAAATGTCTGCAAAACTCGCCTTCACATCTCCCACTCTAGGCTTCTCATAAACTATATCCAGATTTGCACCAGCCAAATTAAGAACAGCCTTGGCCAGACTGTTCAGCGAGGTTGGCCTGCCAGAGCCAATGTTAAAGATTCGCCATCGCTCTCACCCTTCAACGATCTCAAAACTGCATCTGCAACATCATAGGCATGTACAAAATCCCTCGTCTGGCGACCGCCTTCAAAAATAACCAAAGCCGACCCTTGTCTTGCGCGGTTGATGAACTGAGTCACAACTCTGCTGTAGCTACTCAGGTCTGCTGGCGTGTTGGCGAACATTGAGGGGCATGTCAGAGAAGGTAGGGTTTGCTTTGTCAGGGGCAAGTTATCAACAACTATGACCTCGCAACCAGAACCCACCAACCTGTTCATGACATGGCTTCCGATGAAACCCGCCCCGCCAGTCACCAAGACCCTAGTAAGCTCTCTCATAGCTACGCTACGAACCTAAAGCCAAACCAGAATTCGCAACCACGCCTTTCTTCTCAGTCTTAATCCACCGCTTCGGTCTCCGCAACACAATGAGCAGCATCGCATACAAGGCAATGAACGACTGCAAACTCCAGTAAACATAGATAAACGGCAACCACAAAACATCAACCGCCTTCCTCGGCTTAGAAGAATAAATCAAAGCCAAACCGCACACAAACAACGTCAAAGTCGTAATCAACGCCGTAAACTGCGCCACAAACTGCAGCACTAAACTAAGAGGAAACGGAGCCAAAACCGTCCAAAACGCCGCAAAATACGTAAGCAGCGAAGCAATCAAAATAAACGGCCCAAACAACGTCGCCTCAGCATCAATACTTATCCTATTAGGCCTAGCCATCAAACGCCCATACTTGAAAGCAACCTCCATCGTCCCCCTGAACCACCGCGTCCGCTGCCTGAACAGCTGCCTCCAACCCGCAGGGCTCTCCTGCCAAGACCGCACATCAGAAGCATACCTGATCTTGTAACCCTGCTCAGTAAGCCGAGCAGACATCTCCATGTCCTCGCTCAACGCCCGCCCATCAAAACCCTCCAGCCTCTGCAAAACGTCACGCCTGATGAACTGGCAGCTGCCTTTCAAATGGACGAACAGGTTCAAAACGTCCTTGCCTCGCAGGTAAGCTTCACACCAAACCGTTTCTTCGTATGAAATGAACTTGGTCAACATGTTTTCTTCAGAATTAATCGACAACGTTCGACCCTGAACAGCCGCAACCCTCGGATCCTCAAAATACCTGCAAACATTAAGCAAAACATCACCAGCAGGAACATTATCCGCATCAAAAATCCCAACAATCTCACCTCTCGCATGCATAACTCCATAATTCAAAGCCGAAGGCTTACCATCAGAAAAGGACCTGTGCAAAATCTTCAAGTCCACACACCGCTCCCGAGCAAACTTCATACAGACATCAAGAGTCCCATCAGTCGACCCATCCTCAACAATGACAATTTCCTTCTTATCCGCCGGATAACTCAACCTCACCAAAGCATCCAACAACCTGCCAATAACCCTCTCCTCATTCTTCACCGGCACAACAATCGACACAACAGGCAACGTCTTCTCTTCAGAAGCCCTGTCAGCAGACCCTCTTTTACTCCTGCGCAGATGCCTAACACCGGCAGCCAAGATGGGCAGATTGTACAGAGACCAAACATAAACAGAGAAGAAGATACAAATCAACCCAACGTAGGCCAAATCTAGCATTGTAACAACACCCTTCCACTTCTACAAGCTGCAGACCGCAGCATTGTTGAGACGCATAATCGCCAAGAACCTTGCAAAGGACATGTCGTACGCCCAAACCTGAGCAGACCTGTTCCCCCACTTCTGGGCTAACAAACTGATTCTGCGGGCAAGCTGAAAACCAAACCTTCTGAAGACGTGGAGAACTCTGCCTTCAAGAGCATCCTCCAACCTCTCAACTATCGTGGAGAGCATCTTAGCCAATTTGAAACTACGCACTCTGGGAACAACACTTACTGTTAACTCAAGCAATACACGGTCGATTCTGCTTAATGCTCTAAACCAGACCCCACGCCTCATGGCTCTCAGCTTTAACTGGACCAGATCCTTTTTTTCAAACATGACGCAAGAAGCGTCTTTCATACTGCCTTTTCCCTTCGTTTTTACCATTAGTTCCCCCATCGCCATTTGCTTCGGAATCAATACATTATAGTCAGTATTTGGGACCTTGACGGAATAAAAAACTTTCTACAACCCGCCATGGTCAGGCTGAAGAACTTCCCTCCACAATCCTAGGTAGCCCAACTTGGGGGTTTTAACGCGCGCATGCTTGTTCCTAAATTGGTCTAAAATGGTTTTTATTCACCTTTTATGATTTGGAGACAGTTTTGGACTTCGCATTGTTCATGAATTCCTTGCGGCAACCAGCCTTCTCGAACCAGCAGAAGTTTGCAGAACGGAATTAAAACCATTTTTAACCATTTTCGGAACACGCATGCGCGCTACTACGTCTTTTTCGCTCTCAAGCAGCACTGGCGCTGGTCTCAATTTGGTTGTGGTTAGCAGCCCGCTAATTTGGCTGGCTAAGATCGGTAGGCTCCCGCTTTTAAAAATCCTTTTTGGACAGGTTGTTATCCCGAGGAGAGTATGCGAGACGTGAACCCCCCGAACCAGCGGATGCAGATAGAGGCGAAAAGCTTTATCTAACGCTGGAAGCCTCCCTACTTGTAGAGAGGTAGTTCACGAAATCTTTGAAGGAAAGCCTTTTTAAGCCAAGTTCATCGTAAATCTCGTCGTTTGAGACTATTGACAGTTTATTGTTTAAAGCTACGGATGCATGCAGTCCGTCAAAGACTGTTAAAGAATTATGTTGCACCAATAGATGTTCACATAAGATTAAGTCGTTGGAAGAAAGCTCTATTTCTTTGAGGCCGAATGATGTGGCCTTTGCCTTTATGAACGTAAGTGCGTTGAGCCTTTTCGCAGCGTCTTTTTTGTGGCTGGCCATAACTTCACGAACTTCAACCAAGGCTGAAATTGGATAGTAAAAAGAAAAAGGTTTTGTCGCTGCATATGCTTCCAAGATGCTTGATACAACATCGTAACGTTTGTCTTTTGGCTGAGAACCGAAAAGGAACTCCGTCTCAATCATGAAATCTCTTTCCAAGAGAAGCTGTCTCCTTCAAAAGTTGTTCTTCCGCCCGCTTTCGTTCTTCTCTACTGTACGTTATATCGCCTAAGAGCTCAGCTAAGGCTTCGTCGATTTTTTCCGGGATTGGAATTAGAATAACGTAAGGAAATCTAGCTAACAAATAGACTTTCTGTCCAACCTTTACAGGAATTTTTTTCCGCACGTCCTGAGTAATCGTTACACGATATTTCGGACCTACCTCCACAATGGACATATTATTTCACCTAACGTTCTATGTAAGTTAGTGTGTTAAATGGATATAAGTGTTACTAAAAACCAAAAAGTGCCACTAATTGAATAAGGAGGTTCATTTATTGTGAGCTACCCACGCCTAGATGCAACAGTCCGGCTGTTGGCGTGAAGTTAGTGTTACTGTTTTTCGTCTTTTTGGTGAGTAGAGTTTTTCGATGATGTTAAATAAGAAGTTGAAACTTTTCTATGTGCGTGTGTTGATAGGTAGGCTGCAGCTATTATGAAGATTGTTGTTGTGGTTATGAAGACGTATATTAGGCTTTGGATATTTTGTGTGTGCTCCAATAAGAGAGAAGTATAATTTGCTTGTAGCTCAGAATAATTCAGCAGCCATTCCTGATAAGATGCATTCAATGCGTTATCTCTTTCTAGTAGTTGGCTGTAGCTGCTTAGAAGCGTGCCGTAGTTGTTCAGGAATTCATGAGTTGTCAAGTTTAACGTGTTATAACTCTCTAGTAGTTGAAGGTAATTGCTTAGAAGCGTGCTTTGGTTATTCAAGAGTTCATGGTATGTAGAGTTCAAGTCGTCGAAATCTATTAGCAACTTAGCGTATTTGTCGAGTAGTTCGTTGTAAAGGTACAGGGTTTTGGAAGAAATTATTGTAATGGTGTGACTGCTGTGGATATAGGTGAAATATAGATAAACGTGTGTGCTGTCTGAAACATTAAGTGAGGTTGGAGTGATCTCTTCTTCATCAACCAGCACGATAAATGGATAATTCATTAAGTCGGTAGGAATTGCAGCCCTGCAGAAACCAACGGTACCATCTTTGCCTGTAACGTTGAAGCGTATTATTTTGTTCCCTGTTTCTGGCCCAATTTCAAATCTGAAATTAGAGATTGTTGAATTGCAAATAGTAGTGACATGATAGTTTTCTCCTTTCCAAGTGACTGTGAAATTAGAAAACGTGCCCATTAGAGGATGGTTGTCTTGGTTGTTCACATCTATAATGTAGGGAGTGTCTCCTATTCCATTTCCATTCAGGTCTTGTCCTGCGTAGTCACTCCAGTAGTTGCCTTCATTGTTATCATTCCAAACATTCACTGAATCACTCCACACTTGGTCTGTATTGTTGAAGTTGTTATGATGAATAGTATTGTTGTTGCTGGAATACTGAAGGTAGATTCTATACAAGTTGTTTGAGTGAGCGTTGTTGTTAGAAATTACGTTGCTGCTGGAATACTGAAGGTAGATTCCATACTGGTTATTTGAGTTGGCGTTGTTGCCTGAAACTAAGTTGTTACTGGAGTGGTAGAGGTAGATCCCATAGTAGTTTGAGTTGGCGTTGTTGCCTGAAACTAAGTTGTTGCTGGAATAGTAAAGGTTGATTCCATAGTAGTTTGAGTTGGCGTTGTTGCCTGAAATTACGTTGTTACTGGACAACTCGCATATCCAGATTCCAAAGTTATTGTTTGAGGCGTTGTTGTCTGAAACTATGTTGTTGCTGGAATGGTAGAGGTAAATTCCATACTTGTTGTTTGTTATTATGTTGTGGTTTATGTTGCTGCCACTTGAAATTACATAGATACCGCTATCCGAACTGGTTGACCCACTGTTTTGTATGGTGAAGCCATTGATGTTCACGTTATTAGCCGTTACAGAAATCACGCTGCCAGTTTCTCCGCCATCAATAATTGTTGAGTGTCTGTCTTCTCCAACGAGTGATATACTCTTGTCGATGACAACATGTTCATAGTATGTTCCGTTGTACACAA
>Ga0315280_10002844_pt1 | contig 27466 bp, 25 predicted proteins | sample YL17G06_40_MG_FD_203697 | JGI IMG/M metagenome (GOLD analysis project Ga0315280, IMG submission 203697) | Sediment microbial communities from Yellowstone Lake, YNP, Wyoming, USA - YL17G06_40 | ecosystem: Environmental > Aquatic > Freshwater > Lake > Sediment | place: USA: Wyoming | collected... | reverse complement strand
CTCTTGAATACTCGAATTTGGTTGGCGTGGAAAGGTTTGTTTTTGCTTCTTCCGGGTGCTCAGTGTATGGAAGTCAAGCGCCCTTGCCATTAAGGGAGGATTATGTTTCCTTGCATTTGGATACGCCCTATCAGATTAACAAGCTGGTGGGTGAACTTTACTGCAACTACTTTTACAATTACTATAAGTTGCCTGTGGCTATCGCCAGATACTTTAATGTGTATGGTCCGGGCGAGGTGCCGGGTAAGTATAGGAATGTCATTCCGAATTTTATTTGGTGTGCTTTGCATAAGCTGCCTTTGCCAATCACTGGAACTGGCGAAGAGACCCGGGATTTTACTTTTGTTGAGGATATTGTTGATGGGACTTTGCGGATGGGCGCTGTGAAAGAAGCGGTGGGTGAAGCCATTAACCTGGCGTCTGAAACTGAGACGAAAGTGATTGATTTAGCTAATTGGATTATTGAGCTTACTGGCAACGAAACGAAAATAGTTTATAGACCTAGAAGAGATTGGGACCAAGTTGTGAAAAGAAGAGCCTCGATAGAGAAGGCGAGGAAAGTCTTGGGCTACGCGCCGAAGATTGATATCAAAACGGGTTTGTCAAGAGTTTACAAATGGATCCTTGACAACAGGGACAGTATAGAGCGAAGCCTTTCTTGATTACGTTTGAACGAGTAGAAAAATTGAAAAGCTGTACCGAACCCGTCGGCTTCGCTGCTGAAAGAAAAATGACTGTCGTTGAAATGTTTGATGATTTACGACGATGCACAAAGTGTATTTTGCCTGAGACCTTTCCAGGAATTGAATTTGATGGAAATGGTGTTTGCAACTATTGTTTGGATTATGTGCCGGTGAAGGTTTTTGGTGAGGAAGAGCTTGTGAGGGTGTTGGATAGGTTTAGGGGTAAGGAGAGGAAGTATGATTGTATAGTTCCCATTAGTGGTGGAAGGGACAGCGCTTTTGTGTTGCATCAGATGGTTAGGAAGTATGGGATGAGGGCTCTTGCTCTCACGGTTGATAGTGGGGCCATTATGCCTGAGGGCTATCGGAACATTGCGAGGGTTACGGAGGCTTTGGGTGTTAATCACGTTTGGCTTAAGGATGAGAATCAGATTGGAACTGCTCAGAAGAACACGAAGATAAAGTTTCATGCTTGGCTGAAGAGGCCTTCGATTAACACGATAGTTCCCACGCTCAACGCTGGCGACAAAACGATGAACCTTCGAATTTACAGGTACGCAAAGGAAAACGGTGTTAATTTGGTTCTTGGCGGGAACAACGTGGGCAACAGCAGCTTTGAGCAGGAGCATTTTAAGACGGGCTTCCTAGGGGTTTTTCCGAATGAGCGAGGAATGTACTCCACGTATGACAAGGCCAAGTTGTCCTTGCTTTTGTGGCTTGAGTACGTTAAGAACTATCATAACTTTCATTGGTCCGTGTTCAGCGAATACTTGAGCGGAGCCTATGTTTACCTGTTTGAGTCAATGTCAAAGCCTGAAGACGTAACGCCGATAGGATTCTATGATTACATCTACTGGAACGAGAAAGAGGTTGTGCCGACAATACAAGAGCTAGGTTGGCAAGGGGCTTCTGACACGACGGCTACGTGGAGGATAGACGATTCAGCCTATCCGTTGATTGATTACTTGTACCTTAGGCTGGTGGGGTTTAACGAGTTTGACGAGTTTTACAGCAAGCTAATCCGAGAGGGGCAAATTCCGAGGGATGAAGCATTGAAGAGATGCCTTATGGAGAATGCTCCCAGGATTCCTTCGTTGTTGAAGACTTTTGAAGAACTAGAAGTAACAAAGGAGCATGTTGACGAGGTTTTAGAAAAATATAGGTTGAAGCTTCTGCCAAAAATTTTGAAGCGAAAAACCCACAGAAAGGCAATGGTTCCAACTTGAATGTGCTAGTGATTGCGCAGTATTTTCCGCCTGACATTGGAGGATCCGCGACTAGGGCTTATAATTTGGCTAAGGGGCTTTTTTTGAATGGTTGTAATGTTACTGTTGTTGCGGCTTTTCCGCATTATCCGCATGGGAAGATTCCGAAGGAGTATCGATGGAGGCCTATTAAGATTGAGTGGATGGGGAAGATTAAGGTCATTAGAACGTTCATGCCGCCTATTAAGTCGGAGGGTTTTTTCAAAAGGATTCTGCTGATCGGAGCTTTTGCGGTTTCGTCGTTGTTTGCTTTGCCGTTTGTGGGAAAAGTTGATGCGGTTTGGGCTTCTAGTTGGGTTCCTGGCTTAGTTTATGGTAGGGTGAAGCGGAGACCTGTGGCTTTGAATGAGGATGATTTGACGCTTGAGGATTTGGTTGATCTTAAGCTTATTGATGAAGGTTCGTTGGTTCTTAGGGTTGCTGAGTGGGTTTATCGGGTGTTTTTGATTAAGTGTGATGCAGTGACGCCGATTAGTCCGGGATACGTTGAAACGTTGTCTAAGAAGTATTGTGTTGAAAAAAGTCGGATTCACGTGGTTAGAGGCGGCGTCGACTTATCTGTATTTAAGCCGTGTGGGGCTAAGCTGAGGTCTGAGAAGAAGTTTGTGGTTTTGTACTCTGGGGCGTTCTCCGTGGCTTATGATTTTGAGCAGGTTTTTAGGGCTGCTAAGATTGTTGAGGAATTAGACGGAGATGTTGAGTTTGTTGTTCAAGGTAAGGGTGAGCTTTTAGGTTCTATGCGTTCTAAGATAAGTGAGTTGGGTGTGAAGAGCGTTAAGATTGTTGATAGGCTTTTGAGCAGGCAAGGTGTGGCTGAGTTGTTGGGTCAGGCTGACGTGTTGGTTTTGCCTATTGTTGAGTATAAGAAGCCTTATCGTGGTATGTCTTCGAAGCTTTATGAGTATCAGGCGGTTGGTAAGCCGATAATCTGTTGTAGCAGGGGTTTGCCTTCAGTTTATGTAAAAGAGACTAATTCGGGTTTAGCCGTTTACCCAGGCGATTACGAGGCTTTAGCTAAAGCTGTGATAAGTTTGAAGGAAAATCCTAGGCTTGCTCGGATGATGGGGGAGAACGGAAGAAAATACGTGGAAACTGGAGCGTCTATAGAAGTCATAGGATTAAAAATGAAAGAAATCTTCGAAACGCTAACGCAAAAGCGTTCACTCTCAGATATGCGAGAATCCTGATACAAGCTATTAGCTTTGGGTTGAACAAAATGCACTCTTTCATCCAACAGTCCAACTAGCCTAGTTTCTTTGAGGAATCTTGGCTTCAATGAACATCCTGTACATTAATTATGTCGAAAGTAAGGAAGGTTTGGGGACCTTGGATGTTTTTGCTCCTTTTAAAGAATTAGCGAGAAGAGGTAACAAGATCATTCTAGTTTCACTCAACGACGGGACCAAACACTATAAGCTAAAGTTTCAGAAAAGCGGGGTGTTAGAGGTATATCCGATAATACCCATTACGTTTCGCCCCCTAAAATCTCAAATGCTACTGGTCATTCTCACATATCTCTGTTCGCCGTTGCTATTGATCAAACTCGTTCGAATTATTGACAAGAATCGCTCTCAGATATTGCTCTCATCTAGCGACTATTCGTTGCCAACGATTTCGTTTCTGCTGAGCAGACTTAGGAAGATACCTCTTGTGCTTATCCACAGAGAAACGCATCTTGAATCGTTTTATCTTTTTTCGGATCATAGTTTCTTAATCAAATATACTGCATTGATTTTGGCTAAAATCAACCAGTTCTTCTACCGTCGAGTTAAGTATTCAGTCGCAATATCTAAGAGTATTAAAGTGTTTCTTTGTAATAGCTTACATCTAGGTAACATCAGAACCATAAATCTCCTCTGCGTTGATCTTCAGGAGTTTGATTCAGTTAAAGAATCCAGTGTGCCTAGAAGGATTTTGCCTCGTTCTAAAGAATTAACTGTGTTGTATTCAGGAAGTCTTTCAAGATTGAGGCGCCTCGATGTGCTGGTAGAGGCGTTCGTCGAGATATCGAGAAAATATCCTGATGTGCGACTTGTAATCTCTGGAAACCTTCCGTCTGCAGAGAAGACATATCTCGTGAAGAATCTGAACAAAGACATCATTGAAAGGCTTTCGTTTACAGGTTTTCTGCCTAGAAGAGATTTGTTGCACCTTATGCTTAGTTCCGATGTGTGTGTTGACCCATCTCCAGTTAAATCTTGGAATCCAAGTGGCAAAATAGCTGAATATATGGCATCCGCAAAGTGCATTGTAACAACAGATACTTTCACTCATCGATTCTTTATTGAAAGTGGAGTTAATGGTCTATTCTTCAGGCCGAATAATGTGAAAGATTTGGTAGATAAGCTTGACCTTGTGCTAGGAAGTCCTGAGCTTAGAAAGAAACTTGGGGCAGAAGCGAGGAAAACTATCGAAAGAGAATTTGACGTCAGAGAAGTTGGGCAGATCTTTGAGGGCTTCCTTGAAGACTTAAACAGATCTGGTGTGCACGAGCATGCGTGCGCTGAATCTACTCGCAACAAACACACGAGGACTTGTAGCCCCTTAAGGGCAGAATAGAAAGCGAATAAAGCTTAAAAAGATGAAAAACGTATGCGCGGCGCTATTAGAGGCAAAGATAGAAAACATGCATAGACTAAGGAAACCCCACGTCGAAGATACTATGAGACGTCGGATTGAAAGAATAGTTAAAAAAATATTCTTGAAATTAGGGTATGCGATTCTCCCCTCGTCAGATTTAAGCAACGAGAGAGTTGTTGAATATCCTTGGGTGCTTAGAAGGATAGCAATGTGCGAGGGAGGCATACTGGATGTGGGATGTTCGGGCAGTGACCTGTCTGTCAAATTGGCTAATCAAGGACTTAAAGTGTATGGAATAGACATTTACAAGAAAGATTTGCACGCACAAGGCCATCCAAATTTCAGCTTCGTATTATGCGATGTGAGGTGGTTGCCGTTCGTGGATAATTCTTTCGATTTTGTGATTGCTGTATCGACGATCGAACATATCGGGATTGGGTATTATGGAGATCTAGAGGACTATGAAGGTGATGAAAAGGCTGTGAAGGAATTTCTCAGAGTCTGCAACAAAATGGGCAAGACATTCATCACGGTGCCCTATGGAAAGTATGCCATTACATCGACGCAGAGAACTTATGATGGACAGACTCTAAGAAGATTGGTTAAGGGAATTGGAGCAGAGGTTCAAGTGGAGTATTTTAAAAAGCACGATCATTTTTGGCTTAAATCAGACCAAGCAACCGCAGAACAAGTTGGCTCTTCGTCCAAAGTTAGATCTGTCGCTTGTATTACTCTTGTGAAGGATAATGAAAACGCGTCTTTGCAAACCCAATAACAACAGCGTAAACTCTGCCGAAACAAAAATGCAAAGATAATTATTTGCTTAGAGAATTTTTGCCAGTAACGCTGATTTCAAATTGGCAGCATTATTGCCACGCATTAGAGAAAACGAAAATTCAGAAAAGAAATTTAGCATTTCTTACTTTCAAGACTTTAAACCTTTCAGCCTGATCTAAATGAAAATAGCACATGTTGCCAATTTTTTCATGCCTGAGCGGGGATATACGGAGTATTATTTGGCAAAAAAGCAGCATGAGATGGGCCATGATGTATGCGTTATTACATCAGACCGTTATCCGTCATCAGGTAAACGGTATAGGAAAAGCGGCTCGATGGCTCAATTCGAGGATGAATTAGAAGTATTTCGTTTGCCGAGTGCTATTGAATTGTCGGGCGATGTATTTGTATCCATAAATGAGTTTAAGAGATGTTTAATTGATTTCTCACCCGACATAGTTCACATTCATAGTGCCTTGTCACCTTTAGGATTTACTTCTGCATTGTACAAACATGCCATCGGATATAAGACTGTGGCGAATGTCATCAGTGGTATAGTGATAGCTGAAGGGCTTACTCTGGCCATTAAAAAAGCACTTCTGAAGATTTATACTAAGACTGCATGGCCTTACGTGTCTGATAGGATTGATTGCTTTGTTGCGTATGCTGAAGCAGCTGTAAACTGGATGCAAAAAGAGGTTAACATTGATCGATCAAGGATTCGCTTCATACCGCTTGGTGCAGATAGTGATTTATTCTGTTTCAATTCTCAAAAACGAGTGACAGTTAGAGAGAAGCTCGGGGTTACCGACAACGACGTTATAGCCATATACACTGGCAAACTTCTTCCCTATAAGAAGCTCGATACACTATTTAGTGCATCTGCGCCTCTTGTCAGGATGCACGATGATTTCCGAATACTTATTGTTGGAGAAGGGGCCGATCAATATGTAAATCATTTAAGACTAATAACGAATAACCTCAATATGAACCGTAACGTGATATTTCATCATGCAGTTCACAGAACAGAGTTACCAAGTTTTTATAGCGCAGCGGACTTTGCTGTATGGCCCGGGCATCATTCAATATCCGTTATTGAGGCAATGTCTACAGGCTTGCCCATAATAATACCAGAGTCTAGATGGATGAATCATCTTTTAAAATTTGAAAACGGTTTCAGCTATACGGAAGGAGATGTAGCTGGGCTACGTAAGCGCATTCATATCCTATTAAATAACGTTGAATTGAGGCGAGAGATGGGCAAACGAAGCCGCGAACTAGTTGAGAAAGAATTAAACTGGAACAGCATCGCTGAAGAATACTTAAGAGTATATAATTCAGTATTGGAGAAAAGAAACCAGTTATGAAGGTCGCTTTCGTCAATTCATCTTTCCGGGACTATGTTCCGAAAAAATGCCAGCACGTCGGCGCAACTAGGCTTGAAAACAAACAATCAGGAGATAAAGACTGACATGCTGGCAAATCTAGGACCAATTATTGAAACACTACGATTTTTGTTAGAAATGGAAATAGACAGTAGTCTATCTTTTAAATCGTGGGCGTCATTAACAATTGAAAGAGCGGTCGTGAGATCAAAAACATGGCCGCATTCCTCGAAAATGACAACGGTCTCTCTTTCACGACAGAATATCTAAAAACCCCCACCTCACTTTTGCTAAAACTTACAGAAAACAGCGAGTTAAGAAAAACAATGGGAAAACAGCCGAAAACTCGTTGAAGACAAGCTAAACTGGGATGTAATAACCATGGAATACATAGACGCATATCGAAAGTCGATACATAAATGAAATATTAAACTGTTTATCCAAGGAATGATTAGTGGTTTCCATAAATTTGCGTGAGCTGTTACGAAACAAAGATCTTTTTGATATTTTTGTTGCAAAGCAGGAGTATGATGGCAGAAAAGACCGGTATGGTCGCTTTCTATATCAATTTTCGAATAATAAAGACGTTTTGAGACCAGTTGTTTCGGATTATCTAATTAACAATGGCTTTGATGTAGAATGGCCAGAAAACCATAGGTTTGCAGCTTGTCTAACACACGATGTTGATAGCATTTATCCCTCATGGAAATATGCCTTCTTTACTACAGCCAAATTCGCTTTGAAGTTAAGACCTCAAGAGAGTTTAGGGAGACTGATAGGTAAAATTAGAAAAGATAATTCTCAAAACCCTTACTGGAACTTTAAAGAAATTTTAGAGCTTGAGGCGCGTTACGGGGGCAAGTCTAGTTTTTATTTCAAGGCTACCTCAACGGATCTTGTGGGTTGGATATATGACATTGAGAATTTGACAGACGAATTTGGTAATATAATTGATATGGGCGGGGAAGTTGGTCTTCATGGAGGATACTTTTCTTACAACAATCCTAAAGAATTGAAAAAAGAAAAGGAGCGCTTGGAAAAAGCTTTAGGGAAAAAGGTGATTGGAATACGAATGCATTACTTAAGATTCGATGTTCCTGGCACTTGGAGGCTGCTAGCTGATTTAGGGTTCAAGTATGATACTACCTTCGGATATCCGGATATGCCTGGTTTTCGAAATGGAATGGCACATCCATTCAAACCTTATGATCTATATCTGGAAGAAGAGATTGGTATTTTGGAGATCCCTCTAATAGTTTGGGACGGGAGCCTTTTTAAGATGCCCATTGATGAAGCATGGGCGGTTATCAAAGGTCTTATAGAGGTTACTGAAAAAAATAAGGGAGTAATAACAATAATATGGCACAATAACACATTTGATGAGATTTTCTGTGGCAGGTGGGCAAAGCTCTATGAAAAAATCTTACAGTTTCTCAAAGGGAAAAAAGCATGGATGACAAGCGGAGAACAAATATATGACTATTGGACAAAAACTGCGCATATTTAGAAAATAAGCTGCCCTTTTGTTATACATCTCAATAGGTTGTATGGCTCATTGAAATCGTATATACTTGTGACCGCGGCTAAAAACGAAGAGAATCTTTTGCCGAGACTTGCAACGTCGATTATAAGACAATCGGTTAAACCTCTCCTGTGGGTCATAGTTGATGACGGCAGCGAAGACAAAACAGCTTCAATTATTAAAGACCTCAAATCTAAATACAATTGGGTTAAAGGACTGCGATTACATGGTGGAGGTCGTTACAGCCTTAGTGAGTACGGAGATGTTCTCAAAAAAGGTTTCGAGTATGCAATTCGAGAATGCAAACAAATGCGCATAAATTACGATTTTTTGGGTATTGTTGATGCGGATATCGTCCTGGGCACGAGATATTTTGAAAAATTGTTAAAAGAATCTGAGGAAAACAGCAAATTGGGTATTGCAAGCGGCATTATCTGGGAAAAAAATGAAAAAATGAATTTTCAGACAACTGAAAATGTACGGGGGGCAGCTATGTTTATTAGAAGAGAATGTTACGAGATGATTGACGGTATTTCTTCTCCCGTGTCTCCAGACACTGTACTAATAGTCAAGGCCAAGAATCGTGGTTGGCAAGTCCGAACTTTTCACTGTGTGAAAGCTATTCATCAACGAAAAACTTTTGGTAAAATAAATTCTCGAAGAGCTTGCAAAGAACTGGGTGAAGAGAACTATTATTTAAACTATCATCCTATAAACGCTTTTTTGACTGGAATCTATTACGCAGTTAACGGCTCTCCCAGTAAAGGATTATCCTTTCTAGTTGGCTACTCAGCGAGTTTTCTTCTAAAAAAGAAGAAGATAGGTGATGAAGAAATTAAGGAATACTTTTGGAGTAGCTTCAACCGTCTATTAGTACGCGTTTCGGAAAGATATATTTGGAAAAATGAGCGTCTACGTCAATTACACCGTGGGAAACAATGAGAACTGAAAGAACACGTCCCATTAGAGTTTTATTCCTCTCCGACGAAAGTTCACATGATAAGATCTTTCTAAAAATTGTCTACGAATTGAAAAAGGTATCCAATGTATGGTTTAAGATCTTAGATTCTAATCGTTTACTTACCCGAACTCTTAGTATTAGGTTTTCTTATAAACAGGAACTTCACCATTTTGCGCAAATAGTAGATCAGGCGCAACCCGATGTGTTTGTTGTAGCAAATGATCAGGGAATAAGCGCTACATTTATAAGAATTTGTAAATTGAGAGGTATTCCATCACTCGCCATACAAGATGGAATTCTAACAAACAAAAAATTGGAAGGGCCTTTCCGTTTCCTAGCTTGGAAGAGATACTTACCTTGGCGCATAATTTCGATGGAAGGTTTTGGTCCGTCTACTAGAATACCAAAGAAAACGAACTTGATAATCGTTGGCAAAAAACCAGTCTCAGTAGATATTGTTGCTGCCGAGATCATCGGAGTATCTTGGAAAAAAGTTAAACATTTAGCCTTCGCCGCAAGTAAAAGTGAATTAGGTTCGAGCAACATAAAGGCTATAGGTGATGATATTTCCGATGTGAAAGGAACTTTTATTTTGCCTAAGAAACCGATATTAAGAAAATTGCTTATGATTTGAGGTTAATAACTATGGCGGTAAAAATAGGAGTAGTTGGCGGGGGAGCCATTGCGCAGGAAGCTCACCTACCATCCTATGCAAGCCTAAAGGACGTGGAAATCGTAGGCGTTGCGGATATAAACGAGAAGAGGGCAAGGAGTATTGTTAGGAAGTATCGCTGCAAAGGCTATGGAGACTTTACAAAGCTAATCGACGAGAACGACCTTGATGCTAGCGCGCTTGCTTGCTTGCAGTTCGACGACATGCGCATCAGACTGCTCCATCGGGAAAATTCTGGGTATATGATCAAAGAATGAATGAAGCTGTTGGAACGACTATGCGAGGGACATGAAGATGAGAATTGGCGACCGTTGGATTATTCTCGCTGGTTTTGCTTCCTTAGTTGTTCTCTTTCTCATGAGCAATTTCCAGTTCAGACTCTACTTTGCATTGCTGTTCTTCTTGATAATGCTGGTTCTGCAACGTTATTTGTTCAGTGAAAGTTCGGATTCCTGTCCTATTCCAGGACGCGGCTTTCACTGGTTAAGTGGTTTTCGTTCATCTCTTTTCTTATATTGTTTGAGTCTAGCATGTAGTTTCGTTGTTTTAGGAACAGCACCGCCCGAAATTACGATTAACAACAGCTCCTCTTTCGCTACTTTTCTATCTCTCGCTCCTGTATCGTTAGTGAAGTTCATTTCAGGGCTGTTTCTCTTGAGTATTTTACCTGGGTATGCTATTTACAAAAACTTCTTCAGAAACGACTCATTTTCCATATTTGAAAAGTTTGGATTAGCCCTAGCACTGAGTTATTGTGTGAATGTCTTGATAGGATTACTGTTTGTTCGTGCCAGTGTGCCTCTCTCTTCGTTTGGGCTCGTATTTTCAATATGGCTATTTGTTTTTGCTGTCGAGATCGTTGGGAGATTTTCAAGGACGGATTCAATTCAGGTGTCCTTGACTGGTGGCAACAGAATTGAGTCTGTACTTCTTATTCTGACATTTCTCGTTCTGCTTCTTGGGGCTTACAGCATTACGCTTGCTCCGGGACCTATAAGCGGGGTGACTGGGGGAGATATAGCTGACTACTTTGCCTCGGCCAATCGATTCGTGTATCTAAACTATCATGATTCTTATGTCTGGCTGAAATTGTACTTACTGTTCGGGTCTGTTGTTACAAGTTTTCCTGTGGCTTACGTTTATTCAGCTTTGCAGTACATGATTCTGCTCGTGCCCATCTCTGTATACACTCTACTGAAGAAGTTGTTTCCCCAAAAAAAAATCGCTGCCACAGGTGCTCTCTTTGTTTCCCTAATGCAGGGCTTAACCACTCTGCCGTTTCTGGCTAATTTAATTAGGTCTCCTAGCCTTTTTGATGCGTATATCAACAATGGGGCTATCTTACAAACCATGAGTAAGCTGGTATCTGCGGTCGAGGTTGCAAACACAAATACTTATGCCCTGTGGGCTTCCACCGTAGAAAATGGGCTGTTCATTTTCGCTTTAGCCTTCCTATTCAAATATATCTCAAGCGGCAACAGGCGAAGATTGACTTATCTATTTGTTGGTGCTTTGCTTCTAAACGGAGCGTTGTATACGCATTTCCTGTTTCTGTTTCTATGTTTCATTGGAACCCTAGCGATTTTTTCTTTAATGGAACGTGTGTCAAAACGGAGATTACTCGAAGTAATCGGGGCCACTGCGCTTTTTCTTATACCTTTCGACCTGCTTTCTCGAACACCTATAGGCGACCAGTTCCTAATTTTCTTCATAGAATCTAGGTTCTTCCAGACTAGCGCAAAAGCTGGAGCAGTGTCCTTGTACGGTTCTCTTGTTCTCATTTTACTTACTGCCTATGTCGCCTTACTCTTCAGAGTCGAGATAGTTCACAAATTAGGTTTGTCGAGACGCTTAACTCTGGTTAAAAAGAAACTGCAGAGCTTACGGATAGGAGTTAAAGGGCAAATCGTTTTTTACATGATCGGTTTTTGCATAGTTATAGTGTCGCTTTCCATCTGCTATTTGAATTTTGACTCCATTCATGTCTCCGAAACATCTCCTAGCTACGTTCGACCTTGGTTTATCTGGATTCTGTACTGGGGCCTTGAGATACCACTAATCATTGGAACTCTTCCTCTGATGTTCAAAAGGTTCGAGAAGAAATCTTTGATGTTAGTTATTAGCTGGTCACTTTCCGTTCTGGGGCTAGCGATTTTGTTCTACCTTATGGGACCTACTGTATGGGCGACTCCCTCATTACTGACGAAGCGCTACCTCTTTTTCATGTCTTTCCCGTTGGGATGTCTTGCCGCAGTAGCTGTGAGTACCCTCATTTCGCCTTTGAAGCAGGCGGATTCCCCCTTGGACTTGAAGAGAGTAACTATTAGGATGCACATACTGAGACGTTTCCACACGTTTTCCTTTAACAAAAGAAAGGTAGTCGGCGTTTTACTTACGGTTTTCTTAATAATTTCTATGGCCGCCTCGTACCTCTCCTACGTATACGCCGACGAATACTGGTTTGCTGCTAGCAACAATCCAACAATGTCTTCTTCAGAGGCGAAGGTCTTAGAGTGGATGCACAATAACTTGCCAATGAATAGCGTCTTCTTGGCATTATCATTTAGTAGCTACACCAAGTTGTGCAGCATCTTTTCTAGCAAAGTCGTGCCTTTGTTCTTGAATCCTGATAAAAACATAGGTGATATCTGGCCACGTAGCATAATGATGAGATCAAAACTGCCCGAGGCGGTCTTGTATAGTTTGAATCAATTAGGTGTCACACATATATTCGTTGGGTCAGGAGACGAAGTCTCAATGTCACACAGTTCTTCCACCTTCATATCCCTAGTGGAAACCTTTCCTGTAGAATACTCTTTCGAGGATGCAAAGCTGTTGCAAGTCCCTCGATATTCTCTTTACGAAGATTCAAACTACCATATTGTCTCTGGAATGTGGAACTTTCCAGGATGGAAATTAACGCGTGAGTTTGATGAAGAACACGAGGCGATCGTGATTGCTGGTGATGGGCAAAGTGATTTCTGGACTGCAGAAGGCGTTGGCCCAGGTACTGGCACCCTAGAGGTTCCCATTCTCTCAAATGACAATAACACGAAGTGGAGTGGAGTTGATAGTTTAAAAGTGAAAATAGTTTCTGGGGGTAATTATGGTACTTGGTTCTTAAGTCATAAGTACAGTTCGGCCCAAGATTGGTCTGGAAAGGACTTCGTCTCCATCTATGTTTATGGCAATAACACGGGAAAGGAAGTGGCTTTCCAAATATTCACTCCGGAAGGCGGTAACAGAGCATATTGGCTTTGGACAGACAACTGGACCGGTTGGAAGAGGCTCGTTTTTGACTTGGACAATCCTAAAGGCCAAGTAGGCTCCTTCGAGCTGGCAAACGTAAGGGAGGTTGTTCTTTCTGCTTCTTCTATAGGAGACTGGCGGAGTCAAACTGGGACATTCTATTTTGACCGCTTAGTTCTTTCCACTGCACAAATTACAAGACAAGAAGTGGCGGAGCAACCCAACCTCTTTCTTTCAGAAATGCTACTTAGTCAAGGTGTACCTTATTCAATAATTCCAGATACAAATCTAAGTGCCCTCAACGCAGGTCATGTTTACATCTTTCCATACAATCCGCGCATTCCTCAAGAATTACTAAGCAATCTTACCGATTCCATTAGCAGTGGTGCACATGTAATCTTTGCGGATCTATCATTCGGATCCTCAACAGAAGTTGGACAGACAGTGTTCTCAACACTAAACGTGATGAATTATGAGTATACAAACATAACTGAGCGAAACGTAACGAAAGTTGTTTTTGGCGATGCAATAATCGATTCCTCTTTCCCAATATCTCAGATAGTGGATTTCAAAAACAAATCGCAACTTGAGTTTATCGCAAGTTTTGAGTTGTCAGATAATACTACCATCCCATTCATAGCGCAGGAAAAAGTGGGAAACGGAACCATCACTTTCGTTAATCTAAGCCCTTTGGAGGGAGCGTCCGACTATGCTCGGGAAGAAATATTTGACCCGACAAGGAAGATGCTTTTTGCGGTGTTGCCAAAACCCGTCTCATCAAAAACGCCTCTTTCCTTGCCAATCCCTGCCGACCTTCTAAAAGCCTTTTCTGGTTCAACAATGGAATTGTGGTGCAATAGGAACTTGCTTAATACTTTACTGCTTCAAAACAATACCCACATAGAGGGCGACGTTTCTATCAACTCGAGTTCAATGCATTTCAACTGTTCTTCCCTATTAGTTCAAGAGATGCAGATAACAAAGCCCGATGGTGTTATAACGATTAGGAATGCGATCCTCTGTGATGTAGAAATTTTTGGTCTCGGGACGGTGACATCTAGCGAATCAGAGGCTCTTTTATACAACTATCCCGGAGGATACTTCAGCAAGGTAGACGTGCTAGACATGAATCAAGCTTCAACTCACAGGTTCGATTTTTCTAACGCGCAAATAAAATTCAGAATGAATTCACAAACGGGTGAGGAGCAGGTGTTTTCTGAATCCAACATAACGATTATGGCCCCTTCGGTCCCGCGTTTCACGTTGAGAGCGGAACAGCCAACAATTGCGGTAAATGGCACTCTAAGCAGCGTTTTACAGGGCGCATTTATACACGAAGATACGTTCTTTCGAGCACTTTCGACATCACAGGCGTCCATTTTAGGTAACTTCACTTTCAAAATCCTATATTCCTCAGGCATCACGTTTGCTCAGATAGAAGAAATCAATTATTTAGAAAATATAAATGTCCAGTTAAAGCCGTAGCTTTCAAAGATGTTGGATGTGGCAAAATGACCAAGAAAGGAAAAAAGGGCCAAAGATTAAAAGAACAAAGGAAAACAACATGGAGTCTGACTAAGGAAGTCACATACCGAATTATTACACAGATAATACGAGAGCCTTTGACCAAAAAGCGTCTTTTTTGGGAAGTAAAAAATCGCTTGGCACCTAGAAAAAGTCGTGAAGAGCTCTATAAGTACTGGAAAAAACCTTATGGACTTAACCTCCCAGAAGACTATTTAAAGGTAAAGGATTTACGAACCGTCTTCCTAACGAGGTTGGTGGAAAAATATGCCGATCACCAAGCTAATATTCTGGAGATTGGATGTAACGTGGGAAGAAATCTGAATTCGTTGCTTTTATCAGGTTTCAAACATCTTCACGGGATAGAGATCAATAAAAATGCCTTGGAATTAATGAAGAAAGCGTATCCTGAACTTGCCAGAATCGGCACTTACTTTAATGCTCCTGTTGAAACGGTGATCAAAGACCTAGATGACGATTCCTATGACGTTGTTTTTACAATGGCGGTTTTAGAGCACATTCACCCGAGCAGTAGTTTTGTATTCAAAGAGATGGTGAGAATAACGAGGAGGTATATAATCACCATCAAGGGCGAACGCAACATTAGTTGAAGTTTTCCGCGCAACTATGAGAAAATATTTATCCCCCTTGGAATGAAGCAAATCGAGAAGGTTAGTGGTTCGTATATGAAAAAGATAGGTCTTCCAAGTTATATAACCAGAGTTTTCTTGAAAGTATAGAAAAACTTGATGGTAAGTGTGGAATATGACTTCAGGTCGGGAGAAGAAGTTGTTTCTTTTTGAGTCGAATAAGGTTTTAAACAAGAAGGTTATTGAACATATTCTTCAAAGAGACCCTAACCCTAGTATAGTTGTCTTAGAAAATTACGCTGAGAAATCGAATTTCAGCACACCAATCAAGTCAATTTCAGATTATTATGATTTACAGGAACTTAGAGACAGAGTTGATGAGATTTGCACATCAACTCTTAAATCTCTTTTAGAGGACCCAACGATAAACTCAGCGTTCACTATTGACGGCATATTCTATCTCAAGCTCATTAGAGAAGACTTGGGCTCTATGTTATCAGGCGTAATAAGGAATGTCTTAGCGGTTGAACGAATAATCTCCGAGGAAAAGCCCTCAAAGATAGTTGTTTTTGAAAGCCACAATTTTCTGACTGCCACCTTGCCCATACCCCTAGGTAGACTGGTCACTCCAATCGCGAAAAAGCACTTTGTCAACGTCTCTGTTAAGTTCCCCACTCTCTCTCGATGGATTCTGAGAGTGAAGATATTCTTAGCACCTATCTATTTCCTGAAAAAGCGCTTCAAAGTATACACTTTAGTGAGGATCAAGTCGCTATTCTGGAGTGATCTTAGAAAGAGGTCTAAAGAGCATGTTGACGTTAGGAGGAAAAAAGTGCTCTTTATACCCTATTCAAACGCTGAGAAGATATCTATGGAGCCTATCGTGGAACGATTATGCAATTCTGAAGAAATTGATTGCGTAGCCATCCCGTATCCCGACGATGACGAGCGTGCAGGATTATTGGAGAATCAGTGGAAGAAGAGAAAGAACAAGATACCCACATTCTCTTTTGGTGAGTATCATCCGAGGGATAGCTTAGCCATAAGGAAATGCAAGGAAGTTATGGAACTGTGGAGGCGGAAAAAACAGCTTTTCTGCGCATCGGAAGCCTTGAAGCTTGATGGAATAAACCTGGGTGAAATAATAAAGGAGAAATTCGATGTGGTCTTCAAGTGTTGGATGAAAGAGTGCGTGAGGTATTTTTTTGTAGCTAAGGAGATAATTAGAAGGGAGAAGCCTGATATTGTTCTTACTGCTAAATCGCGATGGATGTGGATGAGAAGTGTGCTAGAAGCAGTACGTCAAGAAGGAATCCCGTCTATTTTGATCCAACACGGAATCTATTACGACAGCTTTCTATGGGATCCTGTGAACGTAACAAAGATCTGCGTGGATGACGACTTTAGGAACATATTAGTAAAAAGAGGCGAAGACCCTGAAAAGATCATTGTGACTGGGGCGCCAAGATACGATAGATTTTTTAAAAAAATGAAAGAGAACATTAATGACATTAAGAGGCGTTTGGGTCTAAATCCAAACAAAAAGTATATGTGCTTGCTGACGAGTTTCCTTCCTGAGTGGTCTACAGCTGAAAAACACGATGTTCTACTCTCCACTCTGATTGATTCCGCAAAAGAAGTCAATTATGACCTAATAATTAAGTTGCATCCAAGGGAAAACAAAATGGAAGTGCAAGACTTAATTAGTAGAATAGATAGAATGAAGGAATACGGAAATCGTATAGTAATCTTTTCGTTTGAGGAAGCACATCTCTCCGATGTTGTATTAGCGTCAGATATCATCATTGGTGTACGAACAAGCGCACTCATCAACGCATTGCTAGCTAAAAAACCAACAATCCTCATCAACTTCGACCCATCTGTCAGTGACTTCTTCCCTGAAATACAGGGTAAAATATTTGGCGTAGCTAGATCTCCCACGGAGCTTTTCGAGATAATAAAAGATGCAGTAGCGAATCCAAGTAAAGCCAAGGATAGCGTGAAGAGGGCAGAAAAATACGCTCGTAAATACGTACCCTATAAGAACGCAACAGACCGAGTTGTTAGTTGCCTTTTAGAATTACTTGAAAATATATGAAGATCGCAGACATTATTGTAAAGATGCACAGAGGTTCCAAACAATCATTAGTTCCATTAAACATCTCTTCTTGCGTGTTCGGGAAGGAACTGCTTTCCATATACATTTTACTGAAATATGGGATCCTGAAGGAAGGCAGATCAGTTTTTATAGTAGCACAAAAAATTGGTTTTTAAGAAGGCCCCTCTGCATGCGCGTCAGATAGAAAGAGATGCAGTTATGACGACTAGAGAAAAGAAGGTTGTAGCCATTGTGCAAGCCCGCACAGGCTCTACCAGATTACCCAGTAAAGTTCTTAAAAAAATTAACAAAAAAACCATGCTGGAGCACGTTATAGAGAGGCTAAAGAACACAAAGACAACGGATGAAATCGTAATAGCTACTTCAAATAAGGAACAAGATAAACCAATTATAGAATTAGCTAAAAGATTAAATGTAAGCTATTTTGTAGGTTCTGAATATGATGTGTTAGATAGATATTTAAAAGCTGCCGAACAAGTAGAAGCAGAAATTATCGTTAGAATCACGGCAGACTGTCCCTTAATAGACCCGAACACTGTAGATAAAATAGTTAGATGCCACCTTCAATCGAATGTAGATTGTACACGCACTTTAATAGATGAAAGCAACAGCAAAAGTTTTCCTCGAGGACTCGATGCTGAAGTCTTCTCTGTGAAAGTGCTTAGAAGAGTACACAAATTGGCAAATAAGCCCTATAAAAGGGAACATGTGACTATATTTATTTACGAACACCCTGAGCTGTTCAAGATACAGATGATTGAGGCAGAAGAGGGCTTACGAAGGCCCCACTATCGGTTATGTGTGGATGTTGAGGAGGATTTGAAGCTTATCAGAGAAATTTATCACCGGCTGTATGTGCCTAATGAAATCATCGACATAAGAGACGTAATCAGATTGCTGGATGAGAATCCAAATTTACAGCAAATAAACGCACATGTAAAGCAGAAATCATACTAATCGCAGCAAGCTATCTCATTAAATGAGAGATGTTTTAAATTACGTATATGGCGTTCTCCAATTGAACCACAACCAACAACAAGAAATTTCATAAGAACATCATCATCCTTGAAGTGAATCTTCCTATGTTATTGTATATTACTTCATCTCTTTTAATATTTCTTGTAACCTTGTCTCCAAAAACAGCGACGTTGTTTTCAGTGAGTGGCATCCCCATTCACATCTCTAACTTGGCCAATAAAGTGATATCTCTTCCGATACCAATTTCGCCAAAGGCTTGGTACAACTTTCTCCTTAAAGTATCCGGGATTGATAACTCAAATTTCACTCGCTTCTTATGGCACTCACTACCTACTTGCGGATTACCAACATAATCATCCCCCATCAGCAAAAAAAAGCTCCATGGGGAAGTCGGTCAGCATCTGGACAACTTTAAAACCAAGCGACTTAACTAAGCACACCAGCGATTCACAATTGAAGTAATTGATATGGTCAGGTATAGCCACCCACCACTGACCTTTCCCAGCCTTTTTTTGAGCGCAGATTTGAAGCTCAGTGAAATCGTTGGGAACCCGCAAACAAATCATCCCACCATCGGACAAGAGTTCCTTGGTCATGTCCAGAATTTTTACCGGATGCGGGACATGCTCTAAGACGTTCAAAAGTACCACGGCATCAAAAGAATGTTTAAATACTGGATATTGTGCAACAAATTTCTCAACGGTCATATTGTAAACTGTAATACCCGCCTCCCGCGCTAATAGCGCTTCTTCCTCTGAAGGCTCAACCCCGACCACATCCCATCCTGCTTCAGCCATATAAGTTAAAAACGTACCTAGACCACATCCAACGTCCAAAACACGTCTCTGTTGCTTATGTATATGATAGTGTAGCATATCACGTATATCTTTGTAAAGCGTTTGCCTAAGCCATTCTAATTCAGCTTTTGCCTCTTCACCTCCAGCAAGTAGTCTCCTGAGCTCTGGGGCTCTCCCTCCCTTTTTGGTCAGTTCCGTATATTTCTTCTTGTAGAATTCTGATAATTCCTCCTCAGCCGGAATTGGATCTAACCTCCAATATCCATAGGTTGGGTCTTTGAGAACTTTGTATTTTTGCATAACATCTTTCCCCATGCGATAGTTTCATCAGCCTTATTGCCACTGCCTTGGGTAAACCTCATATCATGTGCCTCATAAAGTTTTTTAAAGGTGTAGATAAAAACATTTAGCATATTTAGAGGTTTAAACATGAAAAAATCCAAAATAGATGCGTTACATGAATTTAATGGAAGATATCTGTGTCCGCTGGAGAAGAAATTCCTCACGCAACTTAAGAAATGGAGAAATTTGCAGATCAAAGTGCTCAGACAATTTAAGCCTTTAACTGAGTATGATCAGGAAAAATGGTTCGAAAAACTATCTGAGGATGAAAGGCAAGCTCTATTCGGAATAATAATTTTTGATGAAAAATCTGAAAAAGAGATGTTTATTGGTTATTGTGGCATTACCAATATCGATTTTAGGAACAGAAGAGGTGAAATCTCTTTCCTAGTTGATCCAGATAGAGTTAACGACAAAAAAATATACAGAGAAGATTTCTTATCTGTTTTACACATGTTATGTAAATACGGTTTTGAAGAACTTAACTTAAACAAATTATTCACGGAAACTTTTTCGTTTCGGACGAAACACATAGAAATACTGGAAGAATTTGGCTTTAAATCCGATGGCATCCTAAGAAGTCATCATTTCACCAACGGACAATACTACGATTCAGTTATCCACTCATTACTCATCTCTGAATGGAAACAGCAACAGGAGAAATTGAAAAATGAACTGGACAAATAAAAACGTTATTGTGACAGGCGGTTCGGGTGTTATCGGAAAAGAATTAATTAAAAAACTAATTAATTTAGATGCAAATGTGAGATGCTTTGATATCGTCCCAAAGCCACGCCATATACCCAAGTTGGTCAAATACTTTAGAAGAGACCTAACAAGTCTCAATCCAAAAGAGTTTATCGAATTTGAACCTGAAATTATTTTTCATCTCGCAGCTACCTTTGAAAGGACCAAAGAAACAATAGGTTTTTGGGAAAGAAACTTCAGAAATAATGTCATCTTAACACACAATGTTCTTAATGCCGCGAAAAAATGTGGCCATCTGAAAAGGTTTCTGTTTGCTTCAAGTTACTTAGTGTACTCTCCTAATCTTTATCTTAATAAGACCCCGCCAGGCAGCTCCGTCAAACTGAGTGAGGATAGTTCAATCAACCCTAGAAATCTCTGTGGATCAGCAAAATATTACTCAGAAAAGGAGTTGGAGTATCTAAAGAAATTTGATAATTTTACTTTCACGTATGTCTCAGCACGCATTTTCAGAGTGTATGGTCTTGGTTCTAGAGATGTCATATCAAGATGGGTCAGAGCAGGCTTAAAAGGAAGAAAAATAAAAGTTTACGGACGAGAAAACTCCTTTGACTTTATTTTTTCAAGCGATGTTGCTGAAGGTTTAATAAAACTTGCAGAAAGTAATGTAAATGGTCCTGTGAATCTTGGAATGGGCACCTCCAACAAAATAGATCAAGTAATTAAAAGCCTCTGCAGAGAGATTCCCCAAATGAGAATTGAAGAATTGAAAAAGCGCATTCTTTATGAAGCAAGCGTTGCAGACATCACAAAACTAGAAAAAGAAACAAAGTGGAAACCGAAAATAGAGCTTGAAGAAGGAATAAGAACTTTAGTAGATTATGAACGAAAGCGTTTAGTTAGGAACAGATGAAGAAATGACGACTAATGTAAACGTTTTGATAACGAGCGTTTCCCGAAAAGTATGGTTAGTCGACACTTTTAAGAACGCGCTAAACCAGATGGGAATTGAAGGCAATGTTATTTCTGTAGATATGGATACGCTGTCAGCTGGCTTGTACGTGAGTGATGCGTATTATATTACGCCCCCATCTTCTGATCAAAGTTTCATACCTAAAATTTTGCAAATATGTAAGAAAGAAAATGTCCGTCTGTTGATTCCTACTAGAAACGGAGAGTTGCTATTGTTCGCAAAAAACAAAGAAAGGTTCAGAGAAAACGGAGTCGAGATTCTTGTTTCTGACCCAGATGTTATCAAAATATGTAATGATAAATACCGGTTTTACCAATTTCTTGTTCAGAAGGGTATACCTACTCCTAAAACTTTTCTGCCCAGCCAAGTGATCTATACCACAATGGAGTACCCTCTGATCGTTAAGCCAAGATATGGCAGTGGGAGTAAAAACACTTTTAAAGTAAAAAATCAGGGTGAACTAAAATTCTTCCTCAATTATGTTCCAGAGCCCGTAGTACAAGAGTTTATCAAAGGAAAGGAGTACACTGTAGATGTGTTATCTGATTTTGATGGCAAGGTTGTTACCGTAGTGCCAAGAGAAAGAATTGAAACCTTTGGCGGAGAGTCATTCAAAGGGAAAACGGTTAAAGACTATGGAATAATAAAGCATGCAAAAAAACTAGCAGAAGAACTTGGAAGTATTGGGCATATTACAATTCAATGCGTAGTAAACGAAGAAGCTATAAATTTCATTGAAGTAAACCCAAGATTTGGCGGAGGAGCAGCTTTAGGAATAGCAGCTGGAGCAAATACTCCTCTTCTAATACTCAAGTTAATCCTAGGAGAGAAGATTAAACCCATGATAGGAGAGTTTACAGAAGACCTTATAATGCTACGGTACACAAAAGACATATTTCTTGATGGAAAAACCTCAAATAGAGACAACGTGAAAAAAGCAGTTCTTTTTGACTTAGACGATACACTTTATGATGAAATGCAGTTCGTGAAAGGGGGATTTAAAGCAGTCTCTATATACGTCTCCAAAAAGTATGGCATTAACCAAAGTACGTTCTATGAAACCTTACTAGACGTACTGGAAAAAGAGGGCCGCGGCCACACTTTCGATATTGCACTACAGAAATTGGGCTTGTATGAAAAGGAATTAATTCCCAAACTGGTTCAAGTATACCGTAAGCATAAACCCAAGTTGTCCTTGCATCCAGACGCATCCGTCGTCTTGTCTAAACTGAAGAAAAGCCATAAATTGGGACTAATAACAGATGGCGATGAACAAGTTCAAAGAAGAAAAGTCCAAGCTTTAGGAATTAAAGTCTTCTTTGACGTTCTAATCTTCACTAATCATTATGGCGTGGGAAAACAAAAGCCAAATTCCTTTCCATACCAAAGAGCCATAAAAATGCTGAAAGTGAAGCCTGTTGAAGCGGTCTATGTGGGTGATGATCCCTATAAAGACTTTATTGGTGCTAAAAAAGTTGGGATACGGACTATTAGAGTTTTGAGAGGAAAATACAAAGATGTCAGACTCAGCCAAACATTTGAAGCAGATCATGAAGTAAATGATTTAGAAGAGATTTTCTCCTTTATATTCTGATGTAAGGACTGACTTCACTTTAGCGCATGACCCCTCTAATAGAATTTTATATCTTGTCCCACGTGATGGGTTCATATTGCTTGATATTCGTTCTCGCTTTCCTACCGACAACTGCCTCAAGGTATTTTGGTTGTAACCCTATAACGGGCCTTAGAAGTTCAAGCATTTCTTCGGTAATAATGGTACCAACGGGTATGTCCCTTTTAGCAAATATACTTCTACCTGCAAGCCTACGGTTTTCCAGTTCAGCCTTTGTAGGTTGTTTAACTGATGAACCCAATAATTTTTCAACGGTTCGTATGCTCTCCACCATAGCTTTCAATTCTTGAGGCTCCAAAGCATAGGAATGATCTGGACCATGTAAACTTCTATCCAATGTAAAGTGCTTTTCTATCATTACAGCACCCATTGCTACAGTTGCCAAAGGTGCAACTATGCCTAACGTGTGATCCGAATAACCTGTCGGTAGTTGAAATGTCCGTTGCAGGGTAACCATAGATTTAAGATTGGCATCTTCTATTGCGGTAGGGTAACTGGACACGCAATGTAATAATATGACATTTTTATTCTTAACAGATTTAATAACTGTGATCGCTTCTTTAATTTCGTCCAAAGTGGATGCTCCTGTGGAGACTATTAGAGGTTTCCCTTTTTCTGCTGTATATCTAAGTAACGGAAGGTTTGTGAGCTCCCCTGATGCAATCTTGAAGGCTGGTACGCCGATTTCCTCTAGAAGATCAACTGCTTCTTTATCAAAAGTTGAGGATAGGAAAATGAGGTCTCTTTTATTTGCATACTCCACTAGTTCTGGGAGCCACTCGCGGGGCAGCTCTATTTTTTTAAAAATATCGTACATGGTTTTCTCAATATGTTCTTCTTCTAAACTGGTTTTTGCTACTAATTTGTCCGCTAAAAAAGTTTGGAATTTTACAGCATCCGCACCAGCATCCGCGGCGACATCTATAAGTTTCTTTGCTTGCTCAAGTTTACCATCATGATTTGACCCCGCCTCTGCGATAATAAATGTTGGTTCTTTAACGCCAACAAATTTATTGCCGATCCTAATTTTTTTCATATATCTATCTCTTTAATTCTCTAATTGACTCTTTAACAGCGTCAATCACATCAAAAACATCTTCATCACTCATTTTAGGGAATAATGGCAACGTAATTATTCTTTTGAATACATCTTCTGTAACTGGAAAATCCTTTTGACTGAGGTTAAAACGCTTATAAAAACTGTGTTTATAAACCGGAATGTAATGCACATTAACTCCAATATTCTTTTGTCTCATTAACTTGAAAAAATTGTTTCGATTGACTCCATTCAGTAGAATCGTGTATAGGTGCCAAACATGTCTAACATTTGGTTTGACATAAGGTAAGGTAATTTCTGGAGTACCTTCAAATGCTTCGTCGTACATTTTCACAATTTCACTTCTTCTCGCTATAAAGTTCTCTATCTTCTTTAACTGGGAGAAGCCCAATGCCGCTTGGAAGTCTGTTATTCTATAGTTTCTGCTTAGAAATTTTACGTCGTAGGCCCATGACGCGTCTGGTCCATACCTCTCTCTTGCACCTTTATCAATTCCATGGTTTCTCAACATCCCCATTTTTTCTGCAAGGTCTTTATTGTTCGTAACGCACATTCCCCCTTCACCAGTTGTAATATGTTTTACCGGATGAAAGCTGAAAACGGTAATATCTGCAAAACCACCTACTTTGTTCCCTTTGTATTCAGCGCCTAGTGCGTGAGCTGCATCTTCGATTAGGTATAGACCATAATCTGCAGCTATTTCCTTTATTTCTTTTATATCGCAGGGTTGACCCGCAAAATCAACATAGATAATTGCCTTTGTTTTAGCCGTTACTTTCTTCCTAATTTCTTTCGGATTAATGTTATATGTATCTTTCCTTATATCCGCAAGGGCAGGCCTTAAACCGTTGAACAAAACTGCATTGACTGTTGCGACAAAAGTGAAAGGCGTGGTTATTATCTCTCCGCTTTCTAAGCCCAAAGAAGCCACAGCAATGTCTAAAGCGCTCGTCCCAGAATTTACCGCAACACCATATTTACAATTAACATACGCGCAAACAGAATCCTCAAACTCTTTTATCTTCGGCCCAGTCGTTATCCAATCACTTTTTAAAACTTTAACGACTTCTGCTATATCCTCATCGTCAATCCAATGTAATGCATAGGGTAAAAACGTCTTCCTCAATACATTCCCTCGTTTCTTATACAGTTCATGGTCCTTTTAATTCCTTCTTCCAGAGGCGTTTCAGGTTTCCATCCTAGCAGTTTCTCTGCCTTCGAGTAATCGCAAACCAGTTTACGAATTTCTGATCGCGGGTGGTGATGTGGGATGTGTTTTATCCTTGTTTCGTCTCTGCAAATCATTAATGCCAAATCATTTATGCTGATGTCCCTGCCAGTCCCACCATTTATGACCTCCCCTATGGCATCCTCGCAAAATGCTGCTTTAACGATGAAATCACCACAATCTTCCACATAAAGCAGATCCCTAGTTTGCGTGCCATCACCATAAACCAAAAGATTTTCACCCTCCAAATACCTTCTAATGAAGATGCTCACAACTCCTCCTTCCATGTTACTCTTCTGATATGGGCCGTAGGTATTAAAGGGCCTAGTGATTACGACAGGCAAGCCGTAGCCATGAAAATACGAAATGACCATTTCTTCCGCTGCAACTTTAGAACCAGCGTAAGGCGACCTTGGTTTAATCGGGTGTTTTTCGTTTATGGGCTTGGAGAGTGTAAGGTCGTAAATCAAGCAAGTTCCCACCAAAACGATTTTTGCGTCATTTCGCCTACAAGCCTCAAGGACATTGTACGTTCCAATAACATTGTTCTCAAAGGCTCTCTCTGGATAGTCTAACGATTCTTGAACGTTAACCTGAGCAGCTAAGTGAATACACAGATCAACTCCTTTGAATGCGCTGTTCAACAATTCCTTATCCAGTACATCTGCCTTCATAAACCTAAAGTTTGGTTTTCCATGGAATTCGCTAATATTCTTTACACTACCATTACTTAAATTGTCTAATGCGACAACCTCATAATGATTTAATAGCTTTTCTACAACCCATCTCCCTATAAAACCAGCACCGCCAGTCACTAAAATTGTCATCCTAAATCACCTAACTTTCAGATTTTTAAGATACATGCTATCCAGAGATTACAAAAGGTTTTCTTTACGAAGCATGTCTTTAATTTCCTGCTTTGAGAGAACCTCTGCGTCCTCAGACCTATAACCTCTTAATTTTGTAGGTTCAGCGTTTGGATACTGAAATGTCTCAATACGCGAATATTCTGTTATTTCTGGCAGCACAATAAACATCTCTTCCGTTTCTAACGAACGCTCAGCCTCACTCTGCATCATTATTTCTTCGAAAAGTTTTTCACCAGGTTCCCTACCAACCACCTTTATTCTAATGCCATCTGCATCACGTCCACATAACTCTTCAACAATAACATTAGCCAAGTCTAGGATCCTCACGCTCTTCATCTTTGGAACAAAGACCTCTCCACCCTGCGCCATTTCTGCAGCTTTAAATAAGAGACCGCTAGCTTGAGACATAGACATTACAAATCTGGTCATTCTCTCATCCGTTAATGTTATCGGTCCGCCATTTCGTATCTGATCTTTGAATAAAGGAATTATAGATCCTCGAGAACCCAGCACATTACCAAAACGCACACTACAGAACACAGTTTTTCGCCAACCCTTGTAATAGTTTGCAGCCGTGATCAGTCTCTCAGCCAATAATTTAGTAGCCCCCATCACGTTACAAGGGTTGACGGCCTTATCGCTGCTGGCGAATATAACCTTATCAGTCTCCTCTTCCAGAGCAACATCAATTAGATTTTGTGTACCAAATACATTCGTCTTCACCGCCTCAAAAGGATTATACTCGCAAGCAAGAACATGCTTTAAAGAAGCGAGGTGAAACACGATGTCGATATCCTCCATAGCGCGAGATAAACGATCTTTATCACGGATATCTCCTAACAAAAACCTAACATTAGAATAATCCTTCAGGTCTTTACTCATTTCAAATTCTCGTGTCTCATCTACATCTAATATTCTCAACACCGCAGGATTGTGTCTTAAAATCTCACGTGCAATCGCTTGTCCTACCGAGCCAGTTCCGCCCGTTAATAAAATTTTCTTACTTTCAAGCAACGCTTTCATGATGAACACATCGAAATAATGCCACTTTTGTATAGTATAGCATTCATTAATTTAAAATTAACGTACGATCTTGAATACAACAAAGGAGCATTAAACAAAAGCCTAGAACAATGATCGGTTAAACGCCGATTCACCCTTCAGACATCCAATATCGCAGCTTCTAGACCCGCTTCAACATGCCCAACAAAACCCGAAGCTCCACAGCAGATAGGCTCAGAAGACCAAACAGACGTCAAAACCACAGCAGAAATCACCATAAAAGAAACGAAACTTAAAGACGTCAAATTCAAGTTCACAGGAGGAGTAGACGGCGAAAGAGGCTGGAAAGGAGACGTCAAAAACATGCTACTAGACATAAGCAAAATCAAAAAACTCGGATGGAAACCCAAACACAACACCAGACAAGCCGTAAGAAAAGCAACCAAACACTTGAAAACTGAATTGTTGTCTCCTAGACCCTAACAAAATTTTGAACCCTATAACACTGGAGAGACGCCTTCGGCGGTGAACAACACTACCTCAACCTTCCA
>Ga0315280_10002843_pt1 | contig 27469 bp, 26 predicted proteins | sample YL17G06_40_MG_FD_203697 | JGI IMG/M metagenome (GOLD analysis project Ga0315280, IMG submission 203697) | Sediment microbial communities from Yellowstone Lake, YNP, Wyoming, USA - YL17G06_40 | ecosystem: Environmental > Aquatic > Freshwater > Lake > Sediment | place: USA: Wyoming | collected... | reverse complement strand
ATACGGGGTGATGAAGCTCTTGGTGAATAAGCCCACCAAGGCCCTGGAGGCCTTGTGTTCTCAGGGCATTCCGGCGAACAAGCGGGAAATCCTGGCTGTCCTCATGGAGGACCGCCCGGGAGGATTGTACCGCATCGCCAAGGTCTTCGGTCAGCGGAAGATCAACATCGAAGATGCTTATGGCTTCGTCATCGAAGACAAGAAGCGCGCCGTGCTGGTCGTGGACGTGGAAAAGATCCGCGAGGCCAAAAGGGCCCTCAAAGAAGAGGGGATCTCTACCTTGAGCGACCGGGAAATCTACTCGCTTTAAGGGAGGGCCCTTCCCCTTTTTAGATGGTCATCCCTCCATCGATGGCGATGGTTGCCCCGTTCATGAAAGCTGCTTCATCGGAGGCAGCGAAGAGAATGGCCGCGGCGATCTCTTCCTCTCTTCCCAGCCGCCCCATGGGCTGGCGGGCAATGAAATCTGCCCTTGCTTTCACAGGGTCTGCGAAGGCCTGAATTCTCCGCGCCAGCGAGGGAGTATCCGTGGTCCCGGGGCAGATACAATTCACCCGGATGTTTTCGTTAAGATAGTCCGCAGCCATGGCCTTGGTCAGTGCCCAGACCCCTCCCTTGGAGGCCGTGTAAGCTCCCCGGTCCTTCACCCCCTTGAGGGCCACCACAGAGGCGTTGTTAACAATCACTCCCCCCCCGGCTTTCCTCATCTCCGGGATGGCATATTTGGAGACCAAGAAAACTCCTTTCAGGTTCACGGCCATGGTTCGGTCCCAGTCTTCCTCGGAAGTGTTGTCCACCCTTCCCGGAAGGACAATTCCAGCATTGTTCACCAAAATGTCCAACCGGTTGAAGGCTTTGACTGTTCCTTCCACCATGCGCCGGGCATCCGCCTCTTTGGAGACATCTCCCTGGAGATAGATGCCCTGTCCAGCGGCTTCCTTCAATAACCGCAGGGTTTCCAATCCATTGGCCGGCGTCAAGGAGTTAGCTGCCACTTTCGCCCCCTCCCTGGCAAAGCGAATGGCCGCTGCCCTTCCGATACCTACACCCGCACCCGTGATCAAAACTACTTTTCCCTGGAAACGCATGGCCTTCTCCTTTTAAAAATAGTTAGTTTACCCAACGGTTTGCGGACCCTGGGTAATAGATTACAGATTTAGCGTTATTTTAGTATCGTTCTGGTATCCACCCTAAGGAACCCTCGGGCAGTCTCCGCCTTCAGTGTCCAGGGATGAATGGTTTGATTATTATGGCTTCGACTCTGCAGATGGTCAAGAAAAATTTATCTTCCCTTAAAACCCCTTTAGATTTTTAAAAGGAGCAATTTTTTTCTTGACAAAATAAATTATAGGTTATAAAATTATTTATTATATTAAAATTCACAAGGGCTTGATTCTTATCCTTTCCTTCTTCAAGCGAAAAATACTTAAAGGATTTTGACAATTGTTCTGTCGCTCCGCCAGTATTTCGCGAAAATTTAAAAAATTTTAGCCATGAAAGAAATCCTGATCGATCAAATTGTTTCTACCATCGGGAAGAAAATCGAACAACTGCGAAAGCAGCAAGGCTTATCTTTGAACCAAGTCGCCGAGAAGGCCGGAGTCTCTAATACAACCATCCACAAGCTGGAGCGGAATAAGATGACTCCCACCATTACAGTGCTGATGAAAATCGCCGATGCTTTTGGCGAAAAGGTGGGATTCTTTTTAGGGGAGGAAAACAATAATTTTGAATATATTCAGGAGGCGGAATATACCCCCAAGGGGGATGGAAAAAAATTTCGCAACACTTCAGGGAATACCCAAGTAGAATACTTGGCTTTTCGCCTAAAAGAGGGGAAGCTGCTCGTGTTGCTTACTTTTTTGAAATCCGGCACAAAAAGCGGCCCTAAACCCCAATCTCATCCGGGGGAAGAATTCATATTTTGCCTTAATGGCGAAATTCAATATGAAGTCCACGGAAAAACCTATCTTCTGAAAAAAGGGGATAGTCTTCACTTCTATGCTCATTTTCCTCATCGGTGGGAAGTCATTGGAAGCAAGGGAACAAAAAATCTGTGGATCATCACTCCTCCTCCCACTGGTGGGGTCACGGAGCTTTGGAAATAGATTTCGCCTGCACCGGCCGCGTTTAATTTGATTTTGTACGTCCCTTCTGAAGAGGAGGCAATGTGCTTTCCTTCTTAAAGGGTAGTACGGCAACAGAGAAATCTTCCGCTGGTTTATTGGGCATCCCTGCTTCTACCTCCCAACCAGCCTCCGTCTTCCCTGCCTCCCTGCCAATCCGCACTGCCAAAGATTACTTCCGGTCACTTCCGTCCGCGAAAATGAAGGGGGGTTTTTTACCACCTCTTTTAAGGAATAGTGGTTTCGGGAAAGAAGCCTCTCCCGCAAATCTTCGGAAAAACTTCAACTAAACCTTCCCCAAAGATTGGAGAGGAGGGCAAAATGAATTTCGACCTTTCTGATGAACAGATCATGCTCAAGAGTTCGGCCCGAAGACTCATGGAGAAAGAGGTTACACCATTCCTCACCAGCTTTCCAGAGGATCGCCCCCTCCCCTCCGGGAAAATTAAGGAGCTGCTGAAAAAGCTCATCCCCCTGGGCTATATCGGAAGCATCATTCCGGAGGAATACGGGGGGGCGGGCCTTGATTACCTCACCTACGGGCTACTCATGGAAGAACTGGAACCCAGTATATATGGTCTCGTCATGATAACCGGCGGGACCGCCCGGTCGGTCTATTTCCTGGGAAACGAATCCCAGAAGAAGGCTTTTATTCCTCCTATCCTCTCGGCCGAAAAAATTGGGTGCTCCGCGATTACCGAGCCCGATGTGGGCTCGAATCCGGCGTTTGTCCAGACCCGGGCTGTTTTTGATAGAGACCATTACATCGTCAATGGCACCAAGACCTGGATCACGAACGGAGCCTTCGCCGACGTTGCTTTTGTCTTGGCTACGGTAGACCCAAGCAAAGGGAAAAAAGGCCTCTGCCGTTTCATCGTGGATAAAGCGGTCTCCCCGTTTCAAGCTAAACCCATCCAGACAATGGAGGATGATTTAAAAATTCCGAGTGTCGGCGAGCTCATTTTCGAGGATTGCCGCGTTCCCAAGGAAAACGTCCTCGGGGTTCCGGGAGAGGGCCTGAAAGACACCCTGGTAGCCTTTCAAGCAGCCAGATGTTTTGTGGCCATTGGAAGCATTGGCCTAGCCCAGAGAGCCATTGATGCGGCTGTGCGCTATGCCAAAGAGAGAGTTCAGTTTGGAAAGATTATCGGCAAGTTTCAGCTCATCCAGTCCATGATCGCAGACATGATTGCGGAGACGGACGCTGCCAGACTTTTAACCTATCGAGCTCTTCTACAAATACAGAAAGGGGTCCGCTGCGCCCGGGAGACTTCCATTGCCAAATTCTATGCTACGGAAGCAGCCGTGAAGGTTACTTCAATGGCCATCCAGATTCATGGGGCCTATGGCCTTTCCAAAGAATATCCTGTAGAGGCTCTCTTCCGGGGAGCCAGGATGATGACCATCCCCGACGGGACAACACAGATTCAAAAGATGATCGTCGCCCGGGAGATTTTGGGTATGCAGGCTTTTGTATAAATTAAATTGGCGGATATTTTCCGAATTAATAAGAAAAAGAGCAGGGGACGATAGGATCCTAAAAATCAAAGAGAAAAGGAGAAGAGACATGAAAAAAATCCAATGGAAGTATACGGTAATCCTTGGATGTATCTTGCTTTTACTTACCCTGGGGCTATCCGAGACGGCTTTCGCCCAAAAAGGGAAACCCCTAGTCCTCAGAGTGGCTCACCTCTCCAGCGCCATAGGCACGGGTCCAGAGTATTTACAGAAGGCGGCAAGAGAAATAGAAAAGCTTACCGAAGGCCAACTCAAGTTTGAGTTTTATTGGAGCGAATCTCTTGTAAAGACAAAAGAGATGCCCAAGGCCATCCAGAGAGGGGTGTGCGATATTGCCTGGACCGCCGCCTCCTATCATCCCGCTGAAGTTCCCTTATGGACCCACAGCCGAACCCTATTATTCCATCCGAATGGAGACGATGCAGGATATATCACGAGAAAAACCTGGATGCTTTTCGACAGTTCCAAAGATCTGCAAGGCGATTATGAAAAAATAGGACAGACGGCTTGGTTCTGCACTCCGTACGATTCCTATGTCTTATTTTCCAAAAAAATCGTCAAGAACCTTGAAGATATGAAAGGACTGAGAATCAGAGTCAGCGGCGAAGAGCCTGCCAAGATGATGAAGGCCATAGGCGCGCATGCCACTTTTATCCCTGCTCCGGAGACCTACACCGCCTTGGAGAAGGGCATTGTGGATGGAGGCTTGGCGGGTTGGGAATGGGGGAAGAGATATGCTCTTTATGAGGTAGTGCCTTACGTAGTGGATACCAGGGTCAGTATAGGCTACGCCTTTTTCAATGTTTCCCTGGCGACTTTGAAAAAGATGTCGGAGAAAGACCGCAAAACCTTTTTGCAGGTTGGCAGAAGGGTATCGATTGAGTTGGGTGACGCCCAAAGGAAGGAGCGGGAAGACTATAAGAAATTCATGCAGGACAAAGGGGTCAAGGTTCTGCCTTTCTTGGACGCAGAGAGACAAAAATGGGCGGACATTCCCGCGGTGAAGGCCCTTCCCAAGGAATGGATCGAGCGGCAGAATGCGGCCAAGAGACCGGGGGCGAAAGTGATGAGGGAATTTCTTACTATTTTTGAAGTGCCCCACTGGATGCCGGCCGGATACTGAGAATACGGGCACGCGTTTTGATTCGGGAGGGAAGAAGATGCAGATTTTGAACCGTTTTTTATATTTTCTTCGATCCGGTTTTGCCGAGATTTCAAGCTGGCTGGTGTTGCTGGTGACGATATTCATTACCTTGGATGTGACCTTGAGGTATTTTTTAAAAGCATCCATCCCCGCCGGTATGGAGTTCACCCAGATTATGCTGGCCACATTGGTGTTTTTTGCTTTCGGCAAAGCCCAGGAGAGCAAAATTCACGTTCGGGTTGAATTCGTAATTGAGAAACTTTCATCGAAGGTAAGGCATTATTGGGAGATTGTTGTTCATTTTTTGGCTCTGGTATTTTTTTCCATTATTTTTTGGGGAGCCATCGGGTTTTTTGTGGATTCGTATGCCATGAAGGAATATTTTCCGGGAGTTGTGCCGGTTCCCATCTATCCTGCACGGGGAGCCATTGTCATTGGCTGTGGGCTCATGATCATTGAGCTCATAAGGGACCTTGCCTCCATGTTGAGGGGGAAGGGGAAAGAGGTCTTTGCTCCCAGCCTTGAGCAGAGGGAGATAGAAGAGAGCATCGCCAAAATCGAAGGGGAAGAAAAGAAATAGCATGAGATTTCTTTTTGTCCAGCATCAGTGATAATCTTCCTTTCGTGGCGGAGGGCGCAAGTGGAACCTTTTACCATTGGTGTGATCCTAATTGCCGTATTAGTCGGCCTGATCATAGCGGGCCTTCATGTGCTTGTGGCCATGGGTTTGGTCGGGCTCGTCGGATTTTGGTGGGTGACCGGGAATTTGGAGGGAACGATTGCCCTTGCGGCCGGCACCGCTTTTTCAGTGGGTTCGTCCTACGATTTTTCAGTGATTCCGCTTTTTATCCTCTTGGGAATGGTCATTTATGAAAGTGGGATGGCCACGAACATTTATGATGCTCTTTATTGTTGGGTGGGGAGGATTCCGGCCGGCCTGGCCATTTCCACCACTCTTGCCGTGGCTTTTTTTAGTGCGGTCAGTGGTTCCGCCTTGGCCTGTGCGGTGACGTTTTCCAAGTTGGCCATTCCGGAGATGATAAAAAGGGGTTATCACCGCGGTTTATCCTGCGGGCTCATCGCCGGGGCGGCCACCCAGGATGCATTGATTCCTCCGAGTGGTCTTTTGGTGCTTTACGCCATTTTGACGGATCAATCCATTGGGAAGTGCCTCATGGCCGGATTTCTGCCCGGATTTTTATCCTGCTTTTTGTATATAGGACTTGAATTGGTCATTGCCAAGGTGAGACCGGATTGGATGCCCAGAGGTTCGACTTTTACAACGAAAGAGAAGTTTGAATCTTTAAGAGGAGCGTGGCAAATTCCTCTTTTGGCGGTGCTTATTTTGGGGGCTATTTATACGGGGATTTGCACTCCTACGGAAGCTGCTGCGGTGGGGACTTTCATGGCCATCGTGCTTGGGGTAATCGTGGTGGGCATTAAAAAATTAAGACTTCCCCAGGGCCTGAGAAGTACGATAACCTCCGCCACCATGATTTACGCCATTCTCATCGGCGCTTTCATGTTCAGCAGCTTTATGTCGGTGAGCCGGATTCCCACGATGTTATCCGAAATGATCAAAGCTGCGGCAATCAGCAAAGAGTTGGTGATGTTGATCATTATCGTGATCTATACGATCCTTGGGATGTTCATGAGCGCGGTTGCTTTCATCGTCATCACCATGCCCATTTTTTTCCCCATTGTGGTTGCTTTGGGGTATGACCCGATCTGGTATGGGATCATTGTGGCCAAGATGGCCGGAGTCGGAATGTTGACCCCTCCCGTGGGGTTGAGCGTATACGCGGTGAAGGCGACGGTTGGCGATACGGCAAAGCTCGATGAGATTTTCAGAGGGGCAATGCTTTTTCTGATTATGGACTACGTTTGCCTGATCTTATTGTTCCTCTTCCCCTCGATTGCTACGTTTCTACCCAATATGATGGGCAAATGATATATCTCCCGGGTTCCGATTACCTGAGGGCAGACGCTTTATCTCGATGGGGGATTGCTGGCATAGATAAGAAAAAATCGCTATGCGCATAGCGTATTTTTGCAAGGGGGGATGTAAATGAAAGCGGAAACAGGGCAGCAGTTAGAGCAAAAAAAGGGGAAAAGGATTCCTTTCAAAGAAAATCTTTTTGTCGAGCAAAGTGAGCCGGAAGGGAAGCCACGGATGCTGGCAGCCCATTGCCAAAAGTGCGGTAAGCATGCCTTTCCTTTCCGGGAGATATGTATTTTCTGCCATTCCAGGGATGTCCAAAAAACCTATTTGAGCCCAAAAGGGAAACTCCATACATTTACCATCTGCCGGGTCCCGGTCCCGTATACCACTCCCCCTTATGCCATGGGCTACATCGATCTTCCGGAAGGACTGATGATTTTTTCCCAGCTCACGAATTGGGCGGAAGAAGAGCTCAAGATTGGCATGGAGATGGAGCTGGTGGTGGAGAAGCTGAAAACCGACAAAGATGGAAATGAAGTTTACAGCTATAAGTTCTGCCCTGTAGAAGCCGGCCAAAGCCAAAAGTAAAAACAAACACGGAGGTGTCATTTCCATGAACCTTGGGACTTATCTGACCCGATCCGCCTTATGGTTTGCCGGTCGAATGGCCATCATTCATGAGGGATACCGGTTTACCTTTCGCCATTTCAACGAACGGGTCAACCGTTTGGCCAACGCCTTCTTGGGATTAGGTTTGCAAAAAGGAGATCGGATCGCCCTTCTTTCCGCGAATCGCCACCAACTGGTGGAGGCCGATTTTGCCTGTTACAAGGCTGGCTTAGTCCGGGTTCCCCTCAATGCCCGCCTTTCCATGCCTGAGCTGATTCACATGCTGAACAATTCTGAATCCAGTGTTCTGATTTTAGGGCCGGAGTTCATTGAAGGGGTCGAGCGGGTGCGCTCGGAAATTCCAACCATTCGGCACTCCATCGCCCTTTCCCGGACTCTCCATTCCATGTTAGATTACGAGTCCCTCATTCAAGCGGCCTCCCCAGATGAACCGAAGGTGGACGTGAGCCTCGATGATCTTTGCTCCCTTAACTATACGTCCGGGACCACGGGCAAACTGAAGGCAGTCATGATGTCCCACCGCAACCGGATCTGCCAGGCCAGAAAATTTCTGCTCATCCCGGATGTAAATATCCAGAAGGATAGCGTGATGGGCCATGTTGGGCCTATCACCCACGCCAGCGGGGGCATGATTCTGCCCTTTATCATCCGGGGAGCATGCAACCTGATCCTGCGCACCTTTGACCTCAAGCTCCTGCTGGAAACGATTGAGAAGGAGAAAGTCACCCATTTGTTTACCGTGCCCACCATGCTCAATTTTATGATGGCCTATCCGGACCTTAAAAAATACAACCTGAGCAGCATCCAGATGATCATATACGGGGCCTCGCCCATGCCCGTGGAGAGGATTAAGCAGGCCCTGGAAATATTCGGACCGGTCCTGGTTCAGGGATACGGGCAGACAGAAACCGCGTCGGGGATTACCTTCCTTTCCAAGGACGACCACCTGTTCGAAGGGGATCCGAAGAAGCTGAGGCGCTTAGCCTCTGCTGGGCTTCCGAGTCCGGAATGTGAAGTGCGGGTGGTCAACGAGAAGGGGGAAGATGTAAAGCCCGGGGAGGTGGGAGAGATCATCGAACGGGGCGATGACACCATGCTCGGATATTGGAAAGGTCCGGAACTCACCGCCGAAACACTGAAAGACGGATGGGTCTACACCCGGGACATGGCCACCGTAGACGAGGACGGGTACATTTACATCGTGGACCGCAGGTCGGACATGATCATCAGCGGGGGATTCAATATTTACCCCTCGGAAGTGGAAAACGCCCTCCATACGCACCCGGCCGTCTTCGAGGCCGCAGTTATTGCGGTTCCGGATGAACAGTGGGGCGAGTCGGTCAAGGCGGTGGTCGTTTTGCGGGGAGGAATGAAGGCCACAGAAGAGGAAATCATCGAGCATTGTAAAAAACATCTGGCCAGTTACAAAAAACCCAAATCTGTGGATTTTGTACCTGAGCTGCCCAAGAATCCGTATGGAAAAGTTCTCCGGAGAAAGCTGAGGGAAAAATATTGGGCGGGACAAGAGAGGATGGTCCACTAAAAAATAAAAATGGAGGCGCCTATGAGTTATGAGACCCTGATTTATGAAAAGGAAGATGGAATTGCGATCGTCACCATGAACCGGCCCGACCGGTTGAATGCCCTGAGTTTTAAATTGAAGGAAGAGCTGTCCAATATATTTGATGTGATGGAGAAAGATGATGAGGTAAAAGTGGTCATCCTTACGGGTGGCCCCAAAGCTTTCAGCGCCGGGGCGGATATTAAAGAACGGGCCACGGTGCAGATGAGCCAGCCCCAATTTTTCTTCAATCAGCGGAAGACCCATGCCTTTTTCTGCAAGATCGAAGATTTTGAGAAGCCAGTGATCGCCGCCGTCAGCGGGGTGGCTGTGGGGGGAGGGTGTGAACTGAGCCTGGTGTGCGATCTGCGCATTGCCTCAGAGACGGCCCGCTTTGGAGTTCCGGAGGTGAAAATCGGAGTGATTCCGGCGGCGGGGGGGACTCAGAGGCTGCCGCGGATCATTGGCCTCACCAAAGCAAAAGAACTTCTCTATACGGGAGATTTCATCGACGCTCAAGAAGCTTATCGCCTGGACCTCGTGAACAGGGTGGTGCCGGTGGATAAGCTCATGGAGGCAGCCAAAGAACTGGCCCGAAAACTCATGAACAACCCGCCCCTATCTGTCAAGTTTGCCAAGAGGGCGGTCAATGTGGGGATGCAACTGGACCTGGCCTCAGCTCTGGAATATGAGACTTACTGCGCCGCCATCGTATCTGCCTCGGAAGACAGAATCGAGGGCTTTAAAGCTTTCGTGGAGAAGAGAAAGCCCGTCTATAAAGGACGGTGAGGCAGGAGGAACCTTTATGAGAGAAGTATGCGTGATCGGGGTCGGGGTGATCAAGTTTGGAAAATTCCCGGAGAAAAGCCTGGAAGCGCTCGGGGTCCCAGCCATCCTGGAAGCCTGTGAAGACTCTGGCGTCCCCATGGATAGAATTCAGGTGGCCTATTGCGGCAGTGTCTGGGGAGGCAACTGCGTAGGGCAGCGAATATTGAAAGAAGTAGGGCTCACGGGAATTGAAGTGGTGAATGTTTCGAACGCCTGCGCCAGCGGCTCCACGGCCTTTCGGGGAGTTTGGGGCCTAATTGCCTCGGGGGTTTATGATATTGGGCTGGCTTTTGGCATAGAGCAGATGTCCAAACAAATCGCCGGGGCCATTCCCCTGGACCAGGACGACCTGGAAGCAGGTCAGGGATTGATCATGCCTGCCCTCTATGCCATGAGAGCCAAAAGACACATGGAACTCTACGGAACGACTCGGGAGCACCTGGCCCTGGTTTCCGTCAAGAACCATGCGCACAGTGTCCACAATCCAAAGGCTCAGTATCAGAAATCTTTTACGGTAGATGAAGTGCTGAATTCCGCCATGATCTGCGATCCTTTGACCCTTTACCAATGCTGCCCGACGGGAGATGGTGCTTCAGCTGCTATTCTTTGTGCCAAAGAGTTGGCCAACAAATATTCCGCCAAGCCAGTAACGGTGGTGGCTTCGGTTTTAACCTCCGGGAAAAGCAGTCTCGAGCCCCATGACGTCACCATCTCTGACCTGACCCGGCGGACGGCAAAACAGAGTTACGAAATGGCTGGCATTGGCCCGGAGGACCTGGATGTTTTGGAGGTTCACGATGCCTTCACCATCGGGGAAATCCTTCACTACGAAAATCTGGGGCTCTGCAAACCGGGGGAAGGGGCCCGGATGATCGAGGAAAAGCGGACCTGGATCAGTGGGGATATTCCCGTGAATCCCAGCGGTGGACTGCTTTCGAAAGGCCATCCTCTAGGGGCTACGGGTATTGCCCAGGTCGCCGAGATCGTCTGGCAGCTCCGCGGGCAAGCTGGATCGAGGCAGGTAGAGGGAGCCAGGGTAGGCCTAACCCACTGTACTGGGGGAGGGATTGGAGGCATCGATGGAGCCGCTTGTTCTATTCATATTCTGAAGAGGTGAGACATGATGCTTCCTCTGGAAGGAATTCGCATCCTGGAATTGGCCCACCAGTATCCAGGGCCCTACTGCTCTCTGCTCCTGGCGGACCTGGGAGCGGAAGTCATTAAAATCGAAAGGCCCGGAGTGGGAGATCTGGCCCGGCAACTCCCCCATTTTTTCCGAAGTATCAACGGTAATAAAAAAAGTCTTACTCTCGACCTTAAATCACCGGCGGCCAGAAAAATTCTCTACCGACTGCTGGAGATTTCCGATGTCTTCATGGAAGGGTTTCGTCCGGGGGTGGCCAGGCGGATGGGGATCGATTATCCCACTTTAAAGAAAATAAATCCGCGCTTGATTTACTGCTCTATCTCCGGTTACGGCCAGGAAGGTCCCTATCGAGATTTGCCGGGCCATGACCTGAACTATCAAGCGATGGCCGGGATGCTGCACTGTTTTCAGGACGAACAAAGGAATTTCGTTGCCCCGGGCGTGGCCATCGGGGATCTCTCCTCGGGGATGTTTGCCGCCATTGGCATCCTGGCCGCATTGCAAGGCAGGCAAAAAACCGGGCAGGGCCAGTTTATCGACGTATCCATGTTTGACGGCCTTCTTTCCTGGATGACTACGCGTCTGGGCATTTTTTGGGGAACCGGACGGTTTGAAAGAGAGCGGGATGCAGGGTATGGCATCTTCCGCGCCAAAGATGGCCAGTTTTTTACCCTGGCGATTGCTCATGAAGATTGGTTCTGGGATCGGCTCTGCAAAGCGGTGGGCCTTCCTGAATATCAAGGGATTCGGGCGCTGGAGAGGAGAAGACGGAGGCCCGAATTGTCAGAAAGAATGCAAAAGGTTTTCCTGGAGAAGCCAAGGGAAGAGTGGCTGAAGGTTCTGAAAGAGGCAGACGTGCCGGTTGCTCCGATTAAGTCTCCGGAGGAGATTGAACAAGATCCGCACGTTTTATTCCGGAAGATGATTCACGAAATCTCCTTTTCCTCGGGAGAAAAAATCAAGCAGGTGGGATTTCCCATGAAGCTTTCCGATATGCCGGAAAAATTGCGCACGCCACCCCCGAAGCTGGGAGAGCATACGGATGAGGTCTTGAGGTCTCTCGGATATACCGGGGAGGAGATCGAAGGGTTTAAAAAAGAGGGGGTTATATAACCTGAGACCCCTTCATTCAATCTGAGGTATGAAGGAGGTTGGTGATGAATGTCGGAGATTTTCTGGTCAAAGCAGCGACTCAGTTTCCAAACCATATCGCCTTGGTGCACCAGGAAACCAGACTTACTACCAAGCAATTGTTGGAACGGGTGAACCGCTTGGCCAATGCCCTGCTGGGACTGGGGTTAAAAAAGGGGGATCGGGTGGCCGTTCTTCTCAACAACTGCCACCAGAGTGTGGAGTGCTTTTATGGGATCGCCCGCGCCGGGTTGGTCCTTGTTCCGATGAATGCCCGGTATTCTGCCCGGGAGTATCTTTACATGCTGAATAATGCAGAAGCCCGGGCCATCATCATGGGCCCGGAGTTTATTGAGGTCATCGGGTCGATTTTACCAGAGGCCACCGGGGTTTCTCAGGCCATTGCCGTCAGCGGCCAAGCTCCACAGTCCATGCGATCTTATGAGGACCTGTTAGCTGCGGCTTCCGCTCAGGACCCCGATGTAGAAATTTTTGAAGACGATATCATCAGCTTGCGGTACACAGCCGGCACGACCGGCCTGCCCAAAGGGGTAATTCATAATCATAAAAGCAATATTATCATGCTTTACAACATTCTGATGGATGGATTCAGAATCGAAGAGAGGGATGCGGTTGCTCTGATGGGCCCCGTTACCCATGCCAGTGGGTCCATGATCCTTCCGCATATCATCAGGGGTGCAAAGGTCGTCATCCTCTCCAGCTTCGATGTCCAGAGGCTTTTGGAGACGATTCAGCAAGAACGGATCACCACTCTCTATCTTGTTCCTACTATGATCGTCATGATGCTGGCTCATCCAGACCTTAAAAAATATGATCTAAGCAGTCTGAAAACCATCCGCTATGGGGCCTCGCCGATTTCCCCGGAAACTCTCAAGAGGGCCATTGAAGTCTTTGGAAACATCTTTGTCCAGGGGTATGGTTTGACTGAAGGGATGATGCCCCTTACCCTTCTTCTAAAGGAAGATCATATCCTCGACGGAACAGAGGAAAAGCTCAAACGGCTTAGTTCTGTAGGCCGCGAGGTGACTGTGGCCCGGGTGCGGATAATGGATGACAAAGGGAAGATTCTTCCTCCCGGGCAGATTGGAGAAATCGTGGTTCAGTCTGATCAAATCATGAAAGGCTACTGGGAAAAGCCTGAGGCCACTGCCGAAACCCTCCGCGGTGGCTGGCTGCACACCCGGGATATGGGCTTCCTGGACGAAGAGGGATACATCTACTTGGTGGACCGCAAGGATGACATGATTGTTAGCGGTGGGTTTAATATCTATCCCAAGGAGGTCGAAGACGTTCTCTACAGCCACCCGGCCGTGCTGGAGGCGGCAGTCTTCGGCGTCCCGGATGAAGTGTGGGGGGAATCGGTGAAGGCCGCCGTATCCCTGCGCCCGGGCCTGAAAGCCACCGAGGCAGAAATCATCGAGCATTGCAAGAAGCACCTGGCGAGCTATAAAAAGCCCAGGTCAGTGGATTTCATGAAAGACCTCCCCAAAAGCCTATACGGTAAGATCCTCAGGAGGAAGCTCAAAGAGCCATACTGGCAAGGCCGGGAGCGGATGATTTCATAAAAATACGAGGCAATAGACGATGGGCTATAGGTCATAGGCGACAAGAAAAGGATAAAGGATAAAAGATAACGTTTTTTGCCTATAGCCTATTACCCATTGCCCATAACCTGACTGTTTTAAATAAGAAAGGAGAGAAAAATGGATCTGGAACTTAAAGGGAAAGTAGCCTTGATCACGGGAGCCGGTCAAGGTGTAGGCAGGGGGATCGCTAAAATTCTGGGCTCCGAGGGTGTCAAGGTGGCCGTGAATGATCTCTTTCAGGAAAAGGCCGATAGAGTGGCCAAAGAGATAAAAGATGAAGGGGGCATGGCCATCGGGGTCCAGGGGGATGTAACCAACCTCGATCAAGTCAAGGCCATGGCAGCCAAAGTTGCGGCAAAATTGGGCCCGGTGAGCATTCTGGTGAATAATGCCGGAGTGCCTTGGGAGGTACGGACGGGCCAGATTAAACGGACGGTTTTTGCCGAATCGGAATATATCGCCTGGAAGAAGCAGATCGATCTGAATTTATATGGATGTTTTAACTGTACCCACTCCGTTCTACCCTCAATGATCGAAAGGAAAGAGGGAAAGATCATCAGCATCATCTCTGAGGCCGGGAGGACCGGGGAGGTCAATCTGGCAGTCTATTCGGGGGCCAAGGCTGGGATTCTGGGATTTACCAAGGCGTTGGCCAGAGAGGTCGGTCGCTATTGCATCAATGTGAACTGCATTGCCATCGGGGCGACAGCCCATGAGGGTACGAAGCCCATTTTAGATCCGGACGCCACACCTGAAACAGACCCGAACCTGGCGAAGATCCTGAAAGTTTATCCCATTGGCAAAGGGCTGGGTCGGATTGGTCGTCCTCTTGATGCCGCTTATGCAGTGGCCTTTATGGCCTCTCCCAAGGCCTCTTTCATCACGGGGCAATGTCTTAGTGTGAGCGGGGGATTTTCTATGGTGTCTTAAGAGCAAATAAAAATAGGCTAAATGGCGAAAAGGTTAAAAGGCGAAGAAGGCAGAGAAGACAAAGTTCAATATTTTTACCCGTTTCCCCTTTTACCCCTGTGTTTTCTGTGTTTCTGTGTCCTCTTTGGTTAGCTTTTGGCAATACTTGTTGGAGAAAGGGGGGTGGCAACATGAAAAAAATGAGAGAAGTCATGGTGGCGGGAGCTGGTTTGACCCGCTTTGATTCGTATGATGGCCAGCAAGGGCGCCCCATGAAAGAATTTTATGATTTGGGGAGCGAGGCGATCTTAGATGCTTTGAAAGATGCGGGGATGGAATGGAGGGAGATTCAGGCAGCCTTCTGCGGCAGTGTTTACTGCGGCACTGCCTCCGGTCATCAGACGATTGAAAAGATCGGGATGACGGGCATCCCCATCGTGAATATTGAAAATGCCTGCTCGAGTGGATCATCCGCCTTCCGCTTGGCTTATCAATCGGTCATGGCCGAGCTGTATGATGTGGTGATTGCCATTGGGTTCGAAACCATGCCGCGAGGTTTTATCAAAAGCACTGCGTGGCCCGAGTGGCAGAGAAAGATGGGCTTTAATGTCCAGCCAGCCGCCTATGCCATGGCAGCAGTGCGGTACATGGAGGAGACTGGGGCAACTGAGGAAGATTTTGCCAGGGTGTCGGTGAAGAATCGGAAAAATGGGGCCCTGAATCCCAATGCCCGTTTTCAGAAGCCGGTTACCCTGGAAGAAGTACTCTCCTCGCGGATGGTGGCTAAACCCCTGCGGTTGCTCCATGCCTGTCCCCTGGCGGATGGAGGAACAGCGGTGATCCTCTGCAGCCAGGATAAATTAAAGTCGAAGACCAAGATGGTCACCATAGCTGCTTCTGTTTTGACGAGCGGGACCTACGGGCATGTTTATGGCGGGGGGAGTGTAAAAATTCATACCCCGGACACCATAGAGATCTCGATGAAGCAGGCCTGGGAAATGTCCGGATACGGGCCGAAAGATATGGATGTCGTCCAGGCCTATGACACGATGTCTCCCGGGGAACTTTGGGATTTGGAAAAAATGGGTTTTTGCGGCAAAGGGAAAGCTCCCAGCTTGCTGCGGGAAGGATATTTCGATCTGAACGGGAAGCTTCCGGTCAATACGGATGGAGGGCTCATGTCCAGAGGGCATCCTTTGGGAGCGACAGCCCTGGCCCAGATCATTGAGATTTACAGGCAGATCCGGGAAGAGGCGGGGCCCAGACAGGTCCCGGGAGCTAAAATCGGCCTGGCCCATGCAATGGGTGCTGGTCCCAATAGCAGCGTGGTCATATTAAAAAGATAAAGTTTCGAGTTGCGGGAAGAGGGCGAGAAAGGATAAAGGTAAGCGCATTTCCAGCATTTCGCGCATTTCTCGCTCTTATGATTTTGCAGGGAGGCCGGATGAGTCCGACAAAAACGCTACTTGAAGGTTGTCGAGTGCTCGACCTCACCGACGAAAAGGGGCTTTTGGCGAGTCGCATCCTGGCCGACATGGGCGCTGAGGTCATCAAGGTTGAAAAACCGGGCGGGGATGATGCTCGCCGAATCGGTCCGTTTTACAAGGATCAGGTTGACCTGGAGAAAAGCCTTTTCTGGTTTGCCGTGTGCATGAACAAAAAGAGCATCACATTAGATATTACCGAGAGGGAAGGGCAGGAGATCTTGAAGAAGCTTTCTCAGAGAGCGGATTTCCTGTTCGAATCTTCACCTCCCGGCTATATGGCCACCCTGGGATTGGGGTACGAAGAACTCAGTAGGATCAATCAACGCCTGATCTATGTTTCCATCTCTCCTTTTGGCCAATCTGGGCCCTACCGAAATTTTAAGGGTCCGGACATCGTGGTCTGGGCCCTTTCCGGGTTTCTTCATCTCTGCGGAGACCCGGAGAGGCCGCCGGTCCGCTTCACTTTTCCTCAGGCCTATTTCTTGGCCTGCGGCGAGGCGGCCATCGGGGCCATGCTGGCCCACCATTACCGGCTGATAACGGGAGAAGGCCAGTGGGTGGATACCTCAGCCCAGCATGCTTGCAGCTGGCCCACCATGGACGCCCGCACGATGTGGGAGATTTTCCATAAGGACCAGGAAAGGGCTGGCGGCCACAGATGGCGGACGATGCCCGGAGGCGTCCTGCGAATGCGCTTGCTCTATCCCTGCCGGGATGGTTATGTGCAGCTATACATCTGGGGTGGCAAGATGGGGGAAGGGAGCAACAAAGCGCTCGAGGAGTGGATGAAAGAAGAAGGGGTGGATACCTCACCCCTCGCTAAGACGGGATGGCCCCTCTCCGATATCAGTAAGATCACGCCCGAGGGTTACAAAGAGATCACGGATTTCGTCTCTGGGTTCCTGGGCAGGTACACCAAAGAAGAGCTCTATGAAGGGGCGTTAAAAAGGGGGATCATGCTTGCCCCGATTTCCACAATCGCAGATATTTGCCACAACCGGCAATTAAAAGAGAGGGGCTTCTGGGTGGATGTCCAGCATGACGAACTGCCCGACACCATCCAGTATCCCGGACCGTGGGCCTGGTTGACGGAAATCCCCCTCAATCGCTGGGAACGGGCTCCGCGCATCGGTGAGCATAATGCCGAAATTTACCTGGATGAACTTAAGATGTCTCCGGCCGAAGTCGAACACCTGCCGCGATTAGGAGTGATTTAGAATGCCCATGCAAGACGATGGGAAAATGATTTTCAGCGATCTGAAAGTAGCCGATTTCTGCTGGGTGGGGGTCGGTCCGATTGTGGGCCGGATCCTGGCGGATTTCGGCGCCACGGTGATCCGGGTCGAATCCGCAACCCGGCCCGATCCCTTGAGGACGATGCCGCCATTCAAGGATAACATACCCAGCGTGAACCGCAGCGGGTTTTACACAGGGCCCAATTGTAATAAACGCAGCCTGGCCCTGGACCTCAATAACCCCAAGGCCAGGGAGGCGGCCAAGAAGCTCATCGCTTGGGCTGATCTGATGGGCGAATCTTTCGGCCCCGGCGTTATGGAAAAGTGGGGTCTCGATTACCCGGAGGCGAAAAAGATAAACCCCAATATTCTCTATTACTCCACCTGCATGCAGGGACAAACTGGACCCCATAAAAATTTTCGAGGCTTTGGGCTGCACATGGCTGGACTGTCCGGCCTTTACCATATTCTCGGTTGGCCTGATCTGGAGCCCGTTGGCCCGTACGGGGCCTACTCCGACTTCATCGCCTGGCTGTGGATGAGGGCCCTGGTCTTGGCCGCCTTGGATTATAAGCGGAAGACGGGGAAAGGACAGTACATCGATCTTTCCCAGTTGGAGGCGACCATGCATTTCTTGGGCCCCCTCATCCTGGAATACAACGTTAACCGCCGCGATACTTCCCGCATGGGCAATGCCGACAGGTATAGCTGCCCGCACGGCGTTTTTCCTTGCCTGGGCAGTGAAAACTGGATTGCCATCGCCGTTGAAAATGAAGAAGAGTGGGTAGGGTTCTGCAGGGCCTTGGGCAATCCACCCTGGTGCCGGGACCCCAAATTTGCCAGTTTTCCCTTGAGAAAGGCCAACGAGAGCGAGCTCAACAGGCGGATCGAAGAATGGACTCGACAATTCGACGCCTTCTACCTTATGAGCCATATTCAATCTCACGGAGTCGGCGCCGGCGTAGTGCTGAAACCCTCACAGGCCCATTCCGACCCTCAGTTAAATCACCGGCCAGCCTGGGTGATCCTGGACCATGCCGAGATCGGTCCACACAGCTACTCCACCACGGGAACAAATTTTTCGAAAATGTCGCCCCGGTTTTGGAGGTCGGCCCCCCTTTTGGGGGAAGATACCCAGTGGGTGCTGAGAGAGGTGCTTAAGCTGTCGGAAAAACAAATCGCGGATTTGGTGGCTGCCGATGCTCTCAAATGAGCCCGGGCTGATGAACAGCCTGGAAAATTTTCAATCGGTTGTTGAATCACCAGTTAAATTTTAGGAAGGAGAAGAATATGGACTTTGAATTTACCGATGAGCAAAAAGCACTGCAGGATACCGTGAAGAAATATTTGGCCCAGAAGATTGAGCCCATCGCAGATGAATATGATCGCAAAGGGCCGATGTCTAAGGAAAATGCGCTGAGGTTTCTTGAAGACCTCAAACCTTTTGGGTATGTGGGCACGCTCGTTCCCGAGAAATACGGGGGGCCTGGATTGGACCATGTCACCTGGGGAGTCCTCCACGAGGAGTTACGGCGAACCTATGCCAGTCTGGGAGGCATTGTCGGAATTACCTCTTCGTCAAGCGGGGGCATAGCGGAGTCCACCAATGAAGAGCTGAAGGCGAGAGTTCTTCCAGGCCTGCTGGCCGGGGAAAAGATTGCATGCACCGCGATTACGGAACCGAATTACGGTTCCGATGCTTCCGGCGTGGATACCAAGGCAGTCTTGGATGGAGATTACTACTGGATCAACGGCACCAAGATGTGGATTTCCAACGGGACGATTGCGGATTATGTAATCGTCGTGGCCCAGACAGATCCTTCGAAGGGGGCGGCGGGGATTTGCCAGATTTTAGTAGAGGGGGAGAAATCTCCGTTTCTGGGGCGGGAAATTCATAAAGTGGGGGTTCGTTCCTTTCCCACTGCCGAGTTGGTCTTTGAGGACTGCAAAGTTCCCAGGGGGAACTTGTTATTTCCCATAGCGGAGGGATACCGGAAGACCTTACGTGGCCTGAACCACGCCCGGGCGAATGCGGCCATTGCTTCGGTGGGAATTGCCCAGGCGGCGGTCAATGCCTCCGTGCGCTACGCCAAGGAACGGATGCAGTTTAAAAAGCTTATCGGGTCTTTTCAGCTTATCCAGGAGATGATAGCCGACATGGTTGCCGAGGTAGATGCTGCCAGACTTTTAGCCTACCGGGCATTTTTTCTGATAGATAAAGGGGTGAAATGCCGAAAAGAGGTTTCCATTGCCAAGGCTTTTGCCACCGAAATGGCGGTCCGGGTAACGTCCAAAGCCATCCAGATTCACGGGGCCTACGGGTTATCTGAGGAATACCCGGTCGAGCGTTATTTCCGGGATGCCCGGTGCTACACGATACCGGATGGTACAACCGAAATCCAGAAGCTTATCATTGGCCGGGAAGTCCTGGGCATGCAAGCCTTTGTTTGAAGCATTACGAGTTTCGGGTTTCAAGTTTCGAGTTAAAAGCCTAAAACTGATCCCCTTAGCCTGTGACCCGAATTGCGAAACCAACAACTCGAAACCCGTAACCTGAAACACGAAATCTTTTTCAGGATCTGGGATCCTTTCAAATGAAAAACATTCTCTGTCAGAGCCTCAACATCCGATATCCGATTCTCCTGGGAGGGATGCTGCAAGTAGGAAGGGGCCGCCTGGCAGCTGCAGTCTCTGAGGCAGGGGGGCTGGGGATCATCGGCGCAGGGGCGTGGACGAAGGATGAATTGCGGGAGCAGATCACCGCGCTGAGGGAACGGACGGACAAACCTTTTGGCGTAAACATCCCGGCCCGTTCGCCTCGAGCCCCCGAGCTGGTGGAGGTTATCCTGGAACAGAAAGTTCCGGCGGTGACCACTTCTGCCGGAGACCCAAGCCGCTACACCAGGGATTTGCAGAAAGCTGGAATTTATGTTATGCATGTTGTTCCGACAGTCGAACATGCCAGAAAAGCCCAGGAAACAGGGATAGACGCCATCATCGCCGAAGGTTACGAATCGATCTTATTTTCCTTAAAGGAGGCCGAACATGAATGGGGAGAAGAAGAAAGTTCCGGTGCGAGAAGGATTATGGACCTCGGACGAAAAACCCCAACTGATCGGCAGTCAGTGCACCAATTGTGGAGAGGTTTTCTTCCCGAAAAGGGAGAATTGGTTGTGTTCCAGTTGCCAGTCCCCTAATTTAAAAGAGATCAAACTCAGTCCCAGGGGGAAGATTTATAGCTATACAGTGATCATGCAAAGACCGCCGCTCTATTACCGAGCGGAAGTTCCTTATGCCATTGGATTTGTCGAATTGCCCGAGGGAATTCGGGTGGAGACCCTGTTTACGGGATGCAACCTTGAAGATCTAAGAGTGGGAATGGAAGTAGAGATGTTGATTGATAAGCTACACGAGGAGGAAGACGGAACTGAGGTCTATTCTTATAAGTTTAAACCGGTGATGAATTAGATCCGCCATGCAATGGCTTAAAAACATTGATAAGCAAAATAGGAGGGCTTCATGAAAAGCAAGATCTATAAGACGGGGGCGGGGATCTGGACCCTGATTTTTATCCTTTGGGGGACCCCCTTCCAAGTCCATGCGGGTCCGGAGGAGTCGAACCTCATCAAAATGGGGGTCATTACCTCTCTCACCGGGCCGGCAGGGGTTTATGGGTTAAATACCCAATGCGCCATGGAGGCTTTTAAAAGTTTCTTTAACGATAGAGGTGGCCTTACCGTCAGGGGAAAAAACTACAAAATTGAAATGGTCTATGCCGACGATAAATATACGGTTGGGGGAGCACGGGCCGCAGTGGAAAAGCTCCTATATACGGACAAGGTAGATTTCCTGGTTGGCTCCTTTGCCATCTCTACGGTGGCGGCCTGGGCCCCGCTAGCTATGAAAGAGAAAAAATTATCGGTTATCGGGGGCCCCGGGGTGAAGCCCAAACCAGCGTGGCCCTATCTATTCCATGTCTCCTCCAGCGATGATGCCCGCAGCCTGGCCCTTTGTTCCCTGGTGAAAGAAAAATTTGGCTGCAAAAGCGTTCTCTATTTACTGTCAGACAATCTGGATGGCAAGCTGGCCAAAGAAGTGGCCATAAAACAGGAGAAAGAAAGAGGCCTGGAGGTAAAAGGTTATCTCATGACCTCCCCCAATACCACGGATTTTTATCCTCTGCTGGCGCGCCCGCTGAAGAGCAATCCGGATTTCCTGTATGCCCGAGTGGTTCCCGGTACGGCTGCTTTAGTGGTCAAACAAGCCCGGGAATTGGGATACAAAGGACGCATCGGGTACCCCATCGTCATGCCCGGAGATTTGGAGAAATGGCAGGAAATTGCCGGAGTGGAAGCTTCCAACGGCTTTATCGGGGTGATGGGGCATGCGGAGGAGTTCAGCCCTCTGGGATTGGAGGAACACAAATATTATGAAAAAATATGCCCCAAATATAAGACGACCGATATTACCTATACCATGCAGCCCCACGTTCTCTCTTTGGCTATAGAAAAAGCCCAGAGCTTTGATCCCGATGAAATCCTCAAGGTCCTGAGAACCATGGAATTTAACAGCTTTCACAAAAATCCGCTACGGGCTGGCGGAGAAAAAACTTTTGGGATTAAGAACAACATGGACGTCCCCATCCCTTTTTCCATGGTGGTGGGTAAGAACCAAACTAAGTTTCTGGGAAGCGTTCCCATTTTTACGCCCTGATTTTAGCCTAAATCAGGCAAAAACAGAAAAGGAGGGGTATCATGGCAGGTACAAAATTTAGAAGGAAGGCAGTGGGGGTGTTGGCCGTTTTGGCCATCCTCTGGGGGTGGGGATGGATCACCGAGGCCCAGGCGGAGAGCAAGATCCTTAAATTGGGGCACATTAACCCCTTAACGGGTCCGGCTGCCCAGTGGGGTTTAAATACGAAATGCACCATGGATTCCCTGAAAATGTTTTTCAATGATCGGGGGGGAATCACGGTCAAGGGGCAGAATTACAGAATCGAGATGATCCATGCCGACGACAAATATACAGTCGCCGGAGGGCGGGCCGCGGCCGAGAAGCTGTTTTACAACGACAAGGTCGATTTTATGGTGGGCTCTTTTGGCGCCGAGCCCATTTCGGGGTGGGCACCCTTGTCCACCCAGGAGAAGAAACTGGCGGTGATCGGAGGCCCGACCTGGGTTCCTAAACCGGAGTGGCCCTACCTCTTTCGGGTGGCAGCCAGCGATGATGAAAGAAGTGAGGCCCTCATTTCCTTAATGAAGGAAAAATTCGGCTGCAAGAGCGTTTTGTACATCATGACCGATGATTTAGTCGGCAAGCTGGCCAAAGAAAGTGCCATCAAATATGAGAAGAAAAGAGGGTTAGAAGTAAAAGACTTCGTCATGGTTCCGCCCCGAACCACTGATTTTTACCCCTTCCTGAGCAAGGCTTTAAAGACTAACCCAGATTATCTTCACTGTAAGGTCCCTCCTGGCTCCGTGGCCTTGGTGGTCAAGCAATCCCGGGAGCTGGGTTACCAGGGATACATTGGATATCCGACCTCCATGCCGGGGAATATGGAAAAATGGCAGGGCATTGCCGGTGTGGAAGCCTCCAAAGGTTTTGTAGGCATCATGGTCTCGCCGGAAGAGAATAGCCCCCTGGGAGTCGAACAAGATAAATATTACGAAAAACAATGTCCTAATTTTAAGAGTACGGATATGGCCTATTCCATGGGCCCCCATATCCTGTTGATGGCTATCGAGAAGGCCCAGAGCTTTGACCCGGATGAGATTCTAAAAGTTTTGCGGACCACGGAGTTTCACAGTTTCCATAAGATTCCCTTGCGCGCCGGCGGTGAAAAAACCTTTGGCATCAAGAATCATATGACGGTTCCCGTGCCCTACAGCATAATCGTTGGCAAAGCCCAGGTTAAATATTTAGGGAGTTATCAAGAATTTACCCCTTAGATCTTTCAAAAAAACCAGAGATAGAAAAGTGGGCAAGGTTACCCGACTGGCATGCCCAGTGGCCCGGAAAAATGGCAACGGATTGTGGGAATCGAAGCCTCCAAGGGGTTTGTTGCCATTACCTCGGTTCCGGAGGAATATACTCCTCTGGGACTGGAAGTGGATGCTTTGATCGAGAAAATGTGCCCTCAATATGGACTGGGTGATATCGCCTATTCGATGCAACCCCACATTCTGATGATGGCTATTGAAATGGCCCAAAGCTTCGATCCGGACGAAATTTTAAAGGTGCTGCGGACAGCCGAATTTCAAAGCTATGTGAAGCCTCCATTGAAAGCCAGCGGTGAAAAAACGTTTGGTATCAAAAACCATATGAGCGTTCCTGTATATTTCAGCATGGTTGTGAGCCTGAACCAGCTCAAATATTTGCGGGGGTATCAAATGATTACCCCCTAATTTTTTAGCACTCCCAACCTTGGTTCCCAAGAAAAGAAAGAGATTACCCATGCATTTCCAGCCTGAATCTGAAGGAACAAATACCTCAACGAGTAAGCAGAAAAGGAAGGGTGGCATACCGTGACCGATTTGATGCAACTTTTTTTAAATTGCCTCGTTCTGTCCGCCAACTACATTTTGCTGGCCCTGGGGCTGACCTTGATCTTTGGAATCTTACGGGCTTTAAATTTCGCTCATGGAGTCCTGTACATCACTGGCGCCTATGTGGTTTACGCGTTGGCCAAGCTGATGGGAATGAACTATTTTCTCGCCACCTTCATTGCGATGATCATAGTGGGGGGTTTGGGTTTACTGATTGAAGCATCCATTCTATATCCCCTGGCCGATCGGGTAAAGGTGGCTGCCTTGGGAGCGATCCTCGGGGTGAGTATGGTCCTGGAAGGGGTCCTAGCCTTTATATTCGAGGGCGAAGATGTGACCATCGGATCTTTCTTTACCGGGACGGTGTCGATGGTCGGGGCTACCCTATCGGTGGAACGCATTATGGTGGTGGTTTTGTGCGGGTTGATCATGGTGGGAGTTTATGGGTGGATTCAAAAGACCAAGCAAGGAATGGCCATCCGGGCACTGGCCGAAAACCCGAGAGTGGCCAACCTTCAAGGAATCAACACCCGCCTGATTCGTTTTTTAGTCATGACCATGGCCTCCGTGGTGGCGGCCTTTGCCGGGGCAATTGTCACCCCTCTTTTTTATATTAACCCATTTATGGGGGGACATGTGGTGTTCAAAGCGCTACTCATCGTGGCTGTGGGGGGAATGGGGAGCATCGAAGGTTCTATTCTGGCAGGGCTTTTGATCGGGTTTGTCGAGTGCATCGGGGTTACCTATTTAGGGCCGATTGCGGAGGTGATCTCCTTCCTCATGGTCATTGCCATTTTCCTCTTCCGGCCCAGAGGTTTATTGGGAGTAGAATATGAATTTCACTAAAAGGAACCCCATCGATAGTCGATTGATATTTTTGGGCCTCTTCATCGTGCTGGTTCTCTTACCCGTTTTGTTTCCTAACCCAGCCCGGGTGGGTATGTTTATCAGTTGCGGGGTGGCCAGTGTCTTGGCCATGGGATGGCTGCTGATTCTGCGGATTGGATGCCTAAGCCTGGGACAGGTGGCTTTCCTGGCCATTGGAGGTTACACCTCGGCCATCCTGTCGCAGAAGCTGGGGATCAGCCCCTGGTTCGGACTTCTTTTCGGGGGTATCTCTGCAGGGTTAATTGCTTTGGGAATTGGGCTGATTTTCCTGAGAATTCGGGGCTTGTATCTCGCTATCATCACCTTTGCCTTTGCCGAAATCGTTCGGCTGGTGTTCTCGACCTTGGAGTTTTTTGGGGGACACGGGGGGATTCTGGAAATTCCCAAGTATCCGCCTATTTCCCTTCTCGGCCGGGGAACGGTTCGGTTCGACTCCCCCTTCTCCTGTTATTACATTCTAATCACGATCGTCTTGATCAGCGGTATTTTTATGTGGCGTATGGACCACTCGGCCCTGGGGCGTACGTTTCGGTCGTTGCCCCAAAACGAAGACCTTGCCGAGAGCCTGGGCATCCATCCCTTGCGGTATAAGGTCATCAGCTTCATTACGGCCTGTTTTTTTGCGGGAATGGTTGGAGCTTTTACGGCCCATTACTATGGTTGTTTATACCCGGGAAGCTACTCCCCAATGCATTCCGTCATCGTCCAGATTCAGGCCACCGTGGGCGGGGCTGCTTCCGTGGCCTTCGGGGGACTCCTGGGAGGTTTTCTCATGGTCATGGTCGAAACTTTTTTATTGAATGTAGATTCCCGTTGGGTATTAATCTTTTATGGGGCGGTGATCATTTTGATCACCTTTGTTCTTCCGGAGGGTCTCCTCAGCCTCCCACAAGAAATAAAAAAGTTTCGCCAAAAGACCTGAAACCATCACCCTTCAGACCTGAGCGGCATTACCTGGAGTGAGAAAAAAAGAATGGAGAAAGAATTTCTCATAAAGATTCGTTGAGGGTGAACATGGCGATTCTGGAAATCAAAGAGGTAACCCACAACTTTAAAGGATTAACGGCCCTGTTCCAGATCGACATCGAAGTCCAGGAGGGAGAAATCCTCGGGATCATCGGGCCCAATGGAGCGGGGAAAACGACCCTTTTCAATAATATCTCTGGGTTTATTAAACCGACGAAAGGGGAAATCTTATTCCGGGGAGAAAATATCGTCGGGCTCAGGCCGGATGTGATTGTCAGGAAGGGGGTGGTCCGCTCCTTTCAGGGGACCAGCCTGTTCCCGGCGGTGTCCTGTCTCGGAAACATCATCATTGCCCATCACCTCTACAAAGAATTTGGTTTTTGGGAAACCATGCTGAATACCAAATCGTATCTAACCAGAGAACAGGAGGTGAGGGAAAAAAGTCTGGCGATCCTGGAAACTTTGAATCTGGCCGACAAGAAAGATGTAGCAGCTCGTGATATTCCTTACGGATATCAAAAGATGCTCGGAATTGCCATGGCCCTGACGACGGATGCCCAGGTGTTACTGCTGGATGAGCCTGTCGCTGGCATGACTCCCCAGGAAGCTCTGGCCATGACCGAAGAGATTCGGCGGATTCGGAGTGGGTTAGGGAAGACCATCGTGCTGGTGGAGCACAATATGAAGACGGTGATGGGGGTCTGTGATCGGATCGTGGTGATACACCACGGGGAAAAGATTGCCGAAGGCGAGCCGGAAGTCATAAAAAAGGACCCCCAGGTGATCGAAGCCTACCTGGGGACCGATGAAATTTAATTTGCTGAGAGAATGGGAATACCCATGCTCATGCGGATTGAACAAGTGAAAGTAAGTTATGGAGGAGTGCAAGCGCTGCTGGGTGTTTCTTTGACTGTTCAGGAAGGCGAGGTGGTCGGGATCTTAGGCGGGAATGGTGCCGGGAAAACAACCCTTGTCAATACGATTTGTGGGTTTGTCCCTCTGGCTGAGGGAGATATTTGGTTTAAGGAAAGAAAAATCAGTGGAATGCCACCCCATGCCATTGTAAAGTTGGGGATCGTTCAGGTTCCGGAAGGAAGGGGTATTTTTAGCACCCTCTCCGTCCTGGAGAACTTAAAGATCGGCGCCTACCTGCAAAAATCTGGGGACGCCATCGAAAGATCTCTGGAACAAGTTTATCAAATATTTCCCGTATTAAAAGAGAGAGCGAACCAGTCCGGAGGAAGTTTAAGTGGCGGAGAACAACAGATGTTGGCCATTGGAAGGGGATTAATGGCCAACCCCAAGTTGCTGTTGATGGATGAACCAACTCTGGGGTTAAGTCCCCTGTTACGCAAGGAAGTGATTCGGGTCACCAAGGAAATCAACCAAGGGGGGACAAGCATTATCCTGGTAGAGCAAAATGCCCGCATGACCTTGCGAGTCGCTCATCGAGCGGTGATAATCCAAAACGGCCAAGTCGTCATGCAGGGGGGTTCAGAAGAGCTTCTAAATGACCCATCCCTGAGAGAAAGTTACTTATCCTGATTCAAATCAAGATAGGGTTCAAGGATTCAAGGGTTCGGGGGTTAAAGTGTTGGTGGCTTAAGTTTTTCACTCGACCCCTTGAATCCTGGACCCCTTGATCCCTTTTTCAAAAACCTCGGCGGCGTGGAAGGAGCTGCGGACGAAGGGGGCGGAAAAGACCCCTGGGAAGCCCATCTTCTCACCCTCTCTTTGCAACTCCTCGAATTCTTCCGGGGGAATGTATCGCCCAACAGGATGATGCCTGCCCGAAGGTTGAAGGT
>Ga0315280_10002842_pt1 | contig 27470 bp, 31 predicted proteins | sample YL17G06_40_MG_FD_203697 | JGI IMG/M metagenome (GOLD analysis project Ga0315280, IMG submission 203697) | Sediment microbial communities from Yellowstone Lake, YNP, Wyoming, USA - YL17G06_40 | ecosystem: Environmental > Aquatic > Freshwater > Lake > Sediment | place: USA: Wyoming | collected... | reverse complement strand
TGATAAGCCTAATCAAACTCGTTTTCCAACTCACTTGGGTCAAACCATATTTCGCCAGATCTGAGAAAGCAGGCAAAAACCCAGCAGACAAGATAGTCAATGAAATCGACAACTCAGACGCTCTGTTTGCGCTTATCACTTCCAATGTCCTTGATGATCACGAAACACTATCTTGGGTTCTGTTCGAAGCAGGAGTTGCCAAGGGAAAGGATAAGCCCGTATATGCTTGGATAGGGGAAGGATGCGATGTGCCTCAGTGTTTCAACTATATCACAGATTATGACAGATTCAAACCAGATGATCAAAAGGAATGCCATAAGACCGTTTCTGGTATGCTAAGCATTGCTCTTAAGCTATAGAGCCCAATAATGGGTAGAACCTAAGGCCCTCAGAAAAATCAGTTGAGAATTGAGATTCTAGGAATCCACTTTTGCCTCTCGTTCCCAAGGCACTGAGCCAACAGCAGGCCTTCTTCGTTGATCTATGTTTCAATCTCCTGCTCACCGCCCATTCGAATTCTTGAGATTCTCACCTTGCTCTGGAGAAATTAGCTCAAGTCTTTGAGCTTTCGTGCGTAAGAAGAAAGGCATTTTGGCTGGAAGGCAAAAGGACGGGGCTCTTATACTATGTTTGAGTCGCTTGTCTGTCAGCAAAAGTTTTATGATGTGGTTGTCTACCCTTTGTTCAAGCATAATGGAGTCTGATACTATCTTGGATATTGTTGTTTGCGTTAAGCATGTTCCTGAAACAGCCGAGGCTGAATTGAAGATCGACGCCTCAGGCAAAAACGTAGAAAAAACCGGCCTAGTCTACGACATCAACGAGTGGGACGACTACGCACTGGAAGAGGCAGTCCGCATCAAAGAGAAGCAAGGCGGAACAGTAACCGCAATCACCATCGGCGGCGATGATTCTGATAGTACTTTGCGCAAGTGTCTGGCTCGTGGAGCCGACAAGGCTATCCGCCTGACTGATCCCAAGTTTGAGGGTTCAGACGGTTATGCGGTTGCGAAGATCCTGCACAGCGTGCTCAAAACACTCCACTACGACCTAGTACTGGTCGGCATGCAGGCAGGCGACGACGGCAACGCCACCGTAGGTCCAATACTAGCACAGATGCTCGGCATACCACATGCCACAATGGTCAAGAAACTAGAACTAGGCACAGGCTTGGCGAAGGTGAACCGCGAACTCGAAGGCGGCCTAGAAGAACAGCTAGAAGTCAAGCTACCCGCGCTGTTCTCGATCCAGACAGGCATCAACGAGCCACGCTACGTGTCGATCATGGGCATCCGCAAAGCAATGCAAAAAGAAATCAAACTAATGACTCTCGCAGACACAGGCTTGGGTGAGGCCGACGTCGGCACTGCTGGCTCGTGGCTTGCGATTGACAAGCTGTACGTTCCTCCTGTGGAGAAACAGGCCGAATTCCTCAAAGGCACACCCGACGAGATGGCCACCAGAGTGGCTGAAATCCTCAAAGCAAAGGGGCTGATCTAAAATGCCAAGAATCCTCGTACTAGCCGAACACCGCCAAGGCCAAATCCGCGACATAACCTACGAAATGCTCACCAAAGCACGCACACTAGGCGAAACCACCGCACTCATACTCGCAAAGAACGCGAAAGAACTCGCCAAACCACTAACCGAATACGCACAAACCGTCATCGCAGTCGAAGACCCGAGACTGGAGAATTTCAACAGCGAAGCCTACAAGCAAATACTCGCGAAGCTGATTGCCGAGCAGAAGCCCACGCTGGTGCTCATGGGCCACACGAGCTACGGCGTAGACCTCGCGCCGCGACTGGCAACCGTGCTGAACCTGCCTTTGGCTACTGACCTGATCGACTTGGGCTTCGAGGGCGACGCTTTCAAAGTGACCCGCCAAGTCTACGGCGGCAAAGTCAACGCCAAAGCCACGGCACGCAAAGCCGAAACCTATCTGGCCACCATACGCCAAGCCACCTTCCAACCCAAAAAACCCGAACCGCCCACAAACGGAGCTATAACCGAAACACTCTCACCACTCATAAGCGACATAACCGAAAAACGCTTCCTACAATACGTGCTGCCGCCGCCCGGAGGCGTGGACATAACCGCAGCCGAAAAGCTCGTGGGCATAGGCCGAGGCATCAAAGACGTCGCCAACGTGCCACAGGTCGAGGAGCTCGCCAAATCCATGGGCGCCGTGCTCAGTTGCTCGCGTCCCATCGTGGACAAAGGCTGGCTTCCCACCGACAGGCAAGTAGGCACCTCAGGCAAAACCGTCAAACCCAAACTCTACCTAGCCCTAGGAATCAGCGGAGCCTTCCAACACATACTCGGCATGAAAAGCTCTGACTTGATCATCGCCGTCAACAAAGACCCCAAAGCACCCATATTCAACTTCGCCGACTACGGAATCGTCGAAGACATGTTCAAAATCGTGCCCCCGCTCAAAAACAAGATTAATGAGATACGAACACAGAGAACGTAACTCAACAAACAAGGAGAAAGATCAAAATGGATTTCAAACTAACCCCAGAACAACTGGAAATAAAGAAAGCCGTCAAAGAATTCGCCGAGAAAGAGTTCACGCCCGAGCTTGCGTTGGAGTACGATCAGAAAGAAGACTTCCCAATGAGCCTGTACAAGAAGGCCGCACAACTGGGCTTCACCAGCATGCGCATACCAGAACAGTACAGCGGACAAGGCCTCGGAGTGCTCGAAGACTGTTTAGTCGTGGAGGAAATGTGCCGGGTAGAACCAGGCATAGGCGTGGCCATATCCCTAGGCAACCTCATGATCCCCGACGTGCTGCTCAAACACGGCAACGAGGAACAAAAATGCAAATACATTCCGCCACTGGCCAAAGGCGAAAAACTCGCCGCCGCAGCCTTCACTGAGCCAGAACATGGAAGCGACATAACACGCATGGACTCAACCGCATGCAAGCAGGGCAGCGAATGGGTCATCAACGGAGCCAAGGAATTCATAACCAACGCCACCACCGCGGACACGTTCATACTGCTCTGCCAGTCTGACCCGAACGCGCAGCCCACGTACCGAGGCCAAAGCCTGTTCGTCGCCGAAAAAGGCATGCCCGGACTTGAAGCCACAAAGCTGCACGGCAAAATGGGCATACGTCCATGCGTAACCGGCTCACTCGCCATGAGCGACCTCAAAATCCCAGAATGCAACGTCGTAGGCGACCTTGGCAGAGGCTTCTACTACACGCTCGAACTGTTCGACGGAACCCGCATCACCGTGGCCGCACAGGCCATAGGCACCGCAGAAGGCGCATTCGAACGCGCACTCGCATACGCGAAAACACGCAAGCAAGGCGGACAACCCATCATCAGCTACCAGGGCATAAGCCACAAACTCGCCGAAATGGCCACCAAAATCGAAGCCGCACGACTGCTCACCTACAAAGCCGCATGGCTCTACGACAAAGAAAAACCAAATCCAGTCGCCACGAGCATGGCCAAAAGCTACGCCAGCCGCGCTGCAATGGAAGTCACCGACGACGCCATACAAGTCTTCGGAGGCTACGGCTACCTCGCAGACTACCACGTGGAACGCTACCACCGATGCGCAAAAATCACCGAAATCTACGAAGGCACCACCGAAGTCCAGAAAAACACGATCGCAGGCTACCTAGCCAAACAGCCCTAAACACTCTCTTCCTTCTTTTTCAGAATCCAGATTTGTGAACGTATAGTCTGGATTCAAAAGTCTTATTACCCTTTTTCAGTCAAACAGTAGACCGTTCAAGGAGACATGATTATCGTGTCAGCTGAAACATTGAAGAAGGCCACGGTCGTGGGCGCCGGAGCGATGGGCCACGGCATCACGCAGCTGTTGGCCACGAACGGCATTGAAGTCACCATGGTGGACATCAACGACGAGATCCTCAAGAAGGCCAAGGAGAAGATTCAGTGGAGCCTCGGCAAATTCGTCGAAAAGAAACGCATAAGACAAGAAGACGCTGACGCCACACTCGCGCGAATAGACACCACAACCAGCTACGAGCAAGCAGGACAAGGCATCGACCTCGCCATCGAAGTAGCCCCAGAAAACATGGATCTGAAGAGGAAGATCTTTGCGAAACTGGACGAAGTCGCGCCTTCGAACGCGCTGCTGGCCTCGAACACTTCTACGTTGAGCATCACCGAAATGGGCAAAGCCACCAAACGCCCCGACAAAGTAGCAGGCATGCACTTCTTCAACCCACCACACGCCATGGCGCTCGTCGAAATCATCAAAGGCGACAACACCAGCCAAGAAACCATGAACACACTCACAGACCTCGCCAAAAAACTGGGCAAAACACCTATCACCGTGCGCAAAGACGTACGAGGCTTCGTCGTCAACCGCATCCTGGGCGCCGCGTTCAACGAGGCCTATTGGGCGCTACAGCGAGGCGAAGGCACCAAAGAGGGCATAGATGCTTCGGTGAAGTACACGGGCGGCTTTCCGATGGGCTGGTTTGAACTCAGCGACTTCGTGGGCTTGGACATCGCCTACGACGTGGGCCGAATCCTGTACGAGGCCTATGGCGAACGCTTCAAACCGTGCGAACCCGTCATCAAGCCACTTATCGACGCCAAAAACTTCGGACAGAAGACAGGCATAGGCTTCTACGACTGGACGAAAGGCAGGCCGCGGATACCGTTCAACCTGCTTGACGAGTACGATGTGGACCGTTCATGGGCGGTGGCCGTGAACGAAGCCGCATGGCTGGTTAAAGACGATGCGGCAACGCCGAGCGATATTGACACGGGCATGAAGCTGGGCACTTACTGGCCGTCAGGCCCATGCGAATACGCCGACCGAACAGGCACCGACGTGATGTTGAACAAGCTCAAAGAGCTATATGCCAAATACAGCATGGAAATGTATAAGCCTTGTCCGCTGCTGGAGGAGTACGTGGCCAGCGGAAGATTGGGCAAAAAAACAGGAAAGGGGTTCTACTAAAATGCAATTCGAACTATCTGAAGAGCAATTGGGCATAGTCAAAGCCGTGAAAGAATTCTGCGCCAAAGAATTCAAGCCAGAACTTGCCTTGGAGCTCGACAAGAAAGAAGAGTTCCCCATGGAGCTGTACAAGCAAGCCGCGAAGCTAGGCTTCACAAGCCTCAGTCTCCCAGAAGAGTACGGAGGCCAAGGCTACGGTCTGCTGGAGACATGCCTTGCGATTGAGGAGATGTGCCGAGCTGACTCCTCGTTGGGCGTGGCGGTTTCAAGCGGCAACTTTGGCAGCGAGTTCATAGCCGTGTTGGGCACGAAGGAGCAGAAGGACAGGTATCTGCCGCCGCTTTGCCGGGGCGACCAGATTAGCGCGGCGTGCTTCACGGAACCGAACGTGAGTGGAAGCGACATCAACCGCATGGAGACCACGGCCACGAAGTACGGGAGCGAATGGTGGATCAACGGCACGAAAACCTTCATCACCAACGCCACCACAGCCGACTTCATGGTGGTCCTCACGCAGACGGACACCAAAATCAGACCCACCCACCGAGGCGAAACACTATTCATAGTAGACAAAGGCGTGCAGGGCTTGGAAACGAACAAGCTTCACAACAAGATGGGCATACGCAGCAGCGTAACTGGCGAAGTGGTCTTCAACAACGTCAAAGTCACAGATGCAAGCATATTGGGCGAGCTTAACAAGGGTTTCTACTATTCGATGGAGTTCTTCGACAAGACCCGCGTGGGCGTGGCCGCACAAGCCGTGGGCATGGCTCAGGGCGCATGGGAAATCGCCTTCAAATACAGCAAACAACGCGAAGCCTTCGGACAGCCGCTCATGCAGCACGAGTTCATAGGCGGCGTACTGGCGGAGCACATGACGAAGATAGAGGCCGCACGGTGGCTCACGTACCGAGCCGCGTGGCTTGTGGACGCTGGCAAGATGGACCCAATGATCACCGCCATGGCCAAACACTACGCCGCGCGTGTGGCAGTGGAAGCCACCGACTTCGCGATACAAGTCCTCGGCGGATACGGCTACTTGGGAGACTACCGCGTCGAACGCTACCACCGAGATGCGAAGATCACCGAAATCTACGAGGGCACCAGCGAAATCCAAAAACTAACCGTACTCAAATACCTGCTCCGAAAATTCTAAATCACCAGAACACACATGAACAAGCAAAGGTGAAAGTCGAATGAGCAAGGCATACGAGAACCTGAAGATCGAACGCGAACAGAGCACTTTGTGGGTGATTTTGAACAGGACGCACAGGCTCAACAGCTTCAACGACGTGTTGCTGGAGGAGCTTGCAGACGCGCTGGACACCGCTGAGAAGGACCCAAGCGTCAAATGCGTGGTCATAATGGGCGACGGCGACCGAGCCTTCAGCGCTGGCGCCGACGTAACCATGTTCGGCAAAGCCACACCCGTCAAAGCAGAAGAATTCTCAAGACTCGGCCAGAAAGTCTTCGGCAGAATAGAAGAAATGAGCAAACCCGTAATCGCCGCGATCAACGGCTTCGCACTGGGCGGAGGCTTGGAACTGGCGATGGCCTGCGACTTCCGCATAGCCGCCGAACACGCTGAGCTTGGCAGTCCAGAAATCTCGCTTGGCTTGATCCCCGGCTGGGGCGGAACACAGAGACTCGTCAGACTTGTGGGTCTTCCGCGGGCTAAGGAGATGATCATGGTTCCAGGCGTGAAGCTCAAAGCGGACGAGGCATTGAAGATCGGGCTAGTCCACAAGGTAGTTCACTATGAAAAGCTGCGTGAAGAATCCTCAGCACTAGCTCAGAAGCTGTGCGACGGACCACCAGTGGCCATGAAGTACGCAAAGCACGCGCTCAACTTCGGAACACAGGTACCGCTTGAAGCAGGACTGCGCATGGAAGCCAGCATGATGGGCCTCACATTCAGCACCGAAGACCTCAAAGAAGGCGTCGAAGCACTATTCGCAAAACGCAAACCCGAATTCAAAGGCAAATAGCCACCCCCTCTTTCTTCCCGTTACGATCCACGTCAGTGAACATGGCAAAGAAGTGGTCAGCATGAAGAAGGTAGCAGTAATAGGTGTTGGGAATTCCAAGTTTGGCATCCGTAGCGACGTTAACGTTTCTGAGTTGACCTTCGAAGCGGTCAAGCCAGCGCTTGAGGACGCGAAACTGGCCGCGAAAGATATTGAGTTTGTGGCTTTAGGCTCTGTGGGCGCGGGCGCGTGGTATGAGGAGCTTTTGCCCGCCGTTATCACGGGCGAATACTGCGGTCTAACGGGAGCTGGCTTGATGCGTGTTGAAGCTGCTTGTGCGAGTGGTAGTGCAGCATTTTTCAGTGCCTATTCGGCTGTGGCTAGCGGTCACTGCGAAATTGCCATGGCATTGGGCGTCGAGAAGATGCGTGAGATCGACACGCCTACGGCGATGGAGTGGATCGGCAGGGCAGGCTACTACTTCTGGGAATTCCACAACTTCGGCCTCACTTTCCCAGCGTATTACGCGTTGTATGCGAACGCGCACATGGCCAAATACGGTACGACCGAAGAAGACCTAGCGTTAGTAGCTGTTAAGAGCCACAAGTACGCAGCCATGAACCCAATCGCACACCTGACAAACAAGATCACCGTTGACGACGTGCTCAACAGCATGGTCATTGCCTCGCCGCTGAAGCTGTATGACTGTTCACCCATGACGGACGGTGCCTCAGCGGTTATCGTGGCCTCGGAGGAGAAGGCCAAACAGCTCAAGATCGACGCGTCAGTCTGGGTGGCAGGCATCGGCTACTCATCTGGAACGGCTAATCTGAGCAAGCGTGCTGACTTTGTGGGTTTGGATGCAAGCGTTCTGGCTGCCCAGCGGGCGTACAAGGCCGCGGGCATAACGCCTGACAAGGTGGATTTCGCTGAGGTTCACGACTGCTTCACGATTGCGGAGATCATGGCGTATGAGGATTTGGGCTTCTGCGGTCGCGGTGAAGGCGTGAAACTGCTGCGTGAGGGCCAGACCGAGATCGGCGGCAGGATTCCCGTGAACATGGATGGTGGCTTGAAGGCGAAGGGCCACCCGATAGGCGCCACGGGCTGCAGCATGATCTACGAGCTAACACGACAACTCCGAGGCGAAGCAATGCAGAGAAGCCGTCAGGTTCCGCTCAAAAACAACGTTGGTCTCGCGCACAACGTTGGCGGCACGGGGCATTACTGTTACGTGACGATACTGAAGAGGTGAGCATGAATGTCGTCCTCCATGCCATCGATCAAGTCTAGGCCGATAACCATAGTGGAAGAGATTCCAGTAAGCAAGACGTTGAGGTTCTGGGAAGGCCTCAAACAGGGCAAGGTCTACGCCACCAAGTGTCACAAGTGCGGCAAACTGTATTTCCCACCTTCCGCTGACTGTCCCGAATGTCTGTGCAGCGATATGGAGTGGGTTGAGCTTACAGGAGAAGCCGAAATCGAAACCTTCACGCACGTGGTCATCAGGCCTACGTCATTCTGCCAATACAAGCCCTACACCGTGGCCATCGGCAAACTCAAAGACGGCGTCAAAGTCCTCGCATGGCTCACAGGCTTCAAACTCTCACAAATCAAAGTGGGCATGAAAGTCAAACTCGTCGCCAAAGTAGACGCTGAAGGCAACGCCTCATACGAGTTCGTACCCGCCTGCTAGGCTCGTTTGGTCTGCAGACCTTCAATCCAATCTAGCGTCTTCGAGACCAGTTCTTGATCTTTCCCTTTGTAGATGTGGTCAGCGCCCTCAATTATCACGAGAGTTTTCGGCTCGTTTGCTGACTGATAGATGGCTTGCGCTTCGTCCACGCCCACGATAGTGTCGTCTTGGCCTATCACGATTAGCAGAGGAATGTCGTTGAGTTTCGATGCGGCTTCGCATTCGTCCAGCTTCATTAACTTCTCTCTAACGTGCTTCGGCCTGAGCCCTATGCCGTAGACTTCGAGCTTGAACAGTCTTGACACGTTGATCAGCTTGTCCACGCGCGAGAGTATCAGAAAAGTGTACAGGCCCAGAGTGCCTTTCGTTCGCCTGATGAATTTGCGGACGTTGTAGTTGTGGTTTTTGGGCGTTGACCAGAGTGCGAGGCCTTTGACGCGTTTCTCGCCTTGCAGGGCGTAGAGCGAGACTGCGCCGCCGAGGCTGTGGCCGACCACGAAGATACGGTCGCTCAGCACCTCAGGCCTCGAAGCCAGATAGTCCAACGCACACTTGACATCCCTTTGTTCGCCCATGCCGTAATCGAATTCGCCTGTACTCTTGCCCACGCCACGGAAGTCAAAGAGGAATACCACGTGGCCTTTTTCGCAGGCCTTTTCCGCCAGCCGCTTGTATATTTTGAGGAAATGGTAGCCTTGGCTGTTCATTCCGTGCAGAATCAGCAAGCCGGGCGCAGGAACGGCGTCTGGAATGTGCATTTCGCCGTAGAGCCTTGCGTTGTCGCATTCGATCCAGACCTGTTCGGTTTTCACGGACGAATCCACCGTAGAAAGTATTATTACTGCCGAGCTTGGATATTTAAGAACTGGTTTTGGCTATGTCTGCGAAACGTTCGAGAAAGCGCAAGAAGGTCGAAAAACCTGTTGAGACTCCAGAGGCTCCTGCGCCAGATACACCTGTACAAGAAACCCCAGTAACCGAAGAACCTGTTCAAAAGATACAAGTACCAGTTCCTGAACCTGCTCCAGTCGAGGAAGTTCCAGCAGTTCCCGAGGCCGTTCAGGAGACAAGAGAGGAGTTTGTGCCTGCCTCCACCGAGAAGCCGTGGTTCAAGTTCTGGCCAGAGGGCGTTCCGAAAAGCATTGACTACCCTAATGTGCCACTATCTGATCTGCTTAAGATGGCGGTTCGAGAGTATCCGGACCACACTGCCATCGTCTACTTCGATAAGCCCATGACTTATGGCGAGTTGGATGTGGCGGTTGACAAGTTTGCCACGGCGTTGGCTGACTTGGGCGTGAAGAAAGGTGACAAAGTGGCCCTGTTCCTCGCTAACATGCCACAGTTCGTCATTGCCTATTATGCCACCATTAAGATTGGAGCCATCGAAACCGCCATCAGCCCGCTGTACAAAGATCGCGAAGTTGAACATCAACTCGCGGACTCCGAAGCGGAGACAATCGTGGTTCTGGACGCGCTCTACCCAATCGTAGAACGTGTCATGGACAAGACCAAGCTCAAGCGCGTCATTGTCACGGGCCTCGGAGAGTACATGCCCTCACTGAAGGCCACGCTGGGCAAGCTGTTCGGAAAGATCCCCTCCCACAAAGTCCAGCGCAAACCGAACGTGCACTTCTTCCAAGAGCTACTGCAGAAGTATCCTGCGAGTCCTCCGAAAGTAACGATCAACCCTGGGAAAGACCTTGCGGCCTTGCAGTACACGGGTGGAACCACGGGCACATCGAAAGGCGCCATGCTTACGCATTTGAATCTGGTTTCGAACGCGGTTTCATGTGCCGCATGGCTCCGTGGCACCACAGGAGGCGAAACCTTCCTAACGGTGTTGCCGCTGTTCCACATCTACGGCATGACCACAGGCATGAACGCGCCTATATTTCTCGCAGGCAAGATGGTGATGCTGCCAAAGTTTGACATGAAGATGACGCTGGACGCCATCCAGAAGAACAAGGTGACATGCTTCTGCGGCGCACCCACCATGTACTCCATGCTGTTGGCAGATCCAGACTTCAGCAAATACAGCCTTTCTTCTGTGCGCTTCTGCATATCGGGGTCGGCGCCGCTTCCGCCTGAGGTTCAGAGGAAGTGGATGGACGCAACTGGAGGCGTGCTCGTAGAAGGCTACGGCCTCACCGAGTCTTCTCCAGTCACGCACTGCAACCCGCTGGACAAGACTATGAAGACCGTGAACGTCGGCAGCATAGGCTTGCCGTGGCCTGACACCGACGCCAAAATCGTGGACACCGAAACAGGCACCAGAGATCTGCCGACCGGCGAAGTCGGAGAACTCATGGTCAAAGGCCCACAAGTGATGAAGGGCTATTGGAACATGCCCGAAGAAACCGCCACCGTACTCAAGGACGGCTGGCTACTCACAGGAGACATAGGCAAAATGGACCCAGACGGCTACTTCTACATAACCGACCGCAAAAAAGACCTCATCAAGTACAAAGGCTACAGCGTATACCCACGGGAAATCGAAGACGTGATCTACGAGCATCCAGCGGTGAAGCTGTGCGCGGTGGTGGGCAAACCTGACCCCGTGGCCAGCGAAATCCCCAAAGCCTTCATAGTCCTCAAAGACGGAGCCACAGCCTCAGAACAAGACATCCAAACATTCGTAAACGACAAAGTCGCACCCTTCAAAGCCATCAGAGAAATCGAATTCCGCACAGAGCTACCCATGACCCTCGTCGGCAAAGTCCTCAGAAGAGTCCTCCAAGAAGAAGAACGAAAGAAATCGCAGAAAGCTTAGAATCTCTCTCGATTCTGGCTTGAGAAGCCTATTCTCTTTCTTCTTTGACGAATTCGTGCATCTGCAGCTATGAACCGTTCAAATCCTCAATGCTGTTGAGTGTTCCTTTTTTGCCGATGCGCAGTTGTTTTTCGCCTCTGTACGTGGACAGGTGGGCGTTTTCGATTTGTACAGTGTCGCCTATGTTCAGGGATTCGGCTTGTTCGTTCCAGAGGCACAGTTTGACTTGACCAGTTTCGTCGGCTATGGTGGCGTTGATTACGCTGGCGTAGTTGCCGAATCTTGTGAACACCATTTTTGGTTCGGGGATTTCGACGATTCTGGCTTTGAGGTTGATTTGTTTCATGCCTGTTCGGAGGTCTTTTATGCGCAGTCCAGACATGTTCTCTGGCTTGCGTGCCGGGGTTTTGCCTGTAAGGCTGAATCTGCCATAGGGTTTGATGGGGTTTCGTTGTTCCGTCAGGAACCAGCGTGGCACGGGAAACTGGGCCACGACCTTCTGGCCCTTCGAAATCAGCATTATTGCCCGTTCAGTGGTTCGGCTGCGGCAAGTTATGCTCAGGTCGCCGCATTTGGACTTCTTGTCCTTGTCTGCGGTTATGAGGGCTTGAAAAAAACTGTCCGGATCTAGTTCGAATTTGGTAGAAAGAAAGGCGAGATACTCGCCGACGGATACTTTGCTTCGCACGTGGTTGTCTACTCTTTGCCTAGTGTTATCTCCATCGTGGAAACCATTCTGGATCTGTTTTCGCCTTCTCGTGGCGGCAATTCCTCAGTTCCTATCGCGATTTTGCTTACCTTGAGCTCTTTGAGGAATCTGCTGCGGGTGATTTCGGCTACGTCGACGGCTGTGGTGATGGCTTGTCCGCGTGCCTTCAGGGTCAGTTCCTTGAGGCTGCCTGACGAGAAGCTTGTGATGACGGCTAGCACGTAGCTCATGGCTGGTTTCCTTCCGATAAAGATGGTTCCTGGGTCTCTATCCATTTGTCTTGTCACTCCTTTTTCTGTTGTTGTCGTTGTGTGTAACGTTGCAGTGTCGGCTTGTTGTTCAACACCTGAACGCTACTGCCGTAGATGATGTGCGTCGTTCCTTATAAACGGTTATACTTACACTACTGGGCCACACAAGCTGTTCTGGTCCAGCTCCTCCATGGTGGTCTTCGTCAAAGCACGAATATTCTCCAAATCAGGCAGTTCACCGTAGCTGACCAGCGTTATGGCTGTGCCTTCGCCTCCCATGCGGGCGGTTCGGCCGATTCTGTGGAAGTACGTCAGCGCCTCGACGGGCACGTCGTAGTTTATGATGTGCGTTATGCCCTGAATGTCCAAACCGCGTGCAGCCACATCCGTGGCTATTAGTAGCTGTAGCCTTCCCTGCCTGAACGCGTTGGTCACTGCATCTCGCTGGGCCTGTGTGAAACCTGCATGTAACGCGCTAGCATCGTAGCCCCTTCTCCTCAAATTGTCTGTTAATCTGCTTGTGTCGGTTCGTGTGCGGCAGAATATGATAGCTCGGCGTACATGCTGCTGTTGGAGTATGTTGCACAGTGCTTCGAGCTTGTTGGCTTCGTTGACGACCATGTAGTACTGGCTGATCTGATCCAGTGCGATCTCGTCCTTGCTTACCAGAATCTCCTCTGGGTTTCGCATGTACCTGTTGCACACTCTGCGCACGTTCTCGTCGATCGTGGCTGAAAACAGGCTGGTCTGCCTGTTCGTGGGCACCCTGCGTAGTATGTAGTCGATGTCGTCGATGAAGCCCATGTCCAACATGCGGTCAGCCTCGTCCAAAACGAGAACCTTCACGTAAGCCAGACTCAGCACGCCGCGCTTCATCAAATCGATGACGCGGCCGGGCGTGCCCACAACCACATGGATGCCCCGCTGCAGAGACCAAATCTGCCTCTCAATCGAGGTCCCACCGTAGACGGCGAGAACTCTAAAGCCAGCGTGCTTGGCGAACTTGCTCATGTGGTCCGCGACTTGCACGGCCAGCTCACGCGTGGGCGCCAAAACAAGGCCCTGAACACGATTGACGTTCACGTCCAAACGTTCCAGCATCGGGACACCAAACGCTGCGGTTTTTCCCGTGCCCGTTTGGGCTTGGCCTATCACGTCTCGTCCTTCAAGCAGCGGAGGAATCGCCTCAGCCTGAATCGGAAAAAGCTCCGTAAAGCCGAGTTCATCGATTCCACGCATAACCTGCGGACTCAACCCTAACTCATTAAAACTCTTCAATTGCATGCTTTTTCATTTCTCCTATCACAAAACACCTGATGACGTAATCCAGAAGCCACATCAGGGCTTCTTTTAGTTAAGCACCGGTTAGTGTGATAAGCAACAAGCACATAACACCCATATAAAAGCATTTGTGCATATAGCGACGAAAATGATGTTGCGTCTTTTGGGTGAGAGAGCATCAAGCATCAGTGATGCTATGCTGAGTGTTAGGATTTCTGGGAAACTGCATGACCTTTTTTGTTGCTGACCGGACGGGTTCGTCATATGTACTCATTCATCTTTTTGCCTGTTCTCTTTGTCCACTCGTTGAGCGGTATTGCGAACTGTTTTTCCACGTTTGGTCTGTGTAGACTGTTATACGTGCAGAAGCATCGCACTTTTCCGTCCGGCGTGACGTAGTGTATGGCGCACTTTCTAACCCGATCTAGGTCCATGTTCCATACGTCTTGGAAGTGCATGATGCCTATCATTACTATGCGTCTCATGAAGTCGCCCAGTGCGTCGTAGCTGCCTTTGGTAACCACATCTTTGATTAGTCCCCGGACTATTCCGTGTTTGGCCAGCGGCAAGAGCTTGGCCATCTTCATTTTGGCTATTGTCTTGTTGCCTTTGGCGCCTGAGTGGTAGATGCTCCAGAACACGTCGGCGAACTTGTCCACGTCCACGTACTCCATGATCGGCTTGTACGAGCCGTCCTTCTCGATTACCAGAAACGTGGCCGCGCCACACATCGGGTGAATCGTGAAATCAGGGTACGTCTTGTTTTTCACGACGCCCATGCCCTTCGTCATCGGCGTGGGCCAGTTCACGGGTCGCCAGTCAAACCTGCCCACTGCGCCGCCAGTCTGAGCCTCAATCTCCTTCATAGTATCAGGAATCGTGATACGCATCTTCCGCGCATCGTCCTTCTGAAGCCTGCCCGCCATCGAAACAGGCTGAATGTTGATGCACCTGACCACATCGTGGTTCTTGATGGCAAAATCGACAATCGCTCCGAGATCCTTGTCATTCACGCCCTTCGCCAAAGTCACAACCAACACAATCGAGTCCATGCCCAACTTACGAGCATTCTCAATAGCCTTCAGCTTCGTGGCCACAAAATCCTTCCGCGCCCGCGTCTTGACGTAAATTTCATCCCGCAAACCGTCAAACTGCAAGTAAAGCGTGCTCAAACCCGCGTCCAGCAGGCTCTTGAAGTAGTCAATGTCCTCGGCTATGCGTATGCCGTTCGTGTTGACTTCCGTGTGGCTGATGCCTGCCTTTCTCGCTTCGCGGATCAGGTCGGGCAGATCGTTTCGCAATGTGGGTTCGCCGCCGCTAAACTGCAGGGCGTTGCATGCCCACGGCTTGTTGGCGCGCAGTACGTGGAACATTTGGACAATCTGCTCAAACGTGGGTTCGTAAACATAGTTCGAGGCTCCGGCATAAGCGAAGCACACTGGACAGGCCATGTTGCACCTGTTCGTAACGTCCACGATGCCCAAAATCGTAGGCGTCCTATGCTCAGGACACACGCCACAGTCAAACGGGCAGCCCTGCGCCTTCACGCTCTGCGGATTCTCCAAGCCGCCGCCCACGTAGCGGTCGTCGAACCAGTTGTCGTGGAACCAGCGGAAAAGCTCCGCATCACCCCAATAAACATCCTCAAACTTGCCGTGCTCAGGACACGTCTTCTCAAGATAAATGACGCCGTTCTCCTCGTAAATGCGCATTGGAATCTTTCTGTGGCATTCGGGGCATATGCTGTTGGACATGGTTTCGAACTTGCCCTGTGCCCGGGTCTCAACCTTGCTGACCTGTTCAGACTTCATGACATGATCCTTCCGTGAGTAACTTGGCATACGGTCATGGTGGTTACTATCATTTCTGGACGATATAAATCATGAAGTGAGCGGCCACACACCTAGTGTACGGCCACGAACCCACGGAAAAGGTCAAAACGCATATCAAGCCGCCCACGGCAACTAACCACACACAGAGGTCTCCCAGAGTGCGCGCCCGAATCGACGTCAAAGGCATCGTCCAAGGCGTCGGCTTCCGCCCTTTCATCTACCGCATTGCAGTGGAAAACAACCTTAGAGGTTACGTCAAGAACCTAGGTGACGCTGGCGTCGAAATCCTTCTGGAAGGCCCAGAAAACCAAATCAAGAGATTCCTCGAAGGCCTCAAGGAGAAGAAGCCTCCGCTGGCACAAATCTACGAGGTCACGGTAGCCAAGCTCCACGGCGAAGATGAGTACAGCAACTTCGCTATCCACAAGAGTTCCAGCGAAACCGAGCATTCAGGCTCAGTCATCCCGCCTGACGTGGCCATTTGCCCAGAATGCCTCACCGAACTCAGACAGCATAACGATCGTAGACACGACTATTTCTTCATCACCTGCACTAACTGCGGGCCACGCTACACGATAATTGAGCAAGTGCCCTACGACCGCGAAAACACCACCATGCGCGACTTCCGGATGTGTGGCTTCTGTCAAGGTCAATACGCGGACCCGCTGGACAGACGTTTCCACGCTCAAACCGTGGCCTGCCCAGTCTGCGGACCCAAAGCATACCTGACCACAAACCAAGGCGAACCAATAGACAGCAAAGACCCAGTTCGAGAAGCGGGAAAACTGCTGGCGGAAGGCCACATACTGGCCGTCAAAGGATACGGCGGTTTCCACATAGCCACCTCCACCACAATAGACAAGCCGCTGGCCAGACTCAGACAAGCCAAACACCGAAGCCAAAAACCCTTCGCCATCATGGCCCGAGACCTAGAGACCGTGAAAACCTTCGTAGAAGTGAGCAAAGCCGAGGCTCAGCTTCTAACATCCTACACGAAGCCAATAGTGCTGCTGAACAAGAGCCCAGATTACTTTCTCTCAGATTTGATCGCGCCAAACCTCCACAACGTGGGCGGCATGCTGCCCTACACGGGCTTGCACCACATGCTTTTCGACGAAGTGAGCGAGCCTGCATTCGTCATGACCAGCGCCAACCCCCCAAACGAGCCAATAGTAACCGACAACCAAGAAGCCCTCAAAACACTCGGCACCACGGTTGACTATTTTCTGTTCCACAACCGCATCATAGCCCACAGATGTGATGACACAGTTCTCCGCATGCACGGTAAACGCACGGTATTCATTCGTCGCTCGCGAGGATACGCGCCTGCACCAATCCTACTCAAGAAGAAGGCCAAACGTTGCGTGGTCGGCCTCGGCGGCGAACTCAACAGCACCAGCTGCATCCTGCAAGAAGACAAGGCCTTCGTATCACAGCACATAGGCGATGTCGAAAACATCGAAACCCGGAACTTTCTCGAAAGCACCGTCAAACATCTGATTCGCCTCACAAACAGCAAAATCCAAGCCATCGCATGCGACCTCCACCCGAAATTCACAACCACGAGGCTCGCACAAGAAATGGCACAGCAAAACGGCTGGCAACTCTTCAAAGTGCAACATCACTACGCCCATGTGGCCGCTTTGATGGCAGAGCACGACGTGAAGGAAATGGTCTGCATCTGCTGTGACGGCTATGGCTACGGCGCCGACGGCGAAGCTTGGGGAGGCGAGATACTGCTTTGCCAACAAAACAGGTTCGGATTTGAACGTGTCGCCCATCTGGAACCACAGCCTTTGGTGGGCGGCGACTTGGCCACGCGCTACCCGTTGAGAATAGCCGCAGGCATCCTCAACAAACACGCAGACATCCAAAACTGGCTTCAGCAGAACAAACAGCACTTTCCGCACGACGAAGAGGAAGTCACCATAGTTCTGCACCAGCTTCAGAAGCGAACAGGAATAGTTCAAACCACGAGCTGCGGAAGAATCTTGGACGCACTTGCCGCAGTGCTAGGTATATGCAACGAACGCACGTACGAGGGCGAACCAGCCGTGAAGCTCGAATCAGCCGCACGTGGAGGCAAAGACACACTACGACTGAAACCCAAGACGGATGGTAGCGTCCTCGACACAACACAGCTTCTCATGAAGGTTTTTGAAGAAAGACAAAAGCAACCCGTTGCGGACTTGGCATACTCAGCACATGCATATCTTGCCAGAGGCTTGGCCACGCTTGCCATAGAGAAAGCGCAAGAAAACAACGTCAAATCCGTGGGTTTCTCAGGCGGAGCGGCCTGCAACGAGATCCTAGCCGCCATCGTGCGGAGAACCATCGAGAAAGAAGGTCTGCGGTTTTTGGTCCATGAGGCTCTACCTTCAGGTGACGGTGGCGTGTCCTTTGGGCAGGCCGTGGCTGCAGGCTTTTCCAAGAATTGAACCATAACCGATTTATCCCTGTCCAAGTCTGGGTATGATCGATAGGCATGTGTCTGGCGATTCCCGGCAAGGTCATCAGCGTCGAACAGGACAAGGCCAACGTGGACTTTGGCGAAGGCGTCCTCCGAGAAGTCAACGTGACGCTCGTAAACGCGCATGTGGGCGACTATGTTCTGGTACACGCGGGCTACGCCATCGAAGTTCTGGACGAGAAGGAAGCTCTGGAAACGCTGAACCTGTGGAACGAAATCCTCCAGACCGAAAACCGCCAACAATAACTTGCACTTGTTGAGTGGAAAATGGCTGAGAAAACCAGATTCAGAGATCCAGAACTGGCGAAACGCGTAGCCGAGAAGATCAGGAAACTTGCATCCACGCAAGAATCGGTCAGAATCTGCCATGTTTGTGGCACACATGAATGGACAATCACGCATTTCGGCCTGCGTAGTCTTCTGCCTCAGAACGTGGAAGTCATTGCTGGACCGGGTTGCCCAGTCTGCATAGTCCCAGCCTCCGAAGTGGACGAAGCCACAACGCTTGCACAGAAAGGCGTTGCCGTAGCGTGCTTCGGAGATGTCATACGCGTTCCCGGTTCCAAAACGTCGTTGCTGGACGCCAAGGCCGAAGGCGCCGACGTGCGCGTCGTCTACAGCGTGGCCGATGCCATTAAAATGGCTCAGAATGAGTCTGGCAAGCAGTTTGTCTTCTTTGCTGTAGGCTTCGAAACAACTGCGCCATCCACGGCCATCGAGATCGTCAACAGGCCACCAGAGAACCTGAGCTTCCTTGTCTCACACAGGCTGATACCGCCTGCAATGAAGTTGCTCGCCAAAATGCCTGACTTGAGCCTGAACGGATTCATCGCGCCAGGGCATGCCAGCGCCATCATAGGTCTCACGCCCTATGAAGAGTTTCCAGCGAAGCATGGCATACCTACAGTCGTGGCAGGCTTCGAACCCCTCGACATACTATTCTCAGTCTACATGATCCTCAAACAGCTCAACGAAGGCAAACCACGCCTCGAAAACGAATACACACGCGTCGTCCAATTGGAAGGCAACACCAAAGCCCAGCGACTGATGCGCAGAGTCTTCGACGTTGTTGACGGAAACTGGCGGGGCCTCGGAACAATCCCAGCCTCAAAACTTGCACTCCGCAAACAATACCGAACATACGACGCCCACCTGAAACACGACATAAGAATCGAAAAGGGCACCGACACGCCGCCAGGCTGCCAATGTCATCTGGTCGTCGTCGGCAAAATCAAACCAGACCAATGTCCACTATTCATGAAAGCCTGCACGCCACAGAAACCCACGGGCGCCTGCATGGTAAGCAACGAAGGCACATGCCGCATATGGGCCAAGACGACAGATAGCAGAATGGCCGCGTAGGCCGCGGAAAAGCGTTTTAAACTCCAATGATTCATACTGAATTATGAAAGGAAGGAACGTGAGAGATTTGTCGGAAGGAACCAACAGAGACTTGATGGAGTTGCGCGAGAGAGTGGTTCGCCTAGAGGTCCAGCTAGCTGAGATGAACAAGAAGATAGAATCACTCACAAGCTACACCCGTCAACTCTATGAATACTTGAGCAAGCAAAGCAGGTAAGCGGAGAAGCTGCAGGATTCCGAGGCAGCAGAGCGTGCGTTCACAGCAGTGTCTAGTCTGGCAGATTGTAGAGGTTCACGTCGGCTTCTAGTCAGAAGGAAAGAGGGGTCTATGGTGGAGGTGGTGGGCTTGCCGCTTGGCCGCTCTTCTCTGGTTTCCATACCATTGCTAGTATTCCGCCAATCAGAGAGAGGAGTCCTCCAAACGCTGTGATCACGCCGAACAACGAGACTATCCAGAGTATCAGGACTATGACGCCCCAAGTCTTTGCGGATGCAGGGTTGCTGTTCATCATTATTGCGCCGACGATGATTATCAATCCGAACACTGCGAAGATGCCCAAGATCATGCCAAGGCCAGCGGTGAAGAGGGCGATTATGGCTCCAGCAATTGCCAACCATATTCCGCCAAGAAGCACGAATATTCCTCCAATCAGCGACAGTATGAAAGCAGCTGTAGGTTTTCCTTCCATTTGTACCAACCGATGATCCTGTTGAAGAGACCTTGTATATTAGATTTCTCATCTTTGAGACAAGCGACTATTTTACGATCTGCATCACTGAAAAGAACCGTTTGCCACGCACCATTCCATGCCTTGAACAAGTGAATGAGCTACTTGCGTATCAATTATGTCGAAAAGCTTTTATTTGAATCAGTTCAAACCCAGCTTGAGGTTTATTGAATGAGTTTAGAATCGAGCAAGAATCTAGGCGGCATCGGAGCTATACTAATGATCGTAGGCGTCTTGGCTACTATGGGATACGCGTTCGCTGGCGTGCTGAGTCTTGTGGGAATCATACTCCTCATGATAGGCCTTAAAGGCATGGCTGACCACTTCAAAGAGCCGGGCATATTCGACAACGCACTCTACGCAATCATAATCGAAATCATAGGCGTGGTGATCGCGGTTGCTGTCATCGTCATAGGAGTACTTATGGCATTGACAACAGGCTTCGACTGGACCAATCCCAACTTCACCGAGTTCACGGACTTCAGCTTTATATGGAACTCCATTGGAGCAATCCTCGCAGGCGTCGTCGTGCTCATGGTTATGCTGATCATCGCAGCGTTGTTCTTCAGGAAGTCATTCTCACTGCTCGCAGGAAAGACTGGTGAGAAGCTTTTCGAAACTGCAGGATTACTGATGCTCATAGGTGCTGTTTTGACGATAATCGTCATAGGCTTAGTGATAGTTCTGATCGCATGGATTCTCGTCGCTGTGGCCTTCTTCCAAGTCAAAGAACAGGCGGCTCCAACTGCAGCACCGCCACCACCGCCATAACCGATCCGAAAAGGATCTCAACCTTTTTCTTTTTTCGTCATGAGCAGTTGCCTTGTTGCCTATTCAGCATATTCTAGGAACAGGGTCGCCTATCGGTCTGGCGATTATCCTTTTGCCGCCCACGACAGTCTGCATAGCCACGTCCTCGAAGGCCTTCGTGGCCTCACCGACTATCTGAGCATCTTTGTCCTCACTGGTTTTCCGCAGAAACCGTAACGCTTCTTCGGCCTTCTCCTTCACCATGCCTATGATCATCTTTCCTTCATTTCCGATTTCCAGTGGGTCGAGGCCGAGCATTTCGCAGGCAGCCCGAACGTCTTCTCTGATCGGTATCTTCTCCTCGTAGAGCAAGATGCCTATGTGGGATTTTTCGCTGAACTCGTTCACGGCATCAGCCAGTCCGCCTCTGGTCGGGTCTTTCATGGCCACGACGCCGCCGATCTCGCCAAGCATGCGCTGAATCATCTTGTTCAGTGGTTTGACATCCGACTTTATGTTGCTTCCGAAGCTGAGGCCTTCCTGCGCGGAGAGCACAGCCAGACCGTGGTCGCCTATTGTGCCTGACAGTATTATCTTGTCGCCTTCGGCGAGGTTTGAGTCCAGCACCCAGCGGGGCTTGAAGTCTTGTCTGAACTGCTTCACAACATCCAGATTCCTGTCGAGCGCAGGCGTTCTTCTGCCTATGCCTGAAACGTTTATGACGCAGCCTCCGAGGCTTCCCTTCTCCACAACCTTCGTGTCCCCAGTGACTATACTCACTCCAGCCTCACGGCACGTGTCACGCATGCTCTTCAAGATACGTTCGAAATCGGTTAAAAGCAGGCCTTCCTCCAACACGAGGCCACAGGCCAGAGCATACGGCTCAGAACCCACCGCAGCCAAATCATTAACCGTCCCAGAAACCGAAAGCCTCCCGATGTCGCCACCCGGAAAGAAAATCGGCTTGACCGCATGCGAATCGCTTTTCAGAGCTATGTCGCCCACTATGGCGGCGTCGTCCAAGGCCTCTAGCGGAACCTCGGCACCACTCATACCACCGAAATACCTCACAATACAGTTCTTCACCAAGTCATGCATGACCGTCCCGCCAGCGCCATGCAACATCGTGATATGTTCATCTTTCGAGGCCAATCAGATTACACTCCTGCGTGGTTGACTATCAGAGAACGAGAAACATAAATGCATCGAGAGATCTGGCATGAGGCGAATGCCCTGAAGTGCCTTTCCAACCCCGAGGCATGACTCGTGGAATGATTTCTCATTATCGGAAGAGATGCTCAAGTCATGGTGTTTCGGTTTTTCTGAGAAGCCTGATTTTGTCTGGGTTTCGTTTGCGCTAGAGGAAAACCATATAAATAGCCATACCGCTGTTGTTTTGCAGTCTGGAGAAAGAATGCTTTGCCAAATTGGGGATACTCGCTGATTGAAGGGGAATTGGACCCTGAAAAGACAGTGAAGGCCAGCGGACGCGAGATCAGAGTATCCCATAAACATGCCCGAGAAGTATGTACTACTATCAAGGGAATGATGCTTACAAAGGCTAAACAGTATCTTCGAGACGTTATGACCAAAGAGAAGCCTGTGCCCGTGCGCAGATTCAGAAAGAAAGTTGGACACCGCCACGGCCTCGTAAAGGCCTTCGCAGGCCGATACCCCATCAAGGCCTCAAAAGAAATCCTAAAAATCCTCGAAAGCGCCGAAGCCAACGCCGAAAACAAAGGCCTCGACACCGACCGAATGCGAATTGTTCACGCCTCAGCGTACCCGGGAATGAAGGTCAAACGCTACAAGCCCAGAGCCCAAGGAAGAGCTTCGCCCAAGTTCCAGATACTCACGCACGTCGAAATCGCCCTCGAAGAGAAGCCCGAGACAGGGGAAGAAACGTAATGTCCATTGTCAAGCATTTTGTGTCAGAATCCCTCAAAAGAACCGAAATCGACGAATTTCTGATGCGAAAGCTCGAAAGAGCGGGATACGGCGGAGTAACCATATCCAAAACTCCGCTAGGAACTCACATAGTCATTTATGCCATGCGCCCAGGTCTGGTTATAGGCCGAGGTGGCGAAACCATAAGGGAACTCGCAGCCACGCTGGAGCAGAGCTTCAAAGTTCCCAACCCACAAATCTCGGTATCCGAAATCGAAATCCCCGAGCTAAACGCTTTCGTCGTGGCTTCGAAACTTGCCTCAGCCCTACAGAGAGGCATTCACTTCAGACGCGCAGGCTTCTGGGCCCTAAACCAAGTCATGGAAGCAGGAGCCCTAGGCGCAGAAATCAGAATCAGCGGCAAACTACGCACCGAAAGAGCACGATACGAAAAGTTCAAGGCTGGCTACCTGCCAAAGTGCGGCGAACCACCGCTCAAATACCAGCGCAAGGCCGAGATGCACGTCCAACTCAAACCAGGCATGTTTGGTGTCAAGGTTCGCATAATTCCCCCAGACGCGCTGTTCCCAGACAAGATGAAGATCGCAGAGAGTCTGCCGCCTGAAGAGGAAGAATCGACCCCGCAGGAAGGCAAGCCAGAGACAGAAGAGGCACCAGTAACAGAAGAGACCAAAGAAGAAGCTACTGACGCGAGTCAAGAAGCAACACCTGAGGAGGAGACGCAAACCACAGAGGAAGCGACCGAAGAGGCCAGCGACGAAAAAGAGGAGGCCAAGGAATAGGGATGCCACTTCTCAGAGTCAAAGAAATCCGCGACATGTCCTCCGAAGACAAGCAGAAACGAATCGGCGAACTCAGAACCGAACTCGTCAGACTGACCACCATGATCAGGGCAGGAGGCACAGTCGAAAACCCAGCACGCATAAAAGAGTTGCGAAGAGCCATCGCCAAACTGCTGACCATCGAGCATGAAGAAAAGCTCGGAATACGGAAGGCCAAAGCCCCGAAGAAGAAGGAGAAGAAAGCCAAATGAGAATCACCCCTGACATAGTCCGCTGCGAATTCATAGGCACTAAAGCCAAAGTGGCCAGAAGCAGACATCAGGATTATGCAGGAATACAGGGAAAAGTCATGGACGAAACAAGAAACACCTTCACAATCCAGAACGGTGAAGCAAGAAAAACCGTGTTAAAGGAATCAGCCATTTTTCACTTCACCTTTTCCGACCGAACCGTCGTCGAGATCAACGGCAAGCTTCTCGTTGGAAGGCCTGAAGACCGCCTCAAGAAACACATCAGGAGATTATGGTAGTGTCACTCGTTTTCAGGAAACCCAAGAAAGCATGCACTGACCGGGACTGCCCGTTCCACGGAGAACTCGCAGTAAGAGGCCGCGTGCTGGAAGGAATCGTGGCCAGCGCAAAAATGGAAAAAACAGTCGTCGTGGAACGCGACTATCTTTTCTACATTCCGAAATTCATGAGATATGAAAGAAGACACAGCCGCATATCCTCCCACAACCCTCCATGCATAGACGCCAAGGAAGGCGAAAGAGTCAAAATAGCTGAATGCCGACCATTGAGCAAAACTGTCTCATTCGTGGTCGTGGAGAAACTGGAGGCAAAGTAGAATGGCGGCGAAGGCAAAGCAGCGTGCATTGACTGCAAAGGGAATGACTGGCCACGGCCCAAAGATCTCAAGAGGCCTGCCGACAGGTTCGGCACTAAGATGCGCAGATAACACTGGAGCCAGAGTGCTGCGCCTCGTACAAGTCATGGGTTACCATGGAAGACTCCGCCGCTACCCGACAGCGGCAGTAGGCGACCGCGTGACCGTGTCCGTAAGACAGGGAACACCTGACATGCGAAAGAAGATTTTTCAGGCAGTTGTCGTCAGGCAGAGGAAACCTTTCAGAAGGGTCGACGGCGTCTGGGTCCAGTTTGAGGATAATGCAGCTATCGTGATCACGCCAGAAGGCGAGATGAAGGGTTCGGAGATTCGCGGACCAGTGGCCAAAGAGGCGGCAGAAAGGTGGCCCAGAATCGCAAGCGCCGCCAGCATAATCGTGTAAAGAGGAAACATGGATGCAGACAACAAAACCCTCAAAACAGAGAAAAGCGCTGTTTCAGGCGCCAGATCACCGACGTCATAAGATGTTCGCCGCACCTCTCTCGTCCAACCTCAAAGGCACACACGGCATCAAAACCCTGCCAGTAAGAAGTGGCGACACCGTCCGCATCATGCGAGGAGACCACAAGGACTTCGAAGGAAAGATCACACGCGTTGACACCGGAAAATACCGAATCTACGTTGAAGGTCTCACACGAGAAAAAGTGGACGGAACCACTATATTCGTGCCAGTTCACCCTTCCAAAGTCATGATCACAAACCTGAATCTTGACGACAAGTGGCGAAAGGAGATCTTGGCAAGAAAGAAAGCACCGAAGAAGATCGAAGAGGTGGCTCAGAAACCCGCAAAGAAGCCCGCAAAGAAGGCCGTCAAGGAAGTCGTAGAAGTTAAGGCTGAACCCATCGCCGAGAAGGCGCCAGTCGAGGAGAAGGCCGTTGAGAAGAAGCCGAAAAGGGCGAGGAAGACCACGGCTAGAAAGCCTGCTGCCGCAAAGAAGGAAAAAGTAGCCACAGAAGAGGTCAAGGAAGAAGAGCCGAAACCCAAGAAGCCACGAGCCAAACGCAAGACCACCAAAAAAACTGAAGGAGAAACATGATCTTGGGCAGAAAAGGAGACTCGTCCACTCTAAAGCGGAAACCCGCACCAAAGTTCTGGCCTATCCACAGGAAAGAAGTCACTTGGGTCGTGAAACCCTCTGCAGGGCCACATCCTACCGAAAACTGTCTCCCACTAACGATAGCGCTCCGTGAAGTTCTCGGAGTCGTGAAGACCAGAAAAGAAGCAAAAGGCGTGGTGGCCCACGAAGGAGTCCGCGTAGACGGCAAAATCAGAAGAGCAGACAACTTCCCAATCGGATTAATGGATGTCGTGTCGCTGGTCGACGCTGGCAAACACTTCCGCATACTCCCATCATACAAGGGGCTAATCCTGCAAGCCATCGGCAAAGAAGAGACAGAATTCAAGCTATGCAGAATCGAAGACAAGAAAATCGTCGACAACGGCCACGTACAACTAAACCTGCACGACGGCACGAACATACTCATAAAAGTCGCCGATCCCAAGACCCCACAAGAAGATGTCTACGAGACGCTAGACACTCTGAAGATAAGCCTTCCAGACAAGCAAATCCTTGAACGCATAGAACTGAAGGAAAAAGATTTCGCAGTCATTACAGGCGGCAAAAACATCGGAAAATACGGCAAGATCGTCGAAATCGAGAAGGCAGAGGGCAAGAAACGCAGAAACACGCTTGCCACAATCGAGGATGAGAAAGGAAACCGGTACCAGACAATCCTGAACTTTGTTTTCGCACTAGGCGCAGAGCAGCCACTAGTAGCATTGCCGGAGGTTGCCTAGTTTGTCCGAGGACGAGATACGCAAAAAGTGGGAAGAGCAACCCATGCTCAAGCCTAGGATCGAAAAGGTTGTGGTAAACCTTAGCGTGGGCAAATCCGGCGAACCGCTTGAAAGAGCCACCACAGTTATGAAAGAGATAACCGGTCGAACCCCATGCAAACGCAAAGCAAAAACCAGCATCAGAGACTTCGGCATCAGAAAAGGCGAATCAATAGCCTGCATCGTAACGCTCAGAAGGCAAGAGGCAATAGACTTCCTGAAAAAAGTGCTACCTGTGGTTGAGAACAAAATCGCTAGGCGAAGCTTCGACGGTCAAGGAAACGTTTCTTTCGGCCTAAAGGAACACATCGAGATTCCGGGAGTAAGATACGATCCAGACATAGGCATATTCGGCATGGACGTGTGCGTCACGATCACGAGGCCCGGATATCGGGTGAAGGATCGTAGGATAGGCAAAACCAAGCTTGGAGCGAAGCATGTTTTGACACCTGACGAGTCTGTGGTGTTCATTAAGGGCACTTTGGGAGTTGAAATCGTATAGACTGGAGAGATGGTCGTGGGGAAACAGAAACCTAGGAAAGAAAGGAAGCACGGCAAAGGCGCTAGACCATGTAGCAGATGCGGCGCCTACGGGCCAGTCATTCGACGTTACAATTTATATGTATGTCGGCATTGTTTTAGAGAGATAGCCCCAAAACTGGGCTTCAAGAAATACGAGTAACGAGGAAAGGCATGATGGACACGCTGGCAAACGGTCTGACGACGATCATAAACAACGAGATGCGTAACAAACGCGAATGCGTGATCAGCCCTGCCTCTAGACTCTTAGGTAGAGTCCTACGGATTATGCAGTTGAACGGCTACATAGGCGAGTTCGAGTTCGTCGATGATGGCAGGTCCGGGAAGTTTAAGGTTCAGCTTCTGGGCAGAATAAACAAGTGTGGAGCCGTCCGCCCTCGCTTTTCAGTGAAAGCTGACAAGTTCGACGATTGGGAGAAAAAGTTTCTGCCATCAAGAGAAGTGGGTTTGCTCGTGGTTTCGACGCCGAGAGGAGTGTTGTCTCACAAGGAGGCAATTGAAAAGCACAACGGAGGCAAGCTTCTAGCATACGTCTACTAGGCAAAGGTGTCCACTATGCGAGCAACCGAAGTATCAAGAATCATTCAAGTGCCCGATGATGTTGAAATATCAATCGAAGGCAGAAAAGTCATTGTCAAAGGTGCAAAAGGAACGCTGACACGCGACTTTGCCTTTGCGCCTGTTTCGATTGAGCGACAGGATAAGACCATCCGAATTTG
>Ga0315280_10002841_pt1 | contig 27476 bp, 25 predicted proteins | sample YL17G06_40_MG_FD_203697 | JGI IMG/M metagenome (GOLD analysis project Ga0315280, IMG submission 203697) | Sediment microbial communities from Yellowstone Lake, YNP, Wyoming, USA - YL17G06_40 | ecosystem: Environmental > Aquatic > Freshwater > Lake > Sediment | place: USA: Wyoming | collected... | reverse complement strand
CGGGTGGCAAAATCGGTGAAGACTTCTTTTTCATAAGAGACTGTAAGCTCATCCAGGAGCGGTGACTTGTAATCAGGGTCAAATTTGTTGCGGGCCGAGATATCATTCGGACTGATGGGATTAACACTCGAATACCAGAGCCAGCCACTGGGGTTGCTTGGATCTATCAATTCCCCTGTATCCCAATCCAATCCGAAGAGCTCATCTGAGGACACCCGGCCGTCGCCGTTAAGGTCCTGCCAGATGACATCAATCTCAGTCCAGCCAAGAGGATTGATAAAATCAGCAAAGCTATTTCCAGATTGAGAGCCGTAGCGGGCCACTGAGATTTTGAGGACATCCTTGCCGTTTCCAAAAAGGTCATAGGAGAGACTCAGCCTGGGTGAGAATGTTTTTAGTTTAATACCGGGGTCGATTTTCTCGACTTTGACCGCAGGCATGAAGTGAGGAAGCCAAGGCGATACAGGAATATTGACATCTTTGACCAGGGATTGTTCCTGGTCGTACCTGAGTCCGACGTTCAGAGCCAGTCTGCCGAAAGTCACGGTATCCTGAATAAAAGCAGAATAACGGTCAAAATAGTAATTACAATAGAAATCTCTCAAGAGCCAAGCTTCCCACCATTGTCCTGTGGGAAGGAAAGAAGCAGGCCCCTGATAAGCAAGCATTAGGTTTCCTTCATATAAAGAAAAACTCGTGCAGGTGGCGCTCACATAATCCACCCCAAATTTAATTTCATGGTCTCCTCCGAGGATTCCTTCTGCAAAATAGTTCCCGTTGAAGTTGACATTGAGCTGATCCCGGGCTGTCCCAAAATCGCCTACGTTTCCTGAGACATAATAGCTTGGATAATACGCAAGAACCTGGTAGTTACCAGAGCCGTCGCTAGTCCTCGGGCCTTGAACTGGATGGAGATAAAATGCTCCGTTAATATAATTAACTTTGAGGTTGAAGTAGAGGTTGCCGAACGTCTGCTCGAGTTCACCTTTCCAAATGTAACCGGGGCCATCCTGGTTATGGAGCGACTCAGGAGCCATCTGGGTATAATCGCCCCAATCAGCTCTTCCCCATTTGAGCTTGCTGTCGTATTCAAGGAAAGCTTCCAGTTTTGTGTGGGGAGTGAGCTGAAAATCGAGTTTGAAATAGCCGGACTGCAGCCAGGTTTTATCCGTTGTTCCGGCCAGGGTGAGAACGTCAATATCCTGGATTCCCCAGGAGCCAAAAAACCAGGCTTTATCTTTGATGATGGGGCCACCGAAGTTGGCGCCGTAGAGGTAGATTTTGTTTACGCCCGGCGCGTGGTAGCCGGCTTCTTTCAGGGCAGGGGTGATGTTCTCCGCCTGCCAGGCTTTATCCTCGGCGTCCAGGTAAAATGTGCCCGAGAACTTGTTTCCGCCCCGCTTGGTGATGAAATTGAGCTGGACTCCGCCGGTCTGTGACTTGATGTCGTTGTTTCCATAGTTTATCTGCAGTTCTTCATAGGAAGCGACGTTGAGGTATGCAGGGGCGGCGCCTAAGGCGGAGTTGTCTGTAATATTGGCTCCATCGATATTCCAAGTAGTGTCTGTATCTGTGCTGCCGTGCCCATAAAATCCGTATTGCTGGCCGCCTTCGTTTCCGCCGACATCTTCTTTACTGACCAGCATTCCCGGGATAAGAGCCAATGTGGTCCAGGGATTCCGGGCAGTGGGCAGGCTCATGATCATCTCGCTGGTGACGTTGACACCCACTTGAGTGCGCTTTTTGTCGATGACCGGAGTCTGGGCGACGACAGTGACTTCCTCGGCGAGAGTCGCCACTTCAAGGACGAGGTCGAGAATAACGTCCTTGCTGTAGGAGACATCCAGCTTTTCCCGGACAAGAGTCTTAAAGCCAGCGAGCTCTACTCTTAAAACGTAATCATTGGCAACAGGAAGGCTCAGGAACCTGAAGTTTCCTTTTTCGGAAGTGATGACCGACGCAGGCGCGATCTTGGAGCCGGTTAAAGTCACTGTAGCTCCAGGAAGAGGAACTTTGTCTGTGTCAGTGACCGTCCCCTTAATGCCTCCGAACTCTTGGGCAAAAGCGAAAGCTCCCAATAAAAAGAGAAGAAATACGATGCTTAGGATTTTTTTCATCTTCCCCTCCATTTTTAATTCTCTTGACCTCTTCCCTCCTCATTGGTGAAACGAGAAAAGAATATATGAGCTTATTGCCTGAATAATCTTTTTTATTCCCGATATGATTGTAAGATAATAATTTGCGCTAATAAAGTCAAGATGAATTGTTAGCAGAAACTACCGCAATTTTGGATTGACAATTATAGTCATTTAGACTATATTGTTCGAGGGAGATTACCTTGAACGAAACGATCACCATCACTAAAGCCAAAGCGAGATTATCCGAAATCATCAATCGTCTTGTTTATCAGAAGAGTAAAATCGTGCTGACCAAAAATGGGAAAAGGGTAGCCGTTATTTTGCCTTTTGAAACCTATCAGAATCTCCAGAAAGGGCCAGGCCAAGGGTTGATTCTCGCCAAAAAATCCCTATCCGGCCTTGACCGGGAAATCGATGAGATGTGCGATTTGATTTACCGGGAGAGGGAAAAAGAAAGGAGCCGCGAGGTGTCCTTCTGATGTACCTCTTCGATACGGATATCATGAGCAACATCGTGAAAAAAAGGCCTTCTCCTTCCTTGATGGCTAAGCTGGAGAAAGTTCCCGGAGAGTTCCAGTTCAGCACCGCCATCAACCTAGGCGAGATCTACTTCGGGGCAAGCAGGCTTCCCAACGGCGCTAAAGTCATTCGCGTTTTTGAAGAGAAGGTATTTTCGAATATCACTATCTTGGCCTTTGATGAGGAAAGCGCCCGGACCTACGGGAGACTCAAGGCAAGGCTTGAAAAAAGAGGATTGACCAAGAGCGAGCTTGACTTGCGGATCGCTTCCATCGCTCTCCAGCACCGGCTGACTCTGGTGACAGGAAATGTCAGGCATTTCAAGGACATTCCCGGTCTTAAAGTTGAAAATTGGATAATGGATTAGCCCAACTTTAAATTCGCCGTCATTTCAATTTCAGTACAAAGCCGTCGTCGTTTTTAGATGATTTCGCGATGATGGCGTTTTTGACGGGGAAGTTCCAGGCAGAGGGGTGTCCCGATATATAGACTTGGTCGAGGGAATCGAGGCAAATATCAATGCCCCAATCGTCGGAGCGGCCTCCGTAAAGTGTCGAATAAACAACCTTTTTTCCGCTGCGTTCGAATTTGATAACGAAGGCGTCAGCCTCAAAATAAGCACTGTGCGGTTTCAGAGAGCTCTTGATCGGAAAATTCTTAGAAAAAGTATGCCCTGTGACATAAGCGTTGCCGCTGGCATTTGCCGCAATCGACAGGCCTTTATCCATATCCGAGCCTCCAAGGTAGGTGGAATATATCAAGGCTTTCCCTGTTGCGCTTATTTTAGTGACGAACCCATCCTCCAGGCCGCCGCCATAAGCCTTTTGAAAAGCGTTTTTTAAAGGGAGATCTTTGGAGCTGGTCCATCCAGTTAAATAAATTGAGCCACTCTTGTCTATCGCTATCCCAAGGCCTTCTTCCTCATCGCTGCCGCCAAAGTAAGTGGAGTAAATAAGGGCATTTCCGGCGGAATTGATTTTGGTGACAAACGCATCCCGGTACCCGCCATGAAGAGCTCAAGAGGGTCAGCTTCGGCTTCCGCAATGTCAAGGTTTATGAAGGTCTCCCCATTGACTGGACAGTTTAGGGGTCTTCTTGAGGTGCATCACATTATCATGTTATTTTATCAATTATCACGGTAGAAGTCAGAGGTTCAAATCCTCTATCGCCCACCATATTTTTTTCCATTATCCATAACATATCACCAGGAACAAATACTCCTTTTTTTCATTCTAGAGCTTCCATAAAGAATGGTTGTAGCTTTAAGAAAGAATTCTTTATACTCTGCCATGCCTTTGGGTATAGTATATTATTTCGAGTGCTTTGAGATCCAGGAGGATACTATGGAAAACTTTAGAGTGACAGCTATCTGCGTCTTGTGCCTTATATTGCCCCTAAGCATTCTCTCCTTCGGCCAGGAAATGACGCTTGATGAGGTACTGTCTACAGCCAAAAGGGTCAACCCGAGGCTGCAAAGTCTCGAAAATGCTGTTAAAGCCAAACAAGCCGCTGCCGATCAAGCAAACGTCGCTCTCAATCCGAGTATGGGCACAATTCTTGGCAACCGAACTCAATTCTTGGAGCTCGGTCAGGAATTGGAGTACCCAGGAAAACGGCCGGCCCGGACAAACGCTGCGCTAGCCGAAGCGGAAATCGCAAAAATGGAATTGAAGTTGTCTATGCTTGAAATTGAACAGGAAATCGCAGATATCTTTTATGATATTCTCTGGGCACAAAAAAATATCGAATTGCTCCAAGAGAATGTGAATGTCACCGAAAAATTTCTTGAATCCGCAAATTACAAGTTCGGTCAGGGATTAGGGAGCAAGCTAGATGTGATAAAAGGAGAGGTGGAAGTGGCGCGGGCAAAGAGACTATTGCAGTCAGCAAAAGAAAACCTCCTCGTGAACCAATACAAATTGAAGATCCGTTTAAAAATGAATCTCGCTCTGCCCATTTATTTAAAAGGCGATCTCATGACATCAACAATAGTTAGCCCTGCGGCTCTCGAAGAAAAGGCTCTTCCGGCTAGTCTTGACTCACTTTTATCCACGGCTTATCAGGTCCATCCTTCTTTGTGGATTGAAAAATACAAGCTCAAATCAGCAGAATATAATGTTGAGATGGCCCGGTTATCCTCAAAGCCGAATTTCAATCTGGGGCTTACTGGAGGAGTCGAGGATCGGGAAGCGAAGGTTGAATTAAATTTGAGCATTCCTTTGGCCATATGGGATACCAAAAAGGGAGCAAAATTAGAAGCGCTGCTTCAACAGAAGAGTTCAAGTTACGACATCGAAGATGCTCAAAACCTAATAAAAGAGCGCGTGACTTTTGCCCTCCAGGCGTATCAGACCGCAACTCAGGCAGTCAAGCTGTTTGAAGGGAAGGTCTTTCGCGAAGCCAAAGAAGCAGCTGAATTAGCCCAGAAAGCCTATGAAACGGGCGGATTTCGATTCCTTGATTTGATCGATGCTCAGCATACGTATATCGATGCCAGCTCAGAATATTTTAATAGTCTGCGCTCACTTCGGCATGCTGAAATTGGGCTACAAACTTCAATCGGCAAATCCATACTTGGAGATCAAGAATGAAAAAAATAATAATCATAGCAAGCCTGTTCTCTCTAATTCTCACAAGTTGCACTCCGCGACAGCGTGAAGGTTGGGCCGAGAGGTCTAAGAAAGTCTTTGGCGAAAAGGAGCAAAAACAACAAGTCACCCCTCTCAATCCAGATAGTTTTAAGTTCGAAAAAGATAAGCAGGAGCTCATCGGGCTTGAAACTTCGATAGTCAAAAAAGAAATTATCGAAGAACAGCTAGAACTTCCTGGTGAAATTCTTCCCGACCCGAACAATATCGCTTCCATTAACGCCCCGATTAGCGGCTGGATCAGGACATTGAATGCAAATCTCGGCAGCATGGTTGAAAAAGGCGCTGTTGTGGCCATGCTCGAAAACCCCCAGAATCTGGGACAACATTTTGAGCTCCGTGCTCCTTTGGGGGGCATTGTGACCGAACGGCTGGTGAATGTGGATGAATGGATCGAAAGCGGCAAAGAAATGCTCGAAATTGTAAATTATAAGACTCTTTACGGTGTAATTCGAGTTTATCCGGACGAGCAAAGGCGGGTTAAATTGGGCCAAGACGTAGAGTTTACAAGCAATGATGTTTCAGCCAGGGGGAAAATTTCCTTTATCTCGCCCACAGTTGATTCCATCACAAGGACAATTGAAGTCAGGGCAGAGATTGCCAATTCCCAAAACAAACTAAAAGCTAACGCCTACGCCACTGCAATAATTTTTACTGGGAAGAAAACAGCATTGGTAATTCCACAATCTGCTCTGCTGATGGAAGAAGCTCATTCTGTAGTGTTTGTCAAAGTAGCAGATATGTTTGAAAAGCGGGTCGTGGAAATCGGAAGCCGGCAAAAGGGCATCGCGGAAATTCTAAGCGGAGTTCAAGAAGGGGAAATGATAGTCAGCAAGGGTGCCTATCAGCTCAAGAATATTACATTCACATCTAAAGGTGAAGAGGAAAAATAGGAGAGAAAATCATGCTTCAACGAATCATAGAATTTTCGCTCAGGCACCGAATCATCGTAGTTCTTTCCATCACCGTTTTAGTTTTTCTTGGCGTTTCTGCAATTACAACATCACCTAAAGAATTTTTGCCTGATTTAAGCTCACCTATTGTTTCGGTGCTGACAGATAGACCAGGACTTGCGCCGCAAGAAGTTGAGAACCTTATTACTCGACCGATAGAAAACAATCTTCAGAGTTTGCCAAATGCAGTGAATGTTCGCTCGCAATCCACAAATGGACTATCAATTGTTACGGTCACTTTCAAATGGGGAACGGACTATTATCTTGCACGCCAGTTGATTTCTCAGAGTCTTTCTGAGGTTCTTCCAAGATTACCCTCAGGAACGAATCCTCCATTTCTTTCAAACGCCGCCTCCCGTTTAGGAGAAGTAGTTCAGTATTACCTGCGAAGTAATAGCCTTTCTTTAATGGATTTGCGAGAGTTGGCCGATTATGATGTCCGTTTGCGGCTGCAAGGGGTTCCTGGCGTGGCTCGGATCAATAGTGTGGGCGGTGAGGTTCGGCAATTTCAAATTCTCGTTGACCTGGATAAAATTCGCTACTATAGCATCAGCTTGAATGAGATCGTTGAAGCCTTAAAAGCAAATAACTTGATTTTTTCTGGAGGAATCATCCCCCAAGGACCAATTGAATTTTCGGTACGTGGTTTGGCAAGGCTTTACATTGTTAAAGACTTGAATCAAGTGATTGTTTCAACACGTAAAGGAGTTCCAATATTCCTGAAAGATGTGGCTGTGATTCAAGAAGGCCCACAGCTTAGACGTGGCATTGTGTACGTGGGTAGCAAAGAAGCAGTTATGGCCACTGTCACCAAGCAATATGGCACAGATACCGAGCCCGTGATCAAAGGTGTTATGAAAGGTATTGATGAACTTAAACAATTTCTTCCTGCGTCTCTTGAACTTCGACCTTTTTTCAACCAGGGAGAACTGATCTCGGTTTCTGTTAAGAATCTTCTGGATGCGCTTCTTATCGGAGGAATGGCCGTGCTGATCGTGGTTATTCTCTTCCTCGCTAACCTCCGAACAGGATTTATAATTGCTATCATTTTACCCATCTCAGTTTTTATTACCTTCATCTTTATGAAAATTTTTCATATTACGGTCAACGTGATGTCACTCGGAGGCATTGCTGTTGGTCTGGGCATTATGATTGACGCAGCCATCGTGGATACAGAAAACATTTTTAGATGGCTCCGATTGCATCCTGATGACTCTTTTCTTGCCACGCTACGAGGTGCAGTCGAAGTTCGCCGACCTGTCGCCTACTCAACAGCAATTATTATCGCTGTATTTGCTCCATTGATGTTTCTCTCAGGATTTGAGGGAAAGTTATTCATGCCATTTGCTTTTACGATCATTGTCTCGATGCTTGTCGGATTTGCTCTTTCTCTTACGCTTACGCCTCTACTTTGCTTCACATTTTTAGGAAAATCGAAGGCACAAACAGAAGCTCCTCTAGCGGAAATCCCTAATCCTAAAGAAAGTTTGTTGACAAGAGCATCTCTCCACGTCTATGAACCCATTTTGAGGAAAGCGCTCAAAAAGCCCACACTGTTCATCAGCATTGTTTTAGTAACAGTGATTCTGACGATTGGATTGCTTCCTTTCATTGGCTCAGAATTGCTTCCGCCCTTCGATGAAAATGCAATCTTTCTAAAAATTTGGATGCCAGCAGGAACAAGTCTTAATGAGACAGCCCATGTGACAAACAAAATTATTTCAATTGCCAAACAAGCGCCAGATGTGAAAGAGATTATTTGCATGGTAGGCCGTTCTGAAGGAGGAGAGGAGACAGAAGGAGCAATAATCGGTTTTTCTGAAAATTACATCGAGCTTGTTGAGCGAAACAAAAGAACGAAATCCATCCAAGAAATTGTCAATTGGATACGCGAAAAAATAGCTGGGTGGCCTGGAGCAGTTGTGACTTTTCAAACTCCGCTGAATGATCGCATCGAGGAAAGCATTTCGGGCACACCGGGGCAGCTGGCAGTGAAAATCTTTGGGCCTGATTATGATGTCCTTTCCCAAAAAGCAGATAAATTAAAAAAAATCATGGAGCAGATTCCTGGGGTGACGGATCTATCTGTGGAACAGACTGCCGGGCTCCCCCTTCTGAATATGCTTGTTGACCGATACGAAGCCGGACGTTTTGGGCTGAGTCCTGAGCAGATTGGTGATGTTGTTGAAACGGCCTTGGAAGGAAAAACAGCGACAACCGTGTTGAGGGATGTCAAAGAATATAAAGTCTTTGTCCGGCTCCAAGAGAGATTCCGAGATGATCCAGAAAAAATCGGTTCAATTTTGATCGATACACCTGCGGGCTTAAAAGTTAAACTCTCACAAGTTGCTAAGATATGGAAAGATACTGGTCCGATAATGATTAAACGAGAAAATTTGCAGCGGCAGATCCAGCTTACATGTAATATCTCTGGTGGCACCATCAATAGAGTTGTCTCAGAAATTAAGTCTCATTTCTCTGATCTCAATTTACCCAAGGGCTATATGGTTTCTTTCGGAGGAAATTTTGCACGCCAAAGAGAACTAACTCGACAGATTTTGACGATGGTTATAGTCTCAGTTCTTCTAGTCTTCATGCTTCTGCTGGCTGCATTTAATTCCGTATGGCAGGCAGTGCTGATAATTTTCACGATTCCGCTCGCCCTGATGGGGGGAATCTGGGCGATATTTTTAACTGTCGGAACATTCAACGTTTCAGCTCTGATCGGTTTTGTCGCTCATTTTGGTTTGACAGTTCAAAAGGGAGTGATTCTTGTTGAATATATCAACGACCTAAGAAAAGAAGGAAAGCCCCTCGCCGAAGCGCTGATTGTCGCTGGGAAAACAAGAATGCGTCCAGTTATGATGACGGCACTCGCTGCCTCGTTATGCGTCCTGCCCTTAGCTCTGGGAATGGGCGCTGGCGCAGAGATTCAGCAGCCCATGGCCATAGTGCTAATCGGAGGGTTGATTGTCTCAACGCCCATCGTTCTTGTGATTCTTCCAGTATTTTACGGACAGGTGCTCAAAATTTTTAAAAAAAGTAGCTGATAAAACCTAAAGATGCTCCGATATTTTGTAGGTAGTGGATTAGGGTCTGTACCCTAGCCAGATTAGAACCGGCACGCTTTTGGCCAAGCAGCAAATTTTAAGATCTCTGCGTACGATAAAAACAAATTTTTAAAATCTTAATGTAGGACTGTGCCCAAAATGCGCCCAAAAATATCGAAAACTATCGAGAAATATCGAAATCCATCGAAACCGGCAAGGCCTTAAAAACGAACACTTTACAGGTTAAATCCCCTAATTTCTGCGCTTTCGCTGCACGCGTGGCTTCCTACACACGGTAGAAGTCACAGGTTCAAATCCTCTATCGCCCACCATTTTGTTTTTAACGACTTCATCCTAAAAAGTTTCTTCTCTGTTGGTAATCCGCCCGGCCATCCTTATTGCTTCTTTTTATAGCTGACGGAGAGGCCGCCCCGGCTTTCCAGAAGGACAGAGGTTTCGAAATCCGGTTAGCGCCATGAGCGGGTTTACGAATATACCCCGCTGCTTTAAGTCTCGCGTGACATCCTTTTTTGACATGACTTATACTCCCTCATGATGATTGGAGGGAAGAATCGTAGCGAAAATGTGCCCTCGGCCGGCACCGCCGAAAATGAATTTCAATTATCAATAAAAAGCTTAACGACCCGGCGTCGCGCTTCCATAAGCAAGTCCGCCGCCTCGCCGATAACCTTCCATGACGCCTGAAGGTCGGGGAGCTGGCTGCGTTTTCTCGAGGTTTCCTCCCGGCTCTTTTCTTTTTCTCGCTGAATCACTATCGCCTCCTTCCTCGACTGGCGGAGGCAATCAACGAGCGTTGAATTAACCACTATATTAATGTAAGACGCTGGACGGCGTATTTTTTTCTCACTCAGGATCTTTTTCCATACTTTTAAGCGGATTTCCTGGAGAACGTCCTCGGGATCGACACCCCTCCTGTCCAGACCGAATTTAATGATGCTTGACTGGATAGACTGGGAAAACCTGGCGAGAATAGCCACAAACTCGGCTGTTGCCGATTTTTCTGTTGCCATCCAGCATAAATCCTGAAAGAACGGACTGACTCAAATCAATTATCCGGGGGCCGCCCCTGACGGAGCGACACCTAGATTTTGGCCAAATTCAACAAAAATTGCAAACGGTGAGAAAAAATCCCGCTTCGAGCATCTATTATATGTAAGTGCCTGAATTCATTGTACAGGAGAAGCCTGATGAAAAAGCTGGGGAGGTTCATCGTCTCACTGGTTGTTGTTATTTTCCTGACCACGGCTTATTCGGTCGGTACCAAGGCGTCTGAGGGGGCCGCAAGTACTTCGGCGTATATCGAGGTTTGCGGACGGGGCCGTGTCTATGTCCCCCCGGGCACGCAGTATGTAACCTGTCGCGGCAGGGTGATGAAAGTCGTGGCCATCGTGCCCCTGACCGACGGAGCGGAAGCGCAGGTTATACAGGATTGTTTCTGCCCGAAATGCTGCGGCAGTTATTGCGCTGTCATTGTCGCGTGTGAATCGGTGACTGAAACCTCGAGTTCGGGCCCGAATCGCGGTGCCGTCCATGATCCGGAAACCAGCGCCGGGCTGTGCACGATGTACCTGGCGTGCGGAGATTAGTTCCCGCGGCGGGCCCTTTGTTGACCGGACAAGACTGATGGCAGGAGCTTTTTTTAGACCTTTATAGCGCTTTTTTTTGCACGCCCAACGTGACGGTCGGCCGCCATGACCTCTGCGGTGTCCACGGCAGCAATAAAAGAAGCCCGACCAGGATGACAGGAAGCGCCTGGATAGCCTGAAGGGCCAGAGAAGCCGCCATGGCTCTCTCGGCCTCAACACCGAACTTAACGAGGCTGGCCACCATCGTAACCTGGAAAATGCCCACGTTCGCCGGCGTCAAGCGCAAGACTCCGCTGAGGTTAGTCACCAACAGGGCTGTTAATGATGCCCCCAACTTCGGCCGAGCGCCTAGGGCCGCCAGTGTGAGATGAAAAGCGGACCATTGAATTAGCCAATTCAGAGTCCCCAGCAGGACCGGCCAGCCCACGCGCCGCCAGGACCCTATCTGCACCATACATAGGGCCGCCTTGTGTACAGGCTGCGGAAGCCAGGTCGGGATCCGCCAGTTTTTCTTAGCTAAAATAAAAAACAGAAAAACGCTGAAGATAATGGCGGCCCCAGCCTGAACGCGTCTCAGATAGCCCGGCAGAGGAATAGCAATGGGCGCAATGATGAGGAAAGCAGCCAGGCCGATTCCCTCTATGAGCCGCTCCCAGATCACCGAGATGATGCCCGCCTCGGGCGGTATCCGATCCCTCCCGACGATCGAGTGGATTCTCACAGCCTCCCCGGCCACAGACACCGACAGACAGTTGATAGCGCTCCCGATGAGGTTGGCAATTTGAACCGAAGACCATCGATGGGGAGCCAGAGGCCGGAGGAGGATATCCCAAGAGGTCCCTTTGACGACCAGGGACATCAGATTCACAGCAAGCGCGACACCGAGGATTAGGAGATTGGCGCCCAGGAGAGCTTGATATGTCCCTCGCCAGGGGAAGCTTCGGATGATCCGGGCCGCCAGAATGACCGCCGCGAGGATGATGAGCGTTTTCAGCGAGCGGGTATGGTTGGATTTCATCTGCCGCCAAGCTCCATGAGCGACCGGAATTCGTAGCCCAGCTTTCCGGCATCAGCGATGATGCCGGGCAGAGCTTCGGCAGTCTGACTTCGATCCTGTCCATGGTCGCCAGGGTCTCCTCCATCATGGAGAAGAATGATCGCCCCGGGCCTGAGACGGGCCACGACACGCCGGCGAATCTCCGGAGCACCGGGCCGGTCTGTGTCCCAGACGCCGAATGTCCAGCCGAATGAGGCATAGGACATCCGCCGAGCCGCCATCGAGACGAAGGGGTTCCGGTAGCCGTGAGGCGGCCGGAAAAGTCGCGGCTGAGTCCCTGCCACCCGGGTGATGGTTTCGTGGGCCCGCCGCAGCTCGTTAAAAATGAAACGAGGTCCCTTCAGATGAAGCTTGGTATGATAAAAAGTATGGTTTCCAACGGTCTGCCCGCAGGCCGTGACCTGGCGGGCCAGCTCGGGAAACTTCTCGACGTTGGCCCCAACCATGAAAAAAGCGGCGGGAGTACGTAAGGCGTCGAGAACGTCGAGAATGCGGCTGGTAGCCGACGGATGCGGCCCATCATCGAACGTCAGGTAGAGATGCCTTTTCCCCTTCGGCCCCCGCCAGATAACCCGACCAAAGATGAAGCTGTTTTGATAAAAGGTGGCATAACCCAAAGTGCCGGCAGCGATCAGCCCGGCTGCAAGCGGGATGGCTGCTTCCATTAGTGGAGAACCTCTTGGTAAATCCTGACAACCCTTTCGGCGATACGCGGCCAGGAAAAACCCGCAGCCTTCTTCAGGCCGGCCTGACCCATCGCCGACCGCCGCTCCGGGTCCTTGATAAGACGGATGACGGCCTCTGCCCATGCTTTCGGGTCACGGGGCGGCACCATGACCGCTTCCTTTCCACCACCCACAAGCTCCCGAAAGCCGATGATGTCCGAAACAACCATGGGGGTACCACAGGCCATCGCTTCGAGGAGGGTTATGCCAAAAGACGCCCGTGTTGTCGGACAAAGATAAAGATCCGAGCTCCCATAATAGGCCGGCCGCTCATCGCGAATTCCGCCGACAAAATGCACATGTTCTCCGAGCGAATCAGCTTGCCGTCGATAATGGCGCAAAAGAATCCCGTCTCCCACGACAAACATAACGGCCTTGGGGAAATGCCTCAAGATTTCGGGCATTGCCTGAAACAGCGTGGTGAGCCCGTTGCGGGGGTCCAGGCGCCCCAGAAAAAGCAAGCGGGGGCCAGAAGCTGTTGCCTCCGAAGGCAATCGTCCATTGGGGTGAAAGTAGCCGGTATCAACGCCGTTCGGGATGATTTCCCAATCCGCTTTGAAATAGCGGTCATGGGCCCGGACAACCGGCTCGCTCACGGCAATCTTGGCCGCGAGAGCATCCATCTGTTTCTGCAGCGCCCGACGCAGGACGCGAGCGCAGATAGACCGGGGCCACCAGGTGTGACAGGTGGCAACGACCGGAATCCCGAGTTTATGACCGGCCTCCTGAGCCAGCAGGCTAAGGGTGGGAACCGCAGCGCCGTGGACGTGGATGATGTCCACCGCCTCCTGGCGAAGGATATTCTCAATCTGCGCTTTCAGGTTCAAACCAAGGGTAATCCGGGCAAAAGAGCCGTTCGCAAAAATCAGCTGGCTTCGGCCTACCCGCCGGACAAACGCCTCGTCCTGCTCCTGACCTTTCATATTCGAAGTGAGGATGATCGGCTTGTGTCCCATTCTCCGGTATTGAAGAGCGAGGTTATAGACGTGCTCTGTAACTCCCCCCAAATGGGGATAATAATATTCGCTGACTAGCGCGATACGCATGGCTTCAGGGCGCAGAATTTTTCAACGCAAAAAAAAGGAAGGCCCCCGGAGGGCCTGCCTCATAACTCAGCCTTTCGTCACTTCAACAGCTTGATCGAGATGGCATCGTTGGCGCCCTGGGCGTTCGTTGCATAAGTGACTCTAACCCCAGCGCCTTTCGTGATCTTGTCCAAAGCGATCGTGCCGCCTTTGGCATCATAGAGCGTGCATGTGTCGGTGATGATGAAGGTCAGGCTCTTGTTAGCTTTGTCCACCACGACGATCTCAGGTTTGGTGCCTTTCGTCGGGTCGGCGGGAACGACTTTGTCAACAGTCCCCAAAAAGATCTTGTGCTGGGGCTTCGGTTTCGGTTGACCGAGTCCGAAACCCGCGAGCCCCAGGACAAACGCCAAGCTGATGAAGAGAATGATGTATTTTTTCATTAAAACCTCCTTTCTCATTTCCATTTTTTACGAACCTATTATGAAGAAAGGAAGATTAAAGGACGATTAAGATAAAATTAAAATTATCTAATTTTCCGCGAGGGGCAACAGAACCGTGAAAGATGTGCCTTGGGAAACGCGGCTGGTCACTTCAATCTTTCCCCGGTGCGCTTCGGCAATGGACTTGGCGAGGCAAAGGCCGAGGCCAAAATCCCCCTGCCGGCGACCCTCTCCCCCCCTGAAAAACCGGTCAAAGATGTGAGGCAGTTCCGATTCGGCAATTCCCGGCCCGGTGTCCCTGATCTCTATTTTCGCCCAGCCCTGGTTCCGGCGGACATGGACGATGATCTTTCCCTCCGGGGGGGTGCATTTTAAGGCGTTGTCCAGGATATTCAAGAACAGGTGGCGCAGCTTCGCCGGATCGCCGGCGACCGTCAGGGCTTCGTCCGCAGAAAAGAAAAGCCCAATATTTTTCTTCTGGGCCGCTCCGCTCAGATGGCCCACCACCTCTTTGACCAGAGATCCGATATCCAATCGAGATTTTTCCATCGCCAGCCGATCGCTTTCGTAGCGAGCCAGCGTCAAAAGACTTTCCGATAACCGATGATTCGGTTAATCTCCTCGAGACTGCTGCGCAGAATCGCATTGTATTCCTTGGCGGAGCGCAGCTTTTTGAGGGTCACCTCCAGCTCCCCTTTGATAATCGCCAGCGGCGTTTTGAGCTCATGGGCCATGTCCTCGACAAATTTCTGTTGGAAGGTGAAGGACTTCTCCAGCCGCTCCAGCATATCGTTGAACGTATCGGCCAGTCTCTTCAGCTCATCCTGGGTATCCGGGATCGTCACCCGAAGCCGCAGATTTTCAGCCGTGATCCGCTAGGGTTGATGGTGAGGATTGGGTTAATCAATAAAGATGCGGTATAACTGTGCGTGCAGCTGACGGCTTCTGCTGTCACACCGCCTGCAACGCACGCGGCGCGCCGGTCCGGCCGCAACTGAGGCTGGCGTTATACGGACCCTTCGGGCGCAGGAGGAATTTCGATGGAAATGTGTGACATTTGTACCAACAAAATAGCATATAGACAACATCGGAAGTGAACCCTTGTCTGCAATTATTCTTTAGTATGTTGTCTGCGTCAACTAGTTTTATCTTGATAAAAGAAGAAAAGGGCTTGTAATAATTTTAGGCTCATTACGCCGATTTACCTCTTAAATTTATACGCCGCTTGACAGAGGCGAAAACCTTAACTAATTTCCCTCCCGATGAGCTGAGCACAGCGCGTTTTGCTTCCGGCGACTAGGGTGGAGCCGAGGACAACGCAGGTTATCTCCGTATCCTTAGCGCTCGTCAACTCCTGTTGATTCTCTGAAAGACAGAGGCGGCCTCCTCCTCGTCTTCCTTCAGGCGTGCATGCAGAAAGAGATCACTTTGGCCAACCTGGTCTGTTTCTTGATGAAAAACTCCCTGCTGTGACCGGAGTCTACCGTCCTCGACATCCCGAGCGGACTGCGCTCTACCGGGTGTTGTTCCATTACTTCGACCGGTTCCTTTCCGAATATGAGAGCAGATTCCAGCGGGAGTATGGCTTCCTCCGGCCGATCATCAAGGAGGTCGTGGACCGCTACCTCGACTGCGGCAATCCGCGCTGCGGGTTTGCCCGCATCCGCTGTCCGGACTGTGGCGAGGAGCGACTCTTGATGTTTTCCTGCCGCACGCGGGGATTTTGCCCATCGTGTCACGCTAAGAGGCTTGAGGAGTGGGGCGAATGGATGAGAGAAGAGCTTCTCCTTGATGTCCCTCACCGCCAGGTGGTCTTCACAGTCTCTAAGATGCTGCGGGTATTCTTCAAGTTCAACCGCAACCTCTGCCGCTTGGCCCTCCGTTTATTGATTCTTTATTTCGAGATAGTCACCGGGAGCAAACTTATGCCCGGAGTCATTGCGGCCATCCAGACATTTGGGGACCGGATCAATCTTCACCCGTTATGTAGAACTCCACATAACGGGTGGAGATTTATCTTCTGTCCAAATGTCTGGATTGAGGCCACCACCCCAGGGCGAAGTTCTGCGCCGGTTGCGGCCTGGAAGTATTTGAGGAGGGCCTCGACGGCCGCCCGGCAGAGCTGACCCAGGAGCCGCCGTTTAACGTCCTTGAGCGGACCATCGTCGGACAGACGGAAGTGGACGACGGCGTCGCAAAACACGTTGCCCGTTCCCGAGCCCGCTCCTGAATAAATGTCCTCTCTCACCCAGCCGGGCCCGTTGTGGAGAAATGTCCTCGATTCCTTCCCGGACCACGTGGAACCGGCGTCCTTGAAGCGGGCGAACTGGCCGACGAGGTTTCCCTTGCGGCCGCGAACGTCGGTCCGACCGGCCTCTTTCCATAGGATATTGACAGTCCAGGAGGTGTCGAAGACTCCCGTCAGGCATGGGGCTCCCTCGGCTCAGGTGCGGATGCGGATCGTTCCACGCCAGAGCCGACGGCTGTCGTCGCCGGACGGGGCGGACGCCGAAAGCAGGATCCAGCCCGCGGCGAAAATGCCCAAGATCCCCAACAAAGCCAAAACCATGGATTTCTTACGGAGGGCGAAGGGAATCATCAGTCGGCTCCTGTCGATTCACACGTTTTTCTTTTGATTATCATAGGGGCGAGATAATGTCAACGGCCGTCCCATGCTACGAGCGATTGGGACCTGTGGAATTCTTATTTCAAATAGCTTAATATTTTACAATGAGATATTTTAAACGAATTCTTTAAGCGGGTCAGAAATGAGTAGAGAAAGCGGTCACCAATCCAGATTAAAGCAGACTTTGGGATTATTCGACGCTACGGCCATCAGCGTAGGTGCCATAATTGGAGCAGGCATATTCGTTGTAACCGGCATTGCGGCAGGCTTAGCCGGTTCAGCCCTGGTAATTTCGATGCTGATAGCAGCAATTATCTCCATGTTCACCGCCTTAAGCTTCGCCGAGCTTACGGCCTGGCAACCAAAAGAAGGAAGCATATACGAATATACATATCAACTCATTTCTCCCTTCGCAGGCTTTTTGGTCGGGTGGATGTGGATGTTGTCCAACGCTTTCGCAGGTGCCGCTGTCTCTCTAAGCTTTGCCCACTATCTGACGGCCTTATTCCCAATCTTACCAGCCAACTGGGGTGCAGCTATTCTCTGCCTAGGCTTCGCGGCACTTAATTTCTTCGGCATCCGGCAATCTGTCCGCCTGAACAATTTCATCGTCGTGGCGAAACTTCTTATCCTGGCATTCTTCATTATCTTTGGTTTGACACACGTAAACATAGCCAATTTCGCTCCGTTTAGTCCTTTTAACGTCGGCGTCCTTTATGGCGCATGTTTCATTTTCTTCGCCTACGGCGGCTTCGCAAGAGTAGCCATAGTGGCGGACGAAATCAAAGACGCAAAACGCAATGTCCCCAGGGCTATATTGCTGTCGCTGGCAATATCGACAACAGTTTACATATTTGTCGGTGTTGTGGCTGTTGGACTCGTAGGAGCCTCTGGACTCGCAAGCTCAAATTCACCCCTGACAAAGGCCATCGAGGTAACCAAAAACGCAACCGCATCTTCCATAATCTCAGCAGGAGCGTTATTAGCGACGGCAAGCGTGCTGCTGACATCCATTTTGGGAGTTTCTCGCATGGCTTATGCCATGGCAAGAAGAAAAGACATTCCCAATGCTCTGAGCAAACTCCACCCAAAATACAACACACCTTATTATTCAATCTGGATATCGGGCGCCTTGATGGCACTGCTTGTTTTGCTTATTGACCTCTCAAAAGTTGTAGCTATAAGCACTTTCGCCTTACTCTTCTATTACTCTTTGGCCAACATCTCAGCTTTAAGATTGAAGGTTGAAAAAAGGCTGTACCCGAGGTTCGTGCCGATTTTGGGCACAGCCTCATGTCTGGCCTTGTTAATTTTCCTGCTCTTCGCTTCAACACAAGCCTGGATTATTGGTATTGCAGGATTAATAGCAGGCGTAATTTATTACGCCGCTGAAAAGCATTTTTCCTAAAAACTGCCCTGATTGTTCTGTCAGCTCGTTGTCATCGACGTAGCTGCCGGACGACGCGGGCTTGCCGTCGGGACTGGTCATAATCCATTTGCCGGTCTTCTTGCCCTCGCGGTCCTGTCCCCAGATCCTCGAACAGGAAGTCCACCCTGCCGAACTTCTGCATCACCCAGAGCACGTACCGCATATCCGCCGCAATCGTCCGGCTGTAATCCTCGCTCCAGGCCCTCAGGTTCGCTGAGAAAGCAGAGTCGTTCCAAACGTCTTTCGAAATAAGAAATGACGATAATGGATCGATCCGCTCATCCTGAGCAGAAGCGTCCTGTTTTCCCAGTTTTTCTTCCGAAGATTCCTTAAGAGAGCCCTGAGCTGCGCGGTTTCCGGGCCGAGGTTTTTGAGCTCCGTCCATATGTCTTCGAATTCTTTCTTGGCCGCTGCGGCGACTCCGATCTTGGAAAGGCGGGCCTCGAGCTCGGCGGCCAGCGACGGTCCCTTCTTGACCAGAATTTGTGGGAATGCTGCCCGCGGATCGAGGAAGGCTTTGGCTAAGCTGCTATATCCGAGGTGATGTCGGCGAGGTCGATGACTGACTCGATGAAATCCACATAGGACCGGGAGTAGGCCGAGTTGGCCTCCAGGAACTTATCGGCGATGGTTTTTTCGCCGCGCGCCAGAAGCTCATGGGACTTGTCGCCGCCGGACTCCGTTCCCGGGGGAGAAAGCTGACTCCAGATTCGGGTCAGCCTCCGCGCCCCTTCGCGCGAGCGATTCACCGACTCAAGCATGCTGTTGAGGTGTCCACCCATGCTCTTCACTTTCGCAGCGACATCGGATTCAAGAACCAGGTGCTTGACCAGCTGCTTGGCGATATCGTCCGGGGAAAGCGGCACGCCGCTGACTGTGCTCAGGATTTTAAAGACCAATGAGCCCAGAGCCAACCCCATGGACGAGCCATCTGCGGCCCTGACCTTGACCTTTTCCACGGACTCGGGATTTAGCCCCTGTCCGGCTTCATAAGCTGTTCGAGGAACAAAGACCGAAAAACGGAGCGATCGGTTAGGGACCTCGAAGGAAGTTTGGCTTTCAACTTCGATGGTCTCTTTTTAATAAGAATCTCCTTTTTGGCTGTGCCGGCCGAGCGAGCCTCTTTGTGACAATTTGCCCCTTCGGTCATCCTCAGAGAGTATAAATGGCGGCTCATGAGATGTCAAATTAAGTCGGGGGTTGCTCTTGGCGGGTCAAAAAGCTGCCGTGACGCTCGAAAGCGCCGGAAATCACCCAGACCTCTCCTTCTGTGTCAAGAGAAGATCATGAAAAATACTCAGGGGAGGTCTGGGTGGCCAGGAGATATTCCTGGAAGGCAACCTGAGGGGGCGGGGGCTTCGAGGCGATAAAGGTCAGGTTGAAATGAGGCCGTTGAATTACCCTACAAAACGGGCGTTATTTGAAAAAGTAGGGTAATCATAACAGCCTCTTCCGCAGAGCCTTGATAGCGCCCTGCTCCAAGGGCATAATATCCGCGGCTATCCGTAGGGCCGCTTGGATCCTGTTCTTCCAGGGGCGCAGGAAAGAGGCCCAAAGCCGGAGCAGTTTATTTAAACTCAATTGTTAAAAAATCCAATATTGTGATATAGAATTCTCCGGTTTTTCCGGTGCTCATTTTCGCTTTTCCCAAAAATCCTTCTAGCTTTAAAGGAACGCCGTTGTACTCGCCTAAGACGAAATTTGAATCTAGAAAAGATGTACCGTCTCTTAGTTCAATTTTGTACCCCGAGATGACATTAGGGGATTCTCTGTTGCACGTAATTTTTCGTATCTCCGAGAATTTAATTTGAACCTCCTCTAGCGCCGCAATTCTTCCCTCGCGCGTTTCTTTGATAATCCCGAGAACGGGCGCAATTTTAGTTGGCCTTCGGCCCAACCACATGCCAGAGGCCTCATATTTTGCTTGAAGTCCATAAACAGTAGTAACAACACCGTCCTCATCTGTCACGATAGCAACCGAAGTTGCGGAGTTTTGCGGAAATATACATGGTCCTATAATGAGTATTATGAGAAAGCACCTTAGAAAAATCCTCATAGTCACCTCCTTATTTAATAAGAATCTCCTTTTTGGCTGTGCCGGCCGAGCGAGCCTCTTTGTGACAATTTGCCCCTTCGGTCATCCTCAGAGAGTATAAATGGCGGCTCATGAGATGTCAAATTAAGTCGGGGGTTGCTCTTATCGGCTTCTCTCCTGGTCTTGGCCCTGATCTTGCTATGGACCGAGAAGCCGGTCTGCCGCCAGGCGAGAAGGCGCTCCGCCCACTCCATGCTGAGGAGTTCCTTGCGGACAAGATCGGCCAGGACCTCGTGGCTGAAGATCTCGGAGAGCCGCGAGTCGTCGATCCGTGGGATCTTATGGAAGACGCCTGCCTCGTCCACTCCGCCCTCAGTCACCAGAAAGTAGAGGTGCGGGTGAAGATTGATCCGGTCCCCAAAGGTCTGGATGGCCGCGATGACGCCGGGCGTAAGCGCGCTCCCGGTCAAGACCTCGAAGTAACGGATCAAGGACCGTAGGGCGCAGCGGCAAAGATCCCCCAGGAGCCGCTGCTTGAACTTGAAGAAGACCCGCAGCATCTTGGAAGGCGGGTCCAAAGACCGCTACTCCGGTTCGGATCGGCGGCCGATCGTCCCGATTGATTATTATTTCAACTTAGTGATAAAGACATCGGACTTGCCCGCATTTTTCTTATAGATGGGCTTCTTGGTGGGGAAATCGGTTGATCTTGTCCAGCCAATCAAATATACGGCGCCTTTTTCATCTGCTGTAATATCCCAGGGACCGTCAGAATCCGAGCCTCCCAGGTAAGAGGAGTAGTCCATCGTCTTTCCATTAGGCTTGATTTTGGCGATGAAGACATCACCCCACTCTCCTCCTGCAAGATTATTCTGAAAGGCATCCTTCACAGGAAAATCCACTGATTTTGTCCTTCCTGATACATAAATATTGTCATCATTATCAAGCGCTATACCAAATCCTATGTCGTCTCCCGTACCCCCCAGGTAAGTGGAAAAGACCAAAGAATTTCCTTTCGGGTGAATCTTTGTTATAAAAGAGTCCCCCCCCAACACGCCACCCTTATATATTTGATATATGGCGTTCTTGATAGGAAAATCCTTGGAGGAAGTTCCTCCCGTGATATAAACAGCGCCTTTATTGTCTACAGCTATGCCGCTTCCATAATCACTCCCCTTTCCGCCCAGAAAAGTAGAATAGACCAGGGAAGTGCCGGAAGGATGAATTTTAGTGACAAAGGCATCCGAATAACTTGATTTTTTACCTTGAAAAGGGTTCTTGATCGGGAAGTTTTTGGATTCGGTATATCCCACAACATAAGCCGAGCCTTTGGCATCGACGGCTATGGCCGGATCACAATCGTTATCTGAACCGCCGAGATAAGTGGAATAAATGAGGTCACTTCCGTCATTATTTATCTTGGTGATAAATACATCGCCCCAATAACCTCCCTTATATTTATAGATCGGGTTTTTTGTAGGAAAATCATAGGATTCAGTCTCTCCTGTGACATAAGCTGCGCCTGCTTTGTCTATGGCAATGCCGTATCCACGGTCAAATCCAGAACCGCCCAGATAAGTGGAATAAATGAGATCGCTTCCATCATTTTTTATCTTGGCAATGAAGGCGTCTGTAAACCAGACACGGTCCTTCTGAAACGGATTTTTGGTGGGGAAATCTTTGGAGTCTGTGTATCCTGTCAGATAAACCGCATTTTCATCGTCGACGGCTATTCCCATGCCGGTCTCCCAAGAATTTCCGCCAAGATAAGTGGAATAAATGAGCGAAGCTCCCGTGGGGCTTATTTTGGTAAGAAAGACATCCATACTGCCTTTACGCTTCCCGGACATGGCTTTCTTCAAAGGAAAATTAGCAGAGGAAGTCGACCCGGTTATATAGACAGCGCCTTTTTTATCTACTGCGATTCCATTCCCACCATCATCATCAGCGCCGCCTAGATAGGTGGAATATACTAAGATCACGGGATCTATGATCAGCTCATATTTATCATTTTGCTTTTTCACTTCAAAAGAGTATGTGTTTTTACAAATCTCCTTGAATTTTCCCGCCACCTCAATTTTTTCGCCTTCTATGATTTGGTAACACGAGGGTTTTTTATGTTTCAGCTGGCCGAAGTCCGTTTCAACGACAAGGTTGCCCTCCTCATCCAAGCTTGTTTTTTTAACATCTCTATACTCAAATTTTATGTCTGATACCATTCCTCCGGGTTTGACGTTGAAATCGTATTCAATTTCTTTTTCGGCTCCGTAAATCTTGAGATCAATATTCTTATACAGCTCTTTGTATAATGCCGCCTTAGAGGTTGGAATGCCCGTTCTCCATTTTGTCCGGTCGTTTCCGATGAAATAGTTGACTTTATAATCGTCTGTTTCCGCGGGGACGACTTTCGTGTCCTTATTGGCGTTGTGGAAGGTGAGACGGGAGACGTCATGTCTATATTTCGGCGATTCTGCGTTTTTCCGGCTCCGGGGCATCGGCTTCTTGTCAACCCCATCATGTCTTTTCTGTTCGCCTGAACTTATCATCTTATCAAAGACAAGACCATTCTTTGTCAGCCAGAGGGTGTATCCGGAGGTTTTTGCATAGAATAGGCCCTGTTCATGGACCTGTCCTTCATTGGGAATGAAATAGAGAGGGATTTTGCCGTAGTCGACATCTATTTTCATGTTATGTGTAAGCTGAGCTTGATCGCAATGGCTGTTGGTGTTCATCCCCTTGCTGGCCGAGTATTGAACTGATATCAGAATGAATACGACAAAAAGAAGAAACATTTTAGAAACAAGTTTGGTCATTCCGATCCTCCTTAATCATGTGATATAAAAAGATATCGAAAGGATAAGAAATTGCTTTTCCGCTGCGCCGGCCGAGTGAGCATTCATGTGTCGGGTTTTACCCCGTCCCCTGATTATGGATGATAAATAATAACATGATGGGATGTCAAGTTGTAGAGTAGCGGGGCGGCCCAAGATAAGCTATTTATCTCAAATAGGATAACCCGTATTTTGCTCTTATTTCGGCCTAGGAAGTTAAATTCTGCCTGCAAAACCGGGCTTCCAAGCTTTATTCTTCTCTTAGATAGTTCATTTTTTCATGCATTAGGGGCCCATTTTAGGCAAAAAAAAGGATCTAAGGTTACCCTAAGCATTCCTGAACTTCTAAGAGGCGCCTTTTCGAGGCTACAGATAGCATTCTAAGAGTCAAACAAGGGCTGATTTTCGGCTTAATTGTAAATAAATCAAATGGATAGTTTGGGCCGCCCCCTTAGCCTTAAAAAAGACGGCCCGGACGCCGTTCGGCAATAACCCGGCGTTAGCCAGGCCGTTCCCGACATTCTCGTAGCGTTCGTGAACCTCGGGTATATCGCCGCTGACCGAGATCGGAACCGGCCGGGTCTTCCCGCTTTTGAGGTCGTAAAGGAAGAGACCTCCGATCTGTTCGTAGACGATCGCGCCCGGCCCGGCCGAAGCGGACTTGAGGTCGAGCCCGCGGTTTTCGAACGCCCGGCTGACCGTCTTCGATTTCGGGTCATAGGCGAACAGGATCACCGGGCCGTTGCGGTCGGACAGAAAATAGACCTTATCCCCCAGCCAGATCGGGTTGAAATCGTTGGAGTTATCCCGGGGGATCTTCTCGATCCGGGAGTCGGCCAGGTCGGCGATCCAGACGGGCGTCGTCCGGCCGCCCCGGTAGCGCTTCCAGGCGTAGAAGGCGCGGGCGTGGGGGACATAGGCGATCCGACGTCCGTCGGGAGATAAAGGCCCTTCATTCCCTTGGGGAAGGGGCAGCTTCTCGACGGACTCCCCTTCGAGGCCGACGGTGAACAATTCGTTGAACCGTGAAAAGGCGGTGCGCCCCGACGTAATGAGGACGGCCTTTCCATCGGGTGTCCAGCCCAGGACGACGTCGGCGCCGGGATGCCAGGTGAGTCGGCGCGGCACACCCCCTTCAGCTGGGATGACGAAGGCGTCCACGTTGCCGTCGTATTCGCCCGTGAAGGCGATCTGGGAGCCGTCGGGCGAGAGCGCGGGACCGCCTTTCTCCAACCCGAGTCCCGAGGTTAGGCGGCGCGCCTGTCCGCCCTCCCGGGGGACGCTTCACAGGTCGCCGGCGAAAACAAAGACGATCTGTGTCTCATTCAAGGCGGGCTGCTGAAGGAGGAAATAGTCCGCCTGGCCGGCGGCCTGAAGGGAGGGCACCGTCAAAACGGCCACGGCCAGCCAGGCAAGAAGGATGGGCAAAGACGACAATAGCTTTAGGCGAATTCGCATATTGACCTCCAAGAATTTCTGCAAAAAAAGAAAAATTTTTTTCTGACGCGCAGCTTGTCTTGGCACGTTCCGGCCGTAAAATCAAAGGAAATCCGGAACGGGACGCAGTAAGGCAGGTGGCGAAGGCGACCTTCCCCAAGGGAACGACCGCGGAGCCAACTACGCTACGACTTTTTTAAATTGATGTCCAATATTTTTGTCTGCCCCGCCTGGACGTCGAGCGTGCGTTTTTGGGAAATATAACCTGATTTGGTTATCTTGATTTCATATTTGCCCGGCGGCAAATTATGGACGGCATAATCGCCGTAGAGGTTGGTTGTCGTTCTTCCCTTCTTGATTTGATCTCGATAGGCTTCGACCAAGACTCCGCGCAACGGAACTCCCACCGAAGTGACGGTGCCTGCGAATCTCGAGGTGGGATCCCCGACGGCAGCGGAAACGATTTGTTTAAGCCCCCCAAAGCCCTTTTTCGGAGTAAATTTCGTCTTCGCGAAACTTGATGTCTTAATCACCGTGAGATTCACTCCCGTGCCAACATAAACCTCGCTTCCATCCGGAAGAAAACACAGCCCTTCGGGAGAACCATCCACGGAAACAGTCTTGACCACTTTATTCGTACTGGTATCAATGACCGAAATGGATCGGCCGGCAGAGTTGCTGACCCAGACCTGTTTGCCGTCTGGTGAACATGTCAGCCAGCGAGGGCCGGATCCAACCGGAATCGTAGCGAAGACAGATTCTTTTTTTATCCTAATGACAGAGACCGTATTGGATCCATTGTTTGCAACATAAGCCCATTTTCCACTCGGATTCACGGCTACTCCCCAGGGAGAATCGCCGACGTCGATCCTGGCGTCTTCGGAATTCTTGCCGGCATCGATGACCGAAACCGTATCGTCGTCTTTGTTGGCGACCAATATTTTCTTGCCGTCCTCGGTTATGTCCATCCCCAGGGGCGAACGGCCGACGGATATGCGCCTGACCAAATTTCCTGATTCGTAGTCGATGGCGCTGACATCATTGGTGTCCGAGTTCGTCACGTAGATTGTTCGACCGTCGGGAGAAACGGCCGGGACTTTCGAACCGTCCCCCTCGGTTTTCAGTTCTCTTATAGGATCAATAGACATGAACTTCTCAAAACCTGCATATTCGGCGACAGCGCTTATTTTAAAGCCCATTTGTTGAATGGGAATATAATATCGGCCTCCTCCCGGCTTAAAGGTTGCCGAATGATAACTAACGCCAAAAGGGGGCTCTATCTCGCTAAGAAAGCTCTTGCTGCCTGGATCAAAAACATTGATTTGATACCCAATCCCATATTGACCACATGTCCCAAGATAAACCGGCGGGCGGGACATCGGCTCTTCGTCCTGGATCACGGTGACAAAATTCAATCCATAGCCATCGTTGATGACATAAACACGGCCGGATTTTTGGTTGATGGCTATTTCTTGGATAGCGATTCCGCTTTTTTTCTTGTTTTCGACCGGGATGATTTCTACCAACTGGGTTGAATCGTTGAGAACAGCGATATAATCCATGCCTGCATAATAAACATGATTCGTCTGATAACGGACCTTAGGATCGCGGGCCGGACTTTCAAAGGGCATATTGAAGATTGAATCCGATTTCCCGTCGATGATGGATAAAACCCAGTCGACCTCCGAAGATGTGTACATGCGATTGCTGCTGGGATTGAAGGCAAATTGGAGCGCATCATTTTCTGGATTTAAGGGTTTTTTAGTCCCCCGGGAGCGATCGTAAACTCCTATTCTATACGGCCCCTTGTTGAAATTATAGCAGCCGATATAAGCCTTGTTTTCCAGGTGGTTGATTCCAAGGCCGAGTCCAATAATACCCGGGACTTCGAAGTGACTTAAGGTCAGGCCGTTCACAATATTAAGTTTGAGATTCACTATGTACACTTCATGGGTTACTGGGTTGACGGCGATTTCACTATATGCCGCCCCGCTGATGTTCGGTATCTGGATGACCGCATCACTGGCGACGTCGATTTGAATAAGTCCGCTTTCGACGCCCACAAAGAGGACGTAGACTTTATGAATAATTTCATCGTGTGCTATTATCGGGAAAGTGCCAATCGAGGGCAACTTAATATAGCCCAGCAATGAGTTTTTCTCCGCATCGACAACGGCTATTTGTTTATCCCGGTATTCCCCGCAAACGTAGAGTTTGCCGTATTTCTCATCGACGACCATTTCCGTCACTTCGTCCAGGTCGATTTTGATCGACCCGATTTCCTTGTTTGTCGTCCCGTTGTAGATGAAGATTTTTTTGGTCGTTTTATCGGCGACGAAGGCTTTATCGCCTTTTTCATAGACCACGACATCCTTCGGGGTCATGTTCGGTCTCGATATTTTTCTGATCACGGTCTGGGAAGGAAGGGGCGATAGGAATATCAAAAACATGAGCATCGCGAATAATGCCGGTTTCAATCCTCTAAAACGGAAAAAAATTAAGCGGAATTTGAGATAGACTTTCATTTCAGGCGCCCTCCTTAAAGCCAATTTTTTCATAAATAATGTTAAACGGCAAGCATCTTTTATGATGATGTGATATCGGGACAAGGACATTGAAAGCGGTCTGAAGCGACCATGAGAAGGTCAGTCGTGCTGGCCGTTGTGAGACGGGCGATGCCGATGGAGCGGAAAATGCCGTCGAAAAGATAAGCATTTCCTTTTCTGGTGTGCGGGCTGAGTGCGCATTCACGCGTCGGGTTTTACCTTGTCCCTTTGCTTTTAAAATATAAATCATAACATGATGGAATGTCAAGTTGAACTCAAAATTCCGAATATTCGGATAACAGGGATTAATTTTTTTCTTAGGTAAAAAAAGAGGCCTCTATTTCCCCAGAAGGCTGGTAAAATAGAGGCGATGAAAAAAACTTTAGAGATTTCACCCCACAGGTGAA